>Ga0207652_10000888_pt1 | contig 28304 bp, 16 predicted proteins | sample KBSC63BmetaG_FD_184334 | JGI IMG/M metagenome (GOLD analysis project Ga0207652, IMG submission 184334) | Corn rhizosphere microbial communities from Kellogg Biological Station, Michigan, USA - KBS C6-3B metaG (SPAdes) (version 2) | ecosystem: Host-associated > Plants > Roots > Rhizosphere ...
GATAAAAAAAATGGGGCAGAACATGATTGGGCAGGATTATGATCAATCTATCATACTTCCTTATAAGTTTGCCAGGCAAATCGTAAACGAAAATAACAGCAGTCCGAAAATAATTGTAAAGGGGAAAGCGAATGTAAGCTCTGCAGAACTATCAAATGAACTGGAAGGCATCATGCGTTCTATCAGGAAACTAAGTCCTACCCAGGAAGATAATTTTACACTTAATCAAATCAGTAGTTTAAGCGACCGGGTAAGCTCCATGTTCGGAAGCATAAACCTGGGCGGATGGGCAATCGGTATCCTGAGTCTCGTAGTGGGTGCATTTGGAATTGCAAATATTATGTTTGTAACAGTAAAAGAGCGCACCCCAATCATTGGATTGAAAAAGGCTATTGGAGCAAAAAAACGAAGCATCCTTTCGGAATTCCTTTTAGAATCAGCGATTATTTGCATTTTGGGAGGACTTATCGGGTTGATTCTTGTTTATCTGTTGACGGTCATCCTCAGCGGAGTTTTTAATTTCCCTGTTTATATTTCAGTTGGAATCCTGACACTGGCAATTTCTATTTGTATTATTATTGGAATTTTGTCGGGCATTATCCCGGCTTTAACGGCTGCGCGCCTTGATCCGGTAGTGGCGATCAGATCAAAGTAAGGAAGAAGTTTAGCGGATGATTTGACTTTCAATCGTTTCTTTCAATTCTAAAATATCAAATGGCTTTCTCAGAAATGCATTTGCGTTGATTCTCTTACTCACTTTTTCTATCTCGTCGTTTGCTGAAAAAAGAATTACAGGAATGTTTTTTATTTCCTCGTGTTCGTGCATCAGTTTGATGGCATTCTCGCCTCCAATCTTTGGAATCCAAAGATCCATCAGAATAACATCAGGCTTTACAATATTGATGTCGTCAATAATATTTTCACAGTTAGGAATGGTTTCAACACGATAATTTTCATTATCCAAAATTACTTTGCAAACCGTTAGTATTTCTAAATCATCGTCATAAATTAAAATACATTTTTGCATTCTTTAAAGTGTTTTAAATTTTAAATGGTTAATAACTGGATCGGTATGGCAATTGATGTTTCCGGTCTGGTTTCTGGTAAATGCAGTCTTTAATAATGAAAAAAAACGGGTTTGGGGGATGAAAAATAATGGTTGAATACAAAAATGAAATTAGCTTATAAAAATTGAATAATAAAATTTTTTCTTTTGGAATATTCGATTACCATTCATTCAGCAAATGAAAAAGGTTGTCAAAACGACAACCTTAATCGGCATTTATGTAGCAATGAAAATGGAACGTTTTGGTATGGTACAATGCTCAAATAAACCTAATAATAGAAAACAACATCATTTTCCGAATGTAGAAATAGAACATTACGGGTATAATTCACCGGAATAGTTTTATGTATCTTATTGTCTTACTAAAAGTAAAAAGCAGGTTATTTTTCAACATTATATTTTTCGCGGCGCGATTGGATAAACAGAATAACATGGATGGCTATCAGTAATTCGCATACAATTTCTTTTACGATCATAGGATGGATTTTTGAATGGTTATAAAAATTAAACGTTGTTTTTTTTGTTTTATTATTCGAAGTATTAAAAAATAAAAAAAGATTTCTGATAATCAGTAAACGCAATAAATAAGGGCGATTCTTATTTTTTAATTAATAAAAAATCGCCCTGAAATAATGCTTATTTTTTAATTATCGTAATTCAATAACCACTCCAGCTTGCACATTTACACTGTTTAAATCTTTATAGCCATTCTTTTTGTAAGGTGCATAATCGTAAGAAGCTCCGATATTAATACCGGAAGCACTGGTTTTTTTAAATGGAATTAAAACGCCAAGGCCGCCTTGTGCACGGAAGCCCACACTTGTTGTGGAATTACCAAATTCTCCAAAATATTGTTTAAAGTCAATAAGATTGGCACCTGCTGCCAGCGAAACATACGGCTTTATGTAAGAGGTAGGAGTTAGAAAGTATTTTGCTTTTAATAAAACCGGTGTGGTTTGAATTGAGTTGCTCAATACTGCTGAAATATCCTGTGTATTAGTCAAATGATAAATGGCCCTTGGATATTTTTGATAATAATCCTGGAAGCCGAATAACAAGCCACCAGCTAATTTATCATTGAACGAATACATCAGTTCGCCGATAAATCCTCGCGGTGAATTGTTGCTCACAAGATCCTTTTTAAAGCCGCTCATGGGGAAACTGTAATTATAATTTAATCCAAATTTCAAACTGCCTTGTTGTGCATTTGCAGAAAAAGCGAAACAGATGAATACGGACAGCACTACCAGTTTTTTTATCTTTTTCATTTTCTGAATTTTAATGTTTTAAATAAGGAGATTGATCAAATAAAGCTTTTACCTGCGCATCTGCAACAGACGCATCAAAAATGCCGGAACCACGAATCAAACCAGTCCACAGTACATTGATCTTATCATTTTTGGAAGCATTTTTCAGATCAAGTATATCCACTGAAATCGCTCCTTCTTTGATTTGGTAAACGCTATATGCATAAGGAATATAATACCCATAATCAGGATAACCCCAATAATATGGATCCCAATATCCGCCATAGTCGTTCCAATAATCGCCATAACTAATTACACCGGTAGAAGTATTAACGATATGGTTGACATCCACTCCCAGATCAGGAGTAGCATCTTTTGAAACCAACTGATATCCGGCCATATTCATGTATTTTTTCACTGCATCAATGTAGGCCTGATCCGATGCAGTTAGTTCATGTGTAGCATTTTGATTATCAATCACCGCTACTGAATCGGAAATGCTATAAGTTTTATAATTGCTGAAATTTACTGTGGAATCATGGTCAGTAATATAGATCCGTGATTCATCGTTGCTTAAATTGCTGACAGGATCTTTGGTACAGCTCGTGAAAACAGTAGAAAAGCCCGCCAATCCGATCAACATCAATACTAATCTTTTCATAACTTTTGTTTTTCAATTTTTTCACAAAGTCAGTGCCCAAAACCATTTTGACAGGTTAAAAATTTTTAAAGAATCTCTCAAATTTTTAGTTTTATGATTCCATTATAAAAGTGATTGAATAAGCAGAATATGCGGCAAGCAATCATGCGTTATTTAAAAAGGAATTCAAGTTTTTAATATTCAAAACATCGGTATTTGCCCGTTTACTCACTTTCGCTCCCAAGCAATTGAGAAACTATTTCTTTTTAAGATAACATTGCTACAGAAAAGATGAAATGATTCACTATCATTATTATATTTGCGACTATGACAGTAGAATTACTAAAAGATTTGAGAGACCGTTTACAGGTTTTGAGGAGGTTTCTTTGACGTTGAGAATCGTGAACAAAAAATAAATAACGACAAGCAGCTTTCACTTTCTCCTGGTTTTTGGGATGACAGCAAAAGGGCAACAACGATTCTGAAAGCGATGAAAGTGGATGAGTACTGGCTGGATCTTTATACAGATGTAAAAACAAAAGTGGAAGATTTTGCCGTGCTTTTTGATTTTTGGAAAGAAGGGGAAGCAACTGAAGAAGAAGTAAAAGAAGCTTACGACGCGGCATTAAAAGCAACGGAGGAAGCAGAGTTTAAAAGCACGCTGAATAAGCCGGAAGATGAAATGCCTGCGATCCTGCAAATCAACAGTGGCGCTGGTGGCACCGAAAGCCAGGATTGGGCAGAAATGCTTTTGCGGATGTACAGGATGTATGGAGAAAAGCAGGGCTGGGGCGTAACCGAACTCGATTACCAGGAAGGCGATGGCGCTGGAATCAAAAGTGCTACCCTTCAGTTTGATGGCCCGTTTGCTTACGGATTTTTGAAAGCAGAAAGCGGCGTTCACCGGTTGGTGCGCATATCTCCGTTCGATAGCAACGCCCGCCGGCATACCAGTTTTGCAAGCGTTTATGTTTATCCCCTGATTGATGATTCTGTTGAAATAAAAGTAAGTCCGGCAGATGTGGAATGGGCTTTTTTCAGAAGTGGCGGCAGTGGCGGACAAAACGTAAATAAAGTGGAAACTGCAGTTCGTCTGACGCATAAACCTTCGGGAATTATTGTAGAATGTCAACAGGCACGAACGCAGGGTGAGAACCGTGAGAAGGCGATGGCCATGTTAAAAAGCCGTTTGTATGAAGAAGAAATGCGCAAAAGGCAGGAGCAATTAGACATAAACAATTCTGCAAAGAAAAAAATAGAGTGGGGAAGCCAGATTCGCAGCTATGTTTTTCATCCTTATAAAATGATCAAAGATCACAGAACGGATTTTGAAGTCGGAAATGTAGGTCCGGTCATGGATGGAGAATTAGATGGGTTTATAAAAGCGTATTTGATGATGGAAGATTAATTTGCTAATTAGCTTATGTGCTAACTTGCCAATGTGAAAATGGAAATATAGCGTATTTGTGTGTTTACTGAATTAAAGAACTGCTTTTGAAGACCGAATGCAAAATGCTTAAAGCTCAAAACTGATAACTGGCAATAATAAAATAATAAATAAAAAAATAATTAAGACATGCCTTCTATTCTTATAATTGATGATGAAAGAGCGATTAGAAAAACATTGACTGAAATTCTTGGATTTGAGGGATATAAAATTGATGAAGCCTCAGATGGAGAAGAAGGACTGAGCAAGTTCAGGGGAAAAAATTATGACCTGGTTCTTTGTGATATTAAGATGCCGAAACTTGATGGGATAGAATTCCTGGAAAAAGCTAAAGAAATTAACCCGGAAGTTCCAATCATCATTATCAGCGGTCACGGAAATATTGAAACTGCTGTAGAGGCAGTAAAAAAAGGCGCATACGATTATATTTCAAAGCCACCTGATCTGAACCGCATGTTGATTACGCTGCGCAATGCGATGGACAAAACAACGTTGGTTGCCGAAACAAAAGTTTTGAAACGCAAGGTGGCAAAGGTTCAGGATATGATTGGAGAATCGGCGCCCATACGGCAAATAAAAGATACGATCGAAAAAATAGCTCCGACAGAAGCGCGGGTCTTGATAACCGGCGAAAATGGTGCAGGTAAAGAGTTGGTAGCGAGATGGATCCATCAAAAAAGTGCCCGTGCAAATGGTGCAATGGTAGAAGTAAACTGCGCAGCGATTCCCGGAGAATTAATTGAGAGTGAATTGTTTGGACACGAAAAGGGAAGTTTCACATCTGCTGTAAAACAACGGATCGGAAAATTTGAACAAGCGAGTGGAGGTACTTTATTCTTGGATGAGATTGGCGATATGAGCCTCAACGCACAGGCAAAAGTTTTGCGGGCGTTGCAGGAAGGAAAGATCACAAGAGTAGGTGCCGACAGGGATATCAATGTAGATGTACGTGTGATCGCTGCCACCAATAAAGACCTTTTAAAAGAAGTTGAAAATAAAAATTTCAGACTGGATCTATATCACCGGCTTGGAGTAATTATTTTACATGTGCCTACTTTGAATGAACGTGCTTCAGATATCCCTTTGTTGATTGATCGTTTTCTCGAAGACGTAGCTGCCGAATATGGACAACCGAAAAAAGCGATTGATAAAAAAGCTGTTGATCTTTTGCAAAAATATAAATGGACAGGAAATGTACGGGAACTTAGAAACGTAGTAGAAAGATTGATCATTCTGTCGGGAAAAACAATTACTCCTGAAGATGTGGAGAATTATGTTTTGCCGAAGAAGTAGGACGGGTTTTTGTTAATTAATTTCGTTGAATGAAACACATTTATATCATAAGTGGTTTCGGCGCAGATGAGCGTGTTTTTTCAAAACTGGATTTTGGAGATAATGACGTTCACTTCATTCAATGGCAAGTTCCTGAAAAAGATGAAACTCTTGCGTCTTATGCAGAAAGATTGGCAAAAGAAATTGTTTATCCAAATCCAATACTTATTGGTTTATCTTTTGGGGGAATGATGGCGATTGAAATTGCAAAACTGATTCCCATTGAAAAGGTTATTTTAATTTCGAGTATCCGGGACCGGTATGAACTTCCATTATTGATGAAGCTCACTGCTGCACTACATTTGACAAAAATTGTTCCCTTACGTCCGTTCAAATTTCTGGAACCAATAGAAAATTATAATCTTGGAGTTGAAACCAAAGAACAAAAACAATTATTAAGAGAATATCGCAAAAATATTAACCAGCAATACACTGATTTTGCCCTTGATGAAATTGTAAACTGGAAGAATGAATGGAGCCCTCAAAATGTAGTTCATATTCATGGAACCAAAGACCGTATTTTTCCAATAAAATATATTAAAGATCCGGAGTACATTATTCATGGCGGTGGTCATTTATTATTAATGAATAATGCTGATGAAGTAAATGAAATTCTGAAGAAAGAGCTTTGATTAACATTCAACGTTTTAATTCTTCAGCCTGACATATTTCTCAATATTCAGTCTGTTCACACCGGCACTTTCCACTTTTTCCACTCCTTTTTGAACTAGTGTATCATTCTCAATGCTGATGGTAAAATTAAAATCATTTCCTTCCCATTGCCTGTCGCTGCAATATTCCAGGTGTTCGGTATAACTACTATCCTTCAGGGAATAAGCGCCGCCGCCAGACACATAGACAGCTTTGGCGGTATCTTTTCCTTTATCCAGATCGTGTTGCAAAAAAGCAAAATGATTGTCATTTATGATTTTAATAAATGACATGTTTTTGGTGTAATCTGTAACGGTTGTATCTCCTTTTTCTATCAATGTTCCGGTGATGAGTTTCCATGTACCGGCAATGGGAATTTGTTTCGGCTTTTCTTCTTTTTGTTGTGCCATGCAGGATGTCAGCGCACTGGCGAGTAAAAACAAACTGTATTTTATTTTCATGGTAAATTTTTTGATAAGATGAAAGTAATCATAAGCTTTTATTTTAATGATAATTTTTTACAATTAAAAGCTTTAAAATGTAAATTTCCATTATTTGTTGTTTTACTGAAAGATGTATAAAATTCATTTCAAAAAAAATGAAGAACCAACCGGTTCTTCATTTTCAAAAAAAGCCAAAAGATATTTTTATTGCTTCGATTCTTTGGTAATAAAATCACCGGTTTTCTGAATATAACTACTGTATTTATTTTTTACTGATTCCGGTTGTAATTGCCCGTCAATATATAGTTCTCCTTTTGCAACAGCGACAGAAAAAGTATTTGCTTTAACGAGGTTATCTTCTTCCAAAACATCAATGAATTTTTTGATCTCTCTTTCGCTTGACGCATTGTCTGTTCCGGGAGGTGTTGTTAATGTCCATACATTTTTATTATGAACAGGCTCTGCAGACAACGTGTTCATGTTGTTCAATGTTCTGATTTTTTGCTGACGCTCAGTATTTATTTTATTTTGAAAATTATGAGCCAGGGTAGGAGCAATTACCAATGAAACAATACTCATTAATTTGATCAAAATATTCATGCTCGGCCCGGAGGTATCTTTAAACGGATCGCCAACGGTATCGCCTGTTACAGACGCTTTATGTGGCTCTGAACCTTTGTAATGAGTTTCATTATTGATTAAAGCGCCTTTCTCAAAAGATTTTTTGGCATTATCCCAGGCACCACCCGCGTTGTTTTGGAAAATTCCCATCAACACGCCACTTACTGTTGCACCGGCAAGAAATCCACCAAGAACCTGCGGCCCAAAAATAAACCCAATGATTACCGGGGAAAGCAACGCAATTGCTCCCGGCAAAAGCATCTTTTTGATGGATGCATTTGTTGAAATCGCCACACATTTCTGATATTCCGGTTTTCCTTTTCCTTCCATAATTCCCGGGATCGTGCGAAACTGACGGCGCACTTCTTCTACCATCGCCATGGCTGCTTCACCCACGGCACGAATTGCAAGAGAAGAAAAAATAAATGGAATCATCGCACCTACAAATAATCCGGCCAATACATCGGCGCGGTAAATGTCAATGCCGTCGATTTTTGCTATGCCAACAAACGCGGCAAATAAAGCAAGAGAAGTCAATGCAGCAGATGCAATTGCAAAGCCTTTTCCGGTAGCTGCTGTCGTATTTCCCACCGCATCCAGGATGTCGGTTCTTTCACGCACTTCTTTTGGCAATTCGCACATCTCTGCGATTCCGCCGGCATTATCTGCAATTGGTCCGAATGCATCAATGGCGAGCTGCATGGCAGTCGTTGCCATCATTCCCGCAGATGCAATGGCTACTCCATACAAACCTGCACAGTAGTAGGATAAATAAATGCCGGAAGCCAATACCAAAATTGGAAATAAAGTACTTTCCATTCCAACGGCAAGTCCGCCGATGATATTCGTAGCGTGCCCGGTAGAAGATTGGCGCACGATGGTAAGCACAGGCCTTTTGCCCATTGCTGTATAAAATTCTGTGATAAAACTGATCAAGGTTCCTACCACCAATCCAACGATTATCGCACCGAAAACGCCATACTTTGTAAACTCATAGTTTCTTAAACTCATCGTATCAGGCAGCAGCCACATTACTAAAAAATAAGCAGCAATGGCTGTAATTACAATCGTTCCCCAGTTTCCAAAATTCAGCGCCTTTTGTACAACTGAGGTGTGCAAGCCTGCGCTGTCAGATATTTTTACAAAAAATGTTCCTATGATGGAAAAGATAATTCCCATAGATGCAATCAGCATGGGCAATAAAATGGGAGCCATTCCACCAAAGGCGTCAGCGGAAATAGTTTCTCTTCCCAAAACCATGGTTGCCAAAATAGTAGCCACATAAGAGCCGAAAAGATCGGCGCCCATTCCTGCCACGTCACCTACATTATCACCTACGTTATCTGCAATGGTAGCGGGATTGCGCGGATCATCTTCCGGAATTCCGGCTTCTACTTTTCCTACTAAATCTGCTCCAACGTCAGCTGCTTTTGTATAAATACCACCACCTACACGGGCAAACAAAGCGATGCTTTCTGCACCCAAACTGAAACCTGTTAGGATCTCAATTGTTTTTTCCATTTCAAAACTATTGGCCAGTGCTTCCGGTGCAAAAACGGCTTTGAGAATAATAAATAAACCCCCCAAACCTAAAACCGCCAAACCGGTAACACCAAGTCCCATCACACTTCCACCGGTAAATGAAACATTCAATGCTTTTGATAAACTGGTTCTTGCAGCTTGTGTTGTACGGACATTCGCTTTGGTGGCTACTTTCATTCCGATGTAGCCGGCGAGAGCACTAAAAAAACCTCCACAGATAAATGAAATTGCAATAACCCAACTGCTGTTGGCGCTGCTAAAACCCATAATTCCAAGCAATATTGCCGCAATAATTACAAAATAGGAAAGGATCTTCCATTCGGATTTTAAAAAAGCCATAGCGCCTTCAGCAATATAAGTGCTGATCTCTTTCATTCGTTCATTGCCTGCATCTTGTTTTCCCACCCATGCAAACTTAAAGAAGGTGTAAAGCAGTCCAACGATACCCATTGCAGGTATTACGTACATCAATTTATCCATATAGTTTTTACTTAATTTTTTGGGCTGCAAAAATAGGGTAAAAAGGCAATATTAAAAATGTTTGATTGCCTGAATAAAACAAAAATTAATCACGTTTGCAAAAGCAGAAAATTCAATAGTAAATTAACTGCGTGATCATAGTCGAAGTTAGCATATTTCCGGCATGGAATTTCTATTTCCAAATGGACCAGTGTCTGCCCAAAATTGTACGAAAAAATTAGAAACAAATCTTATTCTTCCTTCATGTGCCAGGACTGTCAACCGGGGAAGGTTACACGATCCCTATGCTCCCCAATGTCCCTCCCTATACCTACCAACAAAAAACTGCCTTATCCGTGCGTTATTTAGCGCACGGGTAAGGCACTGTATCGGGTATCGGTATAAGGCGTTCACGCAATAGGACTAGATGTAACATAAACTAAATAAATCAAAAGAACATCGAAACCGTATCAGACGTTTTTTTAAATAGCAGCGCCGGTAACGTTGTATTTTACCTCCGCAAAACAGTTCTGTCAGAATTGCATCGTGAAATAATAGAACGATACTGTGAATTATAGTTTGAATAATTACAAAAGCATCAAGCTATAATATTCTATTATCGCGGTTACAGAGTATAGAAATAATCTAAAGGCAGCAAATCAACAAATAAAGGAAATCTTTGTTTTTGATTTCGGAATGAAAGGCGTGTTTAGAAAGACAATATCTTAACGATAAGTGATCCTTCTGAGAATTCCGGAATGTCTTGGGCGTCAACAAGCGGAAAGAATTACAGGACATCAATTAATTACATATTTTGCACAGAAATACTTTAGGGCGATTAATGAAAGATCGGAAATCCTTATACCTGTTGATTTGTGCATTGATAGTTGTTACTATTGCTTTTACGCTCATTTCGGTTTGGGGCTACCGTTTTTATTTTTCAAAAAAAAGTTCAACTTCTTTGGTTGCGGCTTCAACAAAAAATATTGCAGGCAATAAAAATGCAGGGGTTAACCAGTTACCGTTAGATTCAGCAGTTCGACAATTGAATGATGTGGCTGATACCATTGCATTCGATTCAGCTGATCATCAACTTGCTGTCAAAATAATGCAGTTCAACAGGTTGAAAAATGAGATTGCTTTAATTTTGCAAGAAAGATATTTTGCGAAAGATTCCACAGCGGAAATAAAAATTGAAGCATTAGAAAAGGAAATTGAACGTTTGCAAAAAGAGAATTTTGCTGTTACGAAGGAGAATGCGCGATTGTCTGAATTAGTGAAACAAGTGAATGAGGGTAAGCACAAAGATAATGCGGAAAAGTTAGCATCTGCATCTGATAAAAATAAACCACAAACGGCATTGTTTTTGCCTTTGTTGGTATCACATTTAAGATTTGCGGCTTACAATAATCAAGGGAAGACGGTACTGGCATCAGAAACAACGAAATTGAAAGGGTCTTTCGAGATTAGTGTAAGGTCGCAAAATGCTGCAAAAGAGATATACATGGTGATTGTGCAGCCAAATGGACTGGTATTGTTAAGCGGCTCCGGCACAAGAAATTCATTCGAAACTACTTCCGGGCGAAAAGCTTATACTGCTGTTGTGGGCTTCGATTATGAGAAAGACAATCACAAACGGTTAGAATTCACGTGCTATTCCGGTACTTTCCTAAAAGGAAAATATACCATGCAAATATATCATAATGGGATTATGATAGGGCGGCTTGTAAAAGAGACTTTATTAACCAGATTTAATTCTTGATTTTCTTTAAAATGAAACCATTGCGTACTTCTTCCAAATGGAATACCGAAGACGGTCATTCACCTGTAATTGCTTATTTCAACAGTGTTTGCCAACTTTCTCCCGGAGCGATTAAGGATTTTGACGACCATACCTTTCCCTTATCTATTCAAAAAAGGAAATACTTGTTGAAACCCGGCTCCGTAGCCGATCATTTTTATTTTATTGTAAAAGGCGTTATGCAAGGTTGTATGAAGGATGAAGGGAAATTAATAACAACATGGATAAACGAAGAGAATGAGATTGTGGGTTCTATCAGGACGTTGGGGACAACTGAACCTTGCAGAGAATACCTCCAGGCGCTTGAAGATTGTGAATTAATAGCCGTTCCTGTAGCTCTGACGGAAATGGCTTTTGATAAATATCCTGAAACAAATACCATTGCACGCAGGTTGTGGGAACACAACTACCGCGGCGCAGAAGACAGGGCTTATATAGGCAGAATTTCTTCTGCTGAAAAGAAGTACAGATATTTTCTTGAAAAACAACCTAATCTTATCAAAAGGATCTCCTTAAAATACATAGCATCCTACCTGGGAATGACTCTTGAAACCCTTAGCCGCGTCCGCAGCCGTCAAAATAAAGGTTGATCTACGTCAATGCTTTTGAGGACTTTTTGAATGCTTTATGTATTACTTTATTTTTATTGTCTTAACTTATAGTCGTTTAAGTATTGTATTTATTTATACTGCGTGATTATTAATATATTTAAACGTATTGATAAACAATTGTTTTAATACTACAAACAATTGTTATCCGTTATAGTGTGAATTCAAAACCCTATAGTTTGAATTCAATGACTATGACAGCCTCCATATTTTTAAGCAAAGCTGCCAACCGGTATTTTCTGCAGTTAAACAATTTAAGAAATACCTGTGTTGGTTTAAAAGCTGCTTTTCGTTTTATCTTTTTCTGCTTGTTCTTACTTTTAAATGTTCAAGGGTACGCTCAAACAGCATTGATCTCGGCATCTGATGGAGGTTTTGAAAATGCCACATCAACTTTCGCAGCTAATGGGTGGACAGTAGTAAATGGAGGTGGCTCTATTTGGAACGTAGGCACTGTTGCAGGTTCTCAAGCAGGAACTAAATCGGCCTTTTTTGGACCTGATAATAATACCTATTCAGGAACCGGTTCTGCCACCGTTGTACATTTTTATAGAGATATTGCAGTGCCCGCGGGGGCGACAGGTATCACGTTATCATTTTACCTAAAATATCCTGTTACCGATAATTTCTCTGATTATTTCGATGTCTATACAACTACCAGCTCATACACTCCAATAGCAGGAATTGATCCATATGGGACTGCTGGATATACCAATATTTATGATAATACAGGTACACAATACAATTCTTTTTCGGTATTAACTTTTGCTTTACCGAATTCACTTGCCGGAACTACGGTAAGATTGGTGTTTTCATTTTTGAATAATGGAAAGCCACAAAGGGCAGATCCTGCTCTGGATAATATTTCTCTTTCATACACTCCTTGTATCTCTCCCACGCTTTCTTATACTTCAACCACAAGTTGTGTGGGAGGCAGCACCGGAACGATAACAGCAACAGGAAGCGGTGGCCAAACCCCTTATGCCTATAGTATTGACGGCGCAACATATCAATCAGGCAATTTGTTTTCAGGCTTAGCAGCCGGAAATTATACGTTATATATAAAAAGCGCAGGTGGCTGCGGTACTTCATTACCTGTTACTGTAAACGAATATGCTGCATCTGCAGGAGATCAAACGCTTGCCGGAACTAATTCATGGATAGGACACATGTATGAAGGAACTAATTTTAATACTTATACAGGCACTTTTACCGAAACTGAATCCTTTGATGAAACTTTTGGTGGGAATACAACTTGTTTTCCAATTACATCCAGTTCCGGGAGCAGTTCCATTTATACTGAAACTTTTTCTACCAGGCTTAGAATGAATTCTACAAAAAACGGGTTTTATACTTTCAGTTTGGGATCTGATGATGGAAGCCGTTTATATGTTGACGGAAGTTTAATTTATAATAACTGGAACGATCATGCTTTGTCTTCCAGCTCAGGAGTTTTAATGAACCTGTCTGGAAACAGTTCCCTGGTTTATGAATATTACGAAAACAGCGGCGCAAATGAAGTAGTTTTTCAAAACCCGAAACTCATTTTGGCGAATAATTTAAGTACAAATATTTCACAGACAATTTGCAGTGGTGGCACATCATCAACGATCAGCGGAGACAGTTTCGGACTTCTTCCTTCGGGTTTGTCCAACGGAACTTATCAGTGGAGTTATAGTACAACCTTGGGCGGTGCCCTGACAAATCTGATAGGAACAAGCGCAACCTTTAAGCCAGATCTGACGAAAGCCCCTTTTAACACTCCAGGCACTTATTATGTTTATCGCAGCGCTTCTGTAACGAGTACGAATAATACAGGCTTGCCTTCTTATACTGCCACTAATTTATCCAATGCATCCACAATAATAATAGGAGCCACACCTACTGTTACTGCGTCATCTTCTCCAACCTGTGTAGGCGCGCCTTATGGTACCGGCACAATCACTATAACAGGATCAGGCGGTTCAACCCCTTATACTTATACTTTGAACGGAGGAAGCAATCAACCGGGCAATACATTTTCAGCAATAGCTGCAGGAACTTATACCGTTGGGGTAATAACTAATTCAGGTTGTGCTGCATCGACTTCCGTAACTGTAATTCCTTATCCAAACTCTACTGATGATACCACAGCAATGGGTATAGACTCATGGATAGGACATACTTATAGCGGTACCAATTTCCAAAATTATAAAGGTCATTTTACTGAATCTGAAACATTCAATGAAGGTTTTGGTGGTAATTTGAATTGCTTTACAATTTCTTCTGCAGCTACTACACCATCAATTTATACCGAGCAATTTTCTGTAAGGTTTAAAATGAAATCGAGTAGAAAAGGATTGTACGTCGTTGATCTTGGTTCAGATGATGGAAGCCGTTTATCAGTTGACGGAACGCTTGTCTATAATAATTGGGTGGATCAATCCTTTTCAACCAAAGTCCGCGTACTGATGAACTTAACCGGTTCCAGCTTATTACAATATGATTTTTATGAAAATGCAGCGAGTAACCAGGTAGTATTTTTAAATCTTACCCAGGTTTTGGCAAATAACCTTTCAGCAAATACCACACAGGCAATATGCATTGGAAGTGCTGCTGCAACAATCAGCGGTGATACTTATGCAATCCTGCCAGCCGGCATTTCTTTATCCGGAAGCGGATACCAATGGACTTACAGCACAACGGCAACCGGCGCCAGAACAAATATTGCCGGAGCCACCGGGGCAACGTTTACACCAAATACATCTACAACACCGTTTAACGTTGCCGGCACTTATTATGTTTATCGAAATGCTTCTGTCACAAGTACAAATAATACGGGGTTTGCGTCTTACCCGGTTACCAATGAATCAAATGCAGCAACAATAACGGTGAATTTATTACCAGCGACACCAACGATTTCAGCGAATGGTTCAACGACATTTTGCACCGGAGGAAATGTAACACTAACATCAAGCGCAGGAACAGGTTATTTTTGGTCAACCGGAGCAAACACAGCAAGTATTAGCCCAACAGCTTCAGGGAGCTATTCAGTAAAAGTAACCAATGCAAGCGGATGTCAAAGTGCCTCATCAACTGCAACCGTGATTACGGTAACTACACCTCCTTCTGCAACAATTTCTTATCCCGGCTCTCCTTATTGCTCCAGCTCGGGCACTGCTACTCCAAGCTTATCTGGAACAACGGGTGGCGTATTCACTTCTGATGCAGGTCTAATCATTAACGGTTCCACCGGAACAGTAACTTTATCAACAAGTACGACGGGAAATCACACCGTTACTTATACGGTAGCATCAGCAGGTGGTTGTGCAGCTTTTTCTACCACAGCGAATATTACGATTACCCAGCAACCTTCTGCGTCAGGTTTTTATCCCGCAAGTCCGTACTGTTCAAATATGGGAAGTTTAATACCAACCGGTTCCCAAACCGGATTGATGGGAACGCTCTCTTCAGATGCCGGGTTGTCTATTAATTCTGCAACAGGCGTGATCAATGTTAGCGCAAGTACACCAGGTTTGCATACAATTAATTATTCGGTTCCGGCATTTGGAGGATGCAATGCATATTCAACTTCTGCTGATATTACTATTTCGACCTCACCCAATGCCACTATAAACTATGGCGGCAGTCCCTACTGTTCAGGTGCAGGAACCGCAACCGTTACTAAAACAGGAAGCGGAAGCGGCACATTTAGCTCGACTGCCGGATTAATAATTGACGCCAATTCAGGAGTTGTCGATTTGAATGGAAGTACAACCGGCACTTATACAGTAACATACACGGTGGCTGCGGCAAACGGATGTGCTGTTTATAAAACAACCGCATCAATTACCATCACTCCAAAAGTGCAAACGCCTTCCTTTGCGTTAGGCGCTTCTTCTATGCGATGCCAGGGAGCCGGAACCGTGACTTATACGGCAACAGCTGGTAATTCAACGGGAATCTCATATACACTTGATGCAACAAGTCTTACAGCAGGAAATACTATTAATTCATCAACAGGAGCGGTCACGTACAATGCAACGTGGAATGGAATCTCTACTATAACTGCTACTGCTGCAGGTTGTAGTCCATTAACTGCAAGTCATGTAGTAACTATCAGCGCAACTCCATCGGTTTCTGCTACAAGTCCGACAGTATGTGTGGGTGGTACCGGAACGATTACCTTAACCGGAAGTGGAGGCCTTGCACCTTACACTTATAGCTTAAACGGCGGCACTTATCAATCAAGCGGAGTGTTTAGTAATCTTTCTTTAGGAACTTATACCGTTAGCGTGCAAAGTTCTGCAGGGTGTACAGCAACAACTTCTGTTGTAGTAAACACCTATTCCAATTCCACCGATGACCAAACTACTGCTGGAAACAATTCATGGATAGGGCATATTTACAATGGAAAATCTTTCGATAATTATATTGGGTATTTTACAGAAGCAGAACAATTTGCTGAAGTTTTTGGTGGCGACGCTACCTGTTTCCCGGTATCCTCCAGCTACGGGACCAGTTCTATTTATACAGAGAAGTTTTCGGTGCGGTTTAATATGAACTCAACTAAAAAAGGATTGTATGTGGTAGATATGGGTTCAGATGACGGAAGCAAATTAACCATTGATGGAAACGTTGTATATAACAATTGGACAGATCAGGCTTTTAATACAAAACCGCGCGTGTTGATAAACCTTACCGGTTCAAGTGTATTAAATTATGAATACTATGAAAATGGTGGCGGAAACAAGGTAATCTTTCAAAATCTGACGCTTGTTTTAGCAAACACATTGTCCACTAACACAACCCAGGGAATTTGCCAGGGAAATAGCGGAACTGCCATTAGCGGTGATAGTTTTGGAACACTTCCTGCCGGACTTTCAAATGCCGGATATCAATGGACTTATAATCTTTCAGCAGGTGGGGCAAGAACGAATATTAGCGGAGCTACTTCTGCAACGTTAACTCCGGATCCATCAGTGGCACCCTTTAATAACGCCGGTACTTACTATATTTACCGAAATGCAATTGTAAGCAGTAGCAATAATACCGGATTAAATCCTTATACGGTTGCCAATGAGTCTAATGCGGCTTTAATAACAATTACGGCCACTCCTAATGCTTCAATTTCTTATAATGATGCTCCATTCTGTAATTCCATCTCAACAGCAGAATCGGTAACTGTTACGGGAACAACCGGTGGTCAATTTACGGCAACAGCCGGGTTGACAGTTGATGCGGCCACAGGTGCGATTATACCAAGTGGAAACGCTATTGGAAATTACACCGTTACTTATACGGTACCGGCCACAGGAGGCTGTTCTTCATTTACTACTACAACTGACGTGTATATCGGTGCACCCGGAGCATGGTCCGGTCATGTAAATACGGATTGGAACAATGCAGGAAACTGGTTGTGCGGGCAAATCCCGAGCTCAACTACTGATGCGATTATTCCAAAATACGTAACTAATTTCCCAACGGTTATCTCAAATACTGCTGAAGCTAAAGATGTAATTGTGAGAAGCGGCGCTTCTTTAATAATCGTTGGAACTATTAAAGTGGCAGGTGCTATTTTAAATTCCGGAAGCATGGACTTGACTGCAGGTACGCTGGAAATGAACGGTTCATCTGCACAAACAATAGCAGGAAGTATGTTCCAAAATAAATTGATCAAGAACCTTGTGGTAAGCAATACGAGTGTTTCCGGCCTTTCAGTTTCCTCAACAGCTAATGATACTTTAAAAATTTCCGGTGCCTTATCATTTGGCGTGGCAAACAGCAAATTAAATACTGGAAATAATATTACTCTTGTTTCCAACAATGCCGGTACGGCCAACGTCGGTATTTTAGGAACGGGAAATTCAATAAACGGGAATGTGACAGTGGAGCGTTTTATCAATACCGGTACGGGAACAGGACAACATGGGAAATCATGGCAATTCTTAGCAACTCCTACAACAGGTGAATCGGTAAAACAAACATGGATGGAAAATGGAATTAGTACAAGCAATTATGGCACGCAGATAACCGGGGCAGGTGGTACGGCTGCAGGTTTTGATGCCTATACTGCAACTCCTTCAATGAAATATTATGACTCACAAACTGATACATGGACAGGTATAACAAATACAAACAATCCGGTTTATGGACAAAATGGATATATGCTTTTCGTAAGAGGAGACAGGACTGTAACGGCTTACAATCAACCCGCTACCTCAACTACATTAAGAACAACCGGCGCACTTCTTACAGGGACTTTACCTTCTATTTCTGTCACTCCTGATAAACTGCAATCTATTGGAAATCCTTATGCATCGGTGGTGGATTTTACTTTAATAACAAAAAATGCAAATATAGATGACTTGTTTTATGTGTGGGATCCGTATTTATCCGGGGCTTATGGATTAGGCGGATATCAAACTTTAAGTGCTGCTAATGGGTGGAAACCAGTGCCCGGAGGTACTGTGTCTTACCCAACCGGTATTCCATGTACAGTAATTGAATCAGGACAGGCTTTTTTTGTACACGCAACCAGTTCAGCTCAAACGATGAATGCATTTGCGGTTCAAAGTAATGCGCTGACATTTACAGAAAATTGTAAAGCAGGAGCACCTAAGACGGCAAATTTTGCACGTGTCTCAGGCAATATTTCAAATAATAATGCACAGTTTTTCAGAGCAAGCCTTTTTACGGGTAGAGGACAAGGTGCTGTAATGGCTGACGGAAATTCAGTTGCTTTTGATGAAAGCTACACGAACAATATAGATGGTAACGATGCTATCAAATTACTGAATAGCGGAGAAAATTTTGGAGTAAAAAGAGCGGGGAAAACTTTGTCAATTGAATCGAGATCATTGCTAAGTACAACAGACACCATCTATTACAGTATGAGCAACATGGCTCAGCGCACTTACCAGTTGCGGTTCTCCCCCGAAAATATGCGATCCCCCGGAATACAGGCGTTTCTGTTAGATAAGTTTTTAAATACTTCCACACCGCTCAGCCTTACTGACAGTAGTTTTGTAAATGTGACCATTACTTCCAATGCTGCATCGGCAGCGGCAGACAGGTTTAAAGTAGTGTTCAGGCAGATGAATGCATTACCGGTAACTTTTATATCAATTAAAGCAACACAAAAAGATAAAGCAGTTCTGGTAGAATGGAATGTTGAAAATGAAAGCGATATGCAACAGTATGAGGTTGAAAAATCAGCAGATGGCGCTTCTTTCTTAGAGGCTGGTATGGTTAGTCCTTTAAATAATGGCGCTGGATCTTATAGCTGGACCGATACAAAACTTTTTGAAGGATATAATTATTACCGGATCAAAAGGGTGAGCAAAGATGGACAGATCAGTTATACAAAAATTATAAGGGTTGTGGTTGGAAAAATAGCCACTAATATTTCTGTTTATCCAAATCCAATTACTGATGGGAGCATCCACTTAAAGATGTTTAATATGCCAACAGGAGTTTATGCAGTTAAGTTAACTAATTCAATGGGCCAGGCAATTTTCTCGGGCAAAGTAACGCATTCAGAAAACAATGCAATTGAGATGATTTCCGTTCGCCATTTAGCGAAAGGTATTTACCAGTTGGAAGTGATAAAGCCGGATGGAACTGTACAACGGATCAGTGTATTATATTAAGTATTTTAAAATAAAAATTCAAAAGCGTTTTACAAAGATATTTTTTAAAAAGGTTAATGTGTAATTAAGATTCTTCGGTATTTATTTGTTTATTGATAGTTGTACGTTTTCTGCCAATGAAATATGTACTGGAAAAATATTTTCCTGAGGTTACAATATTTATTTTAATTCACCGTTACATCTAATTAGAGTTAAATGGAAGCGGCAAGATAGCGGGATGATAAAAAGTGCGTAACCGATATTATCCTGTTTTATTGCACTTCTTCATCATTTAATTAAATTCAATTCGATGTCTATGAAAGCAAACTTTACAAAAACGTTGAAATTTTTAATTCGGACGCATAGTTTCAATTTACGGTCGTTGAAAATCGTAAACCGAACTATACAAACCGATGCTTAAAAAGATATACTTTTTCCCCTTGTTCTTTTTGGGCGTTGAACTTAGTTGTTGTGCCCAGGCTCCTGTTGCGGCTCCGCCGGCTTGTGTAACCCCTGTAGTGTCCATGAGCGCCGATTATTGTACAAACCCGGGTAAGGTTATTTTAACCGCTCAGCCCTCAACCGGCGTTACTTATGCCTGGAATACAGGCGCAAAAACTCAAAGTATTACGGTAGATATCGCTGGTAATTATTCTGTTACTGTTACAACAAGTTCTGGCGGTTGTTCGGCTTCTGCTTCAATGCAGATAGGCAATGAATTGGTAATTAACGGTGATTTTACTGCCGGAAATACCGGCTTTTTCAGCGGATATGCTTATAAAGCAGACAGTGCTAACTACAACCAGGAATTAGTGAATGATACCGGAATTAATGGTTATGGAGTGGGGATTAGCGGCCAAAATTATCATCCAAGTTTTTTTGGCATGGATCATACAAATAATCAAACAGGAAATAGAAATTTTATGCTGGTAAACGGACACGGCAGCATAACTGTTTGGCAGGAAACTGTAAATGTAGAACCCAATACAAACTATTATTACAGTGCATGGGCGATGAATTTAAATCCTACTTCTCCTGCCAGGTTACAATTTGAGGTAAATGGGGTAAAAATAGGCACAATAGCCGATTTAACAAACGCGCCTAAACCTACCAGCACTACAGCTGTCGGTCTTAGCAACTGGGTTCGGTTTTATAATGGCGATACTACCGGTTGGAACTCCGGATCGGCCACCACCGCTGTTATACGTATAGTAGATTTGAATTCAGATGCCAATGGAAACGACTTTGGCCTGGATGATATTTCCTTTGCTACATTATCACCATTTATTGCCGGACCAATGGTAGCTGGTACAGATAACCAAACTGTTTGTCCTGCCACATCAATTCAGCCTATTACCTACAAGGTTGGTAGCGGCGGTCCACCAGCCGTAACCGGTTTACCTGCAGGTATGAAGTATACTTTCGATGGTTTAACACTTATAATTACCGGCGCTTCATCTATTCCCGGTACGTATAATTACACCGTTTCTACTACCGGATGCTCGGTGAATAAATCCAAATCGGGTTTGATCATTATAAAGGATCCAGGCGTATGGACGGGAGCATCAGACAATAACTGGAACAAGGGGGGCAACTGGATTTGCGGCGTTATCCCTGACAGTACCACATCTGTGACAATTCCTTCAGCACTTACAAATTATCCCCTCATTACTTCTGCCATTGGTTATTGCCGAAATATTACGATTCAAAATGGAGCTTCTGTAACTGTAACGACTGCCGGAATCCTGAAAATAGGAGGCAATATTTATAATTCCGGAAAATTTGACGTTACCACCGGTACGATTGAAATGAATGGCGCATCGGCACAAACGATTGCCGGCAGCGTCTTTTATCAGAAAAGCCTGTTCAACCTGGTTGTCAGCAATACCAGTAGTTCCGGGCTTTCGATTTCATCAACGGCTAGTGACACTTTAAAAATTTCGGGTACATTATCTTTTGGCAAAGCAACTGCACAATTAAACACCGGTGATAATCTTACCCTTGTTTCAAATGCCAGTGGTACTGCAAGGGTGGATATGGTAGGAACCGGAAATTCAATAAATGGAAATGTAACGGTCGAACGATATATTAATTTGGGGCTTGCAGGCGGTCAACATGCCAAATCATGGCAATTTGTATCTACTCCGACAATCGGACAAAGCGTAAAAGCAAGCTGGATGGAAAATGGTAATACTCCTGCTAATTATGGCACACAAATTACCGGTGCAGGCGGTATTCCGGCAGGCTTTGATAAATATACCGCCACTCCAAGTTTGAAATATTATGATTATACTACAAACAACTGGATAGGAATCACAAATACCAGCAATGCTGTTTATAATCCAAATGGCTATATGCTTTTTGTACGTGGCGACAGAACCGTAACCGCTTACGATCAGCCCGCAGTTGTGACGACCCTGCGCACCAAAGGAACTTTACTTACCGGAACTCAGGATCCTATTTATGTCAATTCAAACAGCATTGAATCTGCAGGAAATCCGTATGCTTCTCCAATAGATTTCACTAAAATAACAAAGTCTGCTTCAATTGATAATAAGTATTATGTGTGGGATCCTTATTTATCGGGGATCTATGGACTTGGTGGTTATCAAACTTTGAGCAGCACCAATAACTGGCAACCGGTGCCCGGCGGCACTTTTCCTTATCCATCCGGCATCTCTTCATCAATTATTCAATCGGGACAGGCATTTTTTGTTCATTCTACCAATACTACGTCTGTAATTTCAAAAGAAATAAACACCATTACTTTCACAGAAAGCTGTAAATCAGCGGCAACTTCTTTAAAGAATTTTGCGCGTAAATCGGACATCAATAAAAACCGGCAGTTTTTCCGGGTAAGTCTTTATACCGGGCCATCGAAAGCAGATGTAATAGCAGATGGAAATGCAGTGGCTTTTGATGCTGAATTTAGTAATAATATTGATGGCGATGATGCGCTAAAGTTTTCAAATGACGGTGAAAATTTTGGACTGAAAAGGGGAGGGAAGATCTTGTCGATCGAAGCAAAGGCTCCGCTTACAGCTTTTGATACCATTTATTATGATATGCGCAACCTGGCACAACGGACGTACCAACTTAGATTTGCCCCGGTAAATATGCAATCAGCCGGATTGCAGGCATTTTTGCTGGACAAGTTCCTGAATACTTCCACACCTTTAAGTCTTTCAGATAGTAGTTTTGTCAATATTACTATTACTGCCAATGGCGCATCATCTGCTGCAGATAGATTTAAAGTGGTGTTCAGGCAAATGGATGCATTGCCAGTTACATTTATTTCAACAAAAGCTTTTCAAAAAGATCAAAATATTGTCGTGCAATGGAATGTAGAAAATGAAAGCGGTATTCAACAATATGAAATAGAGAAATCAGCAGATGGTATTAATTTTTCGAAAACCGGTATCGTTCCGGCTTTAAATAAAGGCGCGGCAAATTATGAATGGACAGATGAACAACCGTTTGAAGGAAATAATTACTATCGCATTCAAAGTGTGAGCCGCGATGGGAAAATCAATTATACAGCGATCGTAAAAGTGCTAATGGGCAAAATAACCGGGAATATTTCTGTTTATCCCAATCCAATCTCAGATGGCTTTATTCGTTTGCAGATGTCAAATCAGCGAGCAGGAGTTTATAGAATCAAATTAACCAATTCAATAGGCCAGGTAATCATTGTAACCAAAATAATTCATGAAAATAATTCAACTGAAACGATCCCTGTTCCGCGTTTACCGAAAGGTGTTTACCACCTGGAAGTGATAAAACCGGATGGAAACGCCGAGTTGTTGAGCGTGTTTAATTAAGCTGGAAATTAGCAACATTCGAATTGGGGTACTGAAATACTCTTCCATACCTTTTATAACATACTATTTTAATGTTTTAACCGTTATACCTGAGATTCAATACTGTATAAGCAATACTATGATTTGTCAGGTAGCAAAAGCAGAAAGTCGAATTAGTTCTGATATCAGGAATTTCGGTTCATCTTTACGCCTTGTTAAGTGTTTGGCATCGATACTGCTAGCATTATGTTTCGTCAATCCATCTTGGGCAAATAGACCTACGTTCAAAGATTTAAATTCTGCAGGAAACACACAACACGATCTATGTGGGGTAAGTATGACCGATAGCGTGACCGGATATATTAAATCTGCCAGCTCTTCACAAATATTTTACCTGATTACGATAACCAACACGGGAACAAGCAGGGATTCTTTTAACCTAAACAAGACTTTTATTAATGGGGTCAACCTTTTTGTATTTATTGAAACAATCAATGGATTAACTCTTACACAGTCCCCGGGAATTGACCCTGGCGGAAGTTATTCTTTTGTTGTCCGGTTCGTTACGCCTGTAGGTACCGCACCAGATACACTTAATCACACAGATGTTATTGCCACTTCCATTACTTGTAAAGCTACCGGCACCACACACATTACTACACATGTATACGGTGGTCAGCCGCCAACAGGGGATAGTTGTGATCTTTCTATTAAGAAAACAGCCAATCTAAATCCGGCAAAAGTAGGTGACACGCTTGTTTATACGATAACCGTAATTAATTCATTATCGGCATCGGCGAAGGGCGTTTTTGTCATAGACACGCTGGCTTCAAGCCTTCAGTATATCACCAGTACTGTATCATCACCTTCAACAAAATATTCCTTAAATTATTCTTCAACTGCTAATATCATATCATTCAAGTATCTGACATCGCTGGCGCTAAATGAAATAATTACTATTACTATAAAAGTTAAAGTAAATTGTCAGGCTGTTCCTTCGGTGGTTAACCGGGCAATTATCAGTTCTTCGAGCTACGATAATAATCCTACTAACGATAATTCCAGCGTTACGACCACAGTAAACACCAACCTTTCTGCTCCATTAGCAAGCGGGATGACAAGTTGTTATAATGCTGCCGCAGCTTTAACCGCAACTGGTGCAGTTTCCGGATATGGGTATAGATGGTATAGTATAGGTAGCGGTGGAACACCCTTGGATACAGGACACCTTTATACTACCCCGGCTCTTTTAACGACGACAACTTATTATGTCGCATTCTATAATTTGAGCTCCACAGTTTGTGAAGGGCCAAGAACTTCCGTAGTCGTTTCCGTAAATCAGGCGCCCTCCATTACTTCGTCTCCTTCGTCAGTTTCAATCTGCCCGGCCAACAATGCCACATTTGCTGTAAATGCAAGTGGCTCTTCTTTGTCTTATGAATGGCAGGTAAGTGTAAATAACGGAAGCAGTTGGAGCACATTAAGTAATTCTGCAACTTATACGGGAACTGCAACTTCCATTCTCACTGTTGCCAATGTGTCTTCCAGTCTGAATGGTTTTAAATACAAGTGTAATGTCAGAAACGGAGGATGCGCTTATTATGTTAGCAGTTCTGCAGCGGCTTTGACGGTAAGAACGCCTTATACCTGGCTGGGGGTAAATACTAATTGGAGTGATAATCAGAACTGGTGCCAGGGCCTTCCTGATTCTTCATCAGACGTAACCATTCCTTCAGGCCTTTCTTATTATCCTGTAATCGGCACTGGTACTACAGCAGTTACAAAGGGTATTTATATAGGTGTGGGGGCTAGCGTTACTGTCAGCAGTGGTGGCCTTTTACAGATATATGGTGATATAACCAATTCCGGAAAATTTGACGTTACCACCGGTACGATCGAAATGAATGGCGCATCGGCACAAACCATTGCCGGCAGCGTCTTTTATCAGAAAAGCCTGTTCAACCTGGTTGTCAGCAATACCAGTAGTTCCGGGCTTTCGATTTCATCAACGGCGAATGACACTTTAAAAATTTCGGGTACATTATCTTTTGGCAAAGCAACTGCACAATTAAACACCGGTGATAATCTTACCCTTGTTTCAAATGCCAGCGGTACCGCAAGGGTGGATATTGTAGGAACCGGAAATCTGATAAGTGGAAATGTAACGGTCGAACGCTACGTTAACCTGGGGCTTGCAGGCGGCCAACATGCCAAATCATGGCAATTTTTATCTACTCCAACAAGCGGACAAAGTGTAAAAGCAAGCTGGATGGAAAATGGAAATACGCCCGCTAATTATGGCACCCAAATTACCGGTGCAGGTGGCGTTGCTGCGGGCTTTGATAAATATACCGCCACTCCAAGTTTGAAATATTATGATTATACTACAAACAATTGGATAGGAATCACAAATACCAGCAATGCTGTTTATAATCCAAATGGCTATATGCTTTTTGTACGTGGCGACAGAACCGTAACCGCTTACGATCAGCCGGCAGTTGTGACGACCCTGCGCACCAAAGGAACTTTACTTACCGGAACTCAGGATCCTATTTATGTCAATTCAAACAGCATTGAATCCGCAGGAAATCCGTATGCTTCTGCAATAGATTTCACTAAAATAACCAAATCTGCTTCAATTGATAATAAGTATTATGTGTGGGATCCTTATTTATCGGGGATCTATGGACTTGGTGGTTATCAAACTTTGAGCAGCACCAATAACTGGCAACCGGTGCCTGGCGGCACTTTTCCTTATCCATCCGGCATCTCTTCATCAATTATTCAATCGGGACAGGCATTTTTTGTTCATTCTACCAATACTACGTCTGTAATTTCAAAAGAAATAAACACCATTACTTTCACAGAAAGCTGTAAATCAGCGGCAACTTCTTTAAAGAATTTTGCGCGTAAATCGGACATCAATAAAAACCGGCAGTTTTTCCGGGTAAGTCTTTATACCGGGCCATCGAAAGCAGATGTAATAGCAGATGGAAATGCAGTGGCTTTTGATGCTGAATTTAGTAATAATATTGATGGCGATGATGCGCTAAAGTTTTCAAATGACGGTGAAAATTTTGGACTGAAAAGGGGAGGGAAGATCTTGTCGATCGAAGCAAAGGCTCCGCTTACAGCTTTTGATACCATTTATTATGATATGCGCAACCTGGCACAACGGACGTACCAACTTAGATTTGCCCCGGTAAATATGCAATCAGCCGGATTGCAGGCATTTTTGCTGGACAAGTTCCTGAATACTTCCACACCTTTAAGTCTTTCAGATAGTAGTTTTGTCAATATTACTATTACTGCCAATGGCGCATCATCTGCTGCAGATAGATTTAAAGTGGTGTTCAGGCAAATGGATGCATTGCCAGTTACATTTATTTCAACAAAAGCTTTTCAAAAAGATCAAAATATTGTCGTGCAATGGAATGTAGAAAATGAAAGCGGTATTCAACAATATGAAATAGAGAAATCAGCAGATGGTATTAATTTTTCGAAAACCGGTATCGTTCCGGCTTTAAATAAAGGCGCGGCAAATTATGAATGGACAGATGAACAACCGTTTGAAGGAAATAATTACTATCGCATTCAAAGTGTGAGCCGCGATGGTAAAATCAATTATACACAGATAGTAAAAGTGGTGATGGGAAAAATAACCGCCAATATTTCTGTTTCTCCGAACCCGGTTATCGATGGCGTTATTCATTTGCGGTTTAAAAATCAATCGCCGGGAATTTATACCAGCAGATTGTTCAATTCTTTGGGGCAATTAATATCATCAAATAAAATTACCGTTGCAGAAATAAGCAACGAGCAATCCATTTCTATTAAGCATTTACCAAAAGGGATATATCAGTTGAAAATAGTTAAACCAACCGGGAATAATGAGTTTATAAAAATCATCAATTGATCTGATTGTTTTAGTAAACGAACAAATTAACGGGATTTACATTTACCTGTTTAAAGCCAACCTTCATTAACTTTTTTGCAAAAAGGCTTTATAAAATGCTTTAGCTTTCATGTACTTTTACAAATCTAAAAAATAAAAGACATGACTATTACCGATTTTTTTGAAAGAGATTTAGATAAATTAATTGAAGAAATTAATTTGTTTAAAAATGAAAATGATATCTGGAAAACAAAAGAAGGCATTAATAACTCTGCAGGAAATTTAGTGATGCATCTTCTTGGAAACCTGAATCATTTTATTGGTAAAACACTTGGCAAAACTGATTTTGAGCGTAAGCGTGATGAAGAATTTACTGTAAAAAATATTCCCCGTGAAAAATTAATTTCTGATGTGAATGAATTGAAAAAAACGATCAAAAAAACTTTGCCTGAATTATCAGAAGAAGATTTGAAAAAGGATTTTCCCTTACAGATCAGGGAGCAAACTTTTACAACACAGAACATACTTACGTTTTTACTTGCCCATTTGAATTATCATTTGGGACAGATAAATTATTTAAGAAGGATGATGTAGAATGAGACGGCGATAGGTAAAAATTTATGGAATCTTCCAAAGGTTTAACGAATGAGACTTGGCGAAAACAGGAATTGCAATTATTTATTCGTTTGCTCTCCGCATTTATTTCTTTCGTGTAAATTCGTGTAATCCGAGGTTTCGGATCGTGGCAAAAACCGTTTCATGTTTTTCAAAAAAATCACTTTAACCGGGTATAAAAATTATCATTCGAAAACATTTGATTTTTCCAAAAGGATTGTGGGTATTTTCGGCTTGAACGGAAAAGGCAAAACCAATCTTTTGGATGCGATAAATTATCTCTGTTTTACGAAAAGTTATTTTTCAAAATCAGAACAGATAAACGTTTGTTTTGGTGATGAAGGCTTTCGCCTGGAAGGAGAAATTTTAAATGAACATGAAGAAAACAAAAGCGAAAAAGTAGTTTGCATTTACCGCGCTTCACAAAAAAAAGAGTTTTATTTAGACGATGTATCTTATGAAAAGTTTTCTCACCATATTGGTAAGTTTCCGTGTGTTGTTATTGCCCCTGATGATATTGGAATGAT
>Ga0207652_10000890_pt1 | contig 28278 bp, 21 predicted proteins | sample KBSC63BmetaG_FD_184334 | JGI IMG/M metagenome (GOLD analysis project Ga0207652, IMG submission 184334) | Corn rhizosphere microbial communities from Kellogg Biological Station, Michigan, USA - KBS C6-3B metaG (SPAdes) (version 2) | ecosystem: Host-associated > Plants > Roots > Rhizosphere ...
CCAGTTAGAGCATTCAAGACATAGAAGCATCCATGGTTTTATCATCAATATTTTCTCAGCAATTGGAGCCTATCACTTCATGCCTAAAAAGCCTTCCCTGGCAAGCCATTTCGAAACAGACAACTCTTACTCCTTGCAACTTTCTCTGTAAATTTGGCATCGTTATATCGAACTCACGTTAAATTAGCAGATTAGCTAATTATCACGTTAGCCAATTATCTTAACTTCGCGCAAAATTTTTTAAAAGTAATAATGCAGGCGGAAGTAAATACAAAAATTATCAACGAAATAAAGAAGCGCAGAACCTTTGCGATCATTTCTCACCCCGACGCCGGAAAAACAACATTGACAGAAAAGTTCTTGTTATTTGGGGGCGCCATTCAAACTGCTGGCGCTGTAAAAAGTAACAAGATAAAAAAGCATGCTACATCTGATTTCATGGATATTGAAAGACAACGTGGAATTTCTGTTGCCACGTCCGTGATGAGTTTTGAATACAAAGATATTTTAATCAATCTGCTGGATACGCCCGGCCACAAAGACTTTGCGGAGGATACGTACCGGACTTTAACCGCTGTAGACAGCGTGGTGCTTGTAATTGATTCTGTAAAAGGAGTAGAAGAACAAACAAAAAGGTTGATGGAAGTTTGTAGAATGCGCGATACGCCGGTGATTGTTTTTGTAAATAAATTGGATCGCGATGGGAAAAATCCTTTTGATCTTTTGGATGAAATAGAATCAGAATTAAATATTCAATTGCACCCCTTAAGCTGGCCGATTGGAATGGGAAAAGAATTTAAGGGTGTGTACAATTTATTTGAAAAAAGCCTTTTGTTATTTAATCCAAATCAAAAAACAACTGAAGAAGATCTTCCAATTGAAAATATTAATGATGAAATTGTAGTGCAAAAGCTGGGTTCAAAAGATGCGGCGCGTTTAAGAGAAGATGTGGAATTAATAGAAGGTGTTTATGAAAAATTTGATTCTCAACCTTATTTGGAAGGTAAAATTGCACCGGTATTTTTTGGTAGCGCTATTAATAATTTTGGCGTAAAAGAATTGTTGGAAACATTCATACAAATTGCACCCTTACCGCAGGAACGGGCAGTAACCACGCGGATTGTAGAGCCCGAAGAAAATAAATTCAGCGGTTTTATTTTCAAGATTCATGCAAACCTTGATCCGCGGCATCGCGATAGAATTGCATTCCTTAGAGTATGCGCGGGAAAATTTGAGCGCAACAAATATTTTCACCATGTTCGTCTAAGTAAAAATGTACGGTTTAGTAATCCATATACTTTTTTGGCGAGAGACAAAGACATTGTTGAATCAGCATATCCCGGTGATGTGGTTGGTTTATTTGATACCGGAAATTTTAAAATTGGTGATACGCTTACCGAAGGAGAAGATTTTTATTTTACCGGAATTCCATCTTTCTCTCCCGAAATATTTAAAGAAGTTGTCAATAAAGATCCGATGAAAACGAAGCAACTTGAAAAGGGTTTGTTGCAGTTAACGGACGAAGGTGTTGCACAATTATTCACACAGTTTGGAGGTAATAAAAAAATTATTGGTTGTGTGGGAGAATTGCAATTTGAAGTAATTCAATATCGTCTTTTGCATGAATACGGCGCTTCAGTACAACTCAATTCTCTTCCATATTACAAAGCTTGTTGGATCACTTCTAAGGACCCAAAAAAGCTGGAAGAATTTATAAAATTTAAATCAGGAAATATCGCTAAAGATAAAGATGGGCTTCTCGTTTATCTTGCGCAAAGCGAATGGTTTTTGAACACTGAACGAACCAATAACCCAGATATTGAATTTCATTTTACAAGTGAGATGAACAAGTAAAATAGTTCTCGCAACCCGATTTAATAAAAACAAAAATTTTCGTCTGTACATCACCGTTATTTACTCCGGCTGATTGCTGTAAATACATTTCTGAAACAATCCGATGAAGTATTTATTTCCTTATTTTTTGTGGAATCTTCTCCATAATATTCTTTTAGAAAAAGATCTGTTCGACTCCAGATTGTCTGTACAATTCCCTGGAAACGCTCTTTCATTTCTGGAGTAGACTGCTGGCGAAATTTATACATATCGTTAACCTGTTGTACGCCGGCCTGTGAATTCCGAAAAGGGCAACTCATTACATTAAAACCTTTCATAGCAAAATAAACCGCTGTCTGATCGGCTCTTTCGTAATGCCAGTCGCAGATAATCACGTCTTTCGGAATCATATCTATCGCCCTATAAGTATTGTTCCTGCTGGCTTCCCACTCTCCCAACCCTGTCGTTTTTCCATCTAAAAGACGATCACCCCAGATCCATAATCGCCTTCCTTTTTCCTCAAGATGATTCCTAATCCGTCTTACTTCATCTGCAAATAATTCGGAAGGATCGCGGCCACCACAACGGGGACACTTATCTTCGCCGATATAAAATACTTCATCCATGCCGGCATGAAAAGCATTGGTTTCAAAAACATCGCAGATCTCATCAATCAGTGAAAAAATAATATCGTGCAAACCCGGATAAAGAGGGCAATAACTTTTACAATATAACTTATCCGCATTCGGCCATTCATATTTCACCGGCATTTGTACCCAGGGCGTTTCATCAAACTGAGGATAAACACTTAATAATTTATCAGCCCGGTTTGCCCACGACTGATGTCCCAATAAATTGATTTGCGGGATGATCTGAATACCAGATTCTTTGCAGGCACGAACAATTTTTTTTACATCTTTTTTTGATAATGCAAAACTATCAATCAACTCTGGATGGCTTTTAAATTGATAATGGTAATCAACACGAAGAATTAATGTGTTTACCTGTCGTGGCGCAAGTTCTTTTGTAATAAATGTAACAAATGAATCGACGCCCGTTGGCCTCGGTGCAGCAATTGCAAACCCGCGCACAGGCAGTGTATCAACGATATTTTGTAACGATTGAGCAGGAGCACTTTTAGCTTCGTTTTGGGATAGGATCAAAAAGCAAATTGTTGCAACAGATAGAATAATTTTTTTCATAACAGTCGTGTTTTTTTGCAAATATTATTTCAACATTTTGCCTGGGTTAAAAGTTTAATGGTTGTTGATCATAATAAAGTGAGGCAGCACCAAACACTCCGGAGTTTTCCAGATTGGATATTTCCAAATGGAAATGCTCAAGAGTATTTGAATAAACATAAGTGTGAATGCGCTCCCACATTGTTTTTTCAAAAAAAGAATACGATTTGCTGATAGAGCCACCGAGAATAATTAATTCGGGGCAATAGGTGTAAAGAATCATTTTAATTGCATTGCCGATATGCGTTCCTAATTCTTCTAAAATCAGAATGGATAACGGATCACCCGACTGGGCTTTTTGAAAAACAACTTCACCATTGGTTTGATAACAATTTTCAAAGAACTGGCCGCTAGCATAATACTCATAATATTGATCCAGATAAGCTACATTTCCAAATTCACCAGCGCCGGTATTTAAGCCCGGATATAATTTGTCATTAATGATAATTCCGGCGCCCAAACCTGTGCCAATCGTTAATCCTATCAGTGAATGCGCTTTCTGACCTTTGCCAAAGTATTTTTCACCAAGAGCAAAACAATTGGCATCATTATTTACCAAAACCGAAAGATGATAACGGTCTTCAAGCAATTTTTTTAAATGAACTTCTTTCCATGAGGGAATATTTTGAACATCATAAACAATTCCATTTTCAATATCCACAACACTCGGTACACCGATTCCGATTGCTTTGATATTTTCGTTTATCAAAGGATTAATCAATTGATACATCACTTTCAAAACTTCTTCAACAGAGCCGGCCGAAGGAATACGAACTGAAACAATATTTTCTAAGTGTCCTTCTGACACAATGCCTGCACGAACGTGTGTACCACCAAGATCAATCCCTATGATGTTTATCGGATTCATTAGTTTATTTATACTTTATAGAAAAGTTTAAATGAAAGTTTAGGAAGTTTAGATAAAGCTTTAGAAAGTTTAGAGTTTCCACCAAATTTTTTCTAACCCAACTAAACTATCTAAACTGATTTAAGTTCTGCCTTCTGCATCTGAATCGTTTTGTTTTTAATAATTGGCTTTGCCCAAAAACCAACGCTCAGTATATATCCAAGTGTTATATACAAAAAGAGCATTCCGGTACGCAATCCAAAATGATCACCAATTGCACCGATAATCAATGGAATCACGGCGCCGCCAATAATTCCTGTCAACAAGATTCCGGAGAATGCGCCATGATGTTCTTCCAGGGAATTTAATGCCAATGAAAAGATGATCGGATACATCACTGATGCAAAAAATCCTACGGTTGGAAAAGCATATAAAGCCACAAGATCATTGTTTGTAAATAATCCAATACTTAAAGTGATGAGGGCTAAAACCGTAAATGCAATGAGGACTTTAGCGCTATCCATTATTTTTAATAAGAATAATCCAAGCACGCCACCTGCCGTCATTAATCCCCAGAAATACGCGACAGCACTGGCTCCTGTTGTTTGCGGATCGTAGTGATGATATTCATAAAGAAACTGGGAAATCCAGTTGGCTGTGCCTTGCTCGGTTCCAACATAACAAAACATGGCGATGAAAAATAAAATAACGGTCGGATTTCTTAAAAGATCCAAATGAACTTTTAAGGCACCGGCTTTCTCATCTTTACTCAAAATTACTTTTGGGAAACGGGATATTAAAATAACCACAAACATGATCAGACTTACCGCTGCGAATACCCAATACAATGAAATCCATGGAAGGTTTTGCGGAACAACAGAAGCAAAGATCCGTTGAACCGGATCGGTATCCCCTTTATTGGCAAGATTCGTCACTAAATAAGAATATACAAGCGGACTGATAAAGGAAGCTGCGCCAAAAATCAGCTGCGCCAACACAGAATTAAATGCATAATTTTCTTCGCCACCAGAAGTACGAAGCAAAGGATTGATCACCACCTGCAGCATGGCCATCCCGCAACCGATCAAAAATAAAGAGATGATATAACTGGAATAATTGGGAAATAAAACCAGCAGCAACGAACCCACAAAGGAAACTACAAACGCTGCTACCATGATCTTTTTTTCTTTATATTTTTCATTCATGATTCCCGAAGGAATCGACATGACACCATAAGCAATAAAAAAAGCAAATGGCAAAATCGCTACTTCAGTTAAGCTAAGATGAAAACCGGATTTGATATCAGGAATCAAAGCGCCGATGATGTTTGTCAGAAATGAGATCACAAAAAATGTGAGCATGATCAGGAAGACTATGTAATAGTTTCTCTTTGCAGTGGTGGTAGTTGCCATTGAATTTTAATTATAGAATTTGATGAAGGTTTTTATTTTTACTTGTTTTTTTGAAAAGATTTATCACATAAATCAAAATCGATTGTCCATGACTGCTATACAAGCAGTAAACAAACAAAAAATGTCAATTCCTGTTTTTTCAAAATAAATTTCTGTTATGTTCACATCAATATACATTCATTCAATTTTCAACAACATCTCCTTTTGTTCCTTTAGCTGTAAGTCCTGTTCTATCTGTTACTTTCCCATTAGAAATCTGAACAGCTATTCCTTGTTTGGATATTGCTGAAACGTTGGCCAATGGCGTTTTTCCATTATTTGAAACTGCTACTGCTATTGAGTTTTGACCATTTGCCGTCACTTGTCCATCTATATTTAATTGTTTTACAGTTCCTCCTTCCACATTATACGAATGTACATTATTCCCATAAGTTGTAATTCCTCCTGAAATATTCAGCTCTTTGATTTCACCGCCTGGCTTTACACTAATACCATCGGCAGGCAAAGTCATAATGACTCCTTTTACAAGTGTCTGTCCTTGCGAGCCATGAGAGACTACCCCATTTAAAACGGTGATGCTTCCGACCGGTTTGCTGAACTGCATTCCTATAGAGCCGTTTCCATTGGTTACAATGGAATGAAAAGTTGCCTTACCGACAGTTCCATCATATTGATTAAATCCTCTTGCGCCCAACCCAAAAGTTTCTATTTTATCTTTCGCTTCAAATTCATCTACCACACCAAAATTTACAAAGCCGATTCCGCTTGGCCCATAAGACGTGATTGCCTTATCAGCCGTCCATTTTTCTACATGGCCCCAGGTGTCTAAAACCATATCATTCACGCCATAAGTTGTTGTGGTACCGGTGTGTTCTAATTTTTTAATTTTCGTTCCATTGAGAATAAACACTCCGGCAGTAATCATATCCGGTTGTCCGAAAGGGATCATTCCGTTTGAATAAATATCTCTTGTGCTGATTTTATCAGAAAGAACCGAACCGCCATTGTCTCCAAAGCCGGCGACAAACAAGCCAGAACCTATGACAGGAGCTCCTTTACGGCCCAGGCTGATATTTGTCAGTGTGGCATTAATGACGCTCTTTTCCTCACTATTATAATTGTAAACTGTAAATGCGCCCTGGTAAACATTCACGCCATACTTCTGTGGCTGCTCAGAATATCTTCTTGCATCGCAAGCGACGACATCAATATTTTCTGCAATAAGATTTGTTTTATTTGTTCCTGTTCTGGTTAAAATTTGCACCTGTCCTGTGATAGTCAGATCCTTTAATTTCAGCGTTCCTAAATCCGGAAAATTGCTTAATAAATAAATTGCCCGGTTTGTGGGATTGGTTTGAATGATGAGATTTGAAATTTCGTTATTGGCCGTTAGTCCGATGCCGTCACTATTGCTAAAACTCAAAATACATTTTTCTTTGTCAGCGCCAGTAATGCTGAAGCCCGAAGGAAGTGTAATCGAGTAAGGACAAAGAATCGAAGTTTGCAATTCAAGAGTTGCTGGTTGGGAATTGTTTAAAGTTGCAAGTAATTCTACCAATGAATTAATTTTCGTAATCATTTCATTTTAAATGTTTAGAAATTCCCATGAAATAAGAATTGATTTGTCCAACAGCGTTTAATAACTCTTTTAAAATTTCTCTAAACTATTCTAGCCTTTCTCTTCAAGACCATCCTAGACTCTTCTAAACTTTTCCTCCTGAACTGCTTCCTCCTTCTCCATCCAAACAGGTTTTGTTTGTGAATTATGTTCTGCACCAATAATATCTTTATACAACTCCGGCTTTCTTGCATTCTTATAACGATATCCACCTGCAAGTTTTAATTTATCCTCCGTAACCGTTGCCGTGGCAATTTCATCATTAAAACTTTTTACTTCAACGAGCACATCTCCGTAAGGATCAAGGATCAGGGAGTTTCCGTTTTTCAACTGATCGCCATCGTAACCAATTGGGTTGGTAAAAACATAATAAACTCCATTGTCATACGCTCTTGCAGGAAGCCAGCGCATCAGCCATTGCATTCCTTTAGGGCCATCAAACTCCATGCGCAAAGGAACAGGATCCAATTCTCTTTTTTGCCAGAGTGCATCATCTACAAAACCTCTTCCGGGCATGGAAGAAGGCGTACACATCGTAACATGTGGCGCAAATATTATTTCAGCGCCGAGCAAGGAAGTCGCGCGAACATTTTCAACCACATTGTTATCATAGCAAATTAAAATGCCACATTTCCACCCTTTGATGTCAAAGACAACATACTCATTTCCGGGAGAAAAATATTTGCTGATGAACGGATGAATTTTACTAAATTTTGCAAGCAGTCCTGTTTTATCTACGCAGATGTAAGTATTAAAAAACTGATCATCTTTCAATTCCACCAATCCCGCTAGCACGGTCATATCATACTTTGTAGCAATTTCAATTAATTTTTGGGTACTCTTTCCTCCAGGGACACTCTCCGCTAAATTTTTTACTTGCTCCCGGTTTAGGTCTTTAAAAAAAGTGTAGGCCGTAATTGACATTTCATGAAAACTAATTACTTCCGCACCGGCATCTTTTGCCTTCGACGTTAACTTATCAATGACAGAAAGATTGTATTCTTTATCACCATCTTTTGGTTGAAATTGTGCAACAGCAATTTTTAATGTTCGCATATTTTTTAGAAGATTAAAAGGTTAACATCACAAACATCTTGTTCTCAGATCAAATCTTCCCTTTTCCCAGTAAACAAATAAATAATCGGAATTTCTATTCGTTGAAGATCAATTTCGTGTATTCACCAACGTTATATTCCTTCAAACAATTCTAAACCTCTCTAAGCGCTAAACATCTTCCTACTCTACATTCCATCCTCCAACAACTACTCTCGCTTTTTGTCCACTCAGATCGGACGTATGACACGAAACAGAAACTGTGCGTTCTTGGCCCGGCAAAAGAGTAAAGTAATTTTCTTTCCAAAAAACCGGAACAACAGATTCATTCGTTTGTCCTTTTTTCAAATCCAAATAAACCATGAAAGCCAGATGGGACGTTGGATTTTTTACTTTTAAAGTTACCTCTGTGTTCTCTCCTTTCTTCGTAACAGTTTCACTTGTTTGCAATTTTACTTTCGGAAGTTTCTCTAATAAAGTAAGATCAGCATATTGCGATTGTGGGGTGATGTACCAGGTGCTTTTCTTTTCTTCAAGGCTATCTTTTTGTGTTGATAAAACATAAAAATTGCTGCTCAATAATTGATGTTGTTGATCAAATAATCTCAGATCCAGAAAAAAAGTTTTACTCAAATTTAAATTATCAGGCAAAGAAAAAACTGATTTGGTTTCTTGTGAAGCAAGCTCTGAAACAGGAACTGTTTTCTTTAAAACTGATTTTGTATTAAAATCAAGCACATTTATTTCTGCTGAAAGCGCATCGGATTTTTTCCCTGTGTTGTTCATGACATCGACTGCTCCGTGTCCATAATTATATGAAATATGCAGAGGTTCATTTGCAATCCTTGCCCCATAAAAAGCGCCTGTTGGCATTAGATAATAATCATACAATTGCCACCAAAGCTTTGGCCAGGAAGCGTTGTACATCCATTGAATAATTCCGGTCGCTTTAAAACGATTGGCTTCAAAAGCTTCAAACATTGCGCGCATTCCTTCATAATTCATGTATTGCGCTTTGCGTAAATAATCAGTCAGATCATTTGCCTTCCCAAGCCTTTGATCCATTGCATCATTATAAGCTCTGAGATTATGAAACTGTCCCCTTGCTGCATGATACAACCAGGAACTTCCAATCGGCCATGAAGAATCTTTTGGAATCATTTTTTGCAAACTTTCGAGCACCGGAACCTGTGGCCCGGGGCCGGTTTCAGTATTGAAACCAAAAGCGCCACCATAAGCTGTATCGATATACCAATAATCCGGTGGGACATAGTCATAAGGCCCGCGCATTTTCATTCCGGTTTTGCCGGTAATTTCGCTCGTCCATTCTTTGGCAGATTGTGCATAAGGACGTGTAGGATCTTCATTCTTTAAAACATCAAGATATTTCTGTTCCAATTCAGGTCTTGGCCATTTATCACTTCCATAAAGCCATAAAAAGATGCTCGGATGATTTCTTAACCAAACAATCTGATCATTCCAGGATTTAGCGGCAACATCAATTTGTTCGGGCGTTATTATGGAACCATACTTATCTTCTGCTGTTCCGCCAAAAATTCCTTTCCATTCCCATTGGCAGCTAAATCCAACCATCAGTAAAATTCCTTTTTCGTCGCACAAATTATAAAGGTGTTCATTTTCGCCCCAAAACCCTTCCATGCGAAGTGCGTTAAAATTCATGTGAACCGCATAATCAATTCCCGCACGTTCATAGGCTGGTGTTGCATTCAGCAACATCGGATCAGTCCATCCGCCGCCTTTTATTAATATTTTTTTCCCATTCAAACGATAAGCGCGAAAACCGCTGTCGGTTCTGTAATCAGAAACAGAACGGATTCCAAATTTCATATTTTTAGTATCAGAAATTTGGTTATTTATTTGGAAATTTATTTTAAGAGAATAAAGATTCGGCTTCCCCAAATCGTGCGTCCACCAAAGCCTTGGATGATTAATGCTCAAAGCTTTGTACTCTTCAGGAGTAAGAATGATTTCTTTTGATTCATTTGCATTTAGTGAAACAGGTTTTGAAATATGAAGATCATTTTCAATTGCTGTTTTCAAAATTCCGTTAATATTTTTATCAGAATAATTGTGCAAATTAATTTTCAAGGTGATGTTTGCATGATCCAAAGTTGCCGTGTCAACATCAGTGATCACAAAAGGATTTTCAATTGTTACCGGACCTGATTCTAATAAATGCACATCGCGCCAAATACCCATGTGATTATCCGCAGGCTCAGGATTCCAATCAACAAAACCAATATTTAAATCCGCGGGGCCAGCTTGTGTAACCTTTAGTGCGAGCACGTTTGTACCTTTTTTAATATATTGGCTTACATCAAAAACAAATTGGCGAAAACTTCCTTTTACGCTATCCGCAGAAGCGACTTTTTTGCCGTTCAACCAAACATCAGCGCGATAGCTAATTCCATTAAAACGCAATCGGTAAACTTGTCCCGGATTTATCTTTTCAACATTAAAAGTGCGGCGGTACCACCAGGGTGCTTTGAATAAACTATCAGGGATTTTTTCAAGATTGCGGTTAAAAAAAATATCTTTAAAAACGCCGCCGTCAACCAGCGAACCTAACGTGCTATTGGGAACTTTTGCGGCATACCAATTTTTTGGATGAAACTTTAAAGTGGAAATTTCTTCGTCATTTTCAGAAACTTTTTCAGAAGATTGTATTTGCCAATCATTCTGCAATTCCTGGCTTTCCACACTCCATGAATTGCTTTGTGAAAAACTTACGGAAGGCAAAGTCAATAACAAAAAAACAAATAATTTGTTTGCAAGATTTTGCATGATAAAGATTAATTAATGAGTGATAAAAATGGAGCAATCAAGACTATAAAATTAGAAATAAAAATTCTTTTAAGAAAGATGAAATTTATCTTAAAACAGTAAGCCAATAAATAAACGGTTATTTTGTTTTTCATTTTAGCATTAAGATTTTTAATCGCTTTCTGAAATTTCTATCATGCCGTTATTGGGAATTGCCTGGTATAAAACGTAAGATCCATTTGAATCCTTTTCTTTTTGAACCTGCTTTTCCTTCCCTTTTTGTTTTACTAAAACATTTTTCCAGTCTGGCGAAACATACGTTTTCAAAGTCAAAGGAACATCGTACATTGTTGGATTAAGAGAATGAGTAAGTGTGATTAAAAATTTAGTTTTTTTATGATCAACTTTAATTTTTGAATCCATTCTTTCTCTCACATATCGGGCTACATTTCCAAAAGTTTCTACCCAAATATCTTTCTCTTTTGATTTAATATATTGAAAATATTCGTCGAGTTCCTGGTGTGTTAATGGCTGCCAGCCAATATCATCAATTCCGTGAAAAACCAATACCAGCCAAATGTTATCATGTGCTAGTGATGTATCAACCCACGATTTCATCAATGAAAAAGGTGTTTTTGTAAGCGGCCCTCTTTGCCATTGTACATATTCTTTTGTTGAAATTCCCGGTTGTTCTTTATAGCCGCGATTTATTTCCTCCATAAAAGGTTCAGGCATAGAATTTCTTAAAGCCTGGTAAATTGGAAAGCCATATTTCATTACTCTTTTGTCTTCAATTCCAAAAGGCACTTCGGCAGAAAAAGTATATTTAGCACCAAGGTGTTTTAAAATATCATCTTTACTTTTTCTTAATTCATAGCCCATATTTGCACTATCCAAAATAGCCAGATGCGCATGAGTAACTGTGTGGCTTGCAAACTCAAACCCTTTGGCAGCGTAGCTCTTGACATCCTTCCAACTCAATCCTTTTTCCTGAGCCATCTCCATGCTGGTGTCTTTTCCGACAGGGAGATTTTTACTTCTTACTTCCTTATAAAGAGAATCCATCACCTTGTATGCTTCTGTTTTTTTTCCTGATTCATAAAATTCATCAGCTTTATTATAATAAGGTAGCGTTCCCGCGTATCCTAAATAAAGAGATGCAGAAGCGCGTTCAAAAAAATTGTCAGCGTTTGTCGAAACACTTTCCGTTTCTGAAATAATTTTATTTACAGGTCTTCCAATAAATTTTGGCGGATGAACTGAACCGGTGATGGGGCCAGTAATAATAAAAAAAGTTCCGGGCAATTTCAGCCGCTCCATTATGGGTAAAGCATATTTAAACTGATTGCGTGAACCATCATCATAAGTTAATGAAATCGCAGCTTTTTTCCCATCCTGCCATTTGGTAATTTCGGTTTTGCCAGGCTTTTGCGCAGCAGAGGTAAGGGCTGTGAAAAGAAAGAATAAACTCAAAGAAATTGAAAAGCAATAGAATTTTTTCTGTACAATTATTGTATTCATTCTGATTAAAATTAGATAAATAAATAGTTTCACTATTAATAAGGTAAACCAGCAGATCGAAAATATTAGTGAGTGCTGAAAGCGGTTACAAGGTAAGAAAATATTTTATGCAGCATAAAATAGAAATGAAACTCTTTGGGAAAAATTATCGGTAATTTATTTATTTTGTTCTATTAAAATTTTTGAAAGCAAATCGCTTACCGAATGCTTTTCAAGATTTCGAATAATATCAATGATTTGATCTTTGGCACTTTCATCAACTTTATTTCCGGTAATTTTTCTGAATTTTTTTATCACATCCTCCCACGAAAGAGGATCAAGGAAAAAGCCTTTATAACTTTCTTTTTTTATCGAAAATTTTTCACCATTTTTTAAATAAATGGTTACCTCGCTGATTAATTTATCAGGATAAGCCTCGGTGTTTTTATCAAGCATTCCCGCAAGCTTTACCGGTTTGTGTATGGGGAAACTTGTGTGAACATTTACTTTTTGTAAAAGCTCCTGTACATCAGGCTGGTTAATTTTTTCAGGAAATAATTGTTCAGGATAAAGCTGTCCGTCAAGTATTGCAGCAGCAATTACATAAGGCATACTTTGATCACCCTGCTCTTTGGTATAAACAGTTTTACGGTTTCCATATTCTCCTCCTCCAACAATATGGTATGCAGTCAGAAAAGTTGAAATCTCAATCTTTTCAATCTCAGACGGATTAAAAGAATGTTGCCTTTTTAGCTCAATAGCGGCTTCGACAGAAGGTTGCGTGTGAACTTCGGAATTATAACTTTTAAGAATGCAGCATGGAATTAAATCAAATTTTTCATTTGTCCAGTCATAAGTAAGATCCATTCCATAAATTGAATCATATCCTTTTTCAGGCTTTTCAAAAAGATCAATCGGGCCGGTCATATTATTTTTTGCAAGCAAAGTAATCGTTGCACAACCGGCATTCACTGAAGAAGACGCAAAACCTTTCCACTCTGTTGTATAGGCCGCTCTTGAAGTAACTAATGGATCAAAAGCACAACCCGCCATTCCCAGTGCACAGGCTGTTTGTTCTTCTGTAAGCATCAAAACGCGCGACAGGGCAGCAGTGGTGGAAAACGCAAGCAATGCGGTATGATCATAGCCCTTTATCATCACCGGCATTTCTTTGGTCAGCCAGCATTCTACTTGATAACCAATCGCCATCGCGAGTAAAAAATCTACCCCTGATAAAGAAACTAATTTATCAACAGCAAGCAATGGACCAATATTATCACTCGGGTGACAGGTAGATTCTTTTGCCAAAAAATTGTCCATAAAATCAGGATATCTTATTAAAGCCGTAAAATATTGAGCGAGTTTGTCAAAAGAGAGATCATGAATGTCAGTCAGTTTATTTCTGCCTTCTAAATCAGCGAATGTGTTTTTTAGTTTAAGAACCGGTGGTTGATCTTGCGCGAAAATAAAAGAGCCAATGCTATCCAATAAATGCCGTTTTAACTGGTCAACGGTTGATGCTGAAATCTCTTCAAATCGAGCCCTGAGCGCGAATTGTGCTATTTGTATAGTTTCCGGAATCATTTAAATTTTTTTTCAAAAAAAGATTAAAAATCATGCCAGAAGATAAAGTACAAGATTAGCTTTGTTGATAAGTATAACAGGGCAGCATAGACGAAAATCAAAAAAAATCTTTAACTAGTAATGCACACAATAAATCATATTAATCTTAAAAATGCTTCGCCACTTTTACGTTCGATCATAAGAAGTAATTTGTAAAAGCATAAAGGCTGCAAACCACTTACAACTTTCAATTCACAAATATTCTATAGAATGAAAGATATTAATATGACATCAGCATTAAAATATATGGTTGACAGGAATGGAGACAAAATTTCTGTTTTGGCCCTTTAAAGACCTGGGAAAAGATAAATCAGAATTACTTTAAACTTCAAAATAAGCTTCAAGGTTTTGTCTGGAATAAAAGAAGGTTTAGCCGAAGTCTCTGAGGCAAAAAGATCTGGAAAAAAGTTGCAAACGCTTAAGACTTCACCTCTTTTCACCCGTAGAAATGTGCTGATGAAGAATCAAATTTTTATAAATTCATTCCTCCCGAAATTTCAATTCTTTGGCCGTTGATCCAGCCGCCATCTTCACTGCATAAGAATGCAACGACACCGCCAATATCCTTTGCCAGCCCAACTCTTCCCAAAGCAATCCGGGAAGCTAACATCTTTTTTCTTTCAGGAATATCCCTGTTGCCACCGTTATTAAAATCTGTTTCAACCGGCCCTGGTGCAACAACATTTACCGTAATTTCTTTTGTGCCTAAATCTTTTGCAAGATAACGTGTGAAGGTTTCTATTGCACCTTTCATGGAGGCATAAATCGAATAGCCCGGAACCGCAAATTTTGTGGTGCCGGACGAAACATTGATAATTCTTCCATTGTTATTTATAAAGGGTAAAAGTTGTTGAGTCAAAAAATAAACACTTTTAAAATGGATATTCATAAAGCGATCAAAGTCTTCTTCTGTTGCTTTTTCAAAAGGAATAGTGGCACCGATGCCCGCGTTATTTATTAAAAAATCAAACTTACTAACGTTCCATTTTTTCAGAATCGTTTCTTCAAAATCTTTTACGAATTCTTTTATTGACGAAATTTTATTTGCGTCAAATTGTAATGCCAACGCCTGTTTCCCCATTTGCTCAATCTCCTTTACTACTTCTTCAGCGGCTTCTTTTTGAGATACATAAGTAATGACAACATGGTTGCCATTTTCGGCAATTCTTAATGCCATATTTTTTCCTAAACCTCTGCTGCCACCGGTTATTAATGCGATTTTGTTTGACATAATTTTTAAATTGAAATAATGCAAATTTAAATATTTCCAAAAGTTTTTTTAAATACAAAAAGCGCGCTATTATTGCTTAATAAAAAATAGAACAAAAACGTGAAAACAGGCTTCAAATTTGAGAAGACTTTGCAAACTTTTCTATCTTTACATACTTAATCTGAAATAGCAACGCATGCTTGAGAACAAAGAAATATCAGCACTTTTTCATTTAATAGATGATCCTGATGATGAAGTTTTCAGCTCCGTTACTGACCGGATAATTTCGCATGGCCGTGCCATCATTCCCAATCTTGAAAATTTATGGGAGAATAGCCCCGATGAAAACGTGCAGGGAAGAATTGAAATGATCATTCATAAACTGCATTTTCGCGATCTGGTAGAAGAATTCACTGATTGGAAAAATGGAAATTGCGAATTGTTGCACGGCGCTTTATTGGTTTCAAAATATTGCTATCCTGAAATGATTGCCACCTCGACGCTTCAGGAAATTGAAAAAATAAGAAGAAATATCTGGCTCGAATTGAACAGTTATCTGACACCTTTGGAACAGGTAAATGTGATTTCCGGAATTTTATACAGTTATTATAAATTAAAAGGCAATGAAGTAAGTTATGACCTTCACGATGATTTTTTGATTACAAAACTGATCGAAAATAAAAGAGGAAATTCAATAACCAACGGTATTCTCTATCTCATTCTTTGCGAGTTGCTTGATATTCCCGCGCGGGCTATCAGGATTCCGAAACAGTTTATCCTGGCGTATTTCGACATAGATTATAAGTTTCCAAAATCCTCAAAAGAGAGAAGCGAAAAGATAAACTTTTTTATAGATCCGCTAAACGGACAGGTGTATTCTCAAAAAGATGTGGAGAGTTATTTCAAAAGAATTTCTGTGCCTCCCGTCCCTTCTTATTTTAAGCCGATGGATGATAAAAAAATCATTCAGCATTTGCTGGAAGAGTTTAGTAAATGTTTTATTGATCCGGCAAATCTTTATAAAAAAAACGACTTACTATTCCTTGCGCATCTGTTAGATGAGTAGAAAGATCAAAGTAAAACTCTACTTATTTGTTTGGTTACTATCCTCATTTTCTCCAAGCTGAATTAAAGTATTCTTTCTGAAAAAATTATTATAAATCCAGGTTATTTGTTTGTTTACTGAAATTTAGAATAACTGCTTCAAACCTTTTGCAGCATTTGCTTTCAATTATCTTAGTTCTATTTTTAAGAAATTGGTTAAGTATTTACCGCAAACGTCGCGTCATTGGGGGCTAAGATTCAATACACAAATATATTCCCATCAGAAAATAAAAATGCTATTTTTATAACCTTAATAGTCAAAAAACTGACAATTTCAAAGAATGGATGAACACAATCACGAAGAAGAACATTTAGAAAGTTCTGATTTTTTACGCGACGTTGTTATCGGTATGAGCGATGGGCTTACGGTTCCCTTTGCATTGGCGGCCGGTCTTACGGGTGCTGTTGCTAATAGCTCAATCATTGTGGTAGCGGGCATTGCAGAAATTGTTGCAGGTAGTATTGCAATGGGTTTGGGTGGATATCTTGCCGGTAAAACCGAGCAGGATCATTTCAATAGTGAATTAAAAAGAGAATATGATGAAGTAGAGAAAGTCCCTGAAATAGAGAAAAAAGAAGTTAAGGATTTTTTTGAAAATTTGGGATTAAGCGAGGAAATACAATTAAAAGCGACTGAAGAAATTTCAAAAGATAAAAAGCAATGGGTTGATTTTATGATGAAGTTTGAATTGGGACTTGCCAAGCCTGATCCGAAAAGAGCAACTAAAAGCGCTTTAAACATTGGATTGTCTTATGCCGTTGGCGGTATTATTCCATTAAGCCCATATTTTTTTATTGATGATTCAAGAGAAGCATTAAAATTTTCTGTTGTTGCAACACTCATCTGCTTATTTATTTTTGGATATTTTAAAAGCAGAATTACCGGCATTCCTGCATTTTCCGGGGCTTTAAAAGTGATGATGATTGGCGCTCTTGCCGCTGCTGCTGCTTTTGGAGTTGCGTTATTATTCAAATAGAGATAACCCTTTTTTTCAAAAAGATAATCGCGTAAAATTCCTGCACTTTTTACTTGCTCATCAGGCAACTTTACTCAATTTTTTCAGTTTATAAAATATTTAATAAACGCTTGCGTTTTTATGAGGTTAATCCGTTGCTAACCTAATTTTTTAAAACACTTTATGCCAATATTCTACACCGGCTTTCCATTTACAACTTACATGAATTTTATCACTTAAATCTTTAAACAAAGACAGTTATAGCTTTTGCTATAATTAAAGCTCTGGCAAAAATCTTAATGGATAATCAGTTTTTGAATTTTGGAGTCCCTTCATTTCTATGGAGGGATATTTTTTTATTTGGTTTGAATATCATGCTTTGCATCTCTTGAAATGTTTTCAATCGTCCAGGTAATCCTTTTTTCAAAATCATGCTGTCGGACCATGCAGTTTTGTTTTGGACATATTTTACAGGAATAATCTCTACAGGGATCTGAGTGGACAAACAATTCAACAGCTTCGCCGAATTCATTTTTTATTAAGGTTGCAAGGGATTCAATTTCCTGGTGGGCTTCATTTACATTCAAATACCAGGGAACCGTAAGGTGGCAATCACAATGCAGAGTACTGCCATATTTTATGATGCGCATATTGTGAAGGTCTATCCAGTTTTCCTGGCGGTTTTGATTCAAGAGCAATACAATATCTTTCAGTAATTTTTCATCGGCTTCATCCATGATTCCGGCGATGGATTCACGTACAATTTTATAACCGGTGTAAATAATGATAACCGCTACCACACAAGCTATCAGGCTATCAATAAAAAGATACCCGGTGTAATAGATCACCACTAAACCAACTAGGATTGCAGAGGTTGAATAAGTATCAGTAACCAGGTGTTTTCCACCCGCAATTAACTGTAAAGAATGATTTCTTTTGCCGGTCAAAATGCACACTTTTCCAACAATAAAATTGACGATAGCTGTGAACCCAATTAAATAAATTCCAAAATCCAATTTGGCAATTTCATGCGGATAAAAAAAACTTTGAACCGCTTTATAAATAATAAAAAAGCCTGCAATAATTACCAAGCTTCCTTCCACACCGGCTGAAAGAAATTCAACTTTTCCGTGTCCATAAGGATGATCTGCATCTTTTGGTTTTGATGACAAATTCAAACTATATAATCCTAAAAAACCGGCAACAATATTTACAATACTTTCTAAAGCATCGGTGAGAATTGCGAGCGAACTAGTCATGAACCATGCAACTAATTTTACAATAAATAAAATTATTGCAACAAGAATAATAATTCTTTGAAGACGGAGATTTTCCTTAATGCGGGTCAATAAATATGATTTAGAAAAACGCAAATTACAGAAATCAAATTTATTAAGCCTCCATTCGCTTTTAGAAACACGTCTGTTTTCACATGAAGATTTTGCCTTTCACCATATTTTTATTTGCATGCAAACAGTAAACATTAAATTTGTCTTCATGCGCAAAACCCTTAATATTCTCACGAATTCTTTCAAGCTTACCATGCAGGAACTCATGGTAAATAAATTGCGTACTTCCTTATCATTGATTGGAATTTCATTCGGAATATTTTGTATTATCGGCGTTTTGGCCACGGTAAATAGCCTCGAAATGAATATTCAAAATCAATTGAAAAGTCTCGGAACAAATACCATTTTCATAGATAAATGGCAGTATTCCGGCGGCCCCGATTATCCATGGTGGAAATTTGTAAATCGTCCTGTTCCAAAATATGAAGAGATTAAATTTATTAAAGAACGTAGCAATCTTGTCAGCAGTATCGCATTCGATATCGATTCGAGATTAGATGTTGAATATGACAATTACGCCCTGCAGGGAGTAACTATGAGTGGCGTTACGGAAGAAGAGATAAATATACAACCACTCACAATGGCTTACGGGCGTTACATTTCAGACAATGAATTTGCAAATGGAAGTGCGGTGGCGGTTATCGGATATACCAATGCAGAGAATTTGTTCGGCTCGGCACAAGTAGCAATCGGTAAGGAAGTTAAAATAAAAAATAACAAAGCGACCATTATTGGCGTGATAAAAAAAATGGGACAAAACATGATCGGTCAGGATTACGATCAATCGATCATTCTTTCTTATCGCTTTGCAAGGCAAATCGTAAATGAAGACAATAGCAGTCCTAAAATTATTGTGAAGGGAAAAGAAAATGTAAGCTCGCTGGCGCTTGCAAACGAACTGGAAGGCATCATGCGTTCCATCAGAAAACTAAGTCCGACAGAGGAAGATAATTTCACATTAAACCAGATCAGCAGCTTAAGTGACAGAGTAAGTTCTATGTTTGGAAGCATCAATATCGGCGGCTGGGCTATTGGAATTTTAAGTCTTGTTGTTGGCGCTTTCGGAATTGCCAACATCATGTTTGTGACGGTAAAGGAACGCACGCCAATTATCGGATTAAAAAAAGCGATCGGTGCAAAGAAAAGAAGCATCCTTTCTGAATTTCTTTTGGAATCAGCCATCATCTGCATTCTTGGCGGTTTGATCGGATTAATTCTCGTTTATCTGCTAACCCTCATACTCACGAATCTTTTCAGTTTCCCGGTTTATATTTCAGCAGGAATTCTTGCACTTGCCATTTCCATTTGCATCATTATCGGAATTTTGTCCGGAATTATTCCAGCCTTGTCTGCATCGCGGCTTGATCCCGTTGTTGCGATCAGGTCTTAAATTTAGCGACAAGACAGTTAATTTTTAAGAAATAATTAGAATTTATATCTTATTGTGAAGCCTGAATAAAAAGATGGAGAACCGCCTAAAAGTTATTTTTCGGCTATTTGTGTAACCACCCGGCAATTTCTTCAAGGAAACGCTGATCGGTTGAATCAAAAGTTGATAATTCTTTACTATCAACATCAAGTACAGCCCACACTTTATTATTGTTAATAAGAGGAACAACTATCTCTGAAGCTGAGGAGTTGCTGCAAAAAATATGTCCGGGAAATTTTTCAACATCCGGCACAATTAAGGTTTTTTTCTGCGCCCAACTGGCGCCGCAAACACCTTTCTCTTTTTGGATGCGCGTGCACGCAATTGGTCCCTGGAACGGGCCTAACACGAGTTCATTATTTTTTACAAGATAAAAACCAATCCATAACCAACCAAATTGTTCCTCCAATGCAGCGGTAACATTCGCCATGTTTGCGATCAAATCTGTTTCACCACTGATCAGCGCTTTTATTTGAGGCAATAACGATTTGTATTGCTCTTCTTTCGTTCCCTTTGCAACTAAAAGTTCTTCAGCCATTTTATTTACTTTATTAATCAAAGGTAATAAAGGGCCTGATGATGAATTGATTTATTTGAGCATTTCTATTTTGTTTTGCGCAGTAAGTAAATATAAAAGGAAGATTTTGCGTTTTATTCATAATCAAATTGCAAAGGATTTAATTTTCTGATTGCTCGGCGAGAAATGTGTAAGGGTCTATTGAAAAATAAGCCTCTAATGGCGAAGGGAGTTCGCCCAATTCAATATCAATACAAGATTTATTTTCTCTGATTTGCCAGAGGTACAATTTCTTATTTCCCTCACAAATTTCAGGAAGCATTTCTTTTAAAACACCATTCCAGCAAGCGTCCTGTAACTCATCTGCTTCAGACAAATTTTCTTTTTCTGAATTATTTTTTTGCCAGCATTGTCTTGATGTAAAATTTGTGCCCGTCATTAGTAAAATTTCCTGTTGTTGATTTGTTTTCATGATTGACAATTTTTAATCTGTTAGTAAGACTTAAAATTGTTCTCATAAATTAATTTGCCAGGTAAAATATTCTGTTAAAAGAAGTAAGAAAAGGATGAGCAGACTATTTTAAATGTTGTTTAAATTTTTTCAATTCAGCAACATCTGAAGCAGAAAGAATTTCGTTGTTATCATATTTTACTTTTAAAAATAATACTCTTTTGTGTTGAGGATATTTTGAAAGAATTTCTTCAATTAATTTGCCCGCCTCTTCATTTTTTTCAAACATCGGCTTGTTTTCCGGAAGCTCTGACCTGTCTCTTGTCGGCATACTTTTTATGATAGATTCCAAAGCTGCAAGTCGCCCCGGAAGAACGCCGCTTATTTTGGAAGCTTTATCATAGAGGCCCTGCAATTGTTTTTTGCTGAGCCAGCCACGGCGTTGATATTGCTGATAAATACTGATCACAAAAGAAGAGACCGGAAAGGCCATAATACAATCTTCCAGCAGCATGTTGATGATGTCAAGTTTTGGCTTATTTTGTTGCATAAGAAAATTTCAAAAAAGTATTCAGCTTAAAACTTTTTACTGACTGTACAATTTTTATTTACAATAAAGTTAATAAAATAAAAGTGCCGGTGTTATTATTCACACTTCAAACGACTTTGACAAACAAAAACCCACCTTCTCAAAAGTGGGTTTCAGTTGTCGGCCGTCGGAGGCCGTTTTAATATCTATACAAGTCAGATTTGTATGGCCCTTCTTTGGGTACATTCAAATACGCACTTTGTTCATCGGTAAGTTCATCCAATACCACACCTATTTTTTTCAAATGAAGCCGTGCAACTTTTTCATCCAAATGTTTTGGAAGCACATAAACTTTATTTTCGTATTTTTCTGAATGTTGCCACAACTCAATCTGGGCGAGTACTTGATTGGTGAAGGAATTACTCATTACAAAACTTGGATGCCCTGTTGCACACCCCAAATTAACCAAACGGCCTTCTGCTAAAACGATAATATCTTTTCCATCAACGGTATATTTGTCGACCTGCGGTTTGATAGTATCTTTTGTATCTCCATAATTTTTATTCAACCAGGCAATATCAATTTCAATATCAAAATGCCCAATGTTACAAACGATTGCCTTGTCTTTCATTGCTTTGAAATGTTCTCTAGTAATCAAATCGCGGCAACCTGATGCGGTAACAATGATATCTGCTTCTTTCACCGCGTCAATCATTTTCTTCACTTCGTAGCCATCCATTGCGGCTTGCAAAGCACAAATCGGATCAATTTCTGTAACGATTACTCTTGCACCAGCGCCACGCAAACTTGCAGCAGAACCTTTTCCTACGTCACCGTAACCGCCTACCACGGCCACCTTCCCGGCCATCATAATATCAGTCGCTCTTCTGATCGCATCTACCAAACTTTCTTTGCAACCATATTTATTATCAAATTTAGATTTGGTGACAGAATCATTCACATTGATTGCAGGAATTGGTAAAGTACCTTTTTCCATTCTTTCGTAAAGCCTGTGAACGCCAGTCGTCGTTTCTTCTGATAAACCTTTTACATGCTGAATCAATTCAGGATATTTATCAAAAACCATATTGGTCAAATCGCCACCATCATCCAGGATCATATTCAATGGGCGATCTTCGCTTCCGAAAAATAAAGTTTGTTCAATACACCAATCTGCCTCTTCCTGGGTTTCACCTTTCCATGCAAAAACACCGATCCCTTCAGCGGCAATTGCAGCAGCAGCCTGATCTTGCGTAGAAAAAATATTACATGAACTCCATTTTACTTCGGCACCTAATTCGAGTAAAGTCTCAATCAAAACCGCAGTTTGAATCGTCATGTGAAGACATCCTGCAATGCGTGCGCCTTTCAAAGGTTTCTGTTTTCCGAATTCTTCTCTAAGGGACATTAAACCAGGCATTTCAGCTTCGGCTAATTTTATTTCCTTGCGGCCCCATGCAGCAAGACTAATATCTTTCACCTTATTTTTAAGGCTGAAATCAATTGTATTTTTTGTGATAGATGACATAAATATTTCATTGTTTTTTTAGACTTGCAAATGTACGAACATTAGAATAGAAATCTAAGTAATTTGAAAACTTTAGAATATATTTGTAATTTTATTGAATTAAAAAGAATAAACTTACTATTTAAGATGAAATCTGAATTGCCAAAAGAAGAATTATCCATGATAGATTACGTTCCGGATAAAAAAGATTTGGCAATTTTAAAATTGCTTCAGCAAAATGCACGGATAACCGTAAAAGAAATTTCAGAGAAAATTCACCTCAGCACAACTCCGGTACATGAGCGCATAAAAAGAATGGAAGAATCCGGCATCATAAAACAATACGCTACGCTGGTAAATCATTCAAAAGTTAATAAAGGACTAACAGTAATTTGTTATGTTTCTTTAAAAGAACATGGGAAAAAAGCCGGTGCGAAATTTATAAAAACCATAAAAGATTTACATGAAGTGATTGAATGTTTCAGTATTTCGGGCCAATTCGATTTTATGCTGAAAGTAGTTTGTGAAGACATGAATACCTACTATGATTTTCATGTAAATAAATTAAGCGAAATTGAAAACGTAGGCCATCTGCAAAGCATTTTTGTCATGGGAATAATCAAGCAAACACACCAGGTCGTGTGGGACGAATAATAGGTTACCCGGGGTTTGCCGTTCCACGGGTTGTCCAAAAAGAAAACAGAAATCAATGATATTTATTGATTTACTGTTTAAAATTCAATATTCTTTTTAAAGCCCGGTTCCATTGCTTTTATTTAAATTGTGTTATCCTGTTTGTAACAAAATTTTGAAACTTAAAAAATAATTTTATGACGCTTTGGATTATTCTTGCAATCGTTGTCCTTCTCGTTATCTGGATCATCGGTATGTATAACGGATTGGTGAAATTGAAAATAAAAGTTGATAACAGTTGGAGCGATATTAGAGTATATCTTAAAAAAAGATATGACTTGATTCCTAATCTCGTCAATACGGTAAAAGGTTATGCAGCGCATGAAAGCCAAACTTTTGAAAAAGTGACGCAGGCCCGCAATGCAGCAGTATCAGTGCCTCCAGGCGATGTGCAAGGGGCAGCAGAAGCCAACCAGGCATTGGGCGGGGCGTTAAGAGGATTGCTTGCGATCGCAGAAAATTATCCTGATTTAAAAGCAAATCAAAACTTTTTGGAACTGCAATCTGCGTTGCAATCTATTGAAGGAGATTTGGGAAACGCGCGTCGCTATTACAATGCAACCGTAAGAGATTACAACACAGCTATTCAGCAATTTCCGGCAGTTATCGTCGCAAATATGTCTGGCTTTAAAGCGCGCGAATTTTATGAATTAGACAATCAGCAGGAGGCACAAAATGTAGAAGTAAAGTTTTAATTAACGTGGATGAAAAAGGTTATCGTATTTTTTTTACTGGTGCTCTTTTTTAAAAATATAAAAGCACAGGAAGCCTTTACCATCAAGCATTACAGCATTGATGTAAAAATAAATAAAGATGCATCAATTGATTTTGCAGAAACAATAGATGTTCATTTTTCTGAACCACGCCATGGGATTATCAGATCTATTCAATATCAATATCCATTACAATCTTTACCTGCCGGAATCGAGAAGGCAGAAAGACAACTGGAAGCTAATGGTTATGAACATACGATTATTGAAAACATACAAGTTGCGGGTCATAAATTTACAACAAAAAAAAGCAGTGATTATGAAAATATCCAGATTGGTTCTTCAGATAAACTTGTTGACGGCGATCAGCAGTACCTGATAAAATACCGTGTGCTGAATGCCATAAATTTTTTTAAGGACCATTCTGAATTTTATTATAATCTGATCGGCAATCAATGGGCTACAAGCATTGATTCTGCTGACTTTCAGGTACAATTGCCGGCTGCACTTTCAGACACTCCATATTATTTTGTTGCCAGCGGACCCTATGGATCAAAAGAAAATAATACAGTTACAAAATGGACAGGGAATAAAATATTTTCGGGCCACCTCATTAAGCCTTTAAGCGCTTATGGAGGCTTGACAGTTGGCATTGCTTTTCCAAAAGATTTTCTAATAAAACCGGAATATACATTTCGTGGAATTTACTGGCTTTTATTGCCGGTATTTATTTTCATTGCAATGTATTTTATTTGGAAAAAATGGGGCAAGGATGAGGAAGTGACTTTGCAAACAGAATATTATCCGCCGGAAAATATCAGCCCATCAGTTTCAGGTTATATAATTGATGGAAAGCTTGACCAGCGTGATCTTACGGCACTTGTTCCTTATTGGGGCGCTGGTGGATATTTAAAAGTAAATGAGATTGAAAAAAGCTCATTATTAGGAATCATTAAATCAAAAGATTATGAATTTATAAAAGTAAAAGAGCTTTTTGAAACTGCGCTTCAATTTGAAAAGACATTGTTTGCAGGGATCTTTAAATCCGGCGATAAAGTGAAACTAAGCGATTTGAAAAATGTCCTTTATTCAACAATGAATACAGCAAAATCGCAATTGGAAAATGAAATTAACCAGGAAGATTATTATGTAAAATACTCAAGGGGGCTGGGATGTTTTTTCCCTTTTGTCGGAATCCTTTCAGCCGCAATTGGCTTGTTGGCTTTGGTTGATGACTGGCGTGAAAAACTATGGCTGGGGTGCGCTTTGATCGGCAGTGGAATTATCCTGATTTTGTTTGGCATTTTTATGTCGAAGAAAACAAAAAAAGGAACGTTGCTTTATCAAAAATTATTGGGGTTTAAAGAATTTATAAAGTCAGTTGAGAAAGACCGGCTTCAGGAATTTTTAAAACAGGATGAAAATTATTTTGATAAAGTTTTGCCTTACGCAATCGTTTTTGACATGGCTGATAAGTGGAAAGATAAATTAAAAGGATTAGAAATTCCGCCGCCACAATGGTATTCGGGAAATTATGCGGGGGCTCATTTCAATACCTTAATGTTTATGAATAGTTTGGATCATTCCATGAATGAAATGACAAATAGTTTTTACAGTTCACCACACAGCAGTGGCAGCAGTGGAGGAAGTTTCAGCGGTGGTGGCGGATTTTCTGGGGGCGGTTTTGGTGGTGGCGGAGGAAGCAGTTGGTAAAATAATCTGAGAAGAATTTAAAAGACAAATTTTTCTTATTTCCGATAATAACAATTCAATTTTTTTTAAAAGATGACAAAAATTGATTGGTCATTACATACATTGCACACATTTTTACGCTAATTGGTATATGAACATAATTACAAAACACCCAGTAAATAATTTAGGCTATAATTTCATTGCTTCCCAATATATTCCCAAAGGAGAGAATGAATATTATCTGCGCAACCGGCAAAATAGTAATGGGATTGATTACCGAAAACTTTCAGGTTCTGAAATAGAAATTCTCATTCGCAATAACAATACTTCTGATGATTGGGGCAAAATTTTTGTTTCAAAAGAATTTGACCCGGCGCTGGTAAAAAATTCAAATTTTCATGGGCTGGTTCGCATCGGAAAACTGGAACCTTACTATCTTGAATTTCATAATCTACGCATGCCTGTTGGCATTTACAACAGCCATATCATTAGTTGTGATTTTGGCGATAACGTTTGTATTGATAACGCTACTTATCTCAGTCATTATATCATTGGAAACGAAGTAATGATCTCTAATGTAAATGAACTAGCGACTACAGATTATGCAAAATTTGGCAATGGAATTCTGAAAGAAGGCGAACCGGAGAGTGTCCGCGTTTGGATTGAAGTGCGCAATGAAAATGGTGGGCGGCGAATTGCTCCATTCAATACAATGCTCGCCGGCGATGCGTATTTGTGGAGCAACAACCCTGAAGATGAAACGCTTCACAAAAGATTTATAGAACTCACCGGAAAAGAATTTGATAAAAAAAGAGGTTATTATGGAACCATCGGCAATCGCTGTGTGATCAAGGATTGCGATATTATTAAAGATGTGATCATGGGGACTGATGTGTATATAAAAGGTGCTAATAAATTAAAAAACCTAACGATCAACAGCGATGAAGACAGAACGACACAAATAGGCGAAGGCTGCGAGATGGTTAATGGAATTATTGGCTACGGATGTAGAATATTTTATGGCGTAAAAGCGGTAAGATTTGTCATGGCCGCTCATTCGCAGTTAAAATACGGGGCGCGGCTGATCAATTCTTACCTTGGAAATAATTCAACAATTTCATGCTGTGAAGTTTTGAATACCCTGCTTTTTCCCGGTCATGAGCAGCATCACAACAATTCATTTTTGTGCGCTTCGCTGTTATTGGGGCAAAGCAATATCGCTGCGGGCGCAACAATCGGAAGTAATCACAACAGCCGGAGTGCAGACGGTGAGATTATTGCCGGGCGTGGCTTCTGGCCGGGATTGTGTGTAAGTTTAAAACACAATTCCAAATTTGCATCCTTCTGTATTTTGGCAAAGGGCGATTACCCTTACGAGATGAATGTCAGACTTCCTTTTTGTTTGGTAAGCAATGATGTAACAGATAATAAACTTATTTTGATGCCGGGATATTGGTTTCTTTATAACATGTATGCGCTCGAACGGAATGCCTGGAAATTTGAAGATCGCGATAAACGGACAGAAAAAATTCAAAGGCTTGAATTTGATTATCTCGCCCCTGATACGATCAATGAAATGTTTACGGCTGTAGGGATTTTATCAAAATTAAAAGTTGATAAGAATGGAAATGCAATAATTACCGGCGTAGAAAACAGCCAGCGAAAAACAGAAATCGTAAAAGTAAAGCAGGTGGTTGAACTTTTTAAAGAGCTGATTTCTTTTTACGCAACTATTCAGTTGATGAAACAAATTAAAAGCAATGAATTTTCCTCCTTTGAAGAATTAAAAAAAAGTATTCCGGTAATAATTTCCAGGAGCGAATGGAAAAACATCGGTGGTCAGTTAATTCCGGTTACTGATGTTGAAAAGCTTAAAAAGAGAATAAAAGACAACAAAATAAATTCATGGAGCGAAGTGCATGATTTTTACCGCATTGCTGGAAAGGATTATGAGAAAAACAAGCTGGTACACGCTTACAGCTCATTGCTCGAAATTGAAAATATAACTTCAAAGCAATTTACTGCGGCATATTTTAAAAAACTATTGCAACGTTCTGTTGCCACGAAAACTTGGATGAGCAAAGGGATTTATGAGTCGCGTGCTAAAGATTATTCCAATCCCTTTCGCAAAATGGTTTATGAAAATAAAGAAGAAATGAATGCAGTGGTTGGCAAAATTGAGGATAATCAATTTATCCAGGATCAGTTTAAAGAATTAGA
>Ga0207652_10000896_pt1 | contig 28191 bp, 31 predicted proteins | sample KBSC63BmetaG_FD_184334 | JGI IMG/M metagenome (GOLD analysis project Ga0207652, IMG submission 184334) | Corn rhizosphere microbial communities from Kellogg Biological Station, Michigan, USA - KBS C6-3B metaG (SPAdes) (version 2) | ecosystem: Host-associated > Plants > Roots > Rhizosphere ...
GACGAACCACCGGACAAGCGGCGACACGAACGCCGCGACACGGTCACGCCATCAGACACACCGACCCCGACATCGCATGACGTCAGCGCGACCACCAAGATCACGAATGATCGAGGCTAGGTGCCGTTCTGCCAGAGCACGCGTTATCCGCGATGGGGGACGACTGCAGGAGCCGCAGATCGATCCTGCTCAGCCGTTATCTCGGCAGTTCGGCGGTTCAAGTCCAAGACGAGGCCAGCGATCGCTGAGCACAGCAGGGCAGCGGAGGCGACCAATGCCAGTTTCGATCCGAGTGCGAAGCTGGTGCTCCCGCCCCAGCTGAATGTGCGGGAATTCGCATCTGCGACGCGTGCCATGGCGGTCAGCACAGTGATCACCAGCGCCGCGACGGACAAAGCGATCTCGGCGAAGCAAAGCACTGTGGCTCGCCACAGCAGCCGCGCGGCCGCGACCATCACGGCGGTGCCGAGGACAACGACGAGTGCGATCGCCAAGGCCCCGGACGCGTTGAGCGCGTGGCCGGCTGTACCGCCGCGGATCTCATATCTAGCCCAGGGAAGATCCAGCACTGCGGTCAGCAGAGCAGCAGCGCACCCGATTTCCGCCGCGATCAGAACGCGTCGGATCGACGGCGTCGCCCTTGGCTGTGCGCTTGACGAGGGTGACATCACGCGCAGGATATGCGCCGCTACCTCCGTTGACGATCGGCCTTGCGATGGCACGCTTGTCCGGTGACATCGGGGACGCCAGACGAGGCATCGGGGGGTGGCCTGTTTTCCGCCTCGCGTGAGCTGATCGGGGATGACGAGGCCGACACGACCCGTCACCAGCAGGTGACGGCGCGGCGCTCCGCGCAAGCAGGGCGGACTGCACTTGGACCTGGCTCGATCATCGGGCGGAGCTGGCCGATGCCTCGGCAGTTCACTCGGCTGACCGGCTTGCTAAGTGGTGTCGTAGCCGTCCTGCTGCTGGCCGCCGGTCACGGCGGCTGGGTGTGGGCCGTGTTCGGCGCTGCTGTCGTTGTGGCTGTCGGGATTGGCGTGCGAGTTATGCAGTCCAAGGTGGTCTTGGAGTCCCGTGCGATCCGCGTGCAGGGTGTGCTCCGGACCTCGACATTTGACGCTGACCGAATACGCGATATCGAAGTCGTCGATGACACGCCAGCGACCCTGCAAGCGCGCGTCGGGCCAATCCCCAGAGTGCAGACGTGCCGACTGGTGCTCACGAGCGGACAGCGTGTACCCCTGTCGACTGCGGCGGTTGCGATGGGCACAGCGCTGGCCAATCTGCAAGACACCGAGCTAAGCCAGCTTCGCGATGTGCTTGAAGCGTGGCTGGCAGAGGTCCGAGGACCACAGGCGACAGGTCAAGCGCGCGCTTAGTTGCAATTGTTATTGACGCCCGCAAAGCAGCTCGGTGATACGACGCGCTACTGCGGGAGCGGGCATCCCGTTGTGCCCGCCGGGAACCGTGACCAGTCGTCCCTGTGGCAACTCCGTCGCCCAGACTTTCGCATAGCGGAGGCCTCCGTCCTGCTCGCCACTGACGATGGTTACAGGAACGGTGACTGCCCGGTGGTCGAAGCCCCACGGCGAGCTGCAGTGACGGATTTCCGTTTGCAGGTATCCGTTCTTGGGCTGTCGCTGGGCCTCAGCGATGGTTGCCGTGTGTGCGGCGGCGATGCCCGGGTCATCAAGCAGGCACACGTCCGGGTTCCCCCAACGGGCGAGGGCTGTGGCGATCCGACCTCGCTTCTTCACCACCATGTCGTCGAGCTTGTTGGCGTTGCGCTGAATGAATGAGTACGACAGGCGCGCCTTACGGGACAACGCATCCCGCGCGGCACGGTCGGCGATCGGAGTCGACGAGTTGTACGGCACGGCGCGGAGCACCCGCTCCGGGAGGACGGACGCGACGGCCATGGTGTACATGCCACCGTTGCTCAGCCCGCCAACTGCTGCCTGCTCGATCCCGAGTGAGTCGAGCACCTCGCAGACATCAGCCGCGTAGCCGGTGACCGTTCGGTCGGGCAACGGATCGGACCCACCGACGCCAGGGCGATCGAGGGAGAGCACCCGCAGCCCGAGCTCGCGGGCGGGCGCGTCCAGGCACCAGGCCTCCAGGCGGGACGAGAAAGCTCCGTGGAACCAAAGAGCCGGAACGCCGGCCGGGTCGCCGTACTCCTCAAACTGCACCTTGCGGCCATCGCGCAACGCGATCATTCGTTCGCCCTAGCTCGAGGCGGGCTTGAGCCCGCTGGTGTAGAGGTAGCAGGAACAGTGGGCGTTGTAGGCCAGGTCCCGGTAGGCGCTGACGCCGTCGATCCGTCCTGAGGAGAGATCGGTGCGCCAGGTGACCGGGGACTCGTAGCCCCGCATCGCCCGCGCACCCGCCACGAGCCCGGAAGCGGAGATGACACCGGCTGTGTCGAGCGCCTTCTGCAGGAACCAGAACGCATCGCAGAACCACAGCTGGAGCGCGCCCGCCGTGCCGCTCGTGTCCTCGCCCGCCTTCTTCATGATCGACCAGCAGCGAGTCTGGTTTGCCGACACCGGTGCGGGCTGGTGTCCGCCATCGACGTCGTACGGCGGGCTCCAACCGAAACCGACCGAGCCCTTGAGCTGGTTTTTCGGCGCTGCGGTTTCGAGCAGCGCGCCGGGACCAGAGGTGGTGTAGACCGCGTAGCGCGGGTTGTAGTGCTGCGACTCTGCGTTGATCATGAAGCCGAGTGGGCTGCACTGGATGGTGATGATGCGGGTGACCCCGTCGGCCCGGAACCGCAGCACTCCTGGGGATTCGGCTTCGTAGTCGGACCCGTCTGACTTGAGCGCGTAGGTGTCGGGCGACTTGACCCCGATCGCCGCGAGTCCGGGGATCACGACGTGCTGCAGCACCCGTTGGGATGCGGGCGTGTCGTAGAGAAGGATCCCGACCTTGCCCGGCCCGTCGAAGAACCCCTGCCCGTTCAGCGCGTCGATCTGGGTCTGCATGAGCCGGTCCATCACCCACGCAGACGGCAGGAACAAGTATGGCGAAAGAGCCGGCAGTAATGCGTTGTCGACGGAGTAGTCGTCATTGATCAAGGGCACCCCGTGCGCCGCCAGGCACTTGGGGACCAGCCCCGTGGCGTCGTCGAGGCCTGTGATGGCGAACTGCACGTGGTGGTCCTCGGTGAAGTCCGCACAGACGGCCTGCGCCTCTGCGGTCTGATTCGTGTCAGAGGTCTTCGTGACGTGCAGGACGAGGTCGATCTTCGCGCCGAGCAGCCCGCCGTGTGTGTTGATGTCCTTGACCAAGGCCTGTACCTGGTTGGTCTGGTTGCCGAGCGCCAAGCCCTTGATGCCCAGACTGGCCGCTACCGAGTCGAAGCCTGATCCGGCCACCCATGCACCGATCGTGACCTTCGCCGGACGCACCGCTGACGAGCGAGTTGAGGGGCCGGCGCCGGTCGTCGCCGATCCCGAGGACGCGGCGCGCGAACCCACGTTTGCCGCGCCTGTCCCGGCGCCGATACCGGTGGCGCCCCCGGAAATCGTGGCGCCGGACGCGCCGTTCGGGCCGGGGAGTGACAGTCCCGTCGTACCTGAGGACCCCGAGGCCGCGACGCCCGATCCGCTCAGCGTGAGGCCGTCGCCGCCGCGGGCAGTCTGCCCGGCGACCTGAACGGTCGAGCCGCAGGCCGCTAGTGCCAGCGGTGCGATAAGCAGCGCGATGACGCTCACAGCTCGCCGCGGCCGTCCGGGCTTTCGGTTGAGGCACCCCGTGGCGGCATCAGGCGACATTGCGGCCCTCTCCAAGTAAACAGTGTGAATCGGGGCAAGATTGACACTGTTAAACAAAGCCGTCAAGGTGGTCACTCATGAGCACCGTGGTGAAACGCGAACGAGGCGTTGCCGCTGGGCTCACCCGCGAGGCTGTTGTCGCCGCCGCCGAAGCGGTGGCCGAACGCGATGGCTTGGACCACCTGTCTCTGCGGGCCGTGGCAGTGCATCTCGGTGTCTCGCCAACAGCGATCTATCACCACGTCACCGGCAAGGATGAGCTCGTTGATGCCGTCGCGGACGCCTTCGCTGCCCGCAATCTCGACGCTCGGCTCCCCGACGACCCCACCGAACGTGTCCGCGAGCTGGCGAATCGGCTTCATCAAGCCGGCCTCGCTCAGCCCGGTCTGCTCTCCGCTCTCGTCGGCCGCATCCCCGATCAGTTCCCCTCGGCCCATCAGACGTACACCGAGGAACTTCTCAACGCTCTGGTCGCGGCGGGAGCGCGCGAACCACTAGCGCATTTGCTCTACGGCATGATCGTGCGGCTGTGCCTCGGCGACGTCATCGCGCGGACGAACGCGAACGCGCCCGCACGCACTCCACTCGCCGACCGCATCAAGACGCTCACCGAGCAAACCAGCCTTCCCCTGACCGCGCGGATGATGCAGTCCCGAGAGCGGAACCGCGGACAGGCCTTCGAGCAGCAGCTCGACATCATTCTTCGCGCTCTGCGCGACTAGCCACCAACAGCCGCAATAAGTGCGGCCCCTACATTGGCGGCGTGAGCGCTGACCTTTCGGTCGACCTCCAGGCGGCCCGGGAGATCATCGCGACGGCGGGGGCTGCGCTGACTGCGGCCGGCCGAAAGCGACCCGACGCGGCTGTGCCCTGGTGTCCTGACTGGACAGTCAGCTCGGTGCTGAGGCACATCGGCTGCGTGCACGAATGGGTAGCCGGCATGGTGAACACCGCGGCATCGGAGCTGCAGCCGTTCCCTTCCGCGCCGGAGTTCGCCGGTGACGCGCTAGCCGACTGGGCCGACGAGTGCCGGCACGCGCTTCTCGAAGCACTGAGCGACGCCGACCCGGACCGACCGATGTGGGTGCTCGGCTCCCAGCGGCCGACTCGCTTCTGGGCCCGTCGGCAGGCACACGAGACCGCGGTGCATGCCGTGGACGCGACGGCCGCCGCGGGCGAGGCGTGGCGGATCCCGGGGGATGTGGCCGACGACGGGCTGGTGGAACTCCTCACCGTGTTCCTGCCTGTCCAGTGGCACCAGCGACCGCCGAACTGGGGTGATGGGCGGACGGTGCATTTTCACCGCACGGACGGCGAGGGCGAGCGGATCCTGACCAGCGGGCAGGACTTGCTGCTCTGGGCTGTCAACCGCCCGTCGTCGGTCGAGCTGATAGGAGACGCAGGCTTGGCCGCCGCATGGGCGGACCATGTCCGGTTCTAGACCGCCTCTGAGACGTACAGCCGGTTTCCGTCGTAGTCGGCAAACGAGAACATCAGCGGCGCGGTCTCCCAGTCCAGCAACTCGCCCGCGTTGAGGCCCAGCTCGATGATGCTGTCGTGACAAGCGCGGGCATCAGGGGTCGTGAGCCGAATGCCCGTATCGATGCCAGCGGGCAACTCCGATCCGGTCTGCACGAGAGCCAGTGCCGTGGGGGAATCGGCCAGCACCATCTCGATCCAACGGAAGCCTGGCTGCAACTCAGCGTCGAGCCGGGTTTGGAGTCCAAGTCGCTCAAACAACGCCTTGCTGCGGTCCAGATCCGTGACGGGAACTGCGACAGCGCGCATGCCAACGAATGTGGGTGTCGTCATACCAATACAGACGCCGCCAGCGGCCGAATGTCATCGCCGCTGCGTCAGCGAGAATGGATGGGTGACGGAGCCGACGATCCCGGACCGAGCGGACGAAGACACGGACCAAGCGTGGGGCGACGAACCGACCGACGAGAACGACGAGCGGCTCGAGCAAGATCGGCCGCCGCACTACGACCGCTAACTGCGACCGCCATGCGCTAGGCCGGCACGCGCCCCAGCGACTTGGCGATGCGGTGGCCGCTGCGGATCGCGCTCTCCATATATCCGGCTAGCGATTCGGTGTGCTCGCCCGCGAACCTGATCCGTCCGTAGCCCGACCGCAACACCGGCCAGTACGGCGCCATCTGTCCCGGGCGATAGACGGCATAGCCGCCGCCGGTGAAGCGTTCGTGCGCCCACACCATCGTCGAGACGTTCTTCGCTGCTAACGGCACGCCTTCCGGATAGACCTCGTCCAACTGCTGGCCGAAGACGGTACGACGGCGTTGCTCCGTCAGCCTCGCGGCCATGGCAGCCGCGTCACCGGTGATGAACTGCGTCAGCAACCCGGCGGTCGTGTCCGGGCGGGAGTCGGTCGGGGACCACGCAATGTGGAACGGCAGATCGGACAACATGAAGCCGGACGAACCTTCAGCGCGCCAGAACGCGGCGTCATACTCATGCGTGACCTTCGCGGCGTGACCGAGGTCAAGTCCGCCGATGACCGCACGCACCGATGACGGCAGCGCGGGCGCAAAGGTGACATGCCGCATCGGCATCAGCGGCGCTGCGATGACGACCCAAGCGGCGTCCACGAAGCCGCGCGTGGTGCGCACGCGCACACCGCTGCGGTCGTGCTCGATGCGCACGACCGGCGACCCGAGTCGAACGCGAGAACCGAGCGCCTTCGCCATCGCTTGCGGCAGCACGCTGTTGCCACCGGCGATGCGCATCGTTTCCGACTCGGTGAGGCTCAGCAGGCTGCTCGACGACGCGGCCTCCTGCTGAGCGACGAACAACAGCGAGATGTCACGAAGCTCCGCGTTGTATTCGCCGCGGTTCGCCAGCCGCACGAGGAACTCCGCCGCCGGCGAGAGCTTCTGTGCTCGCACGAAGTCCTCGAGACTTTGCGCATCGAGGCGTTCCGCGTTGCGTGCACGCTCCGGGTGGTCGGGGTTGATGCCGTCCGCCAGCGCCGACACCGCATCGTCGAAGCGCAGATAGTCGTTCAGCGTCGCTCCGCTGTCGCGCGAGAGGAACGCGGCCAGCGGCTCCCGCAGACCTTGGTAATAGACGGTGCTGTCGTAGGGCTTGAGCGGCGCACGACGCTCCGTCGACAAGCCGAAGCGCTTGATCATCGCGAGGATTGCGTGGTGGCTGTCGTCGATCGACTCGCCACCGGCTTCCGCATGCAACCCGGACGAGAACGGCTTGTAGAGCGTGTGCACCCGGCCGCCGACGCGATCTCTCGCCTCCAGTACGACGACGTCCCAAGCGGCGTCGTGTAGATCAAGAGCAGTGGTCAAGCCGGCCAGCCCGGCGCCCACAACGACGACGCGGCGTCGGGACTCAGCCGCCCGCCGCGGCGTCGTACGCGCCAGCACCGGCGGGGCCGCAGCGAGCGCCGCTGCTCCGGCGGCGGCAACGAGCAGCGAGCGCCGGTTGATCACTTCGCGCACCCCGGCGACTCGACCGCACCGGCACCGGAAGGCGGCGACGTGGCCGCTCCCCACGTCCGACGCGGCTGTGACGACAAGGCGTAGCTCAGTCGTGCACCGTGCAGCAGGTCCTGCGCTCTTACCCACGGCAGGTTGTGCGGCCGCCCGTCGACACGGAGCCCGGCGATGTAGGCCGCGCGCGGTGCACCCGGCGCGTCAATGCGCACATCTCCCGTCGGAAGATGCAAGACGACGTGCGGGAAGAGCGGGGTCGTCAGCGCGAGCACGTCGGTGCCGGGGATGGCAGGGTAGAGACCCAGGGCGCTGAGCACCCACCAGGACGACATCGTGCCAAGGTCGTCGTTGCCGGGCAGTCCACCGGGACGCGGCGAATACAACGTCAGCATTGCCCGGCGCAGCACACGTTGCGCCTTCCACGGCTGGCCGGTCCAGTCGTACAGATAAGGCGTGTGCAACGTCGGCTCGTTGCCCAGATAGGCGTACGACGACGCCGGGCCTGCATTCAGCTTGGTGAAGAAGCGGTCCAACCGTTTCGATGCCGCGACTCGGCCACCCAGTGCATGCACCAGACCGGCCGGGTCATGCAACACGGCCCACGTGTACTGCGCGCCATCACCTTCGACAAACCCGTCGCCGCTGGTCGGGTCAAACGTGGGCGCGAAAACTCCGCTGGCCGACCGCGGCTGCAGATAGCCGTCATGCAGCAGGTTGCGCCAGTTGTTGGAGCGGTCGAGCAACGACTGTGTGGTGACCGGTGATCCACAAGTTGCTCGGGCAAAGGCAGCGAGCGCGAAGTCGGCGGTCGCGTATTCGAGCGTGGTCGACGCGGGACCCCACACTGCGGCTGGGTCAGCAACCGACGCGATGCCGCCGAGGTGGTGCTCCTCCTCCGCCGGGATGTAGCCCAGTAGGTCGTACTCCGGGGCGCCCGGCCGTTCCAGGTAACGATCGCTTGCGCTTACACCGACCGCCGTCGCGCCATGCACCATCGCCTGAAGCGCAAGCGAGCTGTTGAAGCCGCGCGCGCCCATGGCGTAGGCCGCCGCGATCGTCGGATCAGCGGGATCGCCGGTCATGACTGCGGTGTGCTGGTTGGCAAAGGACCACTTCGGCAGCCAGCCCGACTGCTGATAGTCCACGAGTAAGGACCGCACCAGGTCACTGGCACGGCCGGGCATCAGCAGCGCGAGCAGTGGCACTTGGGTGCGGTAGACATCCCAGCCGGAGAAGTCGGCATACATGGTGAAGCCGCGCGCGAGGTGGGTGTGGCCGTCCATGCCGATGTAGCGGCCATCGACATCGCTGAATGTCCGTGGCTGTAGCAGCGCGTGGTACAGCGCGGTCTCGAAAACCGTGCGCTGCGCGATCGTGCCACCGGCTAGGTCGACTCGGCCGAGAGCGGCGTTCCAGTCCGCTCGCGCTTGTGTGCGGACGTGTTCAAAGCCGAACGCCGACTGCTCGGACGCGAGATTGCGTCGTGCGTCGGCAACGGACACGAAGGACACGCCAACGCGGATGTTGACGGTGCGCTGGGAGCGTCGGTTGTCGAACGACACATAAGCACCGGCCTGTGCGGTGCCACTCGGGTCGCCATCGATGCGCTTCGGGCCGCCGGGCACCGGGCCGTAGTTCTCCGGGAAGGCCGACGTGTCTGACGCGTCAATGCCGTGCGCGTTGAGCGTTTGGCGTTGCCAAGTGCCGTACGACGAGAACGGCCGGTCGAAGACCGCTGCGAAGTAGACCGAATAGTTGCCGCCCTGGTAGCAGAACCGTCCGGACGAGGCGCTTCCTGACACCTCGCGTCGGGCGGGGTCAATGTGCACGGCAGAACTCGCGTCCGCCATAGCGCTGCCGCCCGCGTTGATGAGCACGCTCGCTGGCGATGCGGCCGGAAACGTCAGCCGCGCCGCACCCGTCCTTGTTGTCGCGGACAGCTCCGTCGTGATCGCGCGCGGTGTACCCGGGTCAAGAACGACCCGGTAGTAGCCCGGTGCAGCTTCCTCGTGCGCGTGGTCGAACGCGGGCTGGAACTGCTTCGACAGATCGGCGGACAACGGCTGCGCGGGCGAGGCAGTCACCGGCGCAGTGGTCGGCAGGAACGGGATGTCGCCGTAGAGGGCACAACCGGCACCACTCATGTGGGTCAACCCGAAGCCCCGAATGTGCGTGTCGTGCCAGCCATATCCGCCGACGTAGCTGACGTCCTGCTGAACCGTGTCCGGACTCCACTGCACCATCCCGAACGGCACGGTCGCGCCCGGATAGGTGTTGCCCGCGCCGCCGCCGGTTCCGTAGTTCGCGGCGGACGCGTCCGTCCCGATGAAGGGATTGACGAGGCCGGCCGGATCGGCCGTCGCCGGATGGGCGCCCCCGGGTGTCGCGACGACCACAGACGCCGCCACCAGGCAGGCGGTCAACAGGCCGATGCGACGCACGGGCGAAACTTCGCCGTGATCGCCTCGTCAACCTGCCCAATCACGCCGGAAGAGGCAGGAGCGATGCCCGATTTGTCGAAGTCCGCCTCATGCCGCGCCGGATCCGCGCCCTCGTCGCCCTGCAAACCCTTGCGCTCCTCGCGGGCGCGGCGACTGCGTCCCGGGCCGCGGTTGGGCCGACGGCCACGCCGCCGGCAGGCGCGATCTCGTCGAACGTCGAGTTCGTGGCCAACCTGCCGGAGGCGGCGAGCGCCATCTCGGTCAACTTCATCGGCAAGGACCTGTTCGTCAGCACGGTGAAGGGCCTGCTGTCCTACGACATCAGCGACCCTGCCGCGCCCAAGCTCATCGGCACGCTGCCTTATTACTTGTGGGAGAACGAGGACGTCGACGTCGATGCGGCGCGCCACCTGATCTTCATCTCGCGCGACCCGCGCGGCTTCACCTCCCCCGCGACGACCGACTTCCCGTATGGCGCGGTCGAGGTGTATGACGTCTCCAACCCGTCGGTGTTCCGGCTGCTGTCAGTCACGACGCTGCCGACGGGACACACGACCACGTGTGTCGACAAGTGCATGTACACGTGGACCGGCGGACCGGCGACCAGCACCGTGGACCCACACAACTGGGGATTCGGCCGGCCGATCTATGCGCTCGACATGCACGACCCCTCGCATCCCGTCCAGTGCCCGAAGCCAATCGACACCGGACGCAGCGACGGCAAGACGTCGTACTCGCATGACGTGCAGGTCGATGCGATGGGCATCGCGTGGGTGTCGGGCGACGGCGGCGTACGCGGCTATTGGACGAGTGGCCGGCGCCGTGACCCGGTCGACGGCAAGGTGAAGACCGCAACAGGCTGCGACCCGGTTCCGTATGCCGGTGGCGGGACAGTGCTCGGCCGCTATGCGACACGTGACGGCTTGATGCACAACGCCTGGCGCGACATGAACGCATCCGTTGACGGCCACAAAGGCGACGTCCTGTACGCGACGGAAGAAGTCACCGGCGCGCCGTCGTGCAAGGCCTTCGGCCGGTTCGCGATCTACGACCTGCGCGGCACCTACGGCGGTCAGGGTTGGCGCGACATCGCCAAGACACACTTCCGAATGCACGAGTTGTCGGAGTGGACACCGGAGGAGCAGGCCGGCAGCAGCGGGTGCGACTCGGCCCACTACTTCACCGACAACGGCTCACAGCTGCTGGCCGGCGCCTACTACACGCAGGGGACGCGGTTCCTCGACGTCTCCGACCCGCGGCACATCCGCCAGGTCGGCTACTTCCGGCCGAACGATGCAGACACATGGGCGGCCTACTGGCACGACGGCTACGTCTATGTCGCCGACTTCCAGCGCGGTATCGACGTCATCAAGTTCAACGGCAACACGACGGCCCCCTCAACGCAACCGGCCGTGATCGCGCCCGCGCTGCCGGCGAGCCGCGCATTGGCCAAGGTCATGAGGCCGGACCCGCACTGGCACTGGATGTGCGCGCTCCCCCGATAGTTTCCTCGCGTGGACACCGACCCGGCCGAGCTCTATGAAAGGTCCTGGCAGGGCGAACGCCTGGGGCCGGCGGAATACCCGCCCAACAGCGACCTCGTCGACCTCACCTTCGCTGAGTGCGACATCGTCGGCGTACTCGCCGAGAAGTCGCGGCTGGAGCGGGTGTCGGTCACTCAGAGCCGGTTGCGCGGCATCACCTGGGTGGGCGGCGTGATCCGTGACGTGACGCTCGAGCAGGTGATGGGCGAGGACGTCTCGTTCCGCTTCTCGTCGCTGCGAGGGGTGACCATCCGAGACGCGCAGCTACCCGGTGTCGACTTCACCAACGTCGAGTTCGAAAACGTCCGGTTTGAGCGATGCCTCCTGCAACGGGCGGTGTTCGACCACGCCAAGGTGAAGTCGCTGCGCATCGAGCAGTGCGACCTGGCCGGAGCCACCGGCGTCCTCGCGCTCCGCGGCGCCTCTATGAACTTCGATGACGTCATGTCACTCGCTCCGAGCCTCGCCCGAGAAGCCGGCATCACGATCGAGGGATAGGCCGCTTCAGGGATTTGCGGGACGTGCCGATATCTCTACGCATGCCGACGCTGCGCGCGGTCAAGCTGGCGATGCGAATCGCCACTGCTGTCGCGTCCACCGGCTTTGGCATCTTCTTGCTCGTCCGCGCGTGGGCCATCCCGTTGGACGGCAGCTCGGCGATGTTCACGCCGCTCGCGTTCGTCGGCGCGATGGTCTGCTTCGGTATGACGATCGCGTTGCTGATGCCGCTTCAGCCCCGCAGAGGCAGGCCTGCCGCGCGGTAGATGTCGTCGATCAGCCGCATCGTGACGACGGCGTCGCGCGCGGTGGTCGGGAACGTCTTGCCTTCGTTGACTCCTGCGAGTAACGCCCGCAGCTGCGCGTCATACGTCGGCTCGCCCTTCACCCGCTCGCGCGTCGTCTTGCCGTCGACCGTGACCCGCAGCCGGTTGTACATCTGTGGTGCGACGAAGTTCAGCGCGCGCACTTTGCCGCGGGTGCCGTCGATGTGCACCGCGATCCGCAGCAACCGGTGCGACCACATCGACGCATCGCTGCGCCCAACCGCGCCGTTGGCATACCGGAAGTGCGCCGTCATCGCGCGGTCGATCGGCCCGCCACGCAACCGCTTCGCCGATGCGGACACGACTGTCGGTTCGCTCGGCCCGAACGTGCGCAACGCATGCACGGGGTAGACGCAGTCCATCGACGCGCCACCGCCGAGCGCGAAGTTGTAGCGGATGTCCGAGAACTTCGGCAGCGGAAAGCACAACCATGCGCGCACTGAGGTGACGTCGCCGAGCGACCCGTCATGGACGAGGGTGCGGATTCTGCGCGTCAGCTCGTGATAGCGGTAGTGAAACGCCTCCATGACAACGACGTCCGAATGCTCGGCCGCGTCCGCGACCTTCTCCGCCTCACTTGCATTCGCCGTGAACGGCTTCTCGCACAGGACGTGCTTTCCCGCGGCCATCGCCTTCAACGTCCACTCGGCGTGCAGTCCGTTCGGCAACGGGTTGTAGATCGCGTCGATCTCGGGGTCGTTGATGACATCGTCGTATGACGCGTGCACCCGCGGGATGCCGTGCTTCGTCGCGAAAGCTTCAGCCCGCGAGCGGTCCCGCGCAGCGATGGCCGCCACCGTGGCGCCCGGGACCCGCCGAGCGGGCCTGATCAACGCCATCGGTGCAATGCGTGCTGCGCCGATGATGCCGAACCGAAGGTCGCTCACGAGTTCTCCCACAGTGCGCGCACTGCGTCCAGCTCTGCCTCCGCTTGCTCTCGGCCGGCCTGCGCCGACGGCTTGGCGGTCGCGGGATCGAGCGGGTTGGCACCGAACGCAGCCAGCGATTTTTCATCCGGCTTGACGACCAACGTGTGCTTGCGCTTCACGACCTTGTTTGTCGCCTTGTCCACGGATGGGTCGACGGTGAGCAGGTCCGCCACCGGCGCGATGACGAGAACGACGTCATAGTCGGCGACGAGATCGATGTTGGTCGACGACCGGACACCCCCATCGATGTAGCGCCGCCCATCTACGGTCATCGGCGGCCAGATGCCGGGCACCGCGCAGCTCGCGGCCACTGCATCCACGAGTTCGACGCCGTCGGCAGACGTGAACACTCGCTCCTCGCCCGTCGTTGCGTCGACGGCGACAATGCGGATGTCGCGGTCCGGCCAGTCGTGGTTCGGCAGCCGCGCGCTTATGACGTCGCGCCGCGCACGTTCCGGGATGGTTGGCGCGGCCAACGCGAAACGGCCGATGGCAGCACGAAGCTCCGGGCCAGGACCGGCCGCCGCGAGCAGCGCGGTCCAGTCGGCAACAAGCTTGTCGATGTCGAGTTCCGCGGCGATCTCGGTGGAGTCGCTACTGGGGAACACCAGACGATCGTGCAACTCGCCGAGTGGCGTCCCGCTGGTCACCTGAGCGGCCACCGCCGATCCGGCGGACGTTCCGATGATGACGTCGGCGTCGACGACGTTCACGCCGCGCTCGGCCAGCCCGAACAGCAGACCGATCTCCCAGCCGATGCCGGCAACCCCTCCGCCACCAAGAACAAGCGCGCGTGAACGTGTCTTCGCCATCACAGGACTTTGCCCGCGATCTCGCGGACTGAAGCGACCGCGTCGCCACGGGTCGGCAGCAGGAACACCACGCGCTCAACTCCCATGTCGCCATAGTGGGCAACGACGTCGCGGTCCGGGCGGACGAGATACATGGTGACCGAGGGCACCGGCTTTCCTGCTTCGTCGGCCATCGACCGCAACAAGGCAAGCCGATCGGCGAGCTTGTCCTTCGACGGCATCGGCATCCAGCCACCGGCATAGTCGATCGCGTGCTGCATCGCCCGGCGCCCACCGCCGCCGACATAGACAGGCAGCGGCTGCTGGACCGGCTTCGGCCATTGCCAGGACGGCTCGATCCGCGCGTGCTTTCCGTCATACGACGCGATGTCGTTCGACCAGAGCGCTTGCATCAGCTCGACGCGTTCTTGCAACACGTCCCAGCGATCCCCGAAGTCGACGCCGTGGTCGGCGAGCTCCTCGACGTTCCACCCGGCACCGACGCCGAGGATGACTCGGCCGCCGGACAGCACATCGAGCGTCGCGACCTGCTTCGCCAACACGATGGGGTCGCGCTCAACGACCAGGCAGACACCGGTCCCTAGCCGCAGCCGCTCGGTCACGCCGGCAGCGGCCATGAGCGCGATGAACGGATCCTGGGTGCGCGCGTACTCGTCGGGCAGGTCACCACCCATCGGGTACGGCGTCCGCCGCGACACGGGGATGTGCGTGTGCTCGGCGACGAACAGCGACTCGAAGCCGACGTCTTCCGCTGCACGTGCAACGTCTCGGACGTCGCTGGTGAGATCGGTTGCGAACAGTGCCACGCCGAGCTGCATGCGGGCCAGTGTCCCGTCTAGTCGAAAGTGATGACCTGGCGGATGACCTCGCCGGACGACAACGCGCCGAACGCGTCGTTGACGTCAGCGATCGACAGCCGCCGAGTGATCATCCGCTCGAGGTCGAGCTGACCCGACCGCCACAGTGCGAGCAGCCGCGGGAAGTCGCGGCGGATGTTGGCCGAGCCGTAGTAGGTCCCGCGCAAGTTCTTCTCGTTGTAGAAGAGGTCGAACGCCGAGAGCTGCACCATGTCCTCGGCCCGCCCGACCCCGACGACGACGGTTGTTCCGCCGCGGCGGGTCGCGTCATATGCGGCCTTGATGGTCTGGGAGCGGCCGACCACCTCGAAGCCGTAGTCGAAGCCGGCGCCACCGGTGAGCTCCATCTGTGCGGCGCCGAGCATGTCCGGCGTCACGGCATGGGTCGCGCCGAACTGCTTGGCCCAGTCGAGCTTCTGTTCGACCATGTCGACCGCGAGGATCGTCGCCGCGCCGGCGATGCGCGCACCTTGGATGACGCTGATGCCGACACCGCCGCAGCCGAAGACGACGACACTCGATCCGGGTTCGACCTTCGCGGCGTTGATCGCCGCACCGACACCGGTCATCACGCCGCACCCGAGCAACGACGCGACGTCGAACGGGATGTCCGGGTCGATCTTCACCGCGCCCTGCTCGAGCAGGATGAGCTCCTCGGCGAACGTCCCGGCACCAGCCATGCCGAACGTCGGCGCGCCGCCGACGATGAAGTGCGCGTCACTGAACGCGTTGATCATGTAGGCCATGCACAGCTGTGGCTGACCGTTGACGCATTCTTTGCACGCGCCACATTGCGGTGACCAGCAGACGACGACGTGGTCGCCTTCCTGCAGCGATGTCACGCCGGCGCCGACCTCGATGACCTCGCCGGCGCCTTCGTGACCGAGGACCGCGGGTACGGCGACGGGGATGGTCCCGTTCATCGCCGACAGGTCCGAATGACACACGCCGGTGGCCTTGATGCGGATGCGCACCTTGCCCGCACCGACGGCCGTCGTCGTCACGTCGTCGCGGACGTCGAGCTTGTCATCTCCGACGTTGTGGAGGACCGCAGCTTTCATCAGGTGCTCTGCTTCTTCTCGATGAAGAGAGCCCGCTTCGGGCACGAGTCAACGGCCTCGCGCGCTCGCTCGGCAAGCTCCCCGTCAGGGCTGTCGACGAGAATGTGCAACTGCTCGTCGTCATCGAGGTCGAACATCTCCGGAGCGATGCCGACGCAGACCGCGTTGGCCTCGCATTCATTCAGATCTACGACCACGCGGAAGTCGCCCACGGCGAAAAGTAGAACACGTTCCTGTTCGCCGCGCAAAGCCGGGGGGCCCAGTTTCTGACGGGGCGTTAGATTTCTCGCGTGGTCAGGATGGAGCCGGTTGACCCGGAGTCCGAATGGATGTTGCGGCTCGATGTCGCGGATGGCATCGCGACGCTCACGCTCGATCGACCGGACAAGCTCAACGCCTGGTCCTGGGAGGCGTCGCGGCAGCTCGGCAAGCGGGCCGACCAGATCCGCTTCGACGACGACGTACGCGTGGTCGTGGTACGTGCCGAAGGCCGCGCGTTCTGCGCCGGTGTCGACCTCGGGATGCCCGAGGACCGCGTGACCGGCCGCTCGCCGGCCGAAAAGGTGCGCAACTACTACGAAGGCATCCGGTGGGTGCACGAGCGGTTCCACGCGTTCTCCGACCTGCCCCAGCCGATCGTCGTCGCAGTGCACGGATACTGCCTCGGCTTCGGCTTCGAGTTTGCGCTGATGGCCGACATCAGGGTCTGCTCCGACGACGCCGTGTTCGCGTTGCCGGAGGCGACGGTCGGTGTCGGTGTTGACGCGGGCGGCGATTTGCGGCTTGCGCGCGAAGTTGGTGCCGGCTGGGCAAAGCTGCTGGCCTTGACCGGTCGGCGCATCGACGCGGCCACGGCCGAGCGGTTGGGGATCGTGCAGCAGGTCGTCGGCCGGGAGGCGTTGCACGACACCGCCTACGAGATCGCGCGTGAGATCCGTGACAACGCACCTCTCGCCGTGCAGAGCATCAAGCGCAGCATCAACGCTTTCGCCGACCACGGACTCGCGGAAGCGTTGCGATTCGAGGCGATGAGCGCCTCGGTCGAGTTCGTCTCCGAGGACATGCCAAAGGGGTATGCCGCCAAGGCCGCCAAGCAACCGGTCCAGTTCGAGGGCAAGTAACCATGCCGCTGCCTGAGCCACCGGCATGCGGCGCGGCAATGCTGCCCGCCAGCACCTACGACGGCATCGGCGTCCTCGTCACCGGCGGCGGCACCGGCCTCGGCAAGGCAATGGCGGTCGAGTTCGGCCGGCTCGGCGCGGCGGTTGCAGTCGCGAGCCGGTCAGCCGAGCACCGCGAAGCGGGAGTCGAGGCGGTCGAGGCCGTCGGTGCGAAGGCCATCGGCGTCGAGCTGGATGTGCGCGAACCCGAATCAGTCGCCGCGGCGTTCGACGCCGCCGAGGCCGCGCTCGGCCCGCTGTCCGTCCTCGTCAACAACGCGGCCGCCAACTTCCCTGTGCCCGCTGCCGACCTGTCCGCGAACGGCTGGCGCGCGGTCGAGCGTATCGTCCTCGACGGGACGTTCTTCTGTTCACAAGAGCTGCACCGCAGGGTCACGAGTCGCGCGGACGCAGGCGCCGCGATCGTCAACATCGCGACCACAGCAGCGATGACCGGCGGGCCGGGGATGGCGCACTCGGCCGCGGCCAAGGCAGGCGTCATCTCACTCACCAAGACACTCGCGGTCGAGTGGGCGCCGGACGGCATCCGCGTGAACGCGATCGCGCCAGGGCTGTTCCCGCACGACGACCTCCCCGACGCGATCAAGGCTGCGCGGGATGACAGCGTCGACGCCGGGCGTCAGCCGGCCGGCCGCGTCGGGCAACCGCACGAGCTCGGCTGGGCCGCGACGTGGCTGTGCTCGCCATACGCGTCGTTCGTCACCGGACACGTTCTCGTCGTCGACGGCGGCAACTGGCTGCGCCGCGACTTCGCGATGCCCCCGTCCCGCCCGATCAGGGACCAGCTGCCCCGCTCTCGTTGATCGGCAGGCCGGCGAGCTTCCAGGCGCGGAAGCCCCCGATGAGGTCCGTGGCTCGGAAGATGCCCAGCTCCTGCAGCACGGCCGCGGCGAGGCTCGAGGTGTAGCCCTCGTTGCAGACGACGACCACCTGTGCCTCGTATGACGCCTCCGGCAGGTGCGCCGACGACGACGGATCGAACCGCCATTCCAGGACGTTGCGCTCGATCACCAGTGCACCCGGCAACGTTCCCTCCGCTCGGCGCTCGGCCTCCGGACGGATGTCGACGAGCAGCGCGCCCTCGCGCTGCGCCGCCGCGGCCTGGGCCGGGGTCAGCCGCGCTAGGCGCCCCCGCGCTTCGGCGAGCATCTCGTCGATCGTCTGACGCGCCACCAACACCCCTTCGGCTACGGTTCCAGCTCTCGTCGTACCACTTGGTCGACGGCAAGGCGACCGGACGATTCTTGCCGGTAGTAGGTCATCTCCCGCAGCGGCGGCGAGTACGCGTGGATGCTGATCGCAGCCAGGCCGCGCGGGTTGCGCACATCATGGACGACACCCGGCTCGACAGTCATCACGTCACCAGCGCGCATGTTCCGCTGCTTCTCGCTGAGTCCCTCGACGCGAACCTCGCTGAGCTCACCCTGAACCACGACGAACGCGGCAGCGGACTCGCCATGATCATGCAGATCGGTCGACTGATCATGCAGCCAGGTCAGCAGCCAGACGTCGAGCACATCGTCGCCGTGCAGACGCGTCCACCACCGGCTGTCCTCACGAAACCGGATCCGTGGACCCCACCAGCCGTCCTCCTCGGCCATGCCACACGCCACCTCGACCAGGTCGTCGAGGTCGAGCGCATGCGGAGCAAGGTCCAGGAAAAACGTCGTGGCTCGCGTGCCAGAGATGACCGTCATGCGGCTTACTGTAGCAAATTGCTCGACTTACTAGTCACTTGCTTCGCCACCGTGGCAGCACCAAGCGCCGCCCGTTGTGTCAGCCTCGCGGACCATAGGCAAGATGTACGACGCCGTTGTCGTACGTGTCCGACGCGACCAGGTCGAGCTTGATCGCGGCCGGGCTGCCCAGGAACAACCGCAGTCCCGCACCGAGAGCGATCGGATAGACGAACAGGTGCAGCTCGCCGACGAGTCCGTCAGCGAGCAGCGCCCGCACCAGCGACACGCTGCCGCTGACATAGATGCCCGCCGCGTGCTCGTCCTTCAAGCGGCGGATCGCGGCAGCGTCATACGGTCCGAGGACCGTGGAGTTGGACCAGTCGGCATTCGTCAGCGTCGAGGACACGACGTACTTGGGTGTGTCATTGAAGAACGGCGCGCCGGGGTCGTCGTCCACCGTGCGGGTCGACCAGGCCGGCGCGAACATCTCCTAGGTCTTACGGCCGAGCAGGATCGCACTGCTGTTGCCCGTCACCGCCGCAAGCGTCTCGCCCATCCGCGGGTCGAAGCCGAACTCGACCGTCCAGGACGGGTTCTCGACGATCCCGTCGAGGGACATGAACTCGTGAACTTTGATCGCGCCCATGACGCACTCCTCCAGCTACTTCATCGTTGCTGGAGTAGACGCCCGGCCATGCCGGAACTCATCGGTCAGCGCGTCGCGACAGTCGCTGTGTCGCGGCCGGAGCGAAGCAGCGTGCCAGGCTTGGCGCCGGTCGCGACGCCGTCGCGGATCGTCTCGGTGCCGTTGACAAGCACGCGCTTGACGCCGATCGAGCCGGCGGTGAGCCGCTTCGCCTCGCCCGGCAGGTCGAAGACGAGCGTGGCGTCTTCGGAGCCGACCGTCTCCGGGTCAAAGACCACGATGTCGGCCTGATAGCCCTCGCGCAGATAGCCACGCTGCTTCAATCCGAACACGTCAGCCTGGTCGCCGGTCAGCATCTGCACGGCGCGCTCGAGCGAGACAAGCTTGCGCCCGCGGATCATGTCGCCGAGGAATCGCGTCGGGAACGGCGCCCCGGCCATCCGGTCGAGATGCGCGCCGGCGTCCGAGCCGCCGAGCATGATGTCCTGCTCCTCCCAGGCCTGGCCGCGCAATGCCCACGTGTCCGGGTCACTGTCGGTCGGCATCGGCCACAGGATCGTCCGCAGCTCGTCGTTGATACAGATCTCGGCGAGCGTGTCGAACGGCTCCTGACCGCGCTCCTCGGCGATGTCCTTGACCGCGCGACCCTTCAGCCCTTCGTTCTCCGAGCTGTAGGTGTCGCCGATCACGTAACGCCCGAAGTTGCCCAGCCGGCGGAACACACCGGCGTCCTTGCTGTTGGCGAGCTCGACGAGATGGGCACGCACCTGCGGGTCGCGGAGCTTGTCGATGCGCTCGGGCACCGGGCAGTTGAGGACCTCACCCCAACCCGGGATGAGCCACAGCCCGCAGAACGTGAGCAGCGACATGTTCATCGGCACGAGCACCGGCATGGTGAGTGCGATCACGCGACCGCCGAGCTCTCGCGCCCGGGCCGACGCCTGCAGCTGGCGCGGGATGCGGTCCGGCTCGCGGCTGTCGATCGTCAGCAAGTTCCAGTTGAGTGACCGGTTCGCGGCCGCTGACATCTGTGCGAGGAGCTCGATCTCGTCGTCGTTGAACTTGTCGAGGCAACCGGGGACGATGCCCTCGAGGAATGTCCCTTCATGTTCGCCGACCGCGGCGCACAGCGCGAGCAGCTCCTCCTTGCCGGCCTTGCGGGAAGCGACCGGCTTGCCCTCGCCGTCAGAGTGCGTGCCCGACAGCGTCGTCGAGAAACCGAGGCCGCCGGCGTCGATCGACTCGTGCAGCAACGCGACGATCTGCTTGATCTCGTCGTCGGTGGCTTCGCGGTCGGTCGCCTCTGCGCCCATCACATAGCGACGGATCGCGCAGTGCCCGACGAGGAAGCCCGCGTTGAGCGACAGCCCGGATTGCTCGACCGCATTGAGATAGTCGGCGAAGGTTTCCCAGCCCCACGGCACACCGGTTTCGAGTGCCTCCAGCGGCATGCCTTCGACCTTCTGCATCATGCGACGCGTGTAGTCCGCGTCTGCGCCACGCAGTGGCGCGAGGGTGAAGCCACAGTTGCCGCCGAGCACCGTCGTCACGCCATGCACGTTGGACGGGGTCATCATCGGGTCCCAGAACAGCTGCGCGTCGTAGTGCGTGTGGTTGTCGATGAACCCCGGCGCAACGACCATTCCGGTGGCGTCGTAGGTCTCGGCCGCCTCGGGCGCGTCGCCGTTGCGACTGATCGACGCGATCTTGCCGTCCTTGACGCCGACGTTGCCGACGTACGACGCACCGCCCGTGCCGTCGACGATCGTGGCGCCCTTGACGAGGTAATCGAGAGACAAGTGCTCAGCCCTTCCAGCGTCCGTCTGGCGACAGCTCGTACCACTCGATGGCGTTGCCACGCACGATCTTCTCGACGGTGTCGCGATCGAGGTGCTTCATCTGCTCCTCGGCGATGGCACGGGTGTTGGGCCAGGTCGAGTCGGAGTGCGGGTAGTCGCTTTCGTAGGCGACGTTGCGGACACCGATGTGGTCGAGGTTGAGCAGCCCGTGCGGGTCGTCGAAGAAGCAGCCGAGCACGTGCTTGTAGTAGAGCTCGCTCGGCGGTTGCTTCACCTTGTCGGCGACGCCGCCCCAGCCACGGTTCTCCTCCCACACCACATCGGCACGGTGGATCACGTAGGGGATCCAGCCGATGGATCCTTCGCTGTAGGCGATCTTCAGGTCGGTGAAGCGGTTGAAGATGCCGCTCATCAGCCAGTCGACGAGCGAGAAGCACGAGTTCGAGAACGTCAGTGTCGAGCCGACCGCAGCAGGCGCGTCCTTCGACGTCGACGGCATCTGCGACGACGAACCGATGTGCATGTTGATGACAGTGCCGGTCTCGTTGCACGCCGCAAGGAATGGATCCCAGTGGTCGGTGTGCACGCTCGGCAGGTTGAGCCGCGGTGGCAGCTCGCTGAAGCAGACAGCGCGAACGCCGCGTTCGGCGTTTCGCCGTACCTCTGCCGCCATCAGCTCGGGGTCCCACAGCGGCGCGATGATCAGCGGGATCAGCCGTCCGCCGGACTCCTTGCCGAGCACGTCAACCTGGAAGTCGTTGTAGGCCTTCACGCACTCGAGCGCGACGTCCTTGTCCTTGGCCTCGTAGAACGTCTGGCCGCAGAACCGCGGGAACGTCGGGAAGCACATCTGGGCGTCGGTCCAGTTGGCGTCCATGTCCTCGAGCCGGTCCTTGACCGACCACGCGCCCTTGCGCATCTGGTCGTAGTTGACGAGCCGAAGATCGACCTCATCCCGTTCGAAGCCGACCGCCGCGTCGAGTCGCATGAGCGGGCGCTTGAGGTCCTCGTAGATCCACCATGCGACGTCCGGACCGCTGCCGGGCTCGCCCATGTTGACGGTGAGCTTGCCGCCGACGAACGTGACATCGCCCTTGGGCGCATAGACGACCTTCGGGCCGCGTTCCTTCATCGCCGCGGGCAGCCGCTCCTGCCACAGGTCGGGCGGCTCGACGATGTGGTCATCGACGGAGATGATGCGCGGGAACTCGTCGAGCTCTGCTCGAGCAGAAACTTGAGCCATGAGAGCGAGCGTAACCGGTATCTGACGGGGCGTCAGGTTCGGGCGTAACCTCCCGACTATGACCGCTCAGACCCTCCCCCTCGCCGTCCACGTTGGCCGGGACGACCTGCCGTTCGTCGACATCGGCGGCGGCAATCAGCTCAAGGTCATCCGCGTCGACGAGGGCGAAGGCCTCTGGATCGTCGAAAACGTCTTCCAGCGCGGTTTCGCCGTACAAACCCATCGGCACACCGGGCCGGTGTTCGGCTACACGACGAGTGGCGCGTGGAAGTACCGCGAGTACGACTACGTCAACCGTGAGGGCTCGTTCCTCTACGAGCCGGCGGGTTCGGTGCACACGCTGGAGTGCATCGAGGACAACACCCGCGCGTGGTTCCACATGTATGGCGTCAACCTCAACCTACGCGACGACGGGTCGGTCGAGTCGATCACCGACGGACCCGGCACCCTTGCCGCTTACTACGCGTTGTGCGAGGCGCAGGGCTTCGGCCGTCCCAACGTCCTCGTCAGTTGATAGATCTCTCCGACCCGGACACCTACGTCGCCGGGCCGCCGCATCAACTGTTCGCGGAGCTGCGGCGCACTGATCCGGTCCATTGGAACGACGGCGCCGAGCGCTACTGGGCGGTGCTCAAGCACGCGGACGTCGAGGAGGTCGCGCGTAACCCGACGCTGTTCTCGTCCGCCGTCGGCGGCGTCGTACTGGAGGATCTCGACCCGCCGCGGCTGGAGCAGATGCGCGGCATGTTGCTCGCAATGGACCCGCCACGTCATCGCGACGTACGACGTCCCATCGTCGCGCGCCTGACGCCGAAGCAGATCGCCTATCTCGAGGACGACGTCCGGTCGATCTGCCGGGACATCTTCATCGGCGTCGACGGCGACGTCGATTTCGTCACCGACGTCGCGGCCAAGCTGCCGACGAGAGTGATCGGTCAGGTCATGGGGCTGCCGGTCGGCGACTGGGACCGAGTCCACGAGCTGGCCGAGCGGATCACTCGTGGCCAGGACCCGGCATACGCCGACGACCCCGACTCCGCCGGGCGTGCGAGCCAGGAGATGGGCGGCTATGCGTACGCATTTGCCGTCGCCCGGACCGAGGCAGCGGCGCGGCCGGACGACCTCACGAGCGTGCTGCTCGCCGCACACGACCCGGTCGCGTTTGCGTCGCTGTTCGTTCAACTTGTGACTGCTGGGCAGGACACCACCGCGACGCTCATCGCCGGCGGCTTGCTCGCGTTGCTCGAGCACCCGGACCAGCTCGACGCATTATGCAGCGATCCGGCCGTGATCCCGGGCGCGGTCGAGGAGATGCTGCGCTATGCGAACCCGTTGCACTACTTCCGTCGTACCGCGACCGAGGACACGATCCTGCACGACGTGAAGATCGCTGCCGGCGGCAGGGTCGCGATGTACTACACCTCGGCCAATCGTGACGAGGATGTCTTCGCCGACCCGCAAAGCTTCGACATCCGGCGCTCGCCCAACCGGCACCTGTCATTCGGCACTGCGGAGCACTTCTGCGTCGGCGCACACCTCGCACGGCTCGAAGCCCGGGTGTTCTTCGACGAGCTGCTGGCGACGTATTCGTCGATCGAGCTCGCCGGCGAGCCGATCCGCCTGCGCAGCAACCTCAACAACGCACTACGCGCGCTTCCTCTCCAACTCGGGAGAGGGACAGAACGGGCGGCGGCGAAGTCCTCCGTATGACGCGTTCCCAGCGCCGTCCGATGCTCGCTGTCGCAGCTTTGGGGCTGCTCGCCGCAGCAGGTTGCGGCACCACGGTCAGTGGCACGGCGGCGACAGCCGGCGGTACGACGGACCGGACCGGCGGCCTGTTGGCACCGGCTCCCGGCTCGGTGCCCGGCGGCGCGGCCCCGACCGGCGCAGCCGCCGGCGGCACAACGGGCAGCGGTCTAGGCAGCGGCGCGGTCGGCAGCACGCCCGGCGGCACCGGCACCTCGAATACCGGCACCGGTAGCACGGGCACCGCGAGCGGCGGCAGCGGCACGACTGCCGCGATGGGTCCCGGCGTCACCGCGCACAAGATCCTCGTCGGACTCATCTGGCCGAAGAACCAGGATGCGGTCAACCAGGCAGCCGGTGCGGGTGGCATCTCGGTCGGCGACACCAAGGCCGATGCGCAGGCCATCGTCGACGACATCAACGCGCACGGTGGCATCGCTGGCCGCAAGATCGAGCCCGTCTTCCAGCCGGTCGACTCGACATCGGCGCAAACGCAGGACACGCAGTTCGCGGCTGCATGCGACCACTTCACCCATGACGAGCGGGTTTTTGCGGTGGTCGGCACCGGTCCGGCGTCATACCAGTCCTGTCTCGCAAAGGCCGGCATTGCCCAACTCGACGAGAGCTTGCCGTCGCTTGCGGACTCCGACTTCGCGCAGAATCCCGCACTGGTCGAACTGGGTTATCCGAAGCTGAGCCGGATCGCCAAGGCACAGCTCGATGCGCTCGCGCATCAGAAGTACTTCTCGCCCTGGAACGCGCGGACCGGCGGGCCGGCACCCACCGGCAAGGCCAAGGTCGGCATCCTCTCGATCGACGATCCCGGCTACAGCGCGGTCGTCAACAGCATCCTCATTCCAGGGTTGAAGCAGCTCCGGCTATGACCCTGGAGCCGACGTTGCGCGCATCGCGCCGACCCCGAATGCCGCCGACATCAGCAACCAGGCCGCGGCGAACCAGTCGGCGGAGCTGAAGTTCGCGTCCGACGGCGTGACGCACGTCGTCGTGTTCGAGGCGAACGGCGGCAACAGCCTGCTGTTCATGAACCAGGCCGAGTCGCAGCACTATCGACCGCGGTATGGCGTCAACTCCGGCAGTGGTCTGCAGACACTCGTTGACGCCGGCGACATCCAGCCCGGCCAGGCGGTCGGTGCGATCGGGTTCGGCTGGATCCCCGCTTATGACCTGCCGGCCAAGATGAACCCCGACAACGGCAAATACTCGAACGCCGAACGCCGACACTGCCTGGCCGTGTTCAAGAAGCACGGCATCACGTTCAGCAATCCCAACGCCGAGTTCTCCGGCCTGGCGTACTGCGCCCCGCTGGACCTGCTGAAAGTTGTCCTCGACCGCACACCGAACGCCGTGACATTCAGCGCATTCGTCCAGGTGCTCAACGCGCTCGGAACGTCATACGAAGCACCCGCGGCGCTCGGGACCAACCTCAGCGCGACCCAGCACGATGGGCCGTCGAAGGGCTACTACTGGAGCTACTTCGCCGCCTGCAAGTGCCTGCACTACACCGGGACGGTGCGCACCATCCCCTCTTGAGGCGTTGAATCATGGTCGTGGCAGATCTCAAACCGCCGCGACTGTGCGGCGATGAGCGCGCGACGCTGCTTGCGCTTCTGCAGTTCCAACGCGAGTCGGTCGTGCGCAAAGTCGAGGGTCTCGACGACGACGCCGCTCGACGCCACTTCGTCGGCAGCGACACGACACTCGTCTGGCTCGTCCGGCACTTGGCCCATGCGGAGACACTCTGGCTGCAGGTGCGTTTCCGCGGAGACGACCCCGACGTGCTCGACGTGCTTGCGATGGAGTCGGGTACGACGCTTGCCGAAGCGGTCGCGGCGTATCGCGAGACGTGGTCACGCGTGGACCAGGTCATCACGCAGGCGCAGCTCGACGATCTCGTCGCCGACGACCAGGAGCTCGGCCCGGTCAACCTGCGCTGGGTGCTGACGCACTTGCTCGAGGAGACCGCCCGCCACGCCGGCCATGCCGACATCCTGCGAGAGCTTCTCGACGGATCAACTGGTCGCTGACGCTTGACTCTCCCGTTACGGGAGATCCCACGCTGGCGTCATGACGATGATTCGACGCACCTTCACAGTCAACGCAAGTGTCGACGCGGTCTGGGATGTCCTCCGTGACGTCGGCGCGGTGCACACCCGACTCGCGCCCCATTTCGTCACTGACACCGTCATGCTCGCGCCCGATCGCAGGCGGGTGAGCTTCGTCAACGGCGCGATCGTCACCGAGCAGATCGTCAGTCTCGACGACGACGAGCATCGCCTTGCCTACACGATCCTTGAACGTGCGGCCGAGCACCACCACGCATCCTTCGAGGTGCTGCCGGGAGACGACGCCCATCACGCGGTCGTGGTGTGGACCACTGACGTGATGCGTGGCGAGATAGCCGAGACGTTCCGCGCCACGATGGTCGCCGCCGTACCTGTGATCGTGGCAACTCTGTCGAGCGCACTCGCCGACGTCTAGCAACCGTGGAAATGTCTAGTTCGATCTGACCCGGACTAGTGCGTTCTACGTCGGCCGGTCGCACGAAGAACATTGGCGCCGTTCGGATGCCCAGCCGCCTCGCGGGGATCGCCAATGATCCTGAGCGGGATGCGGGGGTCGCCCCTAGGGAGGTGGCCCATGGACGCATCGGACCGGTCCCGGATCGCGCGCGAGCTCGGAGTGGCGGCAACGATCGGGCGCGGGCTCGTCGAGCGCGACCAAGAGACGCACGCCGTTACGCTCACCCTTGAGGGGCCCATGTCCCGATGCGGCGCAGGCCCGATTCTTCGGCAGCTACCCGGGCGTTTCGATGACAGCGACCCGCTCGCCTGTCCGCACTGCGTGGCACTCCAGCTCGCCGACTTCGGTCTTTAATCGTGCAGATGCTCATGCCGGCTGGCTGTGGAAATCGTTGTCAGGCAAGGAAGAACTGTCGGTGGTGGCTGATCTGATGGGGGCATGACAGTCGCTTCGTCTTTCACTCGTCCCGATCCTGTCGTTGTGTTGCGGTTGGAGCGGTTGGAGGCTCGGATCGTCGAGCTGGCCAGCCAGCTGACCGCGGCCGGTGCCCGGTTGACGTCGCTGATCGGTCAGTTCGACGCCGCCGAGGGGTGGCGCCGGTACGGGATGCGTTCGACCGCGCACTGGTTGTCGTGGAAGTGCGCGATGAACATGGGTGCAGCGCGGGAGCAGGTCCGGGTCGCCCGTGCCCTGCGCGAGCTGCCGCTGATCTCGGTCGCCTACTCGAAGGCTGGGCTGTCGTATTCGAAGGTGCGGGCCCTGACCCGCATCGCCACACCGGGCACTGAACGCGGTCTGCTCGAGATCGCCGAGTCAGCGACCGCCGCGCAGGTGGAACGACTGGTGGCCAAGGACCGGCGAGCCACCCGCGTGCAAGACGCCCGGGCCCGGCGCGAGGGCGAGTTCCTGCGCTACCACCTCGACGACGACGGTTCGCTCGTCGCCACCTTGCGGGTCAGTCCCGAACGCGGCCTCACCGTGCTGCACGCACTCGACGCTGCCGCCGGCCGCGTCGCCGACCCGATCGGGGAAGGCGACCGGTTCGAAGGCGAAGGTGAACGTCGAGCCCGCCGCAGCCGCATCGACGGGCTGGTCGCGATCTGCAGCCAGGCCCTCACCGACGTTTCCGCGGAAACGTCCACCGACCGTGCGGATCGGCCCAGCCACCACCCTGCGGCTCACCTGCGACTGCCCGGCCAGCGTGATGGTCGACGGCGTCGACGGCTCCGCCGTCCACGTCGGCCGCAAAACCCGACGAATCAAAGGCACCCAGATCCACCACCTCAAACACTGGACCCACAACGGGCCCACCTGCCTGGCCAACCTCATCAGCCCCTGCGACGGCCACCACTGGCTCGTCCACGAAGGCGGCTTCACCCTCGTCACCCGCTCCCCCGGCCGCTGGGCGCTCATCGCCCCCGACGGCGTCACCACCGAACCCGAGGCGCCCGCCCACACCCCCACCCGGGCGCTGCCACACAACCCCGACATCACCGCCGACGCCGTCACCGGACACTGGACCGGCGACCAACTCAGCCACACCACCGTCCTGCAATGGCTCACCACCACCCGCACCCGAGAAGCCCAAAACACCCAGACAGAACAAGCACCGACGGCCAAAAACGTCTCCGCGGAAACG
>Ga0207652_10000897_pt1 | contig 28133 bp, 23 predicted proteins | sample KBSC63BmetaG_FD_184334 | JGI IMG/M metagenome (GOLD analysis project Ga0207652, IMG submission 184334) | Corn rhizosphere microbial communities from Kellogg Biological Station, Michigan, USA - KBS C6-3B metaG (SPAdes) (version 2) | ecosystem: Host-associated > Plants > Roots > Rhizosphere ...
CGATCCGCCGTTTTCCCAGATGGATCTGATCAGTTGCCGCAATCTGCTGATCTATCTGCGGTCCGGGCTGCAGAAGCGCGTGTTCGAGCTGCTGCACTACGCGCTCAAGCCCACTGGCCTGCTGTTGCTTGGTACGATGGAATCCGTGGGTGCGGGCTCGCAGCTCTTCGAGCCGCTGGACAGGAAATTCGCCCTGTTCCGGCGGCTCGCGGGCGCGGCGAAGCGGTGGCCCGTACCGGACGCATTCCCCCTGGACCGACTGCGGCGCGCTGCTCCTATCGCCGATGCGACTCTGGCGCGCGTGGAGCAGCACGATGATGCCGTGCGTCGTGAGGCAGAGCGTGTGTTGCTGTCGAGCTACATGCCGGCCAGCGTGGTGGTGAATGACCGGCTGCGGATCGTGCAGTTCCACGGGCGCACGGCGGACTATCTCGAGCATGCGCCCGGCACCGCCAGCCTGGACCTCTTTCGTGTTGTCCGTACGGAGCTCATCTCGCCGCTGCGCACGGCGGTCCGGCGCGCCGCCAAGGCGCACGAGACCATTCGCACGGAGAGTGTGCCGCTCACCGGCGTGAAGGGCTCGGGGCCGCCGCGGCACGTGAATCTCGAGGTGATCCCCTTCCAGTCCGGGCCGGCAAACGCGGCGGCTTTCGTCATTCTGTTTTCCGAGGCGAAGTCGCCGGGCGGTGCCGCGACCCGCGCGACCTCGCGCGGGTCGTCGCGTGGCCGGCCACGTAACGAGAAAAAGCAGATCGATGCACTCACGGAGGAACTCGCGGCCGTGCGCCGGCACCTGCAGGAGGTGATCGAGGAGCAGAAGGGGGTGAACGAAGAACTGCGCGCCGCCAACGAGGAGATCCAGTCAAGCAATGAGGAATTGCAGAGCACCAATGAGGAGCTGGAGACTGCCAAGGAGGAGCTGCAGTCCACGAACGAAGAGCTCACCACCGTCAATGACGAGATGCAGCAGCGGAATCTGGAACTGCGCAACACGAATGCGGATCTGTCCAGCGTGCTCGCCAATTCGCAGATCCCCATCCTGATTGTCGGCAAGGACCTGCGCATTCGTCGCTTCACTCCCGCGACGGTGCAGGTCATGAAGATCGCGCCGTCGGACGTCGGCCGGCCGCTGAGGGATATCAAGCTCAACCTGCAGGACACGGACCTGGAAGGCCTGTCCGAGCGTGTCATGGAAACCTTCGGCACGATTGAACAGAAGCTGACGGACTCACGAGGACGCTGGTGGATGCTCACCATCCGACCGTTCGCGACGCCCGAGCGCCAGATCACTGGCGCCGTCATCGCGTTTCATGACACCGATGCCATCGAGCGCGAGGCGGGGCGCCGCCTTGCCGCATCGCGCGCATTTGGTGACGCGATCATGGCCACGGTGCGTGAACCGCTCCTCCTGCTCGACGAGAACCTGCGGATCCAGACCGCCAGCGAATCGTATTACGCAACATTTCGCGTGTCCCCGGGCGAGACGATCAATGTCCCCCTGCCGGAGTTGGGCAACGGACAGTGGGCAGTTCCGGAGCTGCAATCCCGCCTGAGCGAGGTGCTGCGGGCGAACAAGCCATTTGACGGGTTTGTGGTGGAGCATGTCTTTCCGGCCATTGGCCACAGGATCATGGTGCTCAACGCACGGCGCCTCGCCACGGTTGATCAGTGCCCCCCGCTCGCGTTGCTCGCCATCGAGGACATGACCGCGCAGCGGCGGACAGAAGACCGGCAGAACTTTCTGGTGCGAACCAGCGCGCAACTGGCGTCCTCACTCGACGAGGACAGGACGCTGCGGTTCGTCGGCGATGCGCTGGTGCCGTATCTGGCCGACTGGTGCGCCATTCATCTGCATGACAGTCGCGGCCCGGACCGGCTGGCGGTCGTTCGACATGGCGGTACGAGCGAGTCGTCGGAACCGGGCATGTCACGGAACGGCCCTGAGAGCGAAACGTCCTGGTTGGCGCGTGCCGTGCCCGATCTCGAATCGCATGTTGCGCGCGTCAGGCAGACAGGGCAGGGTGAACTGATCACGGAACCAGCTGGTGCGACCGGGATGCGTTCGCCGCCAGACGCGACACCCGGCGACGCAGGCTCGCCGCCGAATCGCGCGCTCGGGGAAATGCCGTCAGGCGCCAGGATGCTGATCGTGCCACTCATCACGCGCGACGAACGACTGGGTACGCTCTCGCTCGGAGTCGTCGGCCCCGAGCGCGAGTTCGATACTGACGATCTCGCGTTCGCCGAGGAACTCGGGCGACGGCTGGCCATGGCGCTCGACAACGCGCACCTCTTCGCCAGGGAGCAGGCGTCGCGCAGCGCGGCCGAAGCCGCGAATCTCGCGAAGGCCGACTTCCTGGCGGCCATGAGTCACGAGCTGCGCACGCCGTTGAACGCGATTCAGGGCTATGCTCAGCTCCTCGACATGGAGCTCCGCGGTCCCATGAACGAGCGCCAGCATGAGGACATCCGGCGCATTGAACGCAGCCAGCAGCATTTGACCAGGCTGGTGAGCGAAGTGCTGGACTTCGCCAAGCTGGAGGCGGGTCATGCATCCATAGCGATCTCCGATATTCTGGTGGGAAATATCGTGGCAGCGATCATGGAGATCACCGAAGTGCAGATGCGCGCGAAGGGGCTGCGCTTCGAATATCACACCTGCCGCGAAGCGGTGCGTGTGAAGGCGGATCGGGAGCGCGTCCAGCAGATACTCCTGAACCTGCTGTCCAATGCCATCAAGTTCACGCCTCCGGGCGGTCAAGTGGTACTCTCCTGCGACGCCGACGAGCGTGCGGTCACGCTCCGCGTGCGCGATACCGGCATCGGCATCGCGGGTGACAAACTGGAGTCCATCTTCGTCCCCTTCGTGCAGCTCGACTCGGGTCTCACGCGGCGCGCTGAGGGCACCGGACTGGGACTCACCATCAGCCGGGAGTTCGCCCGCGGCATGGGTGGCGACCTCACGGTGGAGAGCGAGTTTGGCGTTGGCAGCACATTCACGCTGCGACTTCCCAGAGGGTCCGCCAGGAGGCGGCTCCCCGGCGGCCGCGAAGAGAAGAGCGACGCGGTGGATGACAGCTCCGCGTCGCCACGCACCGGCTGACCGCCCGATCTGGCGACCTCGCCGGTGGTGCAGTTCGTGCACCTCTTGCCGGCATGCCCGCATCGGTGAATCCGTACGCCGGATTGTGTGAGCATCTTCATGAGCACATTCCCGAGATCCTCGTCGAGTGGCAGTCGGCTACGGCGGAGGAGCCCTGGCTCTCGCTGCCGCGCGCAGACCGGGTGGACTACCTGCCACCGGTCATCAGAAGTCTGGTGGACGTGGCGCTGTGCGGGCGGAGTGGTCTGGCGGTGATTCGCGCGCACCTGTACACGGCAGCGGCACATGGCCATGATCGTCGCGAACAGGGCTTTCCACATGATCTGCTCTTCTCGGAGTACTACCTGCTGCGCCAGGCCATGTGGTACTACGTCCGGCGACTTGCACCACCGCTGCGGGCGAGTGGCGCGATCATGCGTATTGACGAGGCCATCACCCTGAGCACTCGTGCATCACTCTGCGGCTATTACCAGCCGGAACTCGAACGCGCGGGCCGCTGGCCGGTGGTCATGGAGGAATTGGCCGCGGATGCTCCGCTGCGCGCGACCGATGAACCGCAGGACCGTCGACCGCGTCCGCGGCGGCAACCATGAAGCCTGGCCTGGTCCTCGAACAAACCGCAGCGCCGCTCCGTGCAGGTGATTGGATTCACTGGTGGCCCCGATTAGATTATGCCGCGTTCGCGATGGTGCGACGTCGCGGTTCACGTGCGTTGGGAAACGCTTGAGCCAGTGCATCGACCCGGTAGCTCAACTGGTAGAGCAACGGACTTTTAATCCGTAGGTCGCGGGTTCGAGGCCCGCCCGGGTCACTGCAGCCCGTTTGCCGCTCATGGCTGAGCGCGCTTCTTGCAGCGACGCAGTCCGCTGCATTCGCAGGACTCCCAGAACAATCATTGCGAGGGACGAATCCATGATGAGACGTGTGTGCACGCTGATCGCGCTGCTCGCGGTCGTCGCGTGCGAAAAGGGCGGCTTCGGAACGGCCGGCCGCGCGACGGCGCTCGACTCGGTCACCACCCTGAATACCCAGCTCGCCGATGCGCATGCCGCTGCCGCCGCGCAGGACTCGGTCATGCAGGGTTTCCAGGAAACCACCAAGCTGCTCGGCGACATCGACCAGGAGCTCTCCAAGGTGAAAGGGCTCAAATCGCATGTGCCGCTGGACGTGAAGTCCGAATCGTCGTCCGACCCCAAGGCCGCGTATCGCGCCAGCCTGCTGGGCAAGGTGCAGGAAGTGACCGCGCTGCTCAATCGCAGTCGCAACCGCGTGGCGTCACTCGGCAATTCCAACAAGGCGCTGCAGGGGAAGATCGGCCAGTACGAAGAGACCATCGCGTCGCTGCAGGCCATGGCGGATCGCCAGAAGCAGCAGATCGCCGAGCTCACAGGCCGCGTTGACAGTCTCACCACCGCCAACACCGCGCTCGCATCGGCGAAGCAGGCGGTGACCGACACGGCGACCTCGCTGCGCACGGAGCTGAACACCGTGTACTACGTGATCGGCACCAAGGATGATCTCAAGAAGAAGGGGATCGTCGTGGAGGAGGGTTCCAAGTTCCTCTTCTTCGGCCACAAGGCGCTCGTGCCGGCGCGCACGCTTGATGCATCGCTGTTCACGCCGATCGACAAGCTCACCAGCTCGACGATCATGCTGCCGAGCCCCGACAAGAAGTTCACGATCGTCTCGCGTCAGGATGCATCGCTGGTGCAGGAAGGCACCAGTCCCGACGGCAAGCCGAACGGCGAGCTCCACATCACCGATCCGCTCAAGTTCTGGGGGACGAGCAAGTACCTCATCATTGTCGAGGGATGAGGGGACGGTCCCCGCTCCTCTGCCCCGCCCTTGGGAATGGGCAATCGGGAATGGGGAATGGGGAGGCCGATTCCCTATTCCCCACGAAATCGGGGTGGGGATTGCGGGGGGCGGATTGCCTCCCCCGATTCCCCATTCCCGTTTGCCCATTCCCCGGGGAAGGGAGGGGTAGTGGGGCGTGAAGCGCCCTTCAGTCAGCTCGCCTCACATCCCGGCGCACGCCGCGAGCGGGCGTGTGCCGTGCCACCGTACCACCAAGTGGCGAGAGTCGGCGTTTGCGGCGCTTCTGCTCGTACATCAACGTATCCGCGCGGTCCAGCAGATCGCTGAGGGCGCAGGGGAATTCCGGGTCGTAATACGCGAAGCCCAGACTCAGCGACAGCGGGTAGCGCCGCCCGGGATGCGCATTGCGGCTGCGCAACTGCTCCTCGAGTCGCGTCGTCCATTGCGCCTGCGTCGGGCTCGCGACATCCATGGCGAGCACCACGAATTCATCACCGCCAATGCGCGCGATGACGTCCGATTCGCGAAAGGTGCTGCGCAGCAGCTCAGCGGTTTCGAGCAGCATCAGATCTCCCTCGCGATGCCCGAACCGATCGTTGATGTTCTTCAGGTTGTCGACATCGACGAACAGGTGTGACAGCCGCTTCCGCGTGCGATCGGCGATTTTCATCTGCTGTTTGCCAAGCGTCTGGAAGCCACGCCGGTTGTACAGACCCGTCAGGTCATCGATCAATGCCATGGCGCGCAGCGCGACGTGTACCTGGTGCCGTTCGATCGCGAAGCGGATCGCGCGCGCCAGCAGTCCGCTGTCGAGCGGCTCCTTGCACAGGGCGTCCTGTGCTCCCGCCTTGAGCGCCAGCACGGCGAACTCCTCATCGACGAGATCAGTGAGCACGACGACGGGAGCCTCGCTCGCCTGCTCGAGCAACGCGCCGAGCAGACTCAATGCGGGTTCGCGGTCGGCTGAGAGATGCAGGAGCACCGCATCGAAGCGCGTCTCGCGCAGTTGATGCAGCGCCTGCTTCAGGACCCGCGCACCGTGCAGTTCGATCTGATGCGACGGGTCGCGCGCGAGCGTCTCGTGCAGCCGGCGGATGTCTCCCGCGCTCTCCGAGATGGCCAGGACCTTCAACCGCGCGATGCTCATGCTCCGTTGTACTCCTGCGCGACGCGCCTGCCCGTCACTGGTCGCGGCCACCCGCCGGAACCACGATCCCGTATTCGCGAATCTTGCGCGCGAGGGTGGGGCGCGAGATGCCGAGTATCCGCGCTGCGGCACTGCGGTTCCCCCTGGTGATCTCCAGCATGAAGCGCACCGCGTCCTTTTCCACCTCCGCCAGGGACCGCCCCTCGGGCGGAATGTGGATTTCCCGGATCGGGCCGGGGCCGCTGGTGCCGGAGAGCGCCATACGCTTCTGGAGCATGAGGCGGGCCGCGTCAATCGTGTCGCCTTCGCTCAGGATGGCGGCATGCTCAATGACGTTCTTGAGCTCACGGATATTGCCGGGCCACCCATGCGCCTGGAGGACGGCAATGGCGTCGGCATTCAGCACCTTGGGCTCCATGTCCTGCTGTCGCGCCAGCGCGCTCAGGAAATGCCGCGCCAGCAACTCGACATCGCCCTCCCGATCGCGAAGCGGCGGCAGAACGATCCGGAAGACGTTGAGCCGGTAGTAGAGATCCTCGCGGAATTCCTCGCGCTGCATCGCTTCGCTCAGCCCGGTGTTCGACGCCGCAATGACCCGGCAGTGAATCGGAACGTCCTCCAGGCCGCCCAGCCGCTGCAGCCGCCGGTTCTCGAGCGCGCGCAGCAGCTTGGGCTGGAGTCGCCGGGGCAGCTCGCCGATCTCGTCGAGGAACACGGTTCCTGTACCCGCCAGCTCCAGCAATCCGCGCTTCTGGCCTCGAGCGTCGCTGAAGGCGCCGCGTTCATGGCCAAAGAGTTCGGACTCGAGCAGCGCTTCGGGTATCGCTGCGCAGTTCACGGCCATGAACGGATCGCCACGCGCCGGGCTGGCGTAGTGGATGCCGCGCGCGAACAGCTCCTTGCCGGTGCCGGTTTCGCCCACGATGAGCACGGTGGTGAGGCGGCTGGCCGCGGCCTTGCGCGCGTGTCGCAGCGCCTCGCGCAGCGCGTCGCTCACGCCAACGATACTTTCCAGACCCACGGAATTCTCCGCTGTCCCGCTGCCGCCGTCGGGGAGCGCACCCGGCGAACTCTGGCCATCCAGTCCATTCCGGGCCGGGGCATGCCCCGGGCTGAGCGCGGGCGAGCCGGCCACCGGAGTGCGCGCAAGATGCTCGGGTCGGAGTGGCGATTCGGAGTTGCCGTTTCGGATTCGTTCTAGCGCCATGGGAGACGTGCTCGAGGATGAAAGGACATGCGGTCAGGCGGCGAGTGCCGAGAGTCGCCGCTGTACGTCGCCGGCATCGGATGCGGCGCCCAGCCGCTGGAATGCAGTCAGTGCCTGCTGCCAGGCCGTCCGTGCCCGCTCGATTTCTCCGCGACGCCGGGACACCTCACCCAGCTCGCACAGCACCTGGGCAGCCAGTCGCGCGTCTTCTCCCTGCGTCGCGAGTTGCCGCGCTTCCTCGAGCCTGTCCGCCGCTTCGGTAAGCTCCGCCCTGTGCTCGGCGATCATGCCGTAGAGCCGCAGTGCCTGCGCGCGACGCAGCCGGTCCCCACGGCGCCGCGCAATGGCGAGAAGCTGTTCGCATTCACGTTCCGCTTCGGGGAGACGGCCGCTGGCGATCATCAGCTCGGCGGTGGCCACGTGATTCAGGGCTTCCATGTAGAGGTCCCCACTGTCGTGCGCCAGCACCTGGCTCTGCTCGAGGCTCTGTTCCGCCTCCCCCAGCCGGTGCATGCCAATGAAGAGCCGGCCCAGACCCGTGAGCGCGACGCCCATGCCGGTCGCGTCGCCGGCGGCGCGGAACGCAGAGAGGCTGCGCTGGTAGCGCGCTTGTGCATCGGTCGTGTCGCCGCGAATGGCGGCCAGCTCACCCAGGCTCGCCGCAATGGCCGCATGCAGCGCCGGATCCGCGGCGGCGACAGCCGAGGCGGCAGCGTCGTCCAGCAGCCGCCGCGCGCCCGCAATGTCGCCCCGGCGCGCGAGCACCAGAGCCATCTCGCACTGGGCCAGTGTGACACCTCGCTCCGACCGGACGTACTGCGCAATGTCCATGCTGCGCTTGAGCAGCGCCGCGGCAATGGATGTCTCACCGATGTCCCGGAGCAGGACGCCCTTCTCGCGCAGCAACTCGGCGTGCAGCGGACCCACGGGGGCGCCCTGGAGGAGTCCGAGTGCCATGTCGAGCGACACGACCGCCTCGCACACGGAGCCTTCGCGCGCAAACTCGCGTGCGCGCGCGGCCAGCCGCTGGGCATCCTCGCCTGGAGGCGCATTCCGGCTGCCGATCAGCATTCATCTCCCGGGTTCGATCGCCACTGCCATACGACACGGACGATTCGGTCGGCGGGAATGTCACGCCGGAATGTATTGTTCTGTTCCATCGGGGGTCCCTGCCGGAATGGCCGCCGCCCGCCAACAATGCAGCCGCGTTGCGCGTAGTTTTCCTGGCCTTCCTGGAGCCGCGCGGATCGAGTACCGCGTCCGCGTCCCACCTGTCGCCTTCGTCCTCACGAGCATGCCTCGATTGTTGCGAGTGGTTTTCCTCGCGTTGTGCGCGGCCTGCGCACTGTCTGCCTGCGGTCGCTTCGCCGATCGCTCCGCGCGCGCCGCGCAGCAGAACCGCGTGGTCAGCGTGTCCAAGCAGATCAACGAATTTCTCTATGCCATTGGAGCCCAGAGTGATCTCGTTGCCGTGGATCTCACGTCGATCTATCCGGCGCAAATCCGGAGGCTTCCCACCGTGGGGTACCATCGTGCGCTGAGCGCTGAGGGAATCATCTCCATGCGGCCGACGCTCTTTCTGACCGATGGCAACGTCGGGCCCGACGCCGTGCTGCAGCAACTGCGCACGGTGGGAATCCCGATCGAGGTAATGCAGCCGGGCGGGACACTCGACAGTTCCCAGATGCTGCTCGCGCAGCTCGGCCGGTACTTCCACCGCGAGCGGGCGGCCGACAGCGTTCTGGCGCAGTGGAAAGCAGGGATGCAGGCCGTCTGGGCGGACACCGCTCGCTGGAACAGCCAGCGACATCCCCGCGTGCTGCTCATGCACTTTGGCCAGATCATCAACAATTATCTGGCGGTGAATCGCGGGAGTCCGGCGGACCAGATGATCCGCTGGGCCGGCGGCGCGAACGCGATGGACTCGCTTGGCGGCATGACCCGGATCACGCCCGAATTGATCGCGCGCGCCGCACCCGATGTCATCATTGCCACCGAGGTGGGATTCGATCGCTACGGCAACGCCAAGCAATTCGCCGCCATGCCCGGCATCTCTCTCACACCGGCGGGCAGGTCGGGACGAATCTACCGCATCACCGAACAGGAGATCATGTACTTCGGCCCGCGCACTCCAGCCACCGTGAAGAAGATCGCCGCGATGCTGCATCCGTGAGATGCTGAAGCATCTTTCGTTCCGGCAGACGTACTGGATTCTCGGAGTGGCGCTGGGCATGGCGGTTGTGGCCTCGGCGGCCATCGGCGCCTTCTCGTTCACGCCCGCGCAGATGGTTCGCTATCTGGGCCAGGCCGCGGGATGGCTCCCTGCCGTTCCCGGTGACGCGCTGGGCAGGAACGTGCTCATCGGCTTGCGATTGCCGCGCGTTTTCGTGGCGGGACTCACCGGTGCCGTCCTGGGCGTGTCGGGCACACTCATGCAGGGGCTGTTTCGCAACCCGATTGTCGAGCCGGGGCTTGTTGGCACGTCGGCCGGCGCGGCACTGGGCGCAGCGCTGGTATTCGTGCTCGGCAGCGGGACGGCGCTCGCCTTCACGCATCCACTCGGGTCGCTCGCGGTACCGATGGCGGCCTTCGTCGTGGGTTTTGCCGCGACGATGCTCGTGCACCGGGTGTCCACGTCGTTCGGCACGGTGAACGTGTTCACGCTGCTGCTGGCTGGCATTGCGGTGAACGCGGTGTGCGGCGCGGGTACGGGGTTCCTCTCGTACATCGCGCGCGATCCGCAGGCCCGCAACATCACCTTCTGGAATCTCGGCACGTTCACCACGGCGGACTGGCGGAGCGTTGAGCTGATCGGCGTCTGCTTCGGATTGAGCTTCGTGTGGGCGCTGCGCTACGGCAAGGCGCTGAATGCCCTCATGCTGGGGGAGAACGAGGCGGCGTACCTGGGAGTGAATCCGCGACGGCTCATCCTGTGGCTGCTCGTGGTGAACACGATCATGGTCGCGGTGGCCACCGCCATGGTCGGCGTGATTGCGTTCGTGGGACTGGTCATCCCGCACGTGCTGCGCATGATGAAGTCGGCGGATTACAACTTTCTGCTCCCGGCGTCGGCGCTCCTCGGCGCCGTCCTCATGGAGGTCATTGACATCATCGCGCGCGTGATCATCCCGCCGGCGGAGCTGCCCATTGGCATCATCACCGCGGTGGTTGGCGCGCCGGTATTCCTCGGGATTCTCCTGCGTCAAACGCGGCGCGGCGGAGCGGGCTTGCATGGTTGATCTGCGCGGCGTTTCCCACCAGGTGGACCGGACGGTGATCCTGAATGACATCACCACCCGGTTCCAGCCGAACCGCTTCAACGTCATCCTCGGGCCGAACGGGGCGGGGAAGTCAACCCTGCTGCGCGTGGCGACCGGCCTGCTGCAGCCTACGCTTGGCGAGGTCCGCTACGGGGACCGGCTCGTGAGCAGTTTCTCCGCGACGGCACTCGCGCGAAAGCGCGCGGTCCTCTCGCAACACGTGGAGCTGGCCTTCGCGCTCAGCGTGGAGGATGTGACGCTGATGGGACGCTACCCGCACTACGACCGGGTGCCGTCTGCACGCGACCGCGACATCGTGCGACGGGCGCTGGACCTGGTGGGCATGCACGACAAGCGGCAGCAGCAGTATCCGACGCTCTCGGGCGGCGAGCAGCAGAAGGTCCAACTGGCCCGTGTGCTGGCCCAGATCTGGAACGACGGGAGCGGCGCCCGGCACACGTACCTCTTTCTCGATGAACCCACGACGAGTCTGGATGTCCACTATCAGATCCACTTGCTGGATGTCGCACGCGGACTGCTGAAGCATGACTGCACCATCGTCGCGATCCTGCACGATCTGAATATCGCCTTCCAGTACGGTGACGTGTTCTTCGTCATGGATGCGGGGCGTCTGGTTCACGTTGCGACCGATGCGGCGGATCTCTCCCGGGATCTGATCGAGCGCGTATTTCAGGTGCAGGCACACCGGATTCACGATCCCGACACCGGTGACGCGGTCTGGCGATTCGCGCTCGAGAGCAGTGGTCGCAGCGGCGGCACCGGGAGCTAGCGAGCGTCACCGGAGTCTGTCAGGCCATCCACAGGGACAGTAAGGTTGGCGCTGGCGACTGGATTGGCGGGCTTCACGATCATGGCGTGACTGCGTGGCGGCAGGTCAGCAGAAGCGGCAGAGCCGAACGCGGCGCGCGCCGGATTGGACGTCGCCGGGCCGCAGCCGGGCGCTCCAGCCACAGTCGCTTCTCGGGTGCCGCGGGCAGCGTACTCCACCTCAGCTAACGGCTGGACAGGATTTACAGGACGAACAGGATTGTTTGGAGCCGAAGTACTCAGTAGCGGTCCGTTCGCTGGACAATGACAACTGCTTTGGGGAACGGCTCCGAGTGAATCCTGTTCCCACGGGTGCTGCTGCGCGACGATTGCGACAACGGCGTGCGTCAGAGTGCGCCAAGGGGTCAGACATCAACGGTGTCTGACCCCCTGACGCATCCGTGAGTCCCCTCGACTCAGGGATCCAGCTCTTCGTTCTCTCCGGTGATGATTGACGTATCACTTCCGCCGCTCACGCGAACCACCCGCAATGGGCGCTGCTGCGACTTCCCATCCACGGTGAGTGTGACGAGGTAATCGCCGGTTTCGACGAGTGCCGCGCCGCGTCCCCTGCCGCCAAATCCGCGAGTCATCGCGCCGCTGCTGCGCAATGCGCTGAAGATGTCGCCCATCGTATCCCGGTCAATTTCCTCGCCTGCGCCCGCAGCACCACCGGCACCGCCCTGCCGTCGCGCGCGGGCATTGGTCGTATCGCCGGGTTGCGCGCCCGGAGCCTCACCGGGCGCGCCCGGCCCGCCACGCCGACCGCGCGCTCCTGCGGCGCGTGGCGCCGGACTTTCCGCCGGCCGCGGGTTGAACTGGCCGGACGGCCCACCGCTGCGCCGGAAGAAGGCGCCGAATCCCTCGCCGCTGGCGAGCTGCTTGCGCAGCCGGTCGAGCGCGGGTTTCGGGGCCACGCCCGCCGTCGCGAGTGAATCGAAGACGTGATCCATCTTCCGCGCCGTGATGATGCTGTCGCGCACGCCGGCTGGCGAGAGCTTCGGTGACGGCGCCGCCTTGCCGCGGAAGTTCCAGGTGACGTAGTGCAGACCTGGTGTGCCGGGGCCGGTGAGCGTCGAGAGCGTGTCGCCCTGCACGTTGGTGATCACCACCTTTGCGGTGTCGCTGCGCTGCCCGCTCGTGAGTCGATAGGCGATGCTCGCGCCGTACGGCACGCTGCGCGCCTCGAAGTACTGCTGGCCGTTGTCCGCGTTTGCACCGGGGGCTTCGCCGTACTCGAATGCCATCGTCGGCTGGAAGAGGTGCGGCCCCGCGGCGATCGCACTGTCGGCCATCTGCTCGAGCGGCGCAATGTCCACGATCCAGATGCCCCGCCCGTGGGTCGCGGCGATCAGCTCGTGGTCGCGCGGCTGGATCTTGAGATCGTGCACCGGAACCGTGGGCAGATCGGTCATGAACTTCTGCCAGTGCGCGCCGCGATCCAGCGACACATAGGCTCCCACGTCGGTGCCCGCGAAGAGCAGGTCACGCGAGACCGGATCTTCCCGGATCACGTGCAGGAAGTCCGGCCCGCCCGTGGGCAGATTGTTGACGATCGAGCGGAACGTCTTGCCAAAGTCCGTGGTGACGTACAGGTACGGCTTGAAATCGTTGGTCCGGTGATTGTCGAAGGCCACGTAGAACGTCGTCGTGTCGAAGTGCGATGGCTCGACGCGCACGACATAGGTCTTTGGCGGCAGCCCGGGGAAGCGCCCCGTGAGATTCTCCCACGTTGCGCCATCGTTCCGGGTGAGCCAGAAGTTTCCGTCATCGGTGCCCGCGTACAGCAGCCCCGGACGGATCGGCGATTCGGCGAGCGTCGTGATCGTGCCGTACGTCTCCGCGCCGGTGGCGTCGTTGGTGATGCCGCCGGTGGTCTTGATGCTCACGTTGATCTTCGCCCAGTCCTGCGTGGACAGGTCAGGCGAGATCGGATAGACGTCGTCGCCGCGGTTCGTGGACTTGAGCACGCGGTTGCCGCCGATGTACAACGTGCTCGGCGAGTGCGGCGAGATGAAGTACGGCGTGTCCCAGTTGTAGCGCATGTCGAGCGCGACGGAATCCATCCGCTGCTGCGCGCGCAACGCGGTGAGGTGCTTCTTCACATCCCTGGATTCGGGCTTCGTGGTGTCACCCCGTGTCACCAGAATCGAATCCTCGAACTGTGTGTAGTGCGGCCGCCATTCCGGCTTCACCACCTGGCTGCGCTCTCCCGTGGAGTAGTCCAGCCGCCCGATGGCGCCCCCCTGTGACTCGGCGTAGATGATGTTCGGGTTGGTCGGATCCTGCGCGGTGTAGAAGCCATCCCCGCCGCCAACGGTGAACCAGTCGGAATTCGTGATGCCACCATCGCGCTTGCGGCTCGGGCCGCACCAGCTCCCGTTGTCCTGCAGGCCGCCGCAGACGCGATAGGGGACGGCCATGTCGTACGTCACTTCGTAGAACTGGCCAATGGGGAGCACATCCAGAAAATCGAAATTGCCGCCGCGGTCCCAGGTCTGCGAGACGCCGCCATCGTCACCCACCACGAAGTGCTGCGGATCATTCGGGTCAATCCACATGGCGTGATGATCCACGTGAATGCCCTGTGTGGCGTTGCGCACGGTCTTGCCGCCGTCAGTCGAGAAATTGACCGGCGTGGACGACCAGTACACGCGATTGGGATCCTGCGGGTCCACGCGGACCTGCGAGTAGTAGAACGGACGCACATCCTTGTCGTTCATCCAGCGCCAGGTCTTGCCGGCATCGTCCGAGCGATACAGCCCGCTGAGCAGGCGGTTCGTCCGCGACGCCTTGGCGTTGGCCGAGTCGCTCGCCGGAACCTGGAATGGCGCCCTCCCGCCGCGCACGGAGTCGGCCTCCACGAGCGCGTACACGATGTTCGGATTGCTCATGGAAATGGAAAGGCCGATGCGGCCGAGCTGCGTGGCCGGGAATCCGCCGCCCTCGATCTTTGTCCAGGTGGCGCCGGCATCGGTCGTCTTCCAGAGCGCGCTGCCCGGACCGCCGCTCGTGTAGGACCACGGCGTACGAATGCGCTCATAGCTCGACGCGTAGAGTGTGTTCGGATCCTTGGGGTCCATGGCGACGTCAATGAAACCCGCACGGTCGCTGACGAACTTGATGAGCTTCCAGCTCTTGCCGCCATCGGTCGTCTTGTAGAGCCCGCGGTCCTTGTTGGGTTCCCACGCATGTCCCAGCGCCGCGACGTACACCACATCGGCATTGCGCGGGTCCACGACGATGCGCGCGATCTGCTGCGTCTGCTCGAGTCCCATGAGCTGCCAGTGCATTCCGCCGTCGGTGCTCTTGTAGATGCCGCCACCCGGCATGATGGAATTGCGCGAGTTCTGCTCGCCGGTGCCCGCCCAGACGATGTTCGTGTCGGAGGGCGCGATGGCGAGCGCGCCCATGGAGACCACGCGTTCGTGCTCGAAGATCGGGCGGAAGGTGGTGCCGGCGTTGGTCGTCTTCCAGATGCCGCCGCCGGCCGCCGCGACGTAGAACGTCTTGGACGGGCTGGGAATGCCGGCAATGTCCGCTACACGGCCGCCCATGTTGGCGGGCCCGATGTTGCGCCAGGCCATGCCGGCGAGCGTGACCGAATCGAGGCGGGACGATGCATCCGGCGCGGCCGGTGCGGCCGGTGCCTGCTGCGCCAGCAACGATGGTGCCGCGGCTGTCATCACAGCCAGCAGCGTGGACACAAGTGACAGATGTCGCATGGGCGAGGAAGGGAGAAGGAGTGGGAGACGGCGTGGAGACTCGCGCCTGCGGAGCGATGGCGATCGCCGGCTGATCACACGAGCGGCGGCGCATCCAGAAAATGTACGCGGGGATGATGCCAATCGTTGGGAGCGCTTGCAATAGGGCGCCAGCGGGCGGCCGGCCGGTTGCGCGGCGCTGTCCCGGCGCAACGCTATCCCACCATGGCCGCGGGCGGCTCCGCCGGCGTCTCCTGCAGATGGGCTTCCACGCGCGCGGTCGGAAGCCGGAGCGTCACAGCCATCCACATGATCAGCGCGGAGAACACGGCGATGACGAGAATGGCCCAGCCGAAGCCGAGGACCCCAAGGTTGCCGGCATGATGACCCGGATCGGGATAGGAGCCGATCCAACTGATGATCGCCAGCCCGGCCAGCCAGGCAAGCACCCACGCGCCCGAGCGGAACTCCAACGGCGGCGTGCTGTCGTGATGCCGGGCTTCGTAGGTCACGAGCACTACGTAGCCGATGATCACCGCCACGAACAGCTTCCAGTCGGTGTCCCACCCCGACCAGTACACGATGAGGTTGGACGACAGGAAGGCGAGGTACGCAATGGTGATGACCGCCGGCAGCCGGAAGGGACGATCCTGACGCGGGATCTGCTTCCGCATGGACACGAGCGCCAGCGGCCCGGAGCCGAACGAGAGCACGGTAGCCGAGGTCACGAAGCCCACGAGCTTCTGCCAGCCGGGGAAGGGCAGGAAGAAGATGAGCCCCACGACGAACGTCAGGATGACACTCACCCAGGGTACGCCGCGGGCGTTGACGCGCGCGAGCGCCCGCGGCACGTTGCCGTTGCGCCCCATGGCGTACGAGATCCGCGCCGTGACCGTGGTGTAGATCAGCCCCGTGTCCGCCGGTGAGATGAACGCATCGATGTAGAGCAGCACGGCGAGCCAGGTGAGCCCCATGGCGCTGGCGAGCGCCGCCAGCGGCCCGTACGTGGCGGCAAGATGATCCAGCCCGCCGGTAAAGCTCGTGCCAATGTGCGCCCAGCCGTGCGCGACCGCGTCCGGCGGGAGCGCCCCGATGAACGCGATCTGAAGCAGCACGTAGATGATGCCCGTGATCACGACGGACCCGATGATGGCGATGGGAACGTTGCGCTGCGGATGCCGCGTCTCACCCGCGAGCTCCACGCCCTGTCGGAAGCCGAGGTAGGAGAAGACGATGCCGGCGGTGGCAATGGAGGAGAACACGCCGCTCCAGCCGAACGGCATGAAGCCGCCTGCCTGCGGGTGGTTGAAATTGCCCTTATGGAAGATGGTGACCAGGAAGGCCACGATCACGAGCGAGATGATGCCGAGCTTCCACCAGACGAGTGTGTTGTTGAGTCGAGCGAACCAGCGAATGCCAATGACGTTGATCAGACTGAAGAGCGCGAGCAGCGCGGCGGCCACAGCGAAGCCGGCGCCGGTGAGCACCGGCACGCCATTGCTGAGGTGCTGCAGCCAGGGGATGTAGTTCGTGGCGTACTGCAGCGCTGCTTCCACCTCGATCGAGGTCGTGGAGGCCACCGCGAGCCAGGTGATCCAGCCGAGCGTATAGCTGGCGAAGGAGCCGAAGGCGTAGTGCGGGAAGCGCACCACGCCGCCGGACACCGGAAACATGGTGCCCAGCTCCGCATAGCAGAGGCCGATCAGGATGATCATCACGCCGCCAATGGCCCAGGCGAAGATCGAGGCCGGTCCGGAAATCTGCGATGCCGCCAGGGCACCGAAGAGCCAGCCCGATCCGATGATCGAGCCGACGGCGGTGAAGAGCAGTCCGATGATGCCGATGTCACGGCGCAGCCGCCGATCGTCGGCCGCCGCGCGGTGCAGGGTAGCGTCAGTCGTATCCATGGGGTGCCAGGTTCGAGAATGCGCAGGAGTGCGCCCCGGCCCGGTCACCAGTTCCGGCTACGTATGGGACGCCATACAATGCAGCATGGGGCCCCGCGCCCGCGCGCACAAGGGCAGTAAGGTGTCAGGCCGCCCGCGCGTGCGCCTCGGCCATGACGTGCGCGTACACCATGCGCGAGATCTCCACGATGAGCGCGCGCGCCACGTTCTCATCGGGAATGCCGCGCGTCATCACGACGAGGATGTAGGGATCGGCACCCCGGGGGTATACGATCGCCGCGTCGTGCAGATGCCCCGTGATCCATCCCGTCTTGTGCGCCACGGGTGTACCCGCTGGCAAGCCCGCGGGTATCTCGGCGCTGAACTCCTGGTGCAGCAGGATGTCGCGCATGGCGGCACAGCTCTTCGCTGATGCCGCGCGGTTCTGCAGGATGGCCTCCATGATGGTGGCGAGGTCGGCCGACGTGGTCATGTTGTTCATGCCGCGCTCGAAGGCCTTCTCATCCTCGACGCCCCGCAGCACCTGGATCTGGTCCGCGCCAAGTGACCGCATGGCCTGCGTAGTCCGCTGCGCGCCCACGAGAGCGATGAGCGCGTTCGTGGCCAGATTGCTGGAGCGCGTGATCATGAGGTCCATCAGCTCGCGCACGCTGATGCGCTCGCCGGTCCGGGCATACAGCGAGCTGTCCGAGTCGTCCGCCTTGTTCAGCGAGTAGAGCGAGCCGTCGACAATGGACCCGAACTGGTTGACGAGCAGGATGCGCTGGTCGAGCGAGAGGCCACCGCCGTCCACCTGGCGAAACAGCTCGATCATCACCGGCACCTTCATCGTGCTCGCGGCGTGAATCATCGTGCGCGCATTGATGTCGAGCGAGTCCCCGTGGCCGGGATAGCGAAACGACACCGCGACCTCGGCGCCGGGTACCGCGGCAATGCGCGCGCGGATGCGCGCCGCGAGCGAGTCGTCATGCATCGCGCCGCCGGCGAGCGCGAGCACCATCAGGAAAGCATGCATGCCACGCGAATATAGACCGTGCCGGCACAATCGCCAGCGCATGGTTGCGTTCGCCGCTCTCGATCGTGTTGCGTATTGTCGGCGCATCAATCAGTTTGCGCGGGACCCCCACACCTGTCTTCATGACGCAGATTCAGAGCGAAAGCGACACTCCCGCCCCCGCGCTGCACGGAAGACGTGAACGACTGCGCTTCACCGCATTCCAGTTTTCACGTGGTGCCGACGGGCATTGCCACGCCCAGGTGGAACTGGAATGGATTGACGGGCTTCGTGTCACGGGCACCGCGCACGGCCCATCCAGCGCCACCGTGGATCTCCGAGTCGCCGCGGACGCGGCACTCCGCGCGATCGAAGCGTTTTCGGAAGGCGCAATGGTCTTCGAGCTCGTGGGAGTGAAGGCAATTCGGGCGTTCGATGCCACCGTGGTGATCGTCTCGGTGGCCAATCGGCGCGAGGGACCACCCAAGCTGCTCGGGTCCTGCCTGGTCGAGAACGATCCGGTGCGTGGTGCCGTCCTGGCCGTGCTGTCGGCCACCAATCGAGTTCTGGGCAACTTCATCGCCACGCGCTGACTCCATTTGCCGTACGCCTCCATGTCCCCTTCCACCCGCGACTGCGTAGTGAATCCTTCCCGTCTCTGGTGGGTGGCCCTGCTGGCGACCGCCGCATGTCACTCCGCGCGCCCCAATCCGGCGCCCGAGCCCGTTCTCTCCGCCGCGCCATCCGCCGTCACCGACAGCACCGTCGCGCAACGCACCGCGGATTCCCTCCGCGCATCCGATACGGCCAATGTCGCGCAGCATGATGTGACCAGCGAGGCGCTCAACATCTTTGGCGACACCGCGACACCGCCGGCGGATTCGGCTAGCCGGTCCGATTCGGAACCGACCTGGGACATCGACGTGCACTCGTACGAGACGCACAGCCGGGTCGCCTACTTCGTGGATCGCTATCAGCACGCGGCGCACGACCTGTTCGAACAGTGGATTGATCGCAGCGGGCGATACGACGCGATGATCCGCGGCAAGCTGCATGCGGCGGGACTGCCCGAAGACCTGACCTATCTTGCGCTGATCGAGAGTGGCTACGATCCCGACGCGTATTCGCACGCCGCCGCCGTTGGCATCTGGCAGTTCATGGCGAGCACCGCGCGTGGGGTGGGACTGCGCGTGGATTGGTGGGTGGATGAGCGTCGTGATCCGGTGCGATCCACCGATGGCGCCGTCAAGTTCCTGGGCTATCTGAACGAACAGTTCGGCTCCTTGTACCTCGCGGCCGCCGCCTACAACGGAGGACCGGGTCGCGTGGCGCGCGGGCTCAGTCGCTACGCCGACGAGCTCGAAGGACAGTCCGGCAACGACGCGTTCTTCGCGCTCGCGGACAAGGATTATCTTCGCGCGGAAACCCGCGACTATGTGCCGCGCCTGATTGCCGCCGCACTCGTCGCGAAGGATCCCGGGCAGTACGGCTTCAGTCCGCACTACGACTCGGCCTACGTCTACGATTCGGTGCGCGTCGGTCCGGCGACTCCGCTCGCCGCGGTGGCGCAGGGCGCGCGCACTCCGGTGGGCACCATCACGAGACTGAATCCCGAGATCCTGCGGGGGATGACTCCGCCGGGCGACTCGTTCTTCGTGCGGGTGCCGGTGGGTTCCGCCGCCGCATTCGATTCCGGATTCGCGGCGCTCCCGCAGAATGTCAGGGTGGCGTACACGCGCCGCGAAACGCGCCGGAACGAGACGCTCCTCGCTCTCGCCCGCCGCGCCGGCGTCACGGTCAAGCAGTTGCGCTGGTACAACCCCAAGCTCAAGCCAAATCGGCGCGGACGGCTCGCCGGAGGTCAGACCGTGATCTTCCCCACCGAGGCAGTGGTGGCCGCGGCTCGCGATGTCCCGGATCCCTCCATCGAGCGCTACGGATCATCCAGCCGCGGTACCGTCTCGCATGTCGTGCGGCACGGTGAGTCGCTGGGCCTCATTGCGCGCCATTATCACACGACCGTGTCCACACTCATGCGGATCAATGGACTCAGGAAGAGCATGATCTTCCCCGGACAGGTCATTGTCATCAGTGGCTCGCGCCGCAGGACCCACCACACGACGGCGAGTCGCCGGGCGTCCACCTCGCGCCATACGGCACGACCGGCGGCCGCCTCGAGCGGCGGCGTTCACGTCGTGCGGCAGGGCGAGACACTGACGTCCATTGCGCATGACTACGACACCAGCGTGTCGGCCCTCAAGAAGCTGAACGGGATCCAGGGTGACCATCTGCGCGAAGGACAGAAGCTTATGGTGGGGAATAAGGACTAGCCGCGAGGCCGGTCATGTGAGCGCCTCCGAAAAGGGCCGGACAGGATTGACAGGATTCCCACGGTGCCGTTCCCAAAGCAGTTGCCGTCACTTGGCGAACGGATTGAAACCGTGGGACGCGGCTCTCCACAATCCTCTCCATCCTGTCCATCCTGTTCATGCCGTCACCTGTCTCTGTACGTCGTGCAGACGGCAATGCACGCTCGCGTGATCCCCATTGGGACCAGCAGCGGCTAACGCGCAACGACCACGTGCCCTCTTACAGAGAAGCCCCTGGTTCGCGACGCGAACCAGGGGCTCTGTTCCTGTCTTGGAGCCGGAGCCTCAGTTGGAGAGACCCGTACCCGTGTAGCCCTTCATGACGGCGTGCTCGTAGCCATTACTCGGATTCATGCCGAGCGACTGGAGCGTTTCCACCGCCTGCGGTCCCCGATTGTACACCAGCAGCGCCAGCTTCACGTTGCCGTGATTCTCGTCGATCAGCGAACGGAGGTAGCGGAAACCGAGGTGAAGATTGGTCTGCGCGTTGTAGAGCTTCTCCTTCGTGACGGTGCTATCGAAATATCGAGCCGTGGCGGGCATGAGCTGGGTCAATCCAATCGCGCCAGCGGCGCTGATTGCATGGGGATTGAATTCGCTCTCGACGCGGACCAGCCGGAAGCCGAGCTCGGGGTCAATGCCCTCAGCCACGGCAACGTCGTACACGGAACCGGCCAGATCTGCGCCCACCTTGTAGCGGGACGAATAGTCCATGATCGTGCGGGCCCGGGTGAGCTGGGCATTCGCCAGCTCGAGCGCGCCCCTGGTGGCATCCAGCTCAGCCCGCAACTTCCGGTTCTGGCTGGACGATCCGAAGCTGAAACTCGAGTTCTCCGACGCCTGTGCAGCCCGTGGCTGCTCGCGCGGGATGAGTGCAACGGCACCCAGGAACACCACGACCAGCCCGACCTTCCGGAGCCGGTCCATCCGTCTGAGGCGATCGCCTCGATGAGAGTAGCTCTGCTGTGCGCTCTGCAATAGCGAATCCTCCCCTGCAGGATATCCCATAAGCAAACGGGGCTGTTTGGCCCCGCTGCTTCAGTTGACTCCGCACGGAGGGCGGCGCTACCCGCGCCTCCAGGTACCAGACCTTCCTCCTGACTTCTCCAGCAAGCATATGTCAGTGATTGACATGTCCTTATCTATCGACTTCGCCATGTCGTACACTGTGATCAGGCTTACTGCAACTGCCGTGATCGCCTCCATCTCCACCCCTGTTCGGCCGACCGTCCGGGCCGTGGCCTCACACTGCAGGCCGGGGAGCGATTCTACCGGGGTCAACTGCACCTGAATGTCGGTGAGCGGGAGCGGATGGCAGAGCGGAATTAACTCCGCCGTCCGCTTTGCCGCCAGAACCCCGGCTACTTTCGCTACAGATATGACGTCTCCCTTGCTCAGTTCGTTACTGCGAATGCAGGCAAGTGTTTCGGGTTTCATTCGGATGCAGCCGCTCGCCCGCGCAACACGATTTGTCACCTCCTTGCCAGTGACGTCCACCATGCGTGCGTCTCCCTCTGCATCTACATGACTCATGCCATTCATACACCGACCTCCTTCAGGTGCCGCAGCAGCGCGGCCCCGAGCAGTTGAGGGTTGACGTTCCCGGCAGCGTGCGTTCGCGCTTCCTCGACCATGCCAATGGCCCTGGCGGCGCTGATCGCCGCCCGATCATTGCCCTGATCCAGGCTGGCCCGCTGGCGCGCAAGCAACATGACGGCAAGCGCATCGAGGACATCGGTGAAGAAGCCGCGGGCACCAGCTCCGCCCATGGCCAGCACGGCGCGCGCCTGCTCTTCGCGTTCCGCGCTCGCCGACTGCAGCAGCCGTGCGGCGGCGGCAGCAGCTTCCCCCGCGGCCGCCGCACCGAACAGTGTTCCCGGCGCGCCTCCGGCTGCGCGGACTCGATCAGCTGTTTTCCCCGGAACGCCATGGGCATCGAGCGCAGCCTGAACAACCGGGTCCTCCAGAAAGTGTTGCGCATCCGCGTCGGTAAGGAGGGGGACGCGCACCGATACCACGCGCGAGCGGATGGTGGGAAGTAATGAGCCAGGCTCACTCGAAGTGAGAATTATCGTGGTATCCTGCCGCGGCTCTTCGAGCAGCTTGAGCAGCGCATTGGCGGCGAATTCGGCGCCCTCCTGGGGAACCATTCGCTCGGCGTCACCCAGGACAAACACCGTCCGTGCTCCGAGAGCGGGTGCCAGCGACGCGAGCTGAACGACGGCGTGAATCGCGCCAACGAAGATTCCTTCAAGCCCGCTCGATGGCGGGTAGATACCGCCAGCCTTCTCGCGCTCCACCATGGCATCCGCGTAGTCCGCCAGAATGTTCTCGACTGACGCGTCGCCGTCGGAGAGTCGCAGCCTCGGAAAGAACCAGCGTACGTCCGGGTGCGCCAGCGCCCGCACATAGCGACAGGAGACGCACGCATCACAGGGGCGTTCGCCACTTCCGGTGCATACGAGCAGTTGCGCCAGCCAGAGTGCCAGGCGCTGCTTGCCAACCCCATGCGGTCCCTGCAGGAGCAGGCTCGACGGGAGTGCGCCACGCAAGACGGTCTTGCGGAGCCGCTCGCGCAGCGCATGATGTCCGTACAGCGGGAGAATCGGCATGGGCGTGTGGAGGTCCGGAACTGAATTGTGCGACGGCAGCCTTCAATATCGCATCACGTTCGGCCTCGCGATGTAGCGTCGCGGCGTGCTGGGCTCGACATTTCGGGGTGGCGGGGGGGTACGGCGAGGTACGACCCGGCGACAGGCTGACGCATGAGGAGGGGGGATGGCCAAACGGCACCACTGGATAGTCCGCACCACGCACTGGGTGAACGCGATCGCGTTTGTGATCATTGGTGGGGAGCGGGCTCAAGATCTTCAACGCCTATCCCGCCTTCGCCCGGCGCGGCGAGAGCTTCTGCTGTTATCCATTCGCGCACCAGGCCATCCCGGACTGGCTCACCTTTGGTGGATGGCTCGCCGGCGCGCGCAACTGGCACTTCGCCGCCATGTGGGTGCTGGTCCTCAACGGGCTGATCTATCTGGGGTTCATCTATCTGCACGGCGAGTGGCGCGATCTGGTGCCGCGGCGTGGTGACGTTCGCGACGCGTGGCAGATGATCCGCTACTATCTGTTCATCCGCCAGGATCATCCGAGACAGGGGAAGCACAATGTTCTGCAGAAGCTGACGTACTTCGCGCTGCCGATCTTTGGCATTCTCGCCGTGCTCACGGGACTCGCGATCTGGAAGCCGGTGCAACTGGCGCCGCTCACCTGGCTCCTGGGCGGTTTCGTGTGGGCGCGCTACTGGCACTTCCTGGCGATGGTTGTGCTCGTGGCGCTGGCTCTGGCGCATGTCTTCATGGTGTTCGTCGTGGATCCGTATTCCATTCCGTCCATGATCACGGGCAATTACAACCCGGCCCTCTCTCCCGAAGAGCGCAACGCGCGGCCATTCTACCATCTCTTTCCGCCGTCAAGGGAGCATGCGGCTGAGGAGAGCTCCGTCACCAAGGCATCGTCTCCATGAACCGCCGAGACTTCATCATCGCGGGCGGCCTCTGGCTTCCGGCTGCCTATCTGGCCGCGTGCGATTCCGAAGGGCCGCGTGCGGCCCAGCCGCTGCTGCGCCGCGCCGAGCGCCTGAACGAGAAGGTGGAGCGGGGGCTGTTCCGTCACACATCGATGGACATGGCATCCGCGAGCGCCCGCGATGCGGGGACGGCCTTCCCGCAGTATTTCATTTCAGATTCAGTGCCGGTGTGGAACGAAGCCGTGCGCGGCAAGTGGACCCTTGAAGTCGGCGGTGCGGTGCAGCACCCGCTCACGCTCTCCATGGAGGACCTTACGCGTCTGCGCGGCATCACGCAGCGGGTGGACCATTACTGTGTGGAGGGATGGACCGCGGTGGCGGAATGGACCGGCGTGCGCGTGAGCGAACTGGCCCGACTGGCCGGCCTCCAGCCGGATGCGCGCTACGTGGACTTCCAGTCGTTCGACAAGGGGTACCACGAGAGCTGGGATCTGGCGAGCGCGATGCACCCGCAGACCATCGTCGCCTACGGGATGGACGGACACTATCTCGGGATCGCGCACGGCGCGCCCGCGCGGATCAACTCGCCCGTGAAACTCGGCTACAAGTGTACCAAGTACCTGACGAAGATTCTCTTCCTCCCCGAGCGCAATGGCGGCTACTGGAGCGATCAGGGGTACGAATGGTATGGAGGGGTCTGAACTGGCTCCGTGTCGAGAGCCAGCAGCCCAAATCAACGATGCATCTCATCACACGAGTTCTTCCCGGTCTCCTGCTTTCCGCCACACTGGCGTGCGCGCATTCGCAGCAGAAGCCGGACACCAGGACAGAGCGGCCGGGGCCCACCCTGCTCAAAGTCGAAAACCAGGGCTTCGCGGACATGAACATTTTCGTGCTGTCGGAAGGGCGGCGCGTGCGACTGGGGATGGTGACCGGCAACTCGAGCGCCACCTTCACCATTCCGGCGGATCTCGTGGGTGGTGCGCGCCAGATGCGTTTTCTGGCGGATCCGATTGGCGGATCGAACCGGCCGGTGAGCGACGACATCTCGGTGCTGCCGGGCGATCACGTGTCGCTGGTGATACCGCCATCGGCGTCTCCCTGAGGCCACACCCGCCCGCTGCGCAGCCAGCGCGCGGCCGCGCGCGGCGGGCGGGTGTGCTCCTCAGCCCTCGACGTTGCTGCGGGACCGGCGTCCGGTGGCCTCTTGCACCGCAACGCGGAAGACCACGTCGCGCTCCGGGACCGGATCGTTGGCGCCGAGCGACCCCGGCACCAGCCTCCGGAGGAGATCCACGGCCCGCGCCCAGGAGTGATGCGCGGCGGGCGAGATCTCGTCCGGCGTCAGGATGTACACCGCCCCATGCACCACAGCGCTGGTCCAGTCGAACAGTGCGGACACCTCGTCCACCTCGAACGCCACCCAGCGATTCTTCATGAGCGTGGCGAACTTCGCGCCGTGCGATGTGCGCCCGTACAGCCAGCCATCCGAGTACACGTAATGGATCGGCTGTATGTCCACGCGGTCATGCATGGAATAGGCAATGCGCCCGACATGGTTGCGGGACAGCAGCGCGACAATCTCGTCGCGATCCAGCTCGTCAACGATGACCGAGTGAGGGGCTGACATCGATCCTCCGGCGGGGTAGTGGGCGCACCAGATGGCGCCACGCTTCGCTTATCTTGTGCTGGCGACACGCCGAATGGTAGTCCACCCTCCACGCACGGATTCATGCTCGCGCTGCACGTTGTCCTGCTGCTGCTGTCCGCACCAGTGGCCGCCGACTCGCTCGGCAATCTCCCGCTCAAGGTCGTGCCCGCCGCGAGCGCTCCCGCACAACGGCTCGCCGTCCTGTTCACCGGTGATGGCGGGTGGGCGGCGATCGACAAGGAGCTCAGCGATTCGCTCTCGGCGCACGGCGCGCTGGTGGTCGCGGTCAATTCCCGCGAATACTTCAGCTCACAACGGACCCCTGACGGTGCCGCGCAGGATCTCGACCGCATCATCAGGCACTACGAAAGCACGCTGGCGGCGCGTTCGCTCGTGCTCGTGGGCTATTCGCGCGGAGCGAATGTACTGCCGTTCCTCGTGACCCGGTTACCGGCGGATCTGCTGGCACAGACGCGGGTGGTGGCGCTGCTCGCGCCCGCCGTGAATGCAAATTTCAGGTTTCACCTTGTCGATCTCATCTCCAATCACAGGCGGAAGGACGATCTGATGACGGTGCCGGAAATCGAAAGGATCCACGGGCCGACCGTGCTCTGCGTGTACGGCGACGATGAGACGGACAGCGCCTGTCCACTGGTGAAGGCTGGTACGGCGACCGTCATCGATCTGCCGGGCGGACACCATTTCGACAGGAAGTACGGTGAGATCGCGAGTCGGATTCTCGCGGCGATCGGGAGCTGAGCGATCATGACGTCGCCGGCCTCTCCCGGCGCGCGATTGCGCTCGCGGTGGGCAGCGCTCGAGGGCCTGCCGGGCGGCAAGTGGCTGTTCAGTCGCCTGCTGGGTTTTTCCGTGCCCTACACCGGAACCATCCGCCCGCTCGTTCAGGAGCTGCGCCCGGGCTATGCACGGGTGCGCATGCGTGATCGCCGGCGCGTGCGCAACCACCTTGGCTCCATTCACGCCATTGCTCTCATGAATCTGGCGGAAGTGAGCAGTGGGCTGGCAATGCTCTCCGGCCTGCCGGACGGAGTTCGCGGTATCGTGACCGGCCTCTCCATCGAATACCTGAAAAAAGCGCGCGGCACGCTGGTCGCCGAATCGTCGGCGCCGCAGGTCGCACCGGCCGAACCGCGCGAGGAGCGCTGCGAGGCCGTCATCACCGATGCGACGGGCGACGTCGTGGCACGAGCCACGGCGCGCTGGCTACTCAGCCCGGGTACGGCTCCGGCCCCGGCGGCGGTGTCATGACGTCAGCCGCGCTCGACACGCCATTCACGCGCGCGGTGGGCATTGAAGTGCCGCTCATCTGTGGCGCCATGTATCCGTGCAGCAACCCCGAGCTCGTAGCCGCGGTCTCCGACGCCGGCGGAATCGGCATCGTGCAACCCGTGTCCCTCACCTACGTGCACGGACACGAGTTCCGCGAAGGACTGCGACTCATCCGCTCATGCACGACACGACCCATCGGCATGAACGCGCTCATTGAGCGATCGTCGAAGTACTATCACGAGCGCATGGTGCGTTGGGTCGACGTGGCACTCGAAGAAGGGATTCGCTTTTTCATCACGTCGCTGGGGAACCCGCGCTGGGTCGTGGATCGGGTGGCATCGTCCGGGGGTGTCGTCTATCACGATGTGACGGAGCGGAAGTGGGCGCTCAAGGGACTCGATGGCGGTGTGCACGGGCTCATCGCGGTGAACAACCGCGCCGGTGGCCATGCGGGTCCCTGGAGCGCCGCGGCGCTGCATGAGGAGCTGTCCAGCCTTGGCGTGCCGCTCATCTGTGCGGGCGGGGCCGGTGACGCCGCCGGCTTCGTGCAGGCGCTGGAGACGGGCTACGCGGGTGTACAGATGGGCACGCGCTTCATCGCCACCAATGAATGCCACGCCTCACAGGCTTACAAGCGCGCGATCCTCCGCGCCGAAGAAAGCGACATCGTGCTCACCGAGCGTATCACAGGTGTGCCGGTCTCCGTGATTCGCACGCCCTACATCGAGCGCATGGGCACGCGAGCCGGACCGCTCGCCCGCCGGCTGTTGCGCGGCAGGCGGACCCGGCACTGGATGCGGAGCGCGTACACGCTCCGATCCCTGTGGCGGCTCAAGCGGTCGTCACTCGACGAATCGGGCGATGACTTCTGGCAGGCGGGAAAGAGCGTGGCGGCCATTCACGACATTGAGCCGGCTGCCGCGATCGTGCGGCAGTGCCGCGATGCGCTCGCCGCCACGAACGCTCGACGCGTCGTTACCGGCTGATTACCCCGCACGCGATGCGGGACCCCGCGTTCCCTGCCGGATCGGTGTAGTAGTCATCGGCGCCGGCATGAATCACGAGCGCTGCGCCATCCGCATCCAGAATGGGACTGGTGCCCGTCGTGAGCGACGCATCGGGTACGAGCACGTCAATACGCACGCTGCCGCTCTCGGGCACATACAGGTTTGGCAGATCTCCTTCGTGCATGCCGGCGGGGTTGTCCATCCCGTGCTGGCGGCTGGCGGGATTGAGATGCGGTCCCGCCGTGGTGAATGGGGGCTGGCACAGACCCACGGCGTGGATGTGAAAACCGTGCGTGCCGGGCGGCAGATTGGACAGCTGCGC
>Ga0207652_10000900_pt1 | contig 28122 bp, 28 predicted proteins | sample KBSC63BmetaG_FD_184334 | JGI IMG/M metagenome (GOLD analysis project Ga0207652, IMG submission 184334) | Corn rhizosphere microbial communities from Kellogg Biological Station, Michigan, USA - KBS C6-3B metaG (SPAdes) (version 2) | ecosystem: Host-associated > Plants > Roots > Rhizosphere ...
CGGGAACGTCACACGCTCTCTCGCCTCGTGTCGCTCTCGGGGCCGGGGACGAGGCCCCGGGAGCATGCGGTCGACCTTTCGTCCGGATGCCGGACCCAAGGACGACCGCGCCTGCGCCCGGGGGTCCGCGGTCGACCTTTCGTCCGGATACCGGACCTCAGGTCGACCGCGCCCGGGTGCGTGGCGGACGACACGGGAGGAAGTGAGGACTTCCCGACATCTCCGTGACGGGGTCGGACTCCCGTCACGGATCCGTGTCCCTCCGGTGAGGGATCCGTGGCTCCCTCGTGACGGACGCCCCACGGGTCCCCCCGCCCCCCGCACTCCCGGCCGTCTCGGCCACGGCCACAGCCTGCCAGGGCCGTGGACGAGACGGCCAGTCCCTTCCCCGGGCGCCAGCTTCAGGGGCTACGTCCCTTCCGAGCGCCAGCTTGCGGGGAGCCGTCCCTTCCGGGCGCCAGCTTGCGAGGCCCCATCCTTCCCGGCGCCGGCCAACATCGGCCACATCCCCTCTCACCCGGGCGCCACGCCGCAGGGACCTCGTGGAATCAACCATCCAGCCTCTCCGCCACATCGGTGAGTTCGCACTTCTCCGCGCTATCCGTGGATTTCTGCGAACGCGCTCGGGCGGGCTAGACTCGGCTTGATGGCCGAGGAGAGCACGCCACTCGCGGCGCGGTTGCTGGGAGCCGGCGCCCGCGGCGCCGGGGCCGTCGGCCGTGCCACCGGAATCGACAAGGCCGTGGAAATGGCGGCCGAGGAGGCGATCGTCTCCGCGGTCGAATCGGAGGCGGTGGAGCGCGCGATCGCCCGCGTGCTCGAAGGGCCGGTGGTCGAGGAGGCCGTCCAGGGGGCGCTCGACAGCGACGCGGTCAAGAAGGCCATCGTCGAGACCCTCGACTCGGAGCTGGTCGATGAGGTCTGGCGCCGGCTGCTCGCCGGGCAGCAGGTCCAGCAGCTGGTCGAGCGGATCGCCGAGGCGCCCGAGGTGCGGCAGGCGATCGCCTCGCAGAGCGTCGGCCTGCTCGGCGACATCGGCCGCCAGATCGCCAAGCTGGCGCGCGACCTCGACAACGCGGTCGAGCGCGTCCTGCGCAAGATCTTCCTCCGCCGCCGCCGGCCGCTGCCGACCAACCGCGCCGGCGTCGTCACCCGCGGCGTCGCCTTCGTGATCGACGCGGTGATCATCAACCTCTTCTTCACCGTGATCGCCGGTGCGGTGACGCTGCTCGCAACCTTCTTCGGCGGCAGCGGGGACGGCGTGCCGCGCGGCGCGATCGCCGTCGGCTCCTTCGCCTGGCTGGTCGTCGTCGCCGTCTACCTGGGGGGCTTCTGGGCGCTGGCCGGACAGACGCCCGGCATGCGCTTCCTCGGCATCCGCCTGAACGAACGCCGGCTGCCCCCGGGCCGCGCGTTCCGCCGGCTGATCGGCCTCGGCCTGTCGTTCGTCACCTTCGGCATCGGCTTCCTCGGCATCGTCTTCGGCGAATCGCGCCGTGCCTGGGACGACCGCATGGCACGGACCGAAGTCGTCTACGACGAGCGGCGCCCGACGCCCGCACCCTGGTCGACGTTGAGCCCGCCCGCGCCCGCGGCGCCACTGCCCGAGGCGAAGACGACCGCGGAGGCTCCTAGACCGGAGCCCCAGAGCGGTTCGGCAGGATCCGCTGCGCCAGCAGCGTGAGCGTGCCCGCCAGGATCAAGAGCCCGACGTTCACCAGCAGGACGACCAGCGCGCCGAGCGCTTCGTCGATCCCGCCCCCGCCGATCGCGACGCCGAGGTAGGCCGAGGCGGGGATCGTCGTCACCGAGATCGCCACGCCGACCGCGGCGCTGGCGCCGGTCTCGAAGGAGAGCATCGCCGCGACGCCCGCGGCAAGCGCGACCAGCACGGTCGAATAGTCGGTGTGGGCGAGCGTGTGGAGGCTCGACTGCTCGACCGTGAAGCCGTCCGGGAGGACCCCTGCCCATTTGAGCAGCAGCGAGAGCACGGCCGCGGTGACGACGACCAGCCCGAGCCCGACGGTCAGCGTCACGAACGCCCGCAGCGCCAGCGTCCGCCGTCCGCCGACGATGCCGACGCAGGTCGCGCAGATCGGCAGCAGGTCCGGGCTGACCGCCATCGCGCCGATCACCAGGATCGAGCTGGAGACGATCACGCCGATCGCCCCGATCACGGCGGCCACGTTGATCAGCGCCAGATAGCGCGCGAGCGGCCACGAGTTGGCCCGCGCCTGTCCCATCACCTCGACCCAGGCGAGACCGTCGGTGCTCCGGTGCCCGGTGAAGTGCGTCCGCTGCGGCGCGACGACGTCGATCCGCGCCAGCACGTAGTCGTCGATCGAGATCCCCATCTCGTCGATCGCCGCGATCAACCGGTCGGCGGCCGCGGGCTCGACGTCGGCGACGAAGACCGTCTGCGCCCGCGAGGCCGATTCGTCAGGCTGGCGCAGCACCCGGCGCACCCCGTCGACATCGCGGAGCAGGTCCGCCAGGCCGGGCTCGCGAGACGCGTCGACGGATGCGGTCAGCCGCAGCACCCGCCCATTCTGAGCGTGCGCCCGGCGTCATCCCGCCGAGGCATTCGTGGTGCTGTTAGCCGACGAGCTTCAGGACCTTGAAGCTTTTGGTGCCGCGCGGGGTCTCGACGTCGACGGTCGCGCCGACCTCGGCGTCCATCAGCGCCTGGCCGATCGGGGACTCGGCGGAGAGCTTGCCTTCGGCGAGGTTGGCCTCGGTCGAGCCGACCAGGGTCCAGGTGACGGTCTCGCCTTTCGACTGGTCCTCGACCTCGGCGGTGCGGCCGAAGGCGAAGGTTCCGTCGCTGCCCTCGTCGGCCTCGACGACGACTGCGTTGCGAAGGCGTTCCTCGAGGCGCTTGATCCGCGTCTCCATCATCGCCTGGTCGTCTTTGGCCGTGTGGTACTCGGCGTTCTCCTTGAGGTCCCCGAGCTCGCGGGCGACGCGGATGCGCTCGGCCATCTCGTGGCGGCGCGGCCCTTTCAGCTCGGCGAGCTCGGCTTTCAGTTCTTCGATGCCGGCGGCGGTGATCGGCTCGCCGCCCGCGTTCTGGTTCGCGGGAGTCATTGTCAAAAGGTTGTCAAAAACAACGCAAAGCGGTCAGCCGCCGCCCCCCGCCCGGGCTTAACGCCCGGGCCGGGGGAGGTTCTCGCCGAGGACCAGCCGTGCCCGGTGGAAGATCGCGTCATCGACGTTGCCCTCCGAATCGTCCCGGTTGGCGGAGCGAGTGGTCCGGTTCTGACCGGTGCCGGCGGGCGCTTCGTCGCGGATCAACCCCGCGATCCGACCTCGAGTGGTGAAGGTGGTCCGTGAGACCTTCTTACCCATCTCCTGCGCTCCTTTCTATAGTTTCTTGAGCTAATATCTCAAGATGACAGACCGGAATCCCGGCCAACGGTCTTTCCTATCGCCCCGCCTCCGCGGCCCACGGAGCGGGGAGGAGGTCGCACCTCCGTGGGGTCCCCCGACGCTCGCTGAGTTGAAGGCGCCAGAGCGCCCATAACTCAGCGAGCGACGGATCCGGCGTCGCCCGATCCTCCACAATGCCCACAGCGGCGAACGGGGCGGGGCGCCACCCGGCAAAGCGCACCCCGCCCGTCGCCTCTTCAAGCGGCTGCGGTCATCTCCGCGTCGCCACCGTCCGGGGACCCTTGGGGAGTCGAGGCCCCGGGGGCATCGGACGGTGCCGAGCCGTTGAAGCTTTGTGCGTGGACCGGGCGCAGGTAGGCGATCTGGCCCTCCCGCAGCTCCAGCCGCTGGAGCTCGCCGCGGGTGAGCTGCGCCCACACCTCGGTGCCGTCGCCGAGCACCAGCTCGACCCGGATCTCGAACCCCAGCGCGACGATCCGCCGGACCATCGCCTCCGCGGTCGAGTCGTCGCGGTCGCCGACGATCTCGATGTCGTGCGGCCGCACGAAGTCGTCGCCGAGCCGGTTGACCTCGCCGACGAAGCTCATCACGAACTCGTTCGCGGGCTCGTCGTAGAGGTCGGCGGCGCTGCCCGACTGTTCGACCCGGCCCTGGTTCATCACCACGAGCTGGCCGGCGACGTCCATCGCCTCCTCCTGGTCGTGGGTGACGAAGATCGTCGTCACGTTCATCTCCTCGTGGAGGTTGCGCAGCCAGGCGCGCAGGTCCTTGCGGACCTTCGCGTCGAGGGCGCCGAAGGGCTCGTCCAGCAGCAGCACCTGCGGCTGCACCGCCAGCGCCCGCGCCAGCGCCATCCGTTGTCGCTGGCCGCCGGAGAGCTGGGATGGATAGCGGTCCGCCAGCCCCGGCAGCTGCACCAGGTTCAGCAGCTCGTCGACCCGCGCGCGGACCTCCCCCTTCTTCCACTTGCGGATCTTCAGCCCGAATCCCACGTTCTCGTACACGGTCATGTGCTTGAAGGCGGCGTAGTGCTGGAAGACGAAGCCGACTTCGCGCTTCTGGGTCGGCTTCTTCGACACGTCCTCGCCATCGATCAGCACCCGGCCGGTGTCCAGCGTCTCGAGGCCGGCGATCGCCCGCAGGAGCGTCGACTTGCCGCTGCCGCTCGGCCCGAGCAGGGCGGTCAGCGACCCGTCCGGGACCTCGATCGATACGTCGTCCAGCGCCTGAAAGTCCCCGAAGCACTTGTTGGCTCCCTCGACTGAGATGCCCATCAGGCAGCCTCCTTTCGTTTGAGCAGGTTCATCGCCATCAGCACCACCAAGGCAAGGAGCGCCAACAGCACCGCGGCGCCGAACGCGCCGGGGAGGTTGAAGTTCTCGTAGTTCTTCTCGACGAAGAGGGGCAGCGTCTGGGTTTCCCCGGAGATGTTTCCGGAGACGACCGAGACGGCGCCGAACTCTCCGAGCACGCGGGCAGTGGTGAGCACGACGCCGTAGGCGACGCCCCAGCGGATCGCCGGCAGGGTCACCCGCCAGAACGTCTGCCAGGCGTTGGCGCCGAGCGTCTCCGCCGCCTGCTCCTGCTCGGTGCCGATCTCCTGCAGCACCGGCACCGTCTCCCGGACCACGAACGGGACCGACACGAAGATGCAGGCGAGGATGATCCCCGGCGTGGAGAAGAGGATCTTGATCCCCGCTTCGGCGAGGCCCGGTTCGAGCCAGCCCTGCTTGCCGTAGAGGAGGAAGAGGGAGAGGCCGATGACGATCGGGCTGATCGCGAACGGCAGGTTGATCGCCGCGTCGATCAGCCAGTTGCCCTTCCACTTGTGGCGGACCAGCAGCAGCGAGCAGAGGACGCCGAAGATCGTGTTCAGCGGCACCGCGATCGCCACGGTCAGCAGGGTCAGCTTCAGCGCGTGCAGGCCGTCGGCGGAGGTGATCGCTTCGAACGGCGCGGCGAGCCCGTCTTCGAAGGTCTTGTAGAAGAGCAGGATCAGCGGCGCGATCAGGAGCACGGCGATGTAGCCGAGCCCGAGGAAGCGCAGGCCCCAGCGGCTCTGGGTCGACCTGGTCACGCTGCCGACCCCCGTTCGTGGCGGCTGCCCCAGCGCTGGATCAGGGTGATGACCAGCAGGCAGACGAGGGCCATCGCCAGCAGCACGATCGACACCGCCGAGGCGCCGACCTCGTTGCCGGTTTCGATCTGCTGGCCGATGAAGATCGAGGCGACCTGGGTGTCCGGCCTGCCGCCCGCGAACAGGAGCACCGAGCCGTACTCGCCGAGCGCGCGGGCGAAGGCCAGGGCGACGCCGGCGGCGAGGCCGGGGAGGAGGTTGGGGAAGATGATGCGGCGGAAGATCGTGAAGCCGCCGGCGCCGAGCGAGGCGGCCGCCTCCTCCATGTCGCGGTCCATCTCGATCAGGAGTGGCTGCACGGCGCGGACGACGAAGGGGAGGGTGACGAAGCAGAGCGCGACGACGATCGCCGTGCGGGTCAGTGCGATGTCGACCCCGACCGGGGACTTGTTGCCCCAGAGCTGGATCAGGATGAGGCTGGCGACGATCGTCGGCAGCGCGAAGGGGAGGTCGATGATCGCGTTGACGATCGACTTGCCGGGGAAGTTGTCACGGACCAGGAGCCAGGCGACGATCGTGCCGAAGACGGCGTTGATCGCGACGACGATCAGCGAGCAGACGAGGATCAGCTGGAGCGACTGCTTCGCTTGGCCGGAGCTGACCTGGTCCCAAAAGTGGCCGAGCCCGTCGCTGAGCGATTTGTCCAGGAGCGCCGCCAGCGGCAGCAGCACGAACAGGCTCAGGTAGAGGACGACGACCCCGCGGCCGAGGCCCGCGCCGACCCCGGGCAGGCGGAGCTGCCCTGCCCGGGGCGGTGCGACTGGCGATTTTGCGGCGTGGGCCTCCATCGATCAGCCGGAGGTGGAGACGCCGAGTTCCTGCTCGATCTTGGCGACCGAGCCTTCTTCTTCGTCGAAGAAATCGTCCTTGACCTTGCCCCAGCCGCCGAACTTGGCGATCTTGAAGAGGGCTTTTTCGGGGGCGGGGTACTGCTTCGGGTCGACCAGCTTCGGGTTGACCGGGCGATAGCCGTTTTCGGCCCAGATCTTCTGGCCTTCGTCCGACCACATCCACTTGAGGAAGTCTTCGGCCGCGGGCTCGGGGGCTTCTTGGGTGACCGCGACCGGCGTTTCGATCTGCAGCGTGTACGGCGGGATGACGTATTCGACGTCTTCGCCTTCTTTTTCGGCCTTGATTACTTCGTTCTCGTAGGTGAGGAGCACGTTGCCCTCGCCTTGGGAGAAGGCCGAGAAGGCATCGCGACCGCTGCCCGGCTGGGCGGTGGTCTTTTCGAGCACGTTCTTGACCGCTGCCAGCGCTTCGGCTTCGTCGGCGCCTTCTTCGATCGCGGAGCCGTAGATGGCCATGATGTTCCAGCGGGCCGAGCCGGAGCTGAACGGGTTCGGCGTGATCACTTCGGCTTCATCGTTTTCCTCCAGGTCCTTGAAGGATTTGATCCCGAGCGGGTTGCCTTTTTCCACCAGGATCACGACCAGCGAGTCGGTCGCATAACCGCCGTAGGGCTGCTTTTCCCAGTTTTTGGAGACGATTTCGCCTTCTTCGACCAGCCGTTCCATGTCGCTGGAGACGGAGAAGTGGACGACCGAGGCCGGCTGGCCCGCGGCCACCGCGCGGCTCTGGTCACCCGAGGCGCCGAAGGAGTTGCTGAAGGTGACCCCTTTGCCCTGGGCGGTTTTCTCGAACGCCGGCTCGAGGGCTTCGGCGTAGACCGATTCCGGGGTGGAGTAGCCGACGACGCTGAGCTTGGCGCCTCCCGAGGAGCCTCCGCTCGATCCTTCGCCAGAGGTGGCGCTGCCGGAGCCGGCGCTGCTGCCACCGCCACCGCAACCGGCGATAACGAGGGCGATCAGCATCGTGAGAAGACCGGCACCTGAGCCGATCGTCACGCCGCGCCGCCGGGTCATGCGAGCGTTCCGCATCAATTGATCCTTCCTATGTTTGTCGACTGACTAACTCGTATATGCCGGGTGGCGGCACCGTAGCATAAAGTCGAGCGACAAAGTAAAGAATGGTGATCAGGCGCCTGCTTTCCCTTTTGCCGCGCGGGGTGCGAGAGCGCGAGGCGCGTGGAGCCCGATCCTGGGGCCGGGCTCCGAAGGTGGGGGTCGGAGCCGTCGCGAGTGCCGCGGATGCCCTGCCGACCCGGGCCGGCTGTGGTCGGCAGGGCATCCGCGGCAGCACGGGGCGGGGCGCGAAGGGACGGACGACACACTTCCAGCGTGGCCCCGACGCTCGCTGAGTTGAGGGCGCCAGGGCGCCCATAACTCAGCGAGCGACGGATCCGTCGTCACGGAAGGCGCACGGATCCGTGGAGAAGGTCACGGAAGGGAAGAGAACTGAAGCTTCCGTGCGCCTTCTGTCGGCGACCCGGCATCGCCCAGCAACCTGTAGACCTTGGTAGCCCTGTGGGCGACCAAGGTCTACAGGTTGTCTCCCGCGATGTGCCCGGGCCACGGAAACCTCACGCCTTCCGCACATCTCCCTGGCGAAGCGCACGGCTTCGTCCCGGAACCCCGTCCCTATCGAAACCCTCCCCGGCCCGGCGGCTGATCGGCGGCCTCAGCCGGCCGAAGCCGCCGATCAGCCGCCCGAGGCGACAGCTTCCCTACCGGCACGCCCCCGAGGCGCCAGCTCCCACCCCTCAGCGGCCCGAAGCGCCGGCTGGCGCACCGTGGCCATCCGTCCGCGGCTCCAGCTCACGCCGCTGGCGCGTCCCCTTCGACCCCGCCGGTCCCGGCGTGGAGCCCACTCAACTAGCCACCGACCCGCCCACCAGCTAGGGTCCGCACATGGAGGCGGGGGTCTCACGGACGCCGGAGGAGCGGTTGGTCGGGCTGCCCGACTATCCCTTCGATGCCCATTACGAGGAGGTGGACGGGCTGCGGCTCGCCTACGTCGACGAGGGCGAGGGGGCGCCGGTGGTGTTCTTCCACGGCGAGCCGACCTGGTCGTTCCTCTGGCGCAAGGTGATCCCGCCGGTTCGTGACGCCGACTTCCGCTGCATCGCTCCGGACTTCGTCGGCTTCGGCCGCTCCGACAAGCCGACCGACGTCGGCTTCTACACCTACGACCGCCACGTCGAGTTGATGGAGGAGCTGCTGGAGCGGCTCGACCTGCGCGGCGCGACCGCGGTCGTCCACGACTGGGGCGGGCCGGTCGGGCTACGGCTGGCGGTCGAGCACGCCGACCGCTTCGACCGCCTCGTGATCATGGAGACCGGGCCGTTCACCGGCCACCAGCGGATGAGCGAGGCCTGGCTCGCCTTCCGCGACTTCGTGGCGAACGCGGAGGAGGTGCCGGTCGGGATGCTCGTGCGGGGTGGTTGCAAGCACGATCCGGGCGAGGAGGTGATCGCCGCCTATGAGGCCCCTTATGTGGACCCTGCGTCGAAGGCCGGTGCGCGTGCCTTCCCGCTGATCCTGCCGACCGAGCCCGACGCGCCCGGCGCCGCCGAGGGCAAACGGGTGGCCGACGCGCTGCGCGTCGACGAGCGCCCGACCCTGGTCCTCTGGGGCGAGGACGACCCCGTGCTCCCCATCTCGGTGGGCGAACGCGTCGCCTCCGAGCTCAACTTCCCCCCGCCGCGCCCGATCGCCGACGCCGGTCACTTCCTCCAAGAGGACGCCGGTCCCGAGATCGGCGCCATCATCGCCACCTGGCTCCTGGCTTGATGTTGACGGGCCGAAAACTAGACATATAGGCAAGTTTTCGGCCCATCAACGGCGGGTGCCGATGTTGGTGGGCGAAAACTCAACTCTGGCTTGAGTTTTCGGCCCGTCAACCGGTGAGCGACGCGGGGCGGGTGTCGAGGCCGCGGGCGCGGGCGGCGAGGTCGACCATGTCGGCGTGCTCACGGTCGCGCAGCAGCTCCACCTGGCGCGGCGGGCCGGCGTCCTCGACCCAGGTGACGGTCCCCGGCCAGTAGGAGTTCGGCGGGCGCCCCGGGTTGTGGAGCGGGGTGGAGAAGACCCAGTTGCCGGTGTTGTGGAGTTGGCCGCCGCCGGGCAGGCGCCAGGGCGCTTCGCCCGGGCGCGGGCCGCCGCGGTGGGTGTGGCCGGTGATCACGTGGCCGTCGTCGACGCCGAGCCGCCGAGCCATCTCGGCCGCGCCCTCGACCCCGGTGCGGAAGATCATCGCGCCGGAGATCTCCGACTCGAAGTCCGCGCGGAAGAGGCGGTTGACGCCCGCGACGGCGAGCGGGAAGGCGGCCCGGGCGGTGCGGGCCTTGAGCTTGCGGGCGCGGGTGCGATCGGGACGGTCGCCGGCGATCAGCTCCCAGGCCGCCTCCGAGGGACCGAGCTCGGCGCGGATCCGCCGCGCCCGTCCCTGCGCGACGCCGAACGCGAGGCCGTAGAGAGGGCGGACGATGCGCTCGTAGTCGGCGGGGGTGGCGGGGTCCGGGAGCGGGCCGGCGATCCGACTCGCGCCGGCGATGATCACGCACTCGGCGCGCGGCAGGCGCAGGTGCAGGTCCATGTAGTGGCCGTGGGTCGCGTAGACGTCGTCGCGCAGCCAGATGCCGGGGTAGGCGATCCGCAGGCGGGCGGGGGAGAGGGCGGCGGCGATCGTCGCGGTCGGGCCGGGCGCCGGCTCGGCGGCGGCGTCGAGCGGCAGCGGCGCGTCCTCGAGCGAGAGCCGGTCGAGCAGCGGCTCGGCGAAGCGGGCGTCGTGGTTGCCGGGGACGAGGACGACCTCGACCTCGCCGACCGCCGCGCCCAGATCCTTGAAAAAGGGGAGGGCGTGGTCGAGCGCCGCGCCGAGCGGCCGCTCGCGCAGCTCGACGATGTCGCCGAGCAGGACGACGCGCTCGGCGCCGCGCAGCTCCTCCAGCAGGACGGCGCGGATCTCGGGGTCGCGGACGACGTCGCCGCCGCTCGAGACGCCGAGGTGGAGGTCGGAGATGATCGCCGTCTTCATGTGTGAGCTTCTACCGAAACAAGCTGTTGGCCGGCCGGCCAGTCGCCGGTAAGATCCCGCGAATGTATTCGTTTGGTGAAGAGCGGATCGCGCCTGCCAACCGGATCGAGCTCTGCTACCAGGAGATGGGCGACCCGGACGGCGAACCGCTCCTCCTCGTGATGGGCCTGGCGACCCAGATGATCGCCTGGCACGAGGGGCTCTGCCGCCTGCTTGCCGAGCGGGGCTATCGGGTGATCCGCTTCGACAACCGTGACATCGGCCGCTCCACCACGCTCGACTGGGCCGGGGTGCCGAGCAAAGTCGACCTGCTGCTCGGGCGGCGCGCCACCGCGCCCTATGTGCTGCGCAACATGGCCAAGGACGCGGTCGGCCTGCTCGACCACCTGGAGATCGACCAGGCTCACGTGGTCGGCGCCTCGATGGGCGGGATGATCGTCCAGCAGATGGCGATCGACCACCCGCGGCGCCTGCGCTCGCTGGTCTCGATGATGTCGACGACCGGCAACCGGCGCAGCGGCCAGCCCAGCCTAAAAACCTTCGGCCTCCTGCTCGGCAGCCCTCCGATGTCGAGGGACCAGGTCATCTCCCGTGCCGTCAAGACGTTCAAGGTCATCGGCTCGCCGGGCTTCCCGTTCGAAGAAGACGTCGTCCGCGAGCTGGCGGCGCGCTCCTACGACCGCGGCCACTCTCCGGCGGGCGTGGCGCGCCAGCTGCATGCGATCGTCGCCTCCGGCGACCGCACCAAGGCGCTGCGGAGCGTCCAGATCCCGACCGCGGTCATCCACGGCACCCGCGACCCGCTCGTCAAACCCTCCGGCGGCCGCGCCACCGCGCAGGCGATTCCCGGCGCGCGACTGATGATGATCGAGGGCATGGGCCACGACCTGCCGCGCGACCTCTGGCCGACCTTCGCCGAAGCGATCGATACGAACGCGGATCGGGCGCGCCGCGGCGCCGCCTCGCCATCGGGCCCCGGACATCTGTCCGCCTCCGCCTAGGTTTCGCTCCTTTGCTCAAGAGACGCCGCGCGGTGCCGATTAATTCGGTGTGGCCAACCCGCTCTCCAGGCGCCTGCTGCAGCCGCGCGCGGGTCGACTTCACCGTGCCGATCCCAGGCCAGACGCCGATGACGGTGACCTCGCTCGGCGACCAGCGCACCGTCTACATGCGCTCGCCCGTCCTCACTGCCGAACTGCCGGCGGGCAAGGAATGGCTGGGGATGGAGCCGCTGCTCGGCCACGATCCCGACGTGCTCGGCGGCGGGCCCGGCGCCCGGGGCACGCTCGAAGAGCTGCGGGCGGTCGGCGGCGGGGTCGAAGAGCTCGATCACCAGATCGTCCGCGGCCATCGCACGACCCGCTACAAGTCGTCGATCGACCTCTCCCGGGTGGCCGACACCCTGGCTGAACGCGGGGACGCGAGCCTTGCGCATCAGTACGAAGCGCTCGCCGAAAAGGTGCCCGACTCGATCCCGGTCGAAGTGTGGATCGACGGCAACGGCCTCGCCCGCCTCATCCGCATGGTCCAGCCGCTGCCGACCGTCTCCGGCGGCCCGACCGTGACGATGGACATGCGGATGGAATTCTTCGACTTCGGAGCCCGGCCGAAGGTGACGATGCCGCCGCGGAGCCGGGTGCTCGACTACACGCCGGTCCTGCGCGCCGAACTCGGCCTCGAGGACGGCCACGGCCTCGGCCCGCTGAGCCCGCCCGCCGGGACGAAGCCGCTGCCGACGGCGACCTTCCACCGTCGTGTCGAGGGGATCTGCCGTGCCGGGACCGCCGCGGCAAAGGGGCTCCTCCCGCGCAGCCGAGAACTGACGGACCGGCTCAAGGCCCTCGGCCCGGACGCGCTCCGGTCCGGCGAGGCCAAGCCGCTCATCGCCACCACGGGCCGCTGGTTCGAGCGCTCGGGCTACGGTCTCCTCCAGCGCCTGTTCCGCAAGCTCGTCGCCGTGGCGCCTCCCGCCCGTTATGCCGCGGATTACCGCCGCTGGCTCCGGCTGAACGCGCAGGAAGCGGAATGGATCCTCGCCGAGGCGCGGGCCTACCAGCTCGGCGTGGTCAAGGTGCCGGGAGCCGGCGACCACGAGGCCGAAGCGAAGCGGCAGAAGCGAGAGGCCAAGAAGCTCGCCGCCTCCCTCGGCATCTCGGGCTGCGAGACGGGCCACGACGGCGCCTCCGCCGAGCCCGCCTGACCGTCCTCCCGACGGTCACCCAGTGCGGCTGAAAGGAGTCGAACCTTCACGGGCGCTAGCCCACACGGACCTGAACCGTGCGCGTCTACCAGTTCCGCCACAGCCGCAAGACCAGCCAATCTACCGATTAGCGCCGATCCCGGTCCGTGACCCACGCCACGCTCCTCTTCCGCACCGCTCGCTAAACTGCCCCTTCCTCGCCGCTATCGTCTAGGGGACTAGGACGCCGGATTCTCAGTCCGGAAACCGGGGTTCGAATCCCCGTAGCGGTACTCGGCCTATTCAAGTTGTACGTTCAAGAAATGGACAGGCATAAGGAACTCGGCGCCCACAGGGCGCCTTTTTCATGCCTGCCGGGCTTCAGGGGCGGAAACCGAGGGCCTCGATAAGGCCAATTTCCGTGCGGACGACAGAAGCGCCCAGGCGTGATCGGCGGGCGGGGAGGTCGGGGGAGTAGGAGGGGGAGCTGGCTCAGCCCTTCTTCGAGCGCTTCGACGGCATGTAGCCTCGTACCGAGATGAGCATGGGCCGGGGCACCACCGACAGCTCGGTCACGGCGCTCGGCGTTCTTGCGATGGCCTGCATGGCCACCACGGACCGCGACCCGGGGTGCCGTCAAGACGACCCGATCGCCCCCAGGCTCCTTCGCTGGAGCGACGGCAGCGCCGCCGCCGCGCGACTGAGGCTTCTCCACCCCACGATCAGGCGCGCGACCGAGCGGATCATGCCCGGCATCTATGGTTTTGCCCTTGCCCGGACCAAGCACATGGACGCGATCGTCCGCCAGGAGACTTCGGTCGGGATCGACTCGCTGGTGATCCTGGGCGCCGGTTACGACACGCGCCCCTATCGGATGCCGGAGGAGCTGTCCGGGGTCCGGGTGTTCGAGGTCGACCGTCCGGCGACCTCCGAAGACAAGCGGAGGCGACTCAAGAAGGCACTCGGCCCGATCCCTGGGAATGTCACCTTCCTCGAGGTGGACTTCACCTGTCAGGACGTGCTCGAGCAACTCGCCGATCACGGCCACGAGCTTTCGGCCCGGACCCTATTCCTGCTGTCCGGCGTCTCGATGTACCTGCCGGAGGAGGCGATGCTCAAGCTGCTCGACCAGGTTGCGGCCCACAGCTCCGATCGGACCTCTCTTCTGTTCGACTACATCGACGCCGACGTCCTCGTCGAACCCGATCGCTTCTATGGCAAGGAGTGGGTGCCCTACGCGACCAAGGTCGGGGAGGAGCCGACCTGGGGGATCCCCGCCGGCGCAGGAGAGGCGCTATTGACGGCCCACGGGCTCCGCCTCGCCTCTGACCTGAACGCAGACGACCTCGCCGGTCGATACCTCCGACGAACCGACGGATCGACCGTGTCCCGACCGTTCCAATTCGGGGCGATCGCCCACGCCTTCGCGGGCGACCCTCGACCATTGCGGTAGGTGTCAACCACGAGTGTCGATCCAGCGACCGTAAGACGATCGGATCTAGGTGGAAATGAGCAAGATGATTGGGTCCTAACTGGGCAAAACCATAGCTAAATAGGCAAAAATCTCTGTTATTTCCTATTTACGGTCTAACATTGCCTAGATGAGGAGCTTTCAGGATCCCAATCGGACGTTCTTCGGTCAGCCGCCGGCTCTTGGTGTGCTTTTGCAACGGGTCGATGTCGGGAGTGGCCGCCAAGGGCTCTACGAGAACCAGCTTCCGCAGCTTCTGCAGCGGCTGGCCCGGCAGACCAAGGTGGAATCGATCACCGCCTCGAATGCGATCGAGGGGGTCGAGGTCGATCCGGGTCGGGCTGAGGCATTGGCCGGCGGGAATCCTCCCCGCTTCCGCAATCGCAGCGAGAAAGAGTTCGCGGGCTACGCGGATGCCCTCGATGGCCTGATGCGCGAGCCGGACCTCGAGCCTCTCACGGTTCCGCGCCTGCTCGAGTTCCACCGCAGAATGCTGGCGCATGCTGGCGGGCGTGGGGGCTACCTGAAGCGGGAGGACAACAAGATCGCCAACCGCGAACCCGACGGCTCGACCCGGATCATCTTCGAGCCGCCCTCATACACCGAGACCGAGGCGCTGCTCACCGGCCTCTGTTCCGGCTACGAGTATTCCCTCGAGAATAGGGTCGCCCATCCGCTGATCCTGTTGTCCGCGTTCGTCCTGGATCTGCTGGCGATCCACCCGGTCCTCGACGGCAACGGTCGGATGTCTCGGCTCGCCACCACCCACGAGCTGCTGCGTCTTGGGTACGGAGTCGCCCGATACGTGAGCGTCGAGCAGCGGATCTTCGAGTCCAAGAACTCCTACTACGTGGCGCTCGAACAATCACAGCGCAGATGGCATGAGGGCGAGCATGACATCTGGCCGTGGACGCAATACCTGATCACCGTCCTGGCCGGGTCCTACGACGATTTCGAGCAGCGTGTGGCTGCCGGTCGGGGCTCGGCCGTGGGGAGCAAACAAGAGCGGGTCCGCTACTGGGTCCTTCACGAGGCACCGCAAGAGTTCCGGGTCGCCGAGGTCAGGAATGCCGTCGTCGGTGTCGGAGACAGAACGATCAGAACGACGCTCAGGACGATCCGGGACGAAGGCATGATCGAGTCGGTGGGCAGCGGGCCCGGCGCCTACTGGCGCCGTATCGCCTGACGAGCCGTCTCCGCGCGCGAGCGCCTTCCCGCTCCTCGTGGTAGTCCGGTGGCGCCGGCGGCCGATCTCCTTCGAGGCAGGCGATCACCGCACCCTGCCCATGAAGATGCACCTCTGCCGCCGTCGCCCAGTGGACCTCCCGGCGCAGGATCCGACGTAGACGTTCCCCCTTCCGCCGCTCGATCGTGGCGAGCACGTCACAGACCGCAGGTAACCTGATCAGCCAACGGGTGCTCTTCCGGTCACGGCGGACCTCGCGCACTCAGTCCTCATAGATGAACTCGAGTGAGTATCTCTGGAAGTGGAGCCCACTCCTGGATTCGGTTGCTCCGGCGCCCAGATCTCCATCTCGGTGAAGTGTCGGCCGGAAGCAGCCTCAGGCGATGATGCGCGCCACCGACGGGATGCGGCAGTGGACCCCGGTGCCGACGAGGGCGCAGTGGAGCGCGTCGGGGTTCTTGTGGAGATACTGCTGGTCTGAGTCGGGGCCGTAGTAGAAGGCTCCGGCGGGGGCAATCTCGGTCGTCACCCGCTCGTGCCCGGTGACGCGCAGCGATCGCGCGTAGTCGCCTCGCATGATCTCCGCGATCGCCCTCTGCCCGGCAGCTGCAAGCCGGACGGTCGCGCCCGGCGCCGACGCGACTGCGCTGTGGCCGAGCGGCTTGTGCGTCGCATTGAGCTCGGTGATGAAAAAAGTTGGGTTTTCCTCTAGAACGCCCAGGGTTCTGGTACGTTGCCGGCGCTCGGGAGAGGTCGGGGTGGTACTCCGGGGCGAGGCGTCTGCGGAGCCCCGGGCACGAGAACTCAGGAGCAGCCCTGTGTCGAAGCGTCTTGTCCTCCTCGCCTCAGCAGTCAGCCTCGCCCTCGTCGCAGTCGGATGCGGCGGTGGTGGGTCATCGAGCGGATCGTCGGAATGGAGCGACTCCGATGTCGCCAAGGTCGAAACCAAGATCGCCCACAAAATCACCGAAGAAGGGCTCACCCCGACCAAGGACGAGACCCGGTGCATCGTGAAGGGCCTCGAACCGATGGTCTCCGCATCCGAAGTCCTCGGCGACGCGCCCACCGACTCCCAGCAGCAGGGCGAAGTCGAAGAACTCACTACGAACTGCCTGGGCGACTCGGCGGCCCAGGTGTCAGAAAGTGACCCGCTCGAAGGTCTGAAGGGCTGCGAAGAAGACCCGAACAGCTCGCTGTGCGTCGAAGAAGCCTATGAACGCGGCCTCGAAAACATCGGCGAGGAAGGCAGCGAAGAATCCGGCGCCGAATCCGAAGGCTATGAAGAAGAAAACCAGGGCCTCAACGAAATGAACGAAGAACTCCAGCAGGAATACGAAGAAGAAGGCGTGAGCCCATGAGGGCCATCCTGGCACCTACCGCGCTGACTGTCCTCGCGCCGTGAGGCCTGGATGAAACAAGCTCAGATTCCCCTCGACCGCCCGACCGGCACTGGAGCGTTGTCCACGGCTCGACAAACGGGAAGGCGGTCATTTTCGCTCTCGGGCTGAGGCGGCGCTTCTCGTTCACCGTTGCCGTGGGAGCGGGGCCGATCTATCGTTGTCGGGAGGCAGGGCCAAGAGAAATGGCTACAGCCATCAAGGAGCGCGAACATGAAGATGATTCGGCCTTCGATCCTGCTCGTCGCGATTGCAGCGGCTCTCTCGCTCGGCTTCGTCCCGTCGGCAGCCGGGGCATCCAAGGGGACGGTGATTCATGTCGTCGAGCGAGCAACCACGGACGCCGTCACGAACGGAGACCCGGCCAGTGATGAGCTGGGCAACGTCCTGACCTTCGCAAACAAGGTCTACGACAGCGCCAACAAGCGCCAGGTGGGCTCGGACCAGGGCTACTGCATCCGCACGGTTGTCGGCATGTTCTGGGAGTGCAACTGGACGACGTTCCTGAAATCAGGCTCGCTCACCGTCGAGGGCAAATTCTCCGACAGCGGCAACACCGTCCTCGCGATCACCGGCGGAACCGGGGCGTACGCGACCGCCCGCGGCGAGATGGACCTCCGGTACCACAACAAGAAAGGGACCGCCTTCGACTTCGCCTTCCACCTGCGGTAGAGATCACCCGAGCCGCGGTCGTCCCGCCGCCTATCGACGACGGCGGACGGCGTCGGCTGCCATGCCGACGAAGCCGACCGTGGTGAGGACGAAGGACGCGCCGGCGTAGGCGCGGTAGGCGGGATGGCGGTCGAGGTCGGGGCGGAAGGCGAGCGGGAGGAACGCCATCGCGTTCGTCCAGGCGCCGATCCCCAGGGCGGTCGCGGCGACCCGTGGGGGATCCGGGATGGCAAGTCCGCCGGCGACGGTCGCGGTGCCGAGCATCGCGAGGTCGAGGTGCCATTGGCGGATGCGTGCGCCGCTCTTGATCCCAAGGCGAGCCGCGAGGTCGGGGCGCGTGCGGACGAGCGTGTACAACCAGCCGCTGGTCGCTCCGGCCGCGAGCTCGACCATGCCCGAGGCCACCAATAGGCTGGTCGTCGCGTCCGGGCGCGCCCGTCGTCGCCCTCGCCTGTCCCGGTTCCCCGCCACCCGAGGATCATTGCGAATCGGCACGCCCAGGTGAGCTCGCCTTCCCTGAAGCAGTACAAGAGTCCTGAATAGTTGACAACTATCGTGTGCGATGAGAGCTTCCGGCGAACTGCCGGGAAAAGGGCCCGGCGTCGACTCTTCGGGAGGAGAGCTCATGAATCGAATTCGCATTTCCGCCGTGCTCGGCGTGCTCGCGATCTGCCTCGCATTCGCGGCGCAGGCGATGGCGACGAAGTACGTGGCGCTCGGCGACTCGTACTCGTCTGGAACCGGGACGCGTACGTTCTACGAATCGTCGTGCCAGCGGTCGGTGTACGCGTACCCGTACCTGCTGCACGAAGCGCACCCGACCTGGACGTTCGTCGACGCGGCGTGCTCCGGGGCGACCACGTCGTCGTTGCTCAGCTCGCAGGTCTCCAGCGTCACCTCGGAAACCAACTGGGTCACGTACACGATCGGCGGCAACGACGCCGGCTTCTCGAGCGTGATCACCGAATGTGCCTTGCCCGGCTGGGCCTCGGACTGCAACGGGGCGATCGACGAAGCCCAGAGCATCATCAAAAACACGCTGCCGGGCAGGCTCGACCAGGTGAACAACGCGATCAAGTCGCACGCGCCGAGCGCGAAAGTGATCGTGCTCGACTACCCGCGCCTGTTCAACGGCGAAGACTGCAACGCCTTCACCTGGTTCAGCCCCAGCGAGGAGACCAGGCTGAACGAAACGGCCGACATGCTGAAGAACACGCTCAGCGCCGCGGCGACGCGGGCGGGGACGAACTTCGTCTTCCGCGACGTGATCCCGGCCTTCATCGGGCACGCCGTGTGTGACGGTGGCGGCGGCTCCTCGACGGAGTGGATCAACGGCCTCTCCAACCCGACGAGCGAAAGCTACCACCCGAAGGTGACAGGTCACGCGGACGGCTACTACCCCGTCGTGCACGGGGTCACCGGCTGAGATTTCGCGGTCCGGGCGAGGGGTCGGTAGGGCCCCTCGCCCGTCTCGCCCCGACCGGCTGTCCGAGGAAGCTTCGAGCCGCAGGGCTCAGGTGAGCAGCCAGCGGATCTTCTTGACCTCGAACTCGCCCGCGATCGCGACCGCGTCTTCCAGATCGACTTCGGCCCAGCGCAGATCCTCGGCGGTCACTTCGTCGGGCGCGATCGCGTAGGCCGCCCGCAGGTCCGCCACGTTTTCGAGCGCGGCGACGAACCGCTCCCAGGCCGCCCGCTCGGCGGGCTCCTCCGCGGGCGCCACGACCTCGACCTCATCGGCCCGGGCCCGCTCGCACCCCGGCCGGTCTCCCACCAGCAGCCGTCTTGCCGCCCCCAGCAGTCGCCTCGCGGCGCCCCGGAGCGCGATCTTGCCGGCCGCCACCGCGAGCTCCTTCGCCTGCGCCCGGTCGACCTCCGCCGGCGGCAGCACCATGTCGTAGTCGGCGACCGGTGCGATCAGGGCCGGCCCTGGCATCCCCGAGGAATCCTCCAGCAGCAGGCGGTCGGGCGTGCGGCGCGTCCCCGACCCGCCGCGCCGCTGCACCGCGCCGATCAGCGCGCCCGCCAGCTCGAGGCCGAGTCGAGTGACCTTGCGCGTCGCTGAGTCCGGCAATCCCATACGCCGAGGGTTTCCCAAATCGACCCGGCCCGCCAGGGCATTCCGCCCGAGGCTTGACCGCGAGCATCCCGAGATCAAGGGTGGGGATTGCCCTACCTACCGGATGTAGTCTCATTCGATGAGGAGGCTGTTCTCCCGGCTCGGCTTTCGTCTCGCCGCCGCCAGCGGGGTGCTTGCGCTCGTCATCGGCGCGACCTTCGCGTTGCTCCTGGTGGCGATCGACGACGCGCGCAAGACGAGTCGCCTCGCCGACGAATCGCGGGTGACGCTGACCGCATCCGACGGCGTCGAGTTGCTGGTGTTCAACCTCCAGAGCGGGGCGCGCGCCTTCGTGCTCACCGGTCAGGAAAGTTCCCTGGAGCCGTGGAAACTCGCCCTGGCGCAGTTCCCCGCCGAGGCGCGGACCTTCGAACGGCTCGCCGGCGGCCCCGCGCAGGAGGCGCGCGCCGACCGGATCGTCGCCGACCTGCGGTCCTACATCCGCGACTACTCGATCCCGCTGGTGTCCGCGGTGCGCCGCGGCGACCCCGCGGCCTCCAGCCTCGGCGTGACCGCCGAGGGGGAACGGCAGGTCGCGGCGATCCGCGGCCGCATCGACGACTTCGACGCCGCCGAGCACGCCCGGTTGGGCGAACGCCAGGACGACGCCGACGCCGAGGCGCGGGCGGCAGTCATCCTCGGGATCGTCGGCCTGGTCGGATCCTTCGCGCTGATCGCCGCCTTCGCCACCTACCTGGTGCGGCAGGTGGCCCGGCCGGTGCGGCGTCGGGCGGCGATGGCGAGCCGCCTCGCGCAGGGCGACTTCTCCGTGCGGCTGCCGGAGACAGGGGTGGGCGAGGTCGGTGAGCTCGAGCGCTCCTTCAACGCGATGGCGAGCTCGCTCGAGCGCAGTCGCGACGACCTCGACCGCCTGCTGCGCGAACAAGGAGCCCTGCGGCGCGTCGCGACGCTGGTCGCCGAAGGCGCCGAGCCGGCCCGCATCTTCGAGACCGTCACCCGGGAGATCGGCGAGCTCTCGGGAGCCGACCTGGCGTGGATGGAGCGCTACGAGTCCGCCACCGAGGTGACCGCGATCGCCGCCTGGAGCCGCGACCCGGCGGCCACGATGGCGACCGGCAGGCGGTTCAGGCTGGACGGTCCCAGCATGGCCGCCAGCGTGCTCGGAGCGGGCGCGACGGCCCGCATCGACAGGTTCGTCGGTGGTGACGGGGAGATCGCCGCGGAAGCGCAGGCGCTCGGGATCCGCTCCTCGGTCGGCTGCCCGGTGCTGGTCGAAGGGCGCCTCTGGGGGGTGATCGCCGCCTTCTCGAAACACGAAGGAGCGTTCCCGGCCGAGACCGAGTCCCAGATCGGCGAGTTCACCGCGCTCGTCGCCACCGCGATCGCCAACGCCGACAGCCGCGACGAGCTGATCGCCTCGCGGGCGCGGATCGTCGCCGCCGCCGACGAGGCCCGCCGGCGGATCCGCCGCGATCTCCACGACGGCGGCCAGCAGCGCCTCGTCCACGCGCTGATCACGCTGAAGCTCGCGCGGCGCTCGCTCGCGGGTGGCGACCCGGACGCCGAGGTGCTGATCGACGAGGCGGTCGAGCACACCGAGGCCGCGGTCGAGGCGCTGCGGGAGCTCTCGCACGGGATCCTCCCCTCGATCCTCACCCGCGGCGGGCTGCGGGCCGGGGTGCAAGCCGTCGTCGCGCGGATGCCGCTGCCGGTCGACGTCGACGTGACCGCGGAGCGCTTTCCGCCCGGAGTGGAGGCGACCGCCTACTTCGTCGTCAGCGAGGCGCTGACCAACACCGTCAAGCACGCCGGCGCCTCGCGGGCGCGGGTCCGCGCCCGGGCGAGCGATGGCGTGCTGCGGGTGGAGATCAGCGACGACGGCAGGGGCGGTGCCACACCCGACGGTGGCAGCGGGCTGGTCGGGCTGCGCGACCGCGTCGCCGCGCTGGCCGGATACCTCGAGATCGAGAGCCCGCCCGGTGGCGGCACGCGGATCCTGATGAGCCTGGCGGTGCCCGAGGCTGGGTGACCGAGTTCGGGGGCTCCGGGGGAGGGATGGGGCCCCGCAAGCCGGCGCCCGGGAGGGTTCATGCCCCGCAAGCTGTCGCCCGGGTAGGGGACCCGCCCCTCTCGCCACGGCCCGGGCAGGCTGTGGCCGTGGCGAGAGGGGCGGGTGTGCGGGGAGCGGAGGATCGTGCACGGAAGCGTCACGGGAGTGCGTCGGGGGTGACACGGATCCGTGACGGAGGTCCGACCTCGTCACGAAGAACGTGAGAACTCCACTCTTCCTCCCATGTTGTCCAACGGTGACGGACGCGCTGCGTGGATTTGGGCCCCCATAGGGGCCCTAAAACACGCAGCGCGTTTCCGGCCCCTCGACTCCGGCCCGAAAAGGGCCCCTTCAGGGCCGGAAAGTGTGACGTTCCCGGCATCTTCGTCAACGATCCGGCCGAGGTGTGGAGTCTCCCGGACAGGATCGTCACGGAAGTCCGACCCCCTCCCGTCCCTGTGACGCCTCTCCCACGAAAGCCTCACGTCCCGGGCGCCTCATGGGGGTCACAGCCTGCCAGGACCCCCATGAGGCGCCCGGGACCACCATCAACGCACCTCGGACGGCCACAAACGCCTCGAGCCCCCGGCCCGTCCCATCCCAGGCCCCCGCCCGCCCCCCGAACCCCCGCCCATCGTGGAATCAACCACCTACCGCCGCGGACGCGGCTCGCTGAGGTAGGTGAGGACGGCGAGGACGCGGCGGTGCTCCCCACCCGCGGGGGCGAGGTCGAGCTTCTGGAAGATGCCGGTGACGTGCTTCTCGACCGCCGCCTGGGTCACGACCAGCGACTCGGCGATCCCGCGGTTCGACTTGCCTTCCGCCATCGCCGCGAGCACGTCGCGCTCGCGCGGGCTGAGCCGGTCGAGTGGCCCCTCGTCCCGCCGCCGCCCCAGCATGCGGGCGACGACCTCGGGGTCGAGCGCGCTGCCGCCGGAGGCGACCCGCTCGACCGCGTCGATGAACACCTCGACGTTGCCGACCCGCTCCTTCAGCAGATAACCGACCCCCTCCGGGCGGTCGCCGATCAGGTCGATCATGTAGTGCTCCTCGAAATACTGGGACAGCACCAGGACGCCGATCTCAGGTCGCTGCCGTCGCAGCTCGTGCGCGGCGCGCAGGCCGTCGTCTTCGTGATGGGGCGGCATCTGGATGTCGACGACGACGACGTCGGGGTGCAGGCCGAGGGAGCGTCGCAGGAACTCCTCCGCATCGCCGGTCTGGGCGACCACCTCGAAGCCGGCCTCCTCGAGCAGCCGACTGGTGCCCTCGCGCAGGAGGACGTCGTCCTCTCCGATCACGACACGGACGGCGTCGGCCACGGCCCCACCGTACCCCGGTTCGGGGCTGCTGTCAGTCGTCTTCCAGCAGGCGCAGCAAGGTGCCGTTCGCCAGCTTGTCCTTGCTCAGGAACGCGCGGGCGCCGCTGCGCTGCACCTCGTCCGGCGCGGCGGCGTCGGGATCGACCGAGGTGAGGACGACGCGCGGCCTCCAGGGGAGCGCGGTGAGCGCCCCGGCGAGCGTGATCCCGTCGCCGTCAGGCAGGTCGACGTCGACCAGGGCCGCGTCGGGCCGCGTCTCGATCGCCATCGCGATCGCCGTCGCGGCCGTGTCTGCCCGGGCGGACACGTGCAGGCCGAGGTCGGCCAGGAAGCGCCCGGCCAGTTCGCGGAAAGCGGGGTCGTCGTCGACCACCAGAATCGAACGATCCATAGTTCGATGATTTCAGCCGCGGGTGCCCATTTCGGTAGGGAAAACCCCCGAGCGCGCGCCAGGGTAGGGATGTCCCGACGTGGTGGCTCGGGTAGCCGCCACGGCGATCTCGGGCGGGCTCCCATTCCGCTCGCGGCGTCGAAGCGCGAAGGTTTGACGGTGACCTCAGATCGCCAGTTCGTCGTCGTCGCCCACGATGGGGGCAGACGAGGCGAGCCGCGGCACGTCCAGGCGGCCACCCATGAAGAGGCCGTGGCCCTGATTGTCGTGCCGGAGTCACAGGCGGAGGCCGACGTCGTCTACGAAGTATGGCCGGCGGGGGAGCCCGGAGCGCTGCTCAGGGTGACCCTGCGGCCTCCGGCGCGCGGGCGCTCGGTCGCCTGACCCGGCCGTCGGGACGGGAGCCCGAGAGGGTCGACGGCCACCAGAACCGGTCGCCGAGCGAGAGCGCGATCGCCGGCACGAGGATGCTGCGGACGACGAAGGTGTCGAGGAGGACGCCGAAGGCGACGACGAAGCCGATCTCGGTGAGGAAGGTGAGGGGGAGGACGGCAAGGACCGAGAAGGTGCCGGCGAGGACGATCCCGGCGCTCGAGATCACGCCGCCGGTTACCGCCAGGGCACGCAGGACCCCCTGCTCGGAGCCGTGCCGCTCGGTCTCCTCGCGGGCGCGGGCGATCAGGAAGATGTTGTAGTCGACGCCGAGCGCGACCAGGAAGACGAAGGCGAAGAGCGGCAGCGAGGGGTCCGAGCCGGGGAAGCCGAAGATCACGTCGAAGACGAAATAGCCGACCCCGAGCGCGGCGAGGAAGCTGAGGATCACGGTCCCGATCAGGACCAGCGGGGCGACCACCGCGCGCAGCAGTCCCAGCAGGATCAGGAAGACGACCAGGAGGATCAGCGGCGGGATCACGGTCGAGTCCCAGCCCGCCGCGTCGCGGACGTCGAATTCCACCGCGGTCGGGCCGCCGATCAGCACGTCCGGTGCGGCGCCGTGGGCCTCGTCGCGCATCGGCTCGACCAGCTCGAAGGCGGCGGTCGAGTAAGGGTTCGGTTCGAGGGTCGCCTGGATCAGCGTGCCGGGCGGGCCTTCGGCGACCGGGGGCGAGACGGCCTCGACGCCGTTCACGCCTTCGACCGCGGCGGCCACGGCGGGCACGTCGGTGGGGTTGCTGACGACGATGTCGGTCGGCGCCGTCGTCCCGGAGGGGAAGCTGCGGTCGAGCAGGTGCTGTCCTTCGACCGATTCGACTTCCTCGCGGTAGGTGTCTTCGCTGGTCAGATCGGTCGAGAAGAAGGCGAAGCCGGCGCAGCAGACCAGCAGCACGCCGACCGTGCCGAGCATGACCCGGCGCGGCGAGAAGGCGATCCGGTCGCCGATGCGCTTCCAGAAGCCGTGGGTGGCGTCGGTGGCGTGCTCGAGGCGGTGGCGACGCACTTCGTAGGGGGTGAAGGCGGCGCGGTCGAGCGGGCCGACGATCAGCGAGGGGATCCGCCTGCCGCTGAGGATCCGCAGCACCCAGTTCAACAGCACCAGCGGGAGCAAGACCAGCACCGCGACGCAGGCGAGGGCGATCCGGGCGAAGGCGCCGAGCCCCGAGCCATCGACGATGTGGCGGCGGGCGCGGTCGGAGATCGGCGCCGCGGTCGGTGCGGTCTCCGGCGTGTGGGGGACGAAGGGCCAGAAGGCGCGGCGGCCGAAGATCGTCAGCAGCGCGGGCAGCAGCGTCAGCATCGAGAGCGCCGCGCAGGCGATCCCGATCGCGGCGATCGGGCCGAGGCCGGAGGTGCCGTTGACCTTGGCGATCATCAGGCAGAGCAGGGCCGCGATCACCGTCCCGGCCGAGGCGAAGATCGCCGGGCCGGCCGATTCGAGCGCGGTGCGCATCGCCTGGTACTTGTCGGCGGTGTGGTGGAGCTCCTCGCGGTAACGGGCGACGAGCAAGAGCGCGTAGTCGGTGCCGGCGCCGAGCACGAGCACCGACATGATCGAGCTCGACTGGCCGTTGATCGTCACCCCGAGCTGGGAGACGCCATAACCGATCGAGCGCGACAGGATCTCGGCGAAGACGACCGCGACCAGGGGGATGAAGAAGAACATCGGCGAGCGGTAGATCAGGATCAGCAGGAAGATCACCAGCGACAGCGCGGCCAGGAGCAGGGTGCCGTTGATCCCTTCGAAGACTTCGATCGCGTCGGCGGAGAAGCCCGCGCCGCCGGTGATCTTCGCTTCCAGGCCGTTGGCTTCCGGGAGCACGTCGCGCCAGAACTTGACCGGGTCGACGATCCGTTCGCCCTCGCCTTCGGCGTTGATGTAGGCGGTGACGATCGCGGCCTTGCCGTCCGGCGAGCAGACCGGGCCGACGAAGGGGGCGTAGTCGGCGGGCTGGCCGGGGACGGCGGTGGTCGGGCTGGCGCAGCCGGCCGGGCCGGTCGCCGCGACGCTGCGCTCCTCGCCGCCGGGCCTGCCGCCCGACGCCGCGGTTTCGCCGTCTGGGATCACGCCTTCGAAGCGCTGCGCGGCCATCTTGCCGACGTCGGCTTCGATCGCCTTGAAGTCGGCGGGGGTGAGGCCCGCCTCGCGGCGGAAGACGATCACCGCGGGGGCGATTTCACCGTCCTGCAGTTCTTCGGTGGCGGCCAGCGCCTTCGTCGATTCGGCCGACTCGGGCAGGTAGGAGGTCGCCTCGTTGCTTTCCGCGTCGGCGAACTTCCCCGGCAGGTCGGCCGGCCCGGCGGCGATGAATATCGCCAGGAACCAAAGGACGAAGACGACCCACTTTGCTCGCCGGCCTGCCGCGAGCGCGAAGCGCGAACGGGGCATGGCCCCATGCTCCCAAAGGGGTCAAATAGGAAAGCGATGTTCAGGCGTCAGCCGACGTGGTACCGGCCGCTCTTGTCGACGCTGACGCCGATGCAGTGACCGGTTTTCTCGACCGAGCGCCGCAGCAGCTCGCGCATCGTGACTTCGGTGTCGGCGGGGCCGAAGGTGGCGTCGGGGTGGATCGAGGTGATCCGGGCCAGGTCGGCGTAGGCCTTCACGCCTGCCTGGTGTGCCTCCGTGCTCGGCTTTTCGCAGGCGTGCGCCATGACTTCGACGTCCTTGACGATCTTGATCGCGGCCGGGGTGCCGGCGAGCGATTCGAGCGTTTCGCCGCCGCCGCCGCAGCCGCCGAGGAGGAGCGCGAAGGCGGCGATCGCGGCGAGGAGGAAGGAGGCGCGCACAGAGACTGAGCCTACGACCAGAACCTGTCCGAGCGGCGTGAGCGCATAGTCTTCGGCGCCCCCGGCAGCTCCCCTATCCCTGGAAGTCCTGACTTGAACGAGCCCGTACAGCAGAACCAGCTACTCGCCTTCATCGAGATCCCGAAGGGGAGCCGCAACAAGTACGAGTACGACGAGGGGCTGGACCGCGTGGTCTTCGACCGTTTCCTGTCCGGCTCGACCGTGTACCCGACCGACTACGGCTTCCTGCCCGGCCATCTCGGCGAGGACGGCGACCCGCTCGACTGCCTCGTGGTCGGGTCCGAGCCGACCTTCCCCGGCTGCGTCACGCCGGTGAAGCCGGTCGCGCTGTTCAAGATGCGCGACGAGAAAGGCGCCGACGACAAGGTCATCTGCGTGCCGGTCCGCGATCCGCGCTGGTCCCACGTCGAAAGCCTCGACGAAGTGCCCGAGCAGCTCCAGGAGGAAGTCGAGCACTTCTTCAACGTCTACAAGAACCTCGAAGACAAGCCGGTGGAGACCGACGGCTGGCACCCGCTGAGCGAGGCCGAACGGACCATCGAAGAGGCCCGCCGCCGCCAGCTCGAGGCGAACGGCGACGAGTAGGTCGCGGGCCGCCGGCGCGGCCCACGGGCGACGCGCCGAAGAGCCGGGACCGCGGCGCAATACTTGGTTCCCAGTGATCGACGCCGCCGCCGTGATCGAGACCGAGCGCCTGCGCCTCGAGCGTTGGGACGAGCGCCACACCGACCTGCTGGTGCGGCTCGCGTCGATGCCCGCGGTGATGCGCTTCATCGGTACCGGCGACCCGTGGCCGCCGCTGCTCGCCGAGGACGTCGCCCGCGCCGAGCGGCGCCACTGGGAAGAGCACGGCTTCGGCTGGCGCGCCGCGATCGACCGCTCGGACGGACGCGCGATCGGCCTCGTCTCGCTGAACTACGCCGGCGAGGGGACGGCAGGCCTCGACCCCTCCGAGCGGGAGATCGGCTGGTGGCTCGAGCCCCAGTCCTGGGGCCGAGGGCTCGGCACCGAGGGCGCCGCGGCGCTCCGCGACGAGGCCTTCGATGCCCTTGAGATGCCCAGCATCATCGCCCGCATCCAACCCCCCAACGCCGCCTCGATCGGCGTCGCCCGGGCGCTGGGAATGGAGTTCGACTTCGAGACGACGGGGCGCAGCGGGGAGCGGCTGGTGGTTTATCGGATGGAGCGGCCTGCGCCTTAGGGGGTGCGGGGGTTCAGGGGCGGGTGGCCGTCCGAGATGGTCGGGGGTGGTCCCGGGCTCCTCATGGGGGTCCTGGCAGGCTGTGACCCCCATGAGGAGCCCAGGACGTGAGGCTTCCGCGGGAGAGGCGTCACAGGGACGGTGCGAGGTCGGACTTCCGTGACGATCGTGTCCGGGAGATTCCACACCTCGGCCCTTTCGTTCACAGAGATGCCGGGAACGTCACACTTTCCGGCCCTCTGGGAGCCTTTTCGAGCCCGAAATGGAGGCCCGGAAACGCGCTGCGTGTTTTAGGGCCCCTATAGGGGGGTCAATACACGCAGCGCGTAAGTCACTGTTGGACAACACGGGAGGAAGCGTGGAGTTCTCACGATCTCTGTGACGAGGTCGGACCTTCGTCACGGTTCCGTGACCCTCCCTTGCGCCTCCCGCGAGGGTCCCTCCACACCTTCCGCACACCCGCCCCTCTCGCCACGGCCACAGCCTGCCCGGGCCGTGGCGAGAGGGGCGCGCCTTTTCCCC
>Ga0207652_10000902_pt1 | contig 28060 bp, 23 predicted proteins | sample KBSC63BmetaG_FD_184334 | JGI IMG/M metagenome (GOLD analysis project Ga0207652, IMG submission 184334) | Corn rhizosphere microbial communities from Kellogg Biological Station, Michigan, USA - KBS C6-3B metaG (SPAdes) (version 2) | ecosystem: Host-associated > Plants > Roots > Rhizosphere ...
TGCTGCGACGGGATATCAGCGGTGTACACGGGGCTCGCGCCGTAAGTGGTCACGTGCAACACGACCGCATCGTTGTTGGCGAGCTTGCCCGTCCAGTACTCGTGCGTTACCGGCAAGTCCAGCGCCGGAATGCCGTGATTGGTTTTCCAGCCGGTGCCGAGATACTCCATGAAGTTGGCGGTTTGCTGCGCGGTGTCTTGTCCGAATCGATCCGCGACCAGATGCAACGCCAGATCCACGCCCGAAGTCAGGCCACCGGCCGTGAAGGTGACCGGGTCGGCCTGCACGTAGCGCACGTCCTTCACCAGCTTCACGTCCGGAAAATCGTGCGCAAAGTTGCCGAAGTACCAGTGATGGGTGGTGGCCTGCTTACCGTCCAGCAGCCCGGCCCGCGCCAGTTTGAAGGCACCGGTGCAAACCGACATGATCGTGACGTGCTGTGCGTGGATCTTCTTCAGCCACGCTTCCAATTCCGGGCTGCCGTGCTGCGCGGGCACCACCACGATATCCGGTGTGGGTGCATCGGCGAAATCGTAATCTGGCGAAATCGTCAGCCCTGGATGATTGGCGCCAGCGCTCTGCAGCGGCGTCTTGCTGGCCGCCACGGTATAGAGCTCGTACGGCGCGATGTCCTTGCCTTGGGCGTCTTTTACGGATGTGTCCGCGAAGACTTCCCAGGGGCCGGCAATATCCATCACGTTGACGTGCTTGCTGATCGCAAACGCGACTTTGATCATGCCGTTGCTCAACGGCTTTGTTGCTGCGCTGCCGACAATCGGCAGCATCGCCAAGGTGGCGGCAAGGATGAGGTGTTTCACGGCGGGTTCCCGGCGATTGGAAACGCGCATGGTCGCATCCGCCGACCTCGCGGGGCGGACACGAATCCGACGATTCCAGCCATCCGCTCAGCGGGCGAAACGCTCCCGGTACTCGCCGGGCGTCGCGCCGTAGCGCGCACGAAACGCGCGCCGAAACGCATCCGCACTATGGAAGCCGACGCAGGATGCGATGCGCTCGATGGAGCTATTGTTCTGCGTCAGCCGTAGACACGCCTGTTCCAGTCGCAGGTGTTCGACGAAACGTGCGGGGCTGGTGCCGAAGGTTTCGGCGAACACGCGGCGGAAATGGCGCACGCTCATCGATACCTGCTCGGCCATGCGCTCGCTGGTGATGTCCTCGTTCAGATGCGCCAGCATCCAGTTCACCAAGCCGCCCATGCGGCCGGTGGCTTGTGTCTGGGCAGCCAGCGGCGCGGAAAATTGAGCCTGATTGCCCGGCCGCTTCACGTACATCACGAGGTAGCGCGCGACTGCAAGCGCTGCGACTGCGCCGAGATCCTCTTCGACCAACGCGAGCGTCAGGTCGATGCCGGCCGTGAGGCCACCTGAGGTGGCGAAGCAGCCGTCGCGCAGGAACAGCCGATCCGGCTCGACGCGGATAGCCGAAAACCGCTGCGCGAGATCATCGGCAAACTGCCAGTGCGTTGCAACGCGCCTCCCGTCGAGCAGGCCGGTCGCCGCGAGCACGTAGGCGCCGGTGCACACCGAGACCACGCGTCGCGTAGTCTTGGCCCGCCTGCGCAGCCAATCCAGCAAGCGCGCATCGGCATTGACGATACGACTGCCGGCTCCGCCCGGGATCACGAGCGTATCGAGCGTCGGCGCGTCTTCGATGGTGTATGCCGGCAGGATTGCAAGGCCGTTCTCCGCGCGCACTGCGCCCGTGCTCAGTCCGATGATGTGAAGCTCATACGGCGGTCTTCCGGTGGCGAGCGCGTTGGCCGCGCCGAATACATCCAGCGGACCGGTGAGATCGAGCGCCTGCATGTCGTCGTAGGCGAGCAGGCCGATCGCTCTGCTCATGGGTGGTGGATTCATCGTGCCATCATCCTGGCAGCCAGGGCCCTGCGCCAGGAAATCGAAGCTGCCGCTTCGGTCGCTTTGGCGGACATGAGACGTCGGGGCGCTTCCAACCTTTGCAGGCGTTATACCTTGGGATCGAGTAACGCATCCGCTCCCAGTTCGCGCAACTGGCGTGCGACTTCGCGGCCCAGCGCGACGGGATCGTCGCCGGGAGCATCCGCGCGCAGCAGGCGTCCGTCGCGCGCGTCGCCCAGCAAGCCGTGCAGGTGCAGCGTGCCATCGGCTGCATTCTCGCACCACGCACCCAGCGGCATGGTGCAGTCGCCGCCCATCGCCGCGTTGAGTGCGCGCTCGGTGTCCACGCTGCGACGGGTAAGCGCATCATCCAGAACCTTCACGCGTTCGATCACGCGCGCGTCACCCGCGCGGATTTCCACCGCGATCGCGGCCTGCCCCGGTGCCGGCAGCCATTCGGGCGGCGCAAGCCGCGAACGGATGCGTGCGCCGAGCCCCATGCGTTCGAGGCCCGCAACGGCAAGAATGATCGCCGCGTAATCACCGCGGTCGAGTTTGGCGAGGCGCGTGCCGACGTTGCCGCGCAGATCCGTGATTTCCAGGTCGGGGCGCCGCGCACGCAATTGCGCCGTGCGTCGGAGCGAAGACGTGCCGACCCGCGCACCTTTTGGTAACGCATCGAGTGAAGCGCAGTCGTTGCTGACGAATGCGTCCGCGCAATCCGCGCGCTGCAGGATGGCGGCCAATTCGAATTGCGGATCGAGTTGCGCGGGCACGTCCTTGAGGGAATGCACAGCGAGATCGGCGCGGCCTTCGGCGATCGCGATTTCCAGTTCCTTGAGGAACAAACCCTTGCCGCCGATCGCCGCCAGCGAGCGATCCAGCACTTCGTCACCGCGCGTGGACAGTGGCAGCAACGCCACGGTCAGATCCGGATGCGCGTCGCGCAAGCGCTGCGCCACGTGCTCGGCCTGCCACAGGGCCAGCGGGCTTTTGCGGGTGGCAATGCGCAGCAAGGAAGCCGACATGCAGGGGACGTTCGCAAATTCGATCTGTGCAAGTATCGCATCGATCACCGGATGCCGCCGCTGTCGGTGTTTTTGCGCACTGAACGGCGCTCCGCAGTCGACCCAAACCAACGCATCGCAACCCGTTCGGCTGCAACTCAGGTTGCTGAATCTTGCCCGCGCGCTGTTCAAGCGCGTTCAGTTTCGCCCCGGAAACTGAACACTTCTTTCACGCGGAAGGAGAGTCCCATGAAGAAGCTTCCCATGATCATCGCCAGCCTGCTGGCAGTCGTGGCTGCCACGGGCATAGCGGCAGCCCCGGCACCACCATCCCACCATTCGAGTGTCAGCGAACGCGGCACCCCCGATCTCGATTGCAAACTGACCTTCTCGCTGACGGGCTGGTCGCTGATCTACAAGCATGCCGATGGCACGGGCCGTGTGACTTGCGAGAACGGCCGATCGATGCCGGTGAAAATCAGCATCAAGGGCGGCGGCTTGACCGCCGGCAAATGGCATATCGACAACGGCAAGGGAAAGTTCACCGACGTGCATACCATCTCTGACGTGCTGGGCCGTTACGCGCAGGGCGGCGCGCACGCCGGCGTGGTCAAATCCGCCGAAGCACAGGTGCTGACCAAGGGCACCGTTTCACTGGCGCTCGCCGGCCATGGCGAAGGCATCGACCTGGGCGTCGATGTCGGCGCGTTCACCATCAGCCGCCGGTAAAGCCTTTCGCTGATGAGTGTGTTGCGGGCTGCGGCGAAAGCCGCAGCCTGTTCTTTTTCAGGCTTCACTGCCGCGCAAATCCCGCACCGCCGTTTCCATCGCCGCCGCGTTGCTCGATGCCCGCATCGGCTCGCCCACCGATAACCCGACATGGGCGCGAAACCGCCGTGGCAGGCGGGCGCGCCCCACCTTCGAGTCGCGCCGGCTCCACATGCTGCCCCACAACCCGCGCAGTGCCATCGGGATCACCAGTACCGGTCGCCGCGCAAGGATCTTTTCCACGCCCGGACGGAACGCTGCAATTTCGCCGTCCAGCGTCAGGCCGCCTTCCGGGAAGATGCACACGAGTTCGCCTTCGGCCAGCGCGGCATCAACGGCATCGAACGCGCGCGCCATGAGCTTGGGATGTTCCTTGCCGCCCGCGATGGGGATGGCCTTGGCGGCACGGAACACGAAACTGAGCACGGGCACCTTGAAGATCTTGTAGTACATCACGAAGCGAACCGGCCGCCGCACGCTGCCCATGATGATCAGCGCGTCCATGAAGCTGACGTGGTTGCAAACCAGCAACGCCGGTCCCTCGTCTGGAATGCGTTCCAGACCATTCGCCCGCACGCGGTACAGCACGCTGATCAGCAGCCAGTCCACGAAGCGCATCAGGAACTCGGGCACCAGCAGGAAGATCCACAGCGTCACCGCGGCATTCAGGAGCGCCGTGACGAGGAACAACTGCGGAATCGTCAGCCCCGCCGCCAGCGTGCCGAAGGCAAACACCGCAGCTACGACGAGGAACACGGCGTTGATGATGTTGTTGCCGGCGATCACGCGTGACAGTTCGCCCTGCGGTGTGCGGCTTTGTACCAGCGCGAACAGCGGCACGATGAAGAACCCCGCGAACAGGCCAAGCAACATCATGTCCAGCGCAATCCACCAGTTTCCCGGTGCGTGCAGGAAGGCCAGCCAGTCGAGATCGGTGTAGGCCGGCGCGGCATGCCGCGCGAAGTACAGCAGGATGCCGAACAGCGTCATCCCGAAAGCGCCCAGTGGCACCAGTCCGATTTCGACCTTGTGGCCCGAAAGCCTTTCGCACAATAACGAGCCGATGCCGACGCCGATCGAGAACAGCGCCAGTACCAGGATTTCCACGCTGGCGCCGCCGCCGAGATACAGGCGGGTGTAATTCGGCAGTTGCGCGGTCACCACGCCACCGAAGAACCAGAACCACGAGATGCCGAGGATTGCATTGAACACGGCGCGCTGTTTTGCAGCCAGCTTCAGCACGCGTCCGCTTTCGACGATGAAGTTCCAGTTGAACTTCAGGTTCGGCGCCGCAGCCGGCACGCGCGGAATCGCAAGGCTGGCCACGAGCCCCAGTACCGCGATGCCGATTACCAATGCCGCGGCGGCCGTCCAGCCGAAGTGCGAGGCGATCGCGGCGCCGCCCGCGATCATGCCGATGAGGATCGCGAGCGACGTGCCCGTCTCGACCAGGCCGTTGCCGCCCACCAGTTCGTTGCGCTCGAGTACCTGCGGCAGGATCGCGTACTTGATCGGCCCGAACACAGTCGAGTGCAGGCCCATCAGGAACAGCACGACGAACAGCAGCAGCGGGCTTCTTGCGTAAAAACCCCACGCGGCGACGCACATCGCCGCGATTTCGAACACCTTCACCCAGCGGATCAACGTGTGCTTTTCGTATTTTTCCGCCAGCTGGCCTGCGCTAGCCGAAAACAGGAAGAACGGCAGGATGAACAACGCGGGCGCGAGGTTCGAATAGAACCCGATCTGGCTGGTCGACAACCCCAACTGGAATCCGACCAGCACCACCGTCGCGTTGCGGAACGCGTTGTCGTTGAACGCGGCCAGCGATTGCACCGCGAAGAACGGTGCGAAGCGGCGTTTGCCAAGCAGGCGGAATTGACTCATGCGGCCCCCTTCGTCCCGGCCAGGACCGGGCTATTGTGCCCGCGATTGGCCGCGTGGTTGCGCCATGGTTTGTGTCGCCTGCGCGCAGGCTCCTACGGCTCGTGTAGGTTGGGCTGAGCAATGCGAAGCCCAACGTTGTGATGCATGCCCGCGTTGGGCTTCCACCGGATGAAGCCCGGTGTCAGCCCAACCTACGATGCTTTGTAGGAGCCTGCGTGCAGGCGATTCGCGGGTCAGCGCAGCACCAACGCCCGATGCCCGATGTCGTTTCGATGGAACGCGCCATCGAAATCGATGCATTCGATCGCTTCGTATGCACGCTCGCGCGCCTGCGCGAGATCATCGCCCAGCGCACACACGCACAGCACGCGGCCGCCGGCGGTGATCGTCCTTCCATCCGGACCGAGTTTGGTACCGGCCTGGAACACTTTCACGTCGGCGCCGGCATCGGCATCCAATCCTGAAATCGCGTCGCCCGCTTTCGCCTTGCCGGGATAGCCTTGCGCCGCGATCACGACGCCCAGCGACGGGCGCGGATCCCACTTCGCCTCAGCGCGATCGAGCCTGCCGTCCAGCGCAGCTTCGATCAACCCAGCGAAGTCCGATTGCAACCGTTGCATGATCGGTTGCGTCTCGGGATCACCAAAGCGCACGTTGAATTCGATGACCTTCGGTGCGCCGGTTCTGTCGATCATCAAACCGGCGTAGAGGAACCCGGTGAACGGCGCGCCTTCGGCGGCCATGCCGCGCAGGGTCGGCTCGATGACTTCCGCACGGATGCGACGCTCGACTTCCGGCGTCACCACGGGCGCGGGCGAATACGCACCCATGCCGCCGGTGTTGGGTCCGGTGTCGCCGTCACCGACGCGCTTGTGGTCCTGGCTGGACGCCATCTGCAGATAGTGCGCGCCATCGGTCATCACGATGTAGCTGGCTTCCTCGCCTTCGAGGAATTCCTCGATCACCACGCGCGCCGAGGCATCGCCGAATGCATGCGCCCCGAGCATGTCGGTGAGTGCGTGCTCGGCTTCGGCCAGCGTCATCGCCACCACCACACCCTTGCCGGCGGCGAGGCCGTCGGCCTTGATGACGATCGGCGCGCCATGCTGACACACGTATTCAAGCGCGGGTTGCAGTGTGGTGAACACCGCGTAGCGCGCGGTCGGGATATGGTGGCGTGCGAGAAAATCCTTCGTGAAGGATTTGGACCCTTCAAGCTGCGCCGCCGCGGCGGTCGGCCCGAAGACGCGCAACCCCGCGGCGCGAAACTTGTCCACCACGCCCGCGACCAGCGGTGCTTCCGGTCCGACCACGGTGAAATCGACGCCTTCGTCTTGCGCAAGTTTCAGCAATCCATCCAGATCGCTCGCGGAAACATTCGCGTTGCGCATCCGCGGTTCGCGTGCGGTGCCAGCGTTGCCGGGCGCGACGATCACTTCGTCGACGCGCGGCGATTGCGAGAGTTTCCAGGCCAGCGCATGTTCGCGACCGCCGGAGCCGATGACGAGAACCTTCATCTATCGGGGCTCGGGATCCGGAACTCGGGACTCGCATGTGCGTTCATCGAGCAATCACGCTTTGGGCAGAGCTGTGCATTATGCAGACGCGCCCGACAAACAGCCAAGGAATAACAATGGCGCACCTTGAGAATTGTTCACCCAGCTTTCCCCGAGTCCCGAGTTCCGGGTCCCGAGTCCCGTCGTAACATTTCCAGCAACGCCGCCCGCGGCAACTTGCCCGTCTCGCTGCGGGGCAGCGCATCGACCCGCCTCAGCGGTCGCGGCAAGAACACCGGATCGACTTCGCACCGCAAGACACGAAGGATGGCGCCAGCATCCAGATCCGGCGCGACCACCAGCGCGGCGATGCGGCGCACGCCCATCGCATCGGTTTCGTCCATCTGGAACACCACGCCGTCGCGCACGCCCGGCACCGCCAGCAACTTGTGCGTCAGGTCGCCCAGCGATGCGCGTTTGCCCGCGATTTCCAGCAGATCGGTGTTGCGGCCGCGCAGGCGATAGCGCCCATCGGCCAGCAGCTCCACGATGTCGGCCAGTACCACGGGCTGCGCCAGTTGCGGCGCCTCGATGCGAGTGCCGTCCGGCTGCGGATGCAACGTCACGCCGGTGTAAGGCGTCCAGCCATCTTCGTGCGCGGTGCGGCGATGCGCGATCACGCAGGTTTCGGTGGAGCCAAACACTTCCTGCACCGGCGTGCCGTAACGCGCCTCGGCGTCAAGCGCCAGATCGCGCGCAAGCGGCGCGGTAGCGGAAACGATGCCCGAGAGCCGCGGCAGCGGCTGTCCGGAATCGAGCAGCGCGCGCAAGTGCACCGGCGTGGTCACAAGGACGCGGGGTCCCGGCAGTTGCCGCAGCGAAGCCGCGATGTCGGCCGCGAAGAACGGCTTGCTCGCGCATACCGCGGCATGGCCGAACAAGGGCAACAGCACGGAAAATTCCAGCCCGTACATGTGCTGCGGCGGCACGGTCGCCACCACCTGGTAATCGCCGTCGGCCAGCGCGCGTAACAGCGCATCGTTGTGCCCGGTCGAGATCGCGAGCTTGCCCCACTGCTTGGGATTGGCGCGCGGTACGCCGGTCGAACCGGAGGTGTAACCGATCGCTGCCAGCGCAGTGTCGCCAATCAAAACTGCGGGGCCCGCGAAGGCAGCCTCCGCATTCGCCGTGAAACGCAGATAGCCCGGCGGCGCTGGATCGAGCTCGGCATCACCCAGCGAGTAGCTGTCCGGATGCGCGGCGAGTGTTTCGTCGATGGCGTGGGCGGCACGCGACGGCGGCAGCAGATTGGTTTGCCCGCGCGCCAGCAACGCGGCAAAAGCGACCAAGAACGCGTACCGGTCTTCGCACAAATTGACCGCCGCCTGCGCATCCGGAAGGCGCGACGCCAGTGCGGTGACGTCGGCCAGGAACTGGCTGACCGTCACCGCGTGGCCATCCCGCCACGCGATGGCGCGTTGCGGCGACGCATGCGCAAGCAAGGGTCGCGATGACCCCGCCACTTGGCTTTGCGGTGTTGGATAAACACTCGACACAGGAAACTCCCCCGTTCCCTTCAGGCGCGAATGATAGCGCCGCTCACGGCATCCGTGATCGGCGTGGGCTTGTCGAAACCGCCCAGCGGCGCATCCAGCACGCCGTCGGGTTCGTCACCGAAAATCGCACGGATGTCCGCGGCGCTGCGCGCGGGTGGCTCGCCGTGGCGGTTGGCGCTGGTGGAAACGACCGGGCCTCCGAAAGCGCGGCAAAGCGCGGCGGACGGCGCGTGCGCCGTGACACGCAAGGCAATCCCCGCATGCCCGCCAGCAATCCACTCCGGCACCCGCGGCGAACGCGGGAAGATGAAGGTGTGCGCGCCGGGCCAAGATTCACGCGCCCGATCCAGGGCAGCCTCGGATGCATCACCGATCCAGCCTCGAACCTGTTCGAAATCGGCGGCGATCAGCAGCACGCCCTGCTCGGGTGGACGGCGCTTCATCGCGAAGATTTTTTCGAAAGCCCCGCGATTGTCCGGGTCGCAACCGAAACCGTATACGCCTTCGGTGGGGTAAGCCAGCACGCCGCCTGCGCGCAGCAACGCGGCGGCGGCTTCGACTTCTTCGACGTTGAAAACGCGCATGGATCAGGGTCGGTTAACGGGATGCCACGTGAGCCGCCCTAGACGTCGAACGGCGGCGCTTCCGTTGCCGCTGGGGTGGATGTTTTCTTTGCCGCGGTCTTTTTGGCCGCGGTTTTCTTCGCAGCGGCTTTTTTCGATGCGATTTTCTTTCTGGCCGTCTTCTTCGCAGCCACCTTCTTGGCCGGCGCCTTCTTCGCGACGGCTTTTTTGGCAGCGGTCTTCTTGAACGCCCCGCGTCCGCGCCGCACCGGCGCCGCTTCGATCAGCGCCTTGCATTCCTCGTGCGTCAGCGACTTGGGTTCGCGGTCTTTCGGAATCTTCGCATTCTTCTCGCCATCGGTGATGTATGGCCCGTAGCGCCCGTTCAACACCTGGATGCCGTCGCCGAAATCGGTGATGAGGCGATTCGCGATCAGCTCCAGCTTTTCGCGAATCAATTCGCGCGCGCGTTCCAGAGTGATCGTGTAGGCGCTCTCGCCGTCCTTGATGGACGCATACATCGTGCCCTTCTTCACGAACGGGCCGAAACGGCCCATGCCGGCCGAGATGTCCTCGCCATCCGTATCCTTGCCGAGGTCGCGCGGCAGCTTGAAGAGCTCCAGCGCTTCTTCCAGCGTGATGGTGTGCATGCTCTGGCCGGGCAGCAACGATGCGAATTTCAGTTTCTCGTCGCTGTCCTTGTCGCCCAGCGCGGCATAGGGCCCGTAGCGGCCGAGCCGCACCGAGACAGGCTTTCCGGTTTTCGGATCGTCGCCGAGCAAACGCGCGCCGGTCGCCTCGCTGCGATCGACCGATTCCATCTTGTCGTCGACCAGCGCCTTGAACGGCTTCCAGAACTCCGCCATCAACGGACGCCATTCCTCTTCGCCGCGGCTGACCGCATCGAGTTCGTCCTCGAGTTTCGCGGTGAAGTCGTAATCGACGTATTGCGTGAAGTGCGCGGTCAGGAACTTCGCGACCGCACGACCGACGTCGGTGGGCTTGAAGCGGCGCGAATCCAGGATCACGTATTCGCGCGACAACAGTGTCTGGATGATGCTGGCGTAGGTCGACGGACGGCCGATGCCGTATTCCTCCAGCGTCTTCACCAGCGAAGCCTCGGAATAACGCGGCGGCGGTTCGGTGAAATGCTGGTCGGCGACGATTCCGGCGAGCGGCACCGCTTCGCCTTTCGCCAACGCGGGCAGCTTGCGCTTCTCCTCGTCGTCTTCGGCACCTTTGATGTCGCGACCTTCCTCGTACACCGCGAGGAAACCGGGGTCGACCACGGTGGTGCCGGTGGCGCGAAAACCGGCGGCGTCACCGCACGGAAATTCCACGGAAACGGTATTGAGCGTCGCCGGTTTCATCTGGCAGGCGACCGCGCGTTTCCAGACCAGCTCGTACAGCTTCAACTGATCGGGCGTCAGATACGCAGCGACGGACTTCGGCGTGCGCAACGCCGAAGTCGGACGCACCGCTTCGTGCGCTTCCTGGGCATTCTTGGACTTGGTCTTGTAGACCATTGCGTGCTCGGGGAGGCCATGCTTGCCGAACTCGTGCTCGATGGTCTGGCGCAACTCGGCGATCGCTTCGCCGGAAAGATGCGTCGAATCGGTACGCATGTAGGTGATCAGGCCGACGTTGCCCTCGCCACCCAGCGACACGCCCTCGTACAGACCCTGCGCGATGCGCATGGTGCGGCTGGTGGCCATGCCGAGCTTGCGCGCGGCTTCCTGCTGCAGCGTGGACGTGGTGAACGGCGCGGCCGGACGGCGCTGGCGCTGCTTCGACTGGATGTCGCCGACAATGAGTTGCCCGTTCGCGGCCTTCAACAAGGCGTCGCGCGCGGCGTGCGCGTCGGCCGCGTTTGTGAGGTCGAACTGTTCGAACTTCTTGCCTTGAAGCCTGACCAGCCGCGCGCTGAATTCGCCGTCCTTGTGCGCGAGTTTCGCTTCGACCGTCCAGTATTCGCGCGGAACGAAGGCTTCGATTTCTTCCTCGCGCTCGACGATCATCCTCAGCGCCGGCGATTGCACCCGGCCGGCCGACAGCCCGCGCTGCACCTTGCGCCACAGCACCGGCGACAAGTTGAAGCCGACCAGGTAATCCAGCGCGCGGCGCGCCTGCTGGGCATCCACCATGTCGTGCGACAGCTTGCGCGGGTGCGCCACGGCTTCCTTGATCGCGCGCGGCGTGATTTCGGAAAACACCACGCGGTGGGTTTCCTTGCCCTTCAGCAAACCTCGGTCCTTCAGTATCTCGCTGATGTGCCAACTGATCGCCTCGCCCTCGCGATCCAGGTCGGTCGCCAGATAAATCGACTCGGCAATCTTGGCCGCCTTGGCGATTTCATCGACATGCTTGATGTTTCGTTCGATCAGCGCGTAATCCATCCGGAAGTCGTGATCGGGATCGACCGCGCCTTCCTTGGGTACCAGGTCGCGGACATGGCCGTAGGACGCCAGCACCTTGAAGTCGTCGCCGAGGTATTTGTTGATCGTCTTGGCCTTGGCAGGCGATTCGACGATGAGCAGGTTTTTGGCCATGGTTTGAACGCGATCCATGGGCGGCCCGGGCCGCCCTCTATATATAGTGAACACACGCGCAGGGTGGTCGTGTCAAGCTTTGCCGGTAAAAACGCGCTGCCAGCGGCCATTCACGGCCGGGCCGACCATGCCCTCCAGTTCCAGCAACAACAGCATGGAGGACAACGCCGCGGGCGCCAGCTGGGTGCGTTCAGCCAGTTCGTCCAGCGATGCGGGCGCGTCCCCAAGCGCGGCGAGAAGTGAAATGTAATCAGGGTCTTGGCCTCGACCTCCCCCACCCGGCGACTGCGGCGCCTCCGAGGCATCGACGGCCTCCAGCCGGGCGCGCAGCCCTGCGCCCTGCGCCTGTGCCGCGGGCGTCAGGGCCTCGATCACCTCGGCGGCGGTTTCGACCAGCCGCGCACCATCCCGGATCAACCGATGACAGCCCTTGGCCAGCGGATTATGGATGGACCCGGGCAACGCGAACACCTCGCGGCCCGCTTCGACAGCCAGCCGCGCGGTGATCAGGGACCCCGATTGCAAGCCTGCTTCCACCACCAATGTGCCGAGTGAAAGTCCGGCGATCAGGCGGTTGCGGCGCGGAAAGTGATCGGGCCGTGCTTCGGTCCCCGGCGAAAATTCGCTGACAATCGCGCCGTGCTCGACGATCCGGGCCGCCAGATCGCGGTGCTTGCGCGGATAGATCAGGTCGGGACCGGTGCCGATCACGGCCACGGTTTGACCGCCGGCTTCCATCGCAGCAGCGTGTGCCGCGCCATCGATGCCATCGGCCATGCCGCTGGTGACCGTGAGGCCTGCGCGGCTCAAGGTGCGCGCGAAGTCGCGCGCGGTGGCCAACCCCTGCGCACTGGCGCTGCGCGCGCCCACGATCGCCACCTGCGGCCCCAGCAGCACCGCCGGGTCACCGGCGACAAACAACGCTGCGGGCGGCTGCGGGATGGTTTCCAGTTGCGGCGGGAAGTCCGCCTCCTCGCAACGCAGCAGCCGATGGCCCGGCTGCGCCAACCATGCCAGGTCCGCATCCAGGCGGACGGCGTCGGGATGGGCGATCCATTCCAATGCGGTTTGTTCCAACCCGGCCGACGCACGCAATTTGCGCGCATCGCGGCAGATCGCTCGCGCCGATCCCGCTCGTTGCAACAAGGCGCGCAGCCCCGCGCCACCCAATCCGGGCGAGCGCAGCAGGGTCAGCCATGCGAGCAGTTCATCATCATCGGTCATGACGGCAAGTGTAGGGGCACCCCCAAAACGAAACGGCGCGGTTGGAGCCGCGCCGTCGTGTAGGGCGAATCCGAACGTTTACGCGATGCGTTGAATCGCATCGCGTGTTCGGATGAGCGCCCGACCAAGGACGGCCGGGCCGGGACTCCGCGCCAGGGAGGGCTGCTCGCTTGGACCCCTATTCCGGCGCTTGCACCGTGTCGCCGACCCTGATCGGGCGGATGCCGTCCATCACGAGCCCGTAGCTCACGTGTGCGAAGGTGCGGAACACCATCAGGTGCCCCACGAATTCGCTGGGCAGCTTGACCTTCGGACCGAACTCGCGGCGCGCGGTATTGCCCTGGACCAGATCGGTCACGGTGTCCCCCGGCTGGTAAATCGCGAAGGCGGTGCCATTGTCCACGCCGTCATCACTGCCGACGTTCAGTGCCACCACATCCATCGGCCCCTGGAACGAATTGCCGTCGTAACCGTTGGACAGCGCCATGACGTAGGCGTCGGCGGGCGCGTTGCGCGGGGCGTGCGGGTAGTAGGTGAAGTCGTAAGGCGTGTCGTCCACCGGCATCAGGCGGTCACCCGCGCGGATCTCCATGCTGGCATTGGTGAGCAGCAGCGTGGCCGGATCTCCGTTCTTCAGCACTTGTGCAGTACCGATCACGCGCACCTCGGTGCCGATTTCCGTGCCGCGGCCGAAATGGCCGTCGTTGCGGAAATCTTCCTGCCACGGACCCGGCGCGAGGTCCACGTTGTTGTTGACCAGGTGCCCGACATCATCCATCCGGCCGCCATCATTGAACTGGCGGAATACATGGGTCGGCCGCACGATCGCGAAGCGCTGGCCGACGCTGGCCGCAGCCAGTTTGCGCACGTACAGGTTCATGCCTTCGGTGGCGCGCGGCTCGCTCTCCTCGATCGCCACCACGTAAGGCGTCTGCTGCAACTGCGCCGCCGTGAGCACGCGAAAATCCTTGAGGAACGGCTCGATCGCGGACAACGGCACCGTCGGGATCGGGTTGGCTTCGACCGCGGCGCGCTTGGCCACGTGCAAGCCGTTCACGTCAAGGTCCAGTACGTCGCCCGGATAAATGCGATGCGGGTTGAAGACCTGCTGGTTGACGTCCCAGATTTCGGGCCACAACCACGGCTTCTGGAGGAAACGCGCCGAAATGCCCCACAGCGTGTCGCCCTTCTTCACCACATAGGTGTGCGGGTGATCGGCGCGCAGCTGGGCTCCAGCTGCATAGGCGGCGAACGTGATCAACAAACCCGCGCTCAGCGCAAGCAGTTTCTTAAACATGACCGGCAATCCCCCGATCCCCCACAAGTTTCAGCGAGTGTACCCGAAAGGCCGGCGGCGGCAAGCAAAAACTTCACATTTGGTGACGGGGTATTCGAAACCGCGGGCACGACCACACCGCTGCTAGGCTATGCCCGGCATGAAAACGGCCCCGGCCGACCCCATTTGATCCTTGCGCTCCAATACCGCGTCCCGTCATGGCCAAACTCGACATCCTCGAATTCCCCGATCCGCGCCTGCGCCTTGCCGCGCAAAAGGTCGAGGCGTTCGACGCTGACCTGAAACGCCTGGCCGACGACATGCTGGAGACGATGTACGCGGCGCCCGGTATCGGCCTGGCGGCGACGCAGGTCAATGTGCAGAAGCGGCTGCTGGTGCTGGACGCATCCGAGACCCATGACGATCCGCGGGTGTTCGTGAATCCGGAGCTGCTGGAAGCCCGCGGCACCGAGATCTGCCAGGAAGGCTGCCTGTCATTCCCCGGCGTGTATGCCGACGTCGAACGCAAGGACTGGATCCGCGTGCGGGCCCAGGATGTCACCGGCAAAACGTTTGAACTCGAAACCGATGGCCTGCTGGCGGTGTGCATCCAGCACGAGATGGATCACTTGGTCGGCAAGGTGTTCGTTGATTACCTCTCGCCGCTGAAACGCTCGCTGCTGCTGCGCAAGCTGGAGAAGCAGCGGCGTCACGCAGGCTGACGCGCCGATGCCGGGAACACGACTGCGGCTGGTGTTCGCCGGCACGCCCGACTTCGCGGTGCCGGGATTGCGCGCCTGCATCGAGGCTGGCGAAGTCGTTGCGGTCTACACCCAACCCGATCGCCCCGCAGGGCGCGGCCGCAAGCTGGCCCCGAGTCCGGTCAAACAAGCGGCACTCGCCGCGGGCCTCCCGGTCGAGCAACCCGAATCGTTGAAGATATCGGAAACGCAAGCACGTCTGCGCGATTGGGCGCCCGATCTGATGGTAGTGATCGCCTATGGCTTGATCCTGCCGCGCAAGGTGTTGGCGATTCCGCGCCTCGGCTGCTGGAACCTGCACGCGTCGCTGCTGCCGCGCTGGCGCGGCGCGGCACCGATCCAGCGCGCGATCCTGGCTGGCGATGCGGAAACCGGCGTGTGTCTGATGCAGATGGAACCCGGCCTCGATACCGGCCCCGTGCTGCTTTCGGAATCGACGCCCATTCGCGCTGACGACACCGGCGGCACGCTGCACGACCGTCTCGCCGACATCGGCGCGCGGGTGCTGCGCGCAGGTCTGCAACGCGTCATCGCGGGTGAAAGCATGTCTGCCATGCCGCAGTCCGGGGCCGGTGCCACTTACGCACACAAGCTCGAGAAATCCGAAGCCGAGCTGGATTTCTCGCGGCCAGCGATTGAACTCGAACGCAAGGTGCGCGCGTTCGATCCGTGGCCGGTGGCGGAAGCCGACGTTGCCGGCGAGCGGGTACGGGTGTGGCACGCTCTTGCGGTACCGAGTCCCGAGTCCCGAGAAACTCGCCGCTCCTGCGGCTCGCCCTCCGGGCCATCGGCTTCGCCGATGTTCGCTCCGGCATCCTGCCTCCGCAGTCCGAGTCCCGGGCAGATCGTTGCAGCATCGAAACGCGGCATCGACATCGTCTGTGGCGAAGGCGCGCTGCGCATCCTCAAGCTGCAACGCGCGGGCGGGCGCGTGATCGGCGCGGCCGATTACGTGAACGCGCGTGCCGGGCTGCGCCAGGCATGAGCGACGCCCGCGCGCTGGCGGCGGAAGTCCTCGCGGCGGTCGCGCTGCGTGGCACCTCATTGCGCGAACAGCTGCGGCCAGCACAGGCGAAACTTCCCGACGCGCGCGATCGCGCCCTGCTCACGGCATTGTGCAACGAAGGCGCGCGTTGGTGGTTGCGCTTCGACAAGGCGCTCGATGGGCTGCTGCAGCAGCCGCTGCGCAAGCGCGAACCCGCGCTGCACGCGTTGCTGGTGCTGGGCGTCGTGCAACTGGAAACCATGCGGCTGCCGCCGCACGCGGCGGTTGCAGCCACGGTGGAAGCCACGCGTGCGTTGGCGCGCGGCGGTTTCGCGAAACTCGTCAACGCGGTGCTGCGACGCTGGCTGCGCGAATGCGATTCGATCAACGCGCAACTCGATCGCGACGCCGTCACGCGCAGCGCACATCCGCGCTGGCTGATCGACACCCTTGCACGCGACTGGCCGGAACATGCGGACGCGATACTCGCTGCGAACAACGCACCCTCGCCACCCATGCTGCGCGTCAACGCACGGCGCACGACGCGCGATCGAATGCTGGCGGCACTTGTGGAAGCAGGTTGCGAAGCGCAGCCACATGCTTTCCTGCGAGATGCCGTGACACTCGCCGCGAATACCGACGTGACGCGCCTGCCGGGTTTCGCCGAAGGCCATTTCTCCGTGCAGGATGGTGCTGCGCAATGCGCCGCGGATCTGCTGGATTTGCGCGATGGCTTGCGCGTGCTGGATGCCTGCGCCGCACCGGGCGGAAAGGCCTGCCACGCGCTGGAACGCGCCGACGTGCAACTCGTTGCACTCGACGCCGATGCACGAAGCGTCGGTTCGATTCGCACGAACCTCGATCGTCTCGGCCTGCACTGCGACGTGCGCACAGGCGACGCGGGCGATCCTGCGATGTGGTGGGACGGGGACGGCAAGCCATTCGATCGCATCCTGCTGGACGCACCGTGCTCCGCCACCGGCGTGATCCGGCGCCACCCCGACATCAAGCTGCACCGGCGCGCGGGCGATATCGCGCAACTCGCAGCGGGACAAAGACATCTGCTCGACGCCTTGTGGCCGCTGCTGGCGCAAGGCGGCCGGGTGATCTACGCCACCTGCTCGCTGTTGCGCGAGGAAAACGAACGCGTCGTGGAGACGTTTCTTTCCACGCACGCAGGCGCACGCGCGCTGCCCGTCGAATTGCCGGCCGACCACAAGGCCGGGGCTGGCTGGCAGATTCTCCCCGGCGAAGGCGGACTGGATGGCATGTTTTACGCGGTCCTCGAAAAACGCGGATGACACCGTATTCGGTTAACCTCCGTTCGCCCCGAGCGTAGGCCCCATCCTTGTTCAAAGCCGGGGCCGAAGTCGAAGGGCCTGCGCTTCGACTTCGTTCGCTTCGCTCACTACGCTCAGCGCGAACGGAATATACGCGACGCACAATGCCTCTGACATCAATGTCGAAGTTCCGCGCCCAACTCCGCTGGTTCGACGACGAACGCATGCAGTTGTTGTTGCTGTTCGCGTTCGCGCTGTTGCTGCTGGGTCTCGGCATCGGGCTGCGCGACCCGTGGCCATCGGACGAGCCGCGCTTCGCACTGGTGGCGCGCGAGATGCTGTCGAGCGGGCAATGGCTGTTCCCGCATCGCGGCGTCGAGTTGTATTCCGACAAGCCGCCGCTGTTCATGTGGCTGGAAGCCTGCGCATATTTCCTGACCGGCGGCTGGCGCGGCTGGTTCCTGTTGCCGTCGCTGCTCGCGGGGCTGGGGACACTCGTGCTGGTGTACGACTTCGTGCGCCGCCAGTGGAATCACCACGCGGGGCTGCTCGCCGCCGCCGCGGTGCTGGTGAGTTTCGACTTCACCTTCCAGATGCGCGGCGCGCAGATCGACGGCGTGGAAGTCTTCTGGATCGCGCTGGCAATGTACGGCCTGCTACGCCACTTGCTGCTGGGTCCGGCGTGGCGCTGGTATGCAATCGGTTTTCTTGCAGCCGGACTCGGCGTGATCACCAAGGGCGTCGGCGTGCTGGCGCTGCTGGTATTCCTGCCATTCTGGTTTGCGCGCTGGCGCGGCTGGGATCACGTATTGCCCGTGCAACATTGGAATCCACGCTGGTGGCTGGCGTTGTTGTTCGTCGTGCCCGTACTCGGATGGGCATTGCCGATGCTGTGGTCGGCACTGCACGTGCATGCGGGCGATGCCGCGTACGCGCGCTACGCGCACGACATCCTGCTCGGCCAGACGGTGTCGCGCTACGCCGAACCCGCGCACCACATCCATCCGTGGTGGTTCTACCTGCCCGTGATCGCGTTCGAATGGCTGTCGCTGTCGCTGGCGATTCCGTGGGCGGTGCCGGGATGGAAACGCGCCCTGCAACGCCGCGACGCGCGCATGCTGCTGCCGCTGGCCTGGATGGTGCTGGTGGTGATCTTCTTTTCGCTGAGCGGCGGCAAACGCGACGTGTACATCCTGCCCGCGCTGCCCGTCACCGCGATCGCGCTGGCGCCGCTGTTGCCGGACATCCTCCGCGCGCGCTCGTTCCGCTGGGCGCTGTGGATTTTGACGCTGCTGCTGGCGCTGGTGTTGCTGATCGCCGGCATCGGCCTGCATACCGGTCATCTGCACAAGCTGGTGGCATTGGCCGCCTCGGCGCTGGATGGCGAGCCCGCGCCGTTGATCGCGATGATCCTCGGCATGGGCGCCGCCGGCACATTGATCGCGCTGATCGCGCGGCCGCGGCACGCAGCATGGGGCTGGGCGGCGTTTGCGCTGGTGGCCTGGGGCGCGTGGGGATTGGTCGCGTATCCCTTGCTCAACGGCTATTCGTCAGCACGCGCGGTGATGGCGCGCACCGCGAACATAGTGCCCGCGGGCGATCCGATCGCGCTGGTGGCATGGAAAGAACAGAACCTGCTGATGCTGGATACGCTCGGACGCGACACCGTCGATTTCGGTTTCAAGCTCGCCTGGCACGCGCAACTCGAACAAGCACTCGCATGGCAGGCGGCCGACCCCGCGCACCGCTGGGTCTTCGCCTACGGCAAAGTACTGGCGCCGTGCGTGCGGATGCGCGATGCCGTCCATGTCGGGCATGCCAACCGCCGCGAGTGGTATGTGTTCAGCCGTAGCGCCGTCGTGCCGGGCTGCGTGCCACCCCGAGGCGACGACGCGGGACAATTTGGCGCGTATGAACCCGACGATGACTGACGCCATGCATTCGGTGCACCTGCTCGGCTTCGACAACGGCGTCGGGTTGTCACGCGACCTGCGCCTGCTGGCGGACACCCTGCGCGCGTGTGGCTATCGCGTCGATTTCACCAACACGCGCCGGCGTGGCGGCCTTCCCGGTTTGATCCAGCGCGTGAAGGGCAAACGGCACGCGTCGCGACTTGCAGGCAGGCGGCGCCGTGGTTTGCAGCCGCCTTATGATTTCGTTCTGATGGAGGAGCACATTGCGCCGGCATTCCTGGACGATGCGCCCCATCGCGTACTGCTGCCGCACCCGGAGTGGTTTCTGCCGCGCGACATGGAAGCGCTGCCCCGCATTGATCTGGTGCTCGCGAAAACCCACGAAGCGCAACGGGTGTTTGCGGCGCAGGGTTGTCGCGCCCTCTGCATCGGTTTCACCAGCGATGATCGACAGGATGTCAGCGTGCCGCGCGAACGTACTTTTTTTCATTTGGCCGGATCGAGCCGCACCAAGAACACCGAGCCGCTACTGGCATTGTGGCGCCGTCATCCCGAATGGCCGCGCCTGACCGTAGTGCAGCATCCACGCGAGGCCAAACCGGGCGCGACGGCAACGAACATCGATCATCGCATCGGCTATCTCGACGATGCCGAATTGAAGCGCTTGCAGAACGCGCACCTTTTTCACCTGTGCCCGTCCGAAACCGAGGGCTTCGGTCACTACATCGTCGAAGCAATGAGTGTCGGCGCCGTGGTGATCTCGCTTGATGCGCCGCCGATGAACGAGATGATCACGCCCGAACGCGGTGTCCTGGTCCCGTGGTCGCGCACCGGCATCCAGCATCTGGCGGCCACCTTCCATTTCGGCGACGCAGCGATGGAACGCGCTATCGAAGGGGTATTCGCGCTCGGCGACGCACGCTGCAACGCACTGGGCGCTGCCGCGCGAACATGGTACGAGACCGAACGTGCGGCGTTCCCCGACCGGCTTGACGCGGCGCTGCGCAGCATGGTTGCGCATACATGATCCGGGTCAACCTGATCGCGCGCGACAACGGCTTCGGTCTCTCGCGTGACCTGTGCCTGCTGCGCGGTGCATTGGCCGCGGCCGGTTGCGAAGTAACCGTCAGCGGAATCCGACGCGGTGCGCTGCGCAAGGCACTGCATTCTCCAAATTTGCGCATGCAATCACTTGCCCGACAACTCGCCGGCCGAACCACGCGGCGCTGGGACGTGAACCTGATGCTGGAACGCATCCGACCCGAATATTTCCCGACGGCACGACACAACGTGCTGAAGCCGAACCCGGAATGGTTCGACGAACGCGACCGCGTCTGGCTGCCGCGCCTCAACCGCGTGTTCGCGTTCACCCACCACGCCAAGCCGATCTTCGAAGCATTGGGCGTGCCGGTCACCTACACGGGATTCACCAGCGAAGACCGCCTCGATGCCAGCGTGGTGCGCGAACGCGCGTTCTTTCACCTTGCCGGGCGCAGCTCGAACAAAGGCACCGAAACGCTGCTCGCAACGTGGCGGCGCCACCCCGAATGGCCGCGGCTCACGGTGCTCCAGAGTCCACGCAGCGCGCGGCCCGGGCCGCCTGCGGCCAACATCGAGCATCGCGTCGATTACATCTCGGATGCCGAGTTGCAACGCATCCAGAATGCGTACCGCTTTCATCTTTGCCCGTCAGAAACGGAAGGCTTTGGCCATTACCTCGTCGAAGCAATGGGCGTCGGCGCAGTCGTGGCGACCCTCGATGCGCCACCGATGAACGAAATGGTGACGCCCGAAAGGGGTGCCCTGATTGCGCCTTGTCGTACCGGCACCCAAAGTTTGGCCACTACCTATTTCTATGACCAAGCCACGCTGGAAAGCGTGGTCGAACGCCTGCTGGCAACATCCGATGCGGAACTCGAGCGCATGGGCGCCGCCGCACGCGCATGGTTCGAGGACAACGATCGCGCGTTTCGTCTGCGAATCGCCGATGCGGTGCACTCATTGGCGGGATGAGCCATGGCCCACGTGATCAGGCATGTGGCGCGGCGTAGATCCGGCGCAAGGTGTCTTCAGCGGAATCGATGGCGCGAAGCGAGCGATTTCCCGCAGATGCGCGTTCGAGCCCACCAGCCGCTTCACTTCGTTGCTGCGCACCAACGCAGGATACCCCGGCGATCAATGCGGTTTTCGTGGCCTCCCTGCATCCGCGCTGTCGCGCGCCAGCTTTGGCGACCCACCGTTCTCGCAGTTCGCGGCGACTGCCACATGTTGCAGCAGCCACAGCCGGGCGAATTTCTCGCGCACGTAGTCGGCTTCCATGCAGGCGAACAGGAAGCCGCGCCAGCCATCCATGAAGCCGGCACGCAGGACGTATCCGCGCAGAAAGCGCCAGAACGGATTCAACACGAGGTTGTGCAAATGGGCGCGGCGCCCGGCGGCGTGCATGTGTTCGGCCATCATCGCGGCATAGCGGCGGTAACGCGCAAGCTGGTCGTCCAGCGAGCGATAAGCGAAGTGTTCCAGGTCGCCTTGCAGGGTTTCCACCGCACCCTCGACGCTGACGTGTTCGTGGATTTCGCGGTCGCCGCGCCAGCCGCCGCGGCGGCGGTCGAACAAGCGCAGCACGCGATCGGGATACGCATTGCCGTGGCGCAGGAACGTGCCGAAGTATTCGGTCGCGCGCGCGAAGCGATAACCCGCCGCATCGGCGAAGCCTGCATCACGCGCGGCCTCGATGGAGGCGCGCAACGCCGGCGTCACGCGTTCGTCGGCATCCAGGCACAGCACCCAGTCGTGGCGCGTTTGCCCGACCGCGAATGCCTTCTGCGCACGGAAGCCTTCAAACGGATGCTCGATCACGCGCGCACCATGCGCAGCCGCGATTTCACGGGTGCCATCGCGCGAGCCCGAATCGACCACCACGGCTTCATCGCAAAACGCCAATGAGGCGAGGCAATCGCCAACGCGATCGGCTTCATCGAGGGTGATCACACAGGCCGAGATGCGGGGGCGTTCGGACATGGGCACGATGGACGTTTACAGATTCAGCCAGTGTAATGCGTGGCACCGAAAGCCTGCCGACAGGCGGCCACGCGAAACTGGCCGGCGCAACGAGACCCTCCATGCCCCCCACCTTCGCCGCACCCCTTGTGATCCGCTTCGGCGCCTTCGGCGACATGGTGCTGCTGACGCCGTTGTTGCGCCTGCTGCACCGCCGCTACGGGAAAGCCTGCCGGGTGCTGGGGTCGGGTGACTGGCTGGCGCCGCTGTTCGCGGGCCACCCTGACGTACGCGCAACCCTCAAGCTGTCCAGCCGCAAGCGTCCGTACTGGCTGGATGCGAGTCAGCGGCACCTGGTGTCGTTGCTGCGCGCGCAACCGCCGGGCCCGGTGTATGTGTGTGACGATTATTCCATCGACAAGATTCGTTGGCTGCTGCGCCGCGCGCGCATCCCGGCGGACCATTGCGTGTTCGCCAACCCGGATTGCATGCTGCGCGGCGGCGAACACTGGATCGATCGCTGGCACCGCCTCGGTGCAATGACACCCGCGGCCTTCGCGTCCGCGCCGCCGGCCGACGCGCTGCAGGCACCGAATGCCCCGTGCCTTGTCGTGCAGCACGCGGATCGCACGGACCTGCACGAATGGCTGCGCGCACACGCCTTCGAAGATGCACCGCTGTTGTTGCTGCAACCCGGCAACAAACGCACGCTCAAGCGCGGACGTGCGGGCCAACTCGGCGATGACAAGCAGTGGCCGCTGGCCCATTGGACTGGCCTGATCCACGCGCTGCTCGCGCGTCAGCCCGACCTCAAGATCGTCCTGTGCGGCGCGCCACCCGAAGCCGCCCTGTTGCGGCAGATTGCCGACGGCGTGCATTCCGAACGCGTGCTCGCCGCCGGCGACGAATTGCCGCTGCGCCGATTGCTGGCTTTATGCGAACACGCGAGCGCGATGATCTCCATCGACACCGGCCCCGCCCAGGCCGCCGCGGCCTTGGGTTGCCCGCTGGTGGTGCTGTACGGCGCGCAGCCGCCGACAATGTGGTTACCGCGCAGCCCGACGGGCAGTCCGGTGGTCGCACTGGGCGGCCTGCCCGAACGCAACCGCGTCGACCAGATCACCCTCGATGAAGTGACCGCCGCATGGCAGGCATTACCCATGCGATCGTCCATGATCGCTGCATTTTCAGCTCAGCGATGAACGGGTGTCCGCCAGAACCCGAGAGCATCAGAACGGCCATCCATGGCCTGACTTTTCACGAAAGCGCGGACATCGACTTTTTCGTATGCGCCCCATCGTGATCCGTTTCGGCCGGCTCGGCGACATGCTGCTGCTGGCGCCGCTGCTCGATCGCCTGCACCGCGGTTACGGCAAACCGTGCCTGCTGCTCGGCACCGGTCCGTGGAGCGCCGCGTTGTACGACGCGCATCCGGATGTGGCGCAAGTACTGCAAGTGAGCGCGCGACATCGGCCGCTTGCCTTCAGCCCGGACCGCTGGCGCATGCTGCGCGCGCTGCGCCGCCATCGCGGCGCGCCCGTGCACGTTTGCGAAACCGAGCCGCGCGCCTTGGCCAAGATTCGACGCATGCTTGCATTCGCCGGCATACGCCAAAGTCAATGCGTATTCCTGACCGATGCGCCGGCCACGCCGGGCGAACACTGGATCGACAGGCTGCTGCGTGGTTGCGGACAGCCACCGCCCGACTGCACGGATACGTGGCGTACGCCGGCATCGGCGGGCACCACGGCACCTCACCTGGTGTTGCGCGAGGCGGACCGCCGCGAACGCGATGCTTGGCTGCGCGCGCGCGGCTGGCGCGGCGAGGCCCTGTGGCTGATACAGCCCTTCAACAAGCGCAGCATGCACTGGAACGGCCCGCGCGATCCAACCGATGATGACAAGGCGTGGCCCGCGCAACACTGGATCGCCGTACTGCGCGCCCTGCGCGAAGATCATCCCGCCGCACGCATCGTGCTGTGCGGCGTGTCGAACGAGGCACCCTTGCTGGATGCGCTCGCGCGCGACGCACGCGTGACGGGCGTCGAAGTGGCCGCGCACGAACTGCCGCTGCGGCGGCTGATGGCGCTGGCGGAGATCGCCGACGGCATGCTTTCGGTGGACACCGGGCCGGCGCACGTGGCCGCGGCGATGGGCTGTCCGCTGGTCGTGTTGTTCGGCGCGCAATCGCCGGATGCATGGTGCCCGCGCAGTTCGACCGGCAGCGCGGTGATCGCACTGGGCGGCCCGCCGCAATATTCGCGCGTCAGTGAGATCAGTCCGGACGAAGTGGTCGCCGCACTGTGCAGCCTCCCGCTACGCGATCCGGAACGTCCGCGCGCTGCCTAGACGCCGGACCCGACAAGCGCATCCATTACAATTCCGCTACGCGCTGCAGCCCCTTGCGAAACTTTCTCGTGACCGACGCTTCCTACGCCCGATCCGAACACCTGCGCGCCTTGTTGTGGTGGCTGCCGCTGTACCTCGCGGTCGCGCTGATCGCGATCTTCCTGCAACCGCCGATCCCGCTGCATTCCACGCGCGCGCTGGCGGTGGCGTGGGACATGTGGGTCCACCATCAGTTCCTGGTGCCTCACATCAACGGCGCGCCGTATTCGGAAAAGGCGCCGCTGCTGTTCTGGCTGATCCATGCGGGCTGGGCCGCGTTCGGCGTCAACGACGTGTGGCCGCGTGTGCTGATGGTGCTGATCGGAGCCGCGCAGCTCATCCTCGCGCAGTCGCTGGCGCGGCGGCTGTTTCCCGAACACGCGTGGATCGCGCGTACCACGCCATGGCTGTTGCTGGCGCTGTCGTTCGGCCTTTTGTACGGCCTGCAGATCATGTACGACGGCCTGATGGCTGTCTGGGTGCTTGGCGCGATGTTGTGCCTGGCGCCCGGCCCGCGCCGTGCCGCGCCGCGCTGGATAGGCTTCGCCCTTTGCATCGGCCTGGGTTGCCTGACCAAGGGTCCGGTGATGCTGGTGCACACGGCACCGGCGTGGCTATTGGGTCCGTGGTGGTGCCGCTACGCGCGCGAACATCGCGCGCGCTGGTACGCGCTGGGCATCGCCGCGGTCATCGGCGGCTGCCTGATCCTGGCCGCGTGGGTGATCCCGGCGATCCAGGCGAGCGGCGGCAGCTACACGCACAATCTCTTGTACAAGCAGACCAGCGGGCGCGTGGTGGATGCCTTCATCCACAAGCGACCGTTCTGGTGGTACGTGCCGTGGACGTTCGTGCTGCTGTTTCCGTTCGTGCTGTGGCCACGGATGTGGGCCGGCATGCTCACACTGCGCCGTCCCTTGCCGACAGGCTTGCGGATGCTGCTGGCGTGGCTGGTGCCGGCGTTCCTGATCTTCAGCGCGTTCAGCAGCAAGCAGAGTTACTACTTCGTGCCCGAGTTGCCGGCAGCCGCGATCGTGATGGCGGCGGCGATCACTTTCCTGCGCACGCGCGGCGGGTGGGCGGCACACGGTGGCTGGCTTGGCGCATGGCCGCTCGCATTGGGGTCATTCGCGATGGCGGCGCTGTTGTTCGCGCTGCCGCTTTTGCAGAACGCGGGCAAGCTGCACGATCACTGGCTGCGCGACTGCGCGACGGTCGGCGCCTCGTTCGGCGTGTTGTATCTGTTGCTGGGCGCATTCCTGCTGCTGCCGGGACGTGGCGAATTGCGCCGCATCGCGGGCGCCAGCCTGATCGGCACCGCCGGCGCCTACGCACTGTTTGCGCTGGCGTTTTATCCGGCGTTCGACATGCGCCCGGCCGCGCATCTGCTCGCACACGCCGAAGCACAGGGCCACGCGATCGGCAACCTCGGCATCTACGATGGCCAGTTCGAATTCGCCGGCCGCATGACCCAACCGATCGACCGCCTGTACGAAGGCCAGTTTCTGCAAGACTGGGCGGCGAAGCATCCGCACGGTCTGGTGATCGCCTACCCGGACGAGCTGAGCGCAGACGACCTTCGCTACGCACGGCTGGTGCAGCCTTATCGCGGCGTGTGGATGGTGATCTGGGATGCGCCGACACTCGCAACGCTGCGGCGAGGCCAGCAACCATCGGAAACCTTCACGCCCACGGTCCTGCTGCCGGCACCGGGCTATTGGCGTTATGGTGAGGTGAAGTGATGCAACGCATCGAGGCCTTGCGCGCGCAATTGAACGGCCCCCGCGATGGCACGCTACTGCGCTATTCGCTGGGCGTCGCACTGCTGGAAGCCGGTGATGCAGTGGAAGCAATGACGCACTTGCGCGCCGCGCTCGATTTCGACGCGGGCTATTCCGCGGCATGGAAGCAACTCGGGCAAGCCTGTCTGCGTGCCGGCGATACGCGTGCCGCCGCGGACGCATGGCGGCGTGGCATCGCCGCCGCCGAAGCGCGCGGCGATGTGCAAGCCGCAAAGGAAATGCGGGTGTTCATGAAGCGGCTCGAAGCGGGGCGCTGAACACCGCACCCGCGGTGTACGCCTCGCTCCCGCGCAGTCGGTGCTGCACGCATCGCGCTATCATCGTCGGCTGCATCGTCGTTCCGGACACCGTCATGTCGTTCTGCCGTTCACCCGTTCGCTGGCTGCTCGCCGTCACGGCCATCGTGCTGCTCGCCGGTTGCGCGGCGCATCCGCAGTGGCAGCTCGACGACGTGCAGGGCCACCTGCCCGACCTGAAATTCAGCATGACCAACGATCTCGGCCAGCCGGTCACCGCGGCCGACTATCGCGGCAAGGTCGTGTTGTTGTATTTCGGCTACACGCATTGTCCCGACGTATGCCCGCTGACGCTGGTGCACCTGCACACGGTGCTGCAGAAAATGGGCAAGGCCGCGGACGCTGTGCGCGTGCTGTTCGTGACGGTGGACCCGGCACGCGATACGGTGCCGGTGCTGCACCAGTACGTCACTGCGTTCGATCCGCGCATCGTCGGTTTGACCGGCACGCAGGACGCGATCGCGCAGCTGGCCAAGCGCTATCGATCGTTCTACAAACCCGAAACGCCGAACGACAAGGCCGGCGATTACGACGTCACGCACAGCTCCGCGATCTACGTGTTCGACCAGCAGGGCCACGCGCGCCTGCTGGCGACGCCGGGCTCGTCGAACGACGAAATCCTGCACGATCTCGACATTCTCGTTGGCCAGTCGTCATGAGCCTTGCGCTGCGCAACATGTTTCGAACAACCGTCGGCGCGTGCCTGCTCGCGGCCAGCATCGCGGCGATGTCCGCAACGCCCTCCGTCCACGTCGAACAGGCGTGGATCCGCTGGCTGCCCGCCAACCTGCCCGCGGCGGGTTATGCGACGATCGTGAATGACAGCGATGGCGTGCAGCGCCTTACCGGCGTCAGCAGCCCCGCTTACGGTTCGGTGATGCTGCACCGTTCGCGCCTCGCGCAAGGCGACAGCACAATGGAAATGGTCGACCACCTCGACATTCCCGCGCACGGCAGCGTCAAGCTTGCGCCGGGCGGCTACCACCTGATGCTTTCACACGCGAAGCAACCAGTGAAGCCGGGCGACAAGGTCCCGATGCGCCTGCACTTCGCCGACGGCAGCCTGCTTCAGGTGGACTTTTCCGTGCGGCCCGCCAACGCTTCCGGACCCTGAGTGCGCGCGACCACGCGCGCGCGCCATGCTTCGCGCCGCGCCCTGCGCGACGGCAGGCGTCCCCGCGAATCGAGCGACAGCCAGTGGCCGAATGCGACGGCCGCCGCCAGCACGCTCATCATCGCGCCCGGTATCCACAGGATCAGGCCGCCCAGGTATTGGTCCGTGGCCGGCGTGATGCCGTTGAACGCGCGTCCGCACAGGCTGTAGATCGGATACAGATCCTTGGCGGTGAACGTGATGTACGCGCCGGCCAGGATCAGCGGCACCATCACCAGCATCTCGACCAGCACGCGCATGCCGGGCGACAGCCGCGCGGGC
>Ga0207652_10000904_pt1 | contig 28042 bp, 20 predicted proteins | sample KBSC63BmetaG_FD_184334 | JGI IMG/M metagenome (GOLD analysis project Ga0207652, IMG submission 184334) | Corn rhizosphere microbial communities from Kellogg Biological Station, Michigan, USA - KBS C6-3B metaG (SPAdes) (version 2) | ecosystem: Host-associated > Plants > Roots > Rhizosphere ...
ACGGCTGAGGGGCGGAAAGCGGCGATCCTCTGGAACATCTTCGGCCTCGCGGACCTCGCCGTCGCGATCACCTTGGGAATGATCATCGCGCCCGGCCCGTTCCAACTGATCGTTCAGAATGGCCCGAGCATCGGCCTAGATGGTTATCCCAATGTGCTGACCCCTGCTTTCGTGGTGCCAGGCTCGATCCTGCTGCACGCGCTGTCGCTGCGCCAGTTGATGCGACGATCCTCCGGCTGGTCTCCTTCCTTGCGAGTGTGTCGGGACCGCCCAGAAGAAGCCCAATTACTCGCGCCATTTCTGTTGGAGCAGGCAGGCCATCCCTAGCCAAGGGCCGATGCCTTATCGGCAGGCATTTTAACGGATGGTTCGCTCTTTTGTGCCAATTCTGGCGGGTACGGTCGTACGACCGCCCACCCAGCCCACCGGCCCGGAGATAAAACGTGAACATTTGGTCAAGGAAGCCGCTGATTTCTGCTCTTGCGGCCACGCTTGCCTTCGGCGGCGCAGCCGCCATGGCAGCCGATGGCGCGAGCAAGGATGATGCCGTCGCGATGGTCAAGAAAGCCGTGGCCTTCATCAAGGAACAGGGGCCCGACAAGGCATACCCTGAAATCACCAACAAGGCCGGCAAATTCATCGATCGCGACCTCTACGTCGTCGTCTATCAACTCGACGGCAAGGTGCTGGCCCATGGCTCCAACGAAAAGTTCGTCGGCAAGGACATGAGCGATGCGCAGGACGTCGACGGCAAGCTCTACGTCAAGGAGCGCGTTGAACTCGCCGGCAAGCAGCCGTCATTCTGGCAGGACTACAAGTTCGTCAATCCGGTGAGCAAGAAAGTCGAGCCGAAGCAGATGTACTGCGAAAAGCTGGACAACACCGCCGTGTGTGCAGGCATCTACAAGTCCTGACACCTGCCAATCAGTTGTTGCGCGGCGATCGTCGCGTCGAAGGGGTGACATGCTCGGCTGGATCAAAAACATCGGCCTGTCCTGGAAAGTTCAGCTCGCGCCGGCCTTCCTGATCCTGGTTCTGGTCGGCGTCGGCGGCTACGCGTTGCTGGCGCTGCGGTCGAATCAGGCGGCGGTCGACGCGCTGATCTCGGGGCCGGTCCGGCAATCGGAACTTGCGAACGATCTCACCACCACGACGTGGACGGCGCATGCCAAGCTGTACCGTCTCGCCGCCACCGCGGCCAATGAGAAGGACGAGAAGAAGGTTGCCGCCTTCGCCAAGGAAGCCGCCGTCGCCGCGGGCAAAATCTCGGACGCCTTGAAGGCGGTTGAAGACACTCACGCCGGAGTCAAGGTGGAGGCCTTTGAAAAACTGAAAGCCGCCGTCGCAGGCTATCTCAAGCAATCGAAGAACGCGATCGAGATGGCCGACGGCGACGCCGGCTCGGCCCTGATGTTCATCAAGGGCGCGGAACGAAATTTTGCCGATATCGAGAAATTGTCCGACGATTTGATCACGCGCAGCAGCGACAGCCAGGATCGTGAGATTGCGCGTGCCGGGATGCGGCTGGAGCAGCAGCAGTTGACGCTGATGGGCGTCCTTCTGGTGGTGGCATTCGTCGGCATTGTCTTTTCGTTCCTGATCGGCCGCAATATTTCCCGCCCGGTGGTCGCGATGTCAAAGGCGATGCGCGAGCTCGCGGTCGGGAATTTCGAAGTTCAACTGCCGGGCCTGGACCGCGGCGATGAAGTCGGCCAGATGGCCCACGCGATCGAGGATTTCAAAGTGCAGGCCATCGCCAAGGCCGAGCGAGAGACCGCGGAACGTGAAGAAAAGAATCGCGAACTTGCCGTGGCCCGCCGCGCCGAGCTGCATAACCTGGCCGACAGATTCGAGACCGCGGTTGGAGTTATCATCGAGAACGTCGGCTCCGCATCGAGCGAGCTGGAGAACTCCGCCGTTATTCTGACCAAGAGCAGCGCGGCAACCCAGCAGCTCTCAACGGTCGTCGCGGCGGCTTCGGAAGAGACCTCCACCAACGTGCAATCGGTGGCTTCCTCAACGGAGGAAATGGCCGGTTCGATCAATGAAATCGGACGCCAGGTGGCGGATTCCAACAGGATCGCCAATGAGGCGGTCGATCAGGCGGAAAAGACCGACGCGCGGATCGCTCAATTGTCGCTTGCGGCAAGCCGCATCGGGGACGTCACCAAATTGATCACCACGATCGCAGAGCAGACCAATCTGCTGGCGCTCAACGCAACCATTGAAGCCGCGCGCGCCGGAGATGCCGGCCGGGGCTTTGCGGTGGTCGCCCAGGAGGTCAAGGCGCTCGCCGCGCAGACCGCCAAAGCCACCAGCGAGATCTCGACGCAGATCGCCGGAATGCAGGCGGCAACGCAGGATTCGGTGCTGGCCATCAAGGAGATCAGCGGCACCATCGGGCGGGTTTCCGAAATCGCAGCCGCGATCGCAGCCGCGATCGAGGAACAGGGCGCCGCGACCCAGGAAATCGCCCGCAACGTGCAGCAGGCGGCGATCGGCTCCACGCAGGTCGCGACCAGCATCGCCGACGTCAACCGCGGCGCCGGCGATACCGGCTCGGCCTCCTCGCAGGTGCTTTCGTCGGCGCAATTGCTTTCCAACGAAAACAAGCGCCTGAAGGCCGAGGTGGTCAAATTCCTGGCCACCGTCAGGGCTGCGTAGATTCTCTCCAGCTGATAGTCTTTGCGACGGCTATCGTGCTTGAGGCGCCGATGGCCCGGAGCTGCCATGGTCTATCGCCACACCATCGATGCTGCCAGCTATGTCTTCGATGATCTGCGCGATCTCCTGGCCAAGGCCACGCCGCCGCGCTCCGGCGACCGCCTGGCGGGGATCGCAGCCGACAGCGCCGAGCAGATGATCGCGGCGCGGATTGCGCTATCAGACGTGCCGTTAAAGCAATTCCTGCATGAAACCGTCATTCCCTACGAAGACGATGAAATCACCCGCCTGATCATCGACACTCACGACGTCTCAGCCTTTGCAGGCGTAGCTTCGCTGACCGTGGGATCGTTCCGCGATTGGCTGCTCTCCGACGCGGCTACTCCTGAGGCTCTCAAGAAATTGTCGCGCGGGCTCACCGCGGAAATGGCCGCGGCGGTTTCAAAGCTGATGCGCAACCAGGACCTCATCCTGGTGGCGAAAAAGTGCCTGGTGACGTCCGCCTTTCGCAACACGATTGGCCTGCGCGGCCGGATGAGCGTGCGGCTGCAGCCCAATCATCCCTTCGATGACGCCAGGGGCATCACCGCCTCGATTCTCGACGGCGTCCTGTTGGGTTCCGGCGATGCCTGTATCGGTATCAATCCGGCGAGCGACGATCCGGCCGTCATCGGCGGGCTGCTGCGGCTGCTCGACGAGATCATTGCGCGGCTGCAGATTCCAACACAGGCTTGCGTTCTGGCGCATGTGACGACCACGCTCGGATTGATCGATCAGGGCTCGCCCGTTGATCTGGTATTTCAGTCGATCGCAGGCACGCAAGCCGCCAACCGGAGTTTTGGCGTCGATCTCGCGCTCCTGAGGCAAGCCCATCAGGCCGGATTGTCGCTGCGCCGCGGCACGGTCGGCAACAATGTGATGTATTTCGAAACCGGGCAGGGCTCGGCGCTTTCGGCCAACGCCCATCACGGCGTCGACCAGCAAACCTGCGAGGCGCGCGCCTACGCGGTGGCGCGCGCGTTCGATCCGCTGCTGGTCAACAGCGTGGTCGGCTTCATCGGCCCGGAATATCTCTACGACGGCAAGGAGATCATCCGCGCCGGACTCGAGGACCATTTCTGCGGCAAGCTGCTTGGCCTGCCGCTCGGCGTGGACGTCTGTTACACCAACCATGCGGAAGCCGACCAGGACGATATGGACAATCTGTTGACGCTGCTCGCCGCTGCCGGCGTGACCTTCATCATGGGGGTGCCCGGGGCCGACGACGTCATGCTGAACTATCAATCCACCTCGTTCCACGACGCGCTCTATGTCCGCGATTTGTTCGGCCTCAAGCGGGCCCCGGAGTTCGACGATTGGCTGTTCCGCGTCGGGCTTGCCGATGCCGACTTTCGCCTTGCCGGCAATGCGGGGCTGCTGCCCGATTTTGCGTCGCGGCTGATCGCCTGAGGGCGTAAAATAGCGCCGCCAGGCAACCATCGGGTCATTCCAACGTTGGGAATGGTTGCCACAATGTTGAGGAATTTGTAGCCCAGCCTCGTGGCGCGTGCTTAAATTACGGTGTCGCGTAAGGGAAATTTGATGAGAGCTGAGGGCATTGGGACGGTACGGCGCATCCTGTGCGTTTTTCCGCGCTATACGTCTTCGTTCGGCACATTCGAATACGCCTATCCCCTGACCGACGGCGTAAAGGCTTTCATGCCGCCGCAGGGGCTGCTGCTGATTGCAGCCTATCTGCCGGCGAACTGGCCGGTCCGCTTCATCGACGAAAACATCCGTCCGGCCTCGACCGAAGACTTCGAATGGGCGGAGGCCGTGCTGGTCAGCGGCATGCATATCCAGCGTCAGCAGATGAACGATATCTGCCGCCGGGCGCACGCGTTCGATCTGGCGGTTGCGATCGGCGGACCTTCGGTCAGCGCCTGCCCGGATTACTATCCCTCGTTCGACTACCTCCATGTCGGCGAGCTGGGGGATGCCACCGACGAACTGATCGCGCGACTGGCGCGCGATCCGTCGCGCCCTGCGCAACAGGTGGTGCTCAAGACCGCCGATCGCCTCGACATGACCAACTTTCCGATTCCGGCCTATCAGCTCGCCGACATCAAACGGTATTTTCTCGGCAGTATCCAGTATTCGAGCGGTTGCCCCTATCAGTGCGAATTCTGCGACATCCCGGGGCTCTACGGCCGCAATCCGCGTCTCAAGACGCCGCAACAGATCACCGCCGAACTCGACAAATTGCTCGAGTGCGGGGTGACGGGTTCGGTATATTTCGTCGACGACAATTTCATCGGCAACCGCAAGGCGGCGGTCGACCTGCTGCCGCATCTGATCGAGTGGCAGAAAAGAACCGGCTACGTCACCCGGCTAGCGTGCGAGGCGACGCTCAACATCGCCAAGCGGCCGGAGATTCTCGAGAAGATGCGCGAGGCCTTCTTCGTCACCATCTTCTGCGGCATCGAGACCCCGGATCCCGATGCTCTGAAGGCGATGCACAAGGACCACAACATGATGGTCCCCATCCTGGAAGGTGTTCACACCATCAACAAGTACGGCATGGAGGTGGTCTCCGGCATCATCATGGGCCTGGATACCGACAAGCCGGAGACCGGCGACGCTTTGCTCGCCTTTGTCGATGAATCCAGGATTCCGCTGCTGACGATCAATCTGCTGCAGGCGCTGCCGAAAACACCGTTGTGGGATCGCCTGGAGCGTGAAAACCGCCTGATCAATGACGATAGCCGCGATTCGAATGTCGATTTCCGGCTGCCTTATGAACAGGTCGTCAGTTCATGGCGCAAATGCATGGAGATCGCCTACCTGCCGGAAAAACTGTACGCGCGTTACCAGCACCAGGTGGATTACACCTATGCCAACCGGCTAAAAGTGCCGGTGACAGCCGAGCAAAAGACCTGGGCCAATGTCAAGCGCGGGCTGATCATGCTGCGCAATATCTTCTGGAAGGTCGGCGTGCTCGGTGACTACCGGAGAGTGTTCTGGAAATTCGCGTTGTCGCGCCTGAGGCACGGCGATATCGAAGGCCTGATCTCCGTGGCGATGATAGGACATCATCTGATCATGTTCGCGCGCGCCGCCTCGGTCGGTCAGCAAAACGCATCGAACTATTCGATGCGGCTGCGTGAGGCATCGGTCCCTGCCGAGTAACCAGAAATGAAAACGCCGGCGCCGCCATCCCGTTCGATGAGGGATTTGCGGGACCTCACCCCGGCGCGCGTCGGGCTTGGCCGGGCCGGCGCGAGCATGCCGACCAAGGCGTTGCTCGAATTTACGCTGGACCACGCGCGCGCCCGCGACGCGGTTCATGCCGCATTCGACGTTCCCGCCCTGATCTCGGGCCTCAACGATCTCGGTCTCGCGGCATTTGATGTCTCAAGCCGTGCCGGCAACCGGAAGGACTATCTCCTGCGTCCCGACCTCGGACGAGCGCTCGATCCGGCCTCGCAGCAGCTGCTGGCGCGCGGCAAAGCCAGCTCCTGCCAGCTTGCGATCGTCATCGGCGATGGCCTGTCGCCGACGGCGGTCAAGGCGCACGCGATAGAACTCATCCGAAGCCTCGTTGCGCGACTGGCCGTCGAGCGAATCGAAATCGGCCACGCCGTGGTTGCATCGGGCGCGCGGGTCGCATTGGGCGATGAGATCGGCGCCATTCTTGGAGCGCGCATGATCGTGATGCTGATTGGCGAGCGGCCGGGCCTGTCTGCTTCCGATAGTCTGGGGGCGTATCTGACCTTCGCGCCGAGGCCGGGCCGCACCGACGCCGAGCGCAATTGTGTTTCCAATATCCATGGCTCGGGGCTTGGCTACGATGAAGCCGCTTTCAAGATAGCGTGGCTGATTCGCGAGGGTCTGGCCCGGGAAGTCACCGGCGTCGCGCTAAAGGACGACAGCGGGGAGCTAACGCCCCAACCGATCACCGCAAATTCAATCGGGCGTCACGAATCCAGGACTTGAGGGCCGTAATCGCACATGCGCGTCGATTTTGCGCGGCCGGGTCCGCTTGCGAGACGCCGCATAGACCTGCTAAGCCTGTCACGGCAAATTTACCGCATGTTTTCAAGGGCTAGCGCCGATCATACATGGCCGATCAAGGCCTCTTCGCGCCCGAGAACTTAAGCTATACAAATTGAGCCGATGTGAGAATTGGACCGGACAGAAGCATGCTCGAAAAGAACAGCGACCGTGAAGTCCATGTCGAGAAGATCGAGCAGCGGCCAACGGCCAGCATTGCCTTCGGGCTGGAGCGAATCGGCCTGATTGCGGTTCAGGCACCGATCCTGTCCTGCGTCGTTCTCGTCGGCCTGATTATCGGCGCGATCTTCGGTATCGAGCGCATCAAGATCGATGATTCGCTCAGTCAGTTGTTCCGGTCCAATTCCAAGGAATACCGGCAATACGAATCGGAGACCAAGCGCTTTCCGGCGACGGAATTCGACGTGCTGGTCGTGGTCGAGGGCAAAACGCTGCTGGCGCGCGACAATCTCGAGAAGCTGCGTGACTTCGTCACCGATCTGCAGCTCGTCGAGGGCACGCGCGGCCTGATTTCGCTGTTCTCGGCGCGCCAGGCGCCGGCGCCAGGCAAGCTGCCGGCGGCGCTGTTCCCCTCAGACCTGCCGCAAGGCGCCGACTACGACAAATTCATCGAGACCGTCAAAACCAACGAGATCATCCGCGGCAAGCTGTTGTCGGAAGACGGCACGCTGGCGCTGATCGTGCTGTCGCTCGAACCCGAAGTTGTCGCCAGCAACAAGCTCACCAAGGTAATCGGCGATATCCGCAAGCTGATGGCCGATGATCTTGCAGGCACCGGACTCAAGTTCGAATTATCGGGCGTTCCCGTCATGCAGCTTGAAATCCGCAACGCTGTCGAGCGCGACGGGCTGACCTACAACGTCCTCGGCATTCTGGCCGGCTGCATCATCGCGATCATCTTCTTCCGCAAGATATCGTTCATGGTCGTCGCCGCCTTCCCGCCGATGATCGCGATTTTGCTCGCGCTGGGCGGCCTGGGATGGGCCAACTTCAGCCTCAATATGTTCTTGAACGTCATGACGCCGCTGATCATGGTGATCAGCTTTTCGGACTCGATGCAGCTCACCTTCGCTGCGCGTGACCGTCTGATCGCGGGCCAGGACAAATACACCGCGTTTCGGAACGCGGTGCTGGTGGTCGGGCCGGCCTGCGTGCTCACCCATGGCACCGCCGGCATCTCGTTCATTGCCCTGCAATTTTCCGATTCCGACCTGATCCGCAAATTCGGCGAGGCTGGACTTGCCGCCACCATCATCGCGCTGATCGCGGTGCTCTCGCTGGTGCCGGTGTTCGGAGTGCTCTTTGTGCGCAACGAAAAAGTTTTCGCCGTCAAGTTCCAGGGCGCCGACGCCGGCGTTCAGATGCTGCGCAATTTTTGTTACTGGATCGCGGTGCGCATGGTCAGCCGGCCCGGCCTGTTCAGTTTGATCGCGGTGATTTTTGTCGGCGGTCTGGCGGTGGTCTATGCCAACCTGGAGCCGCGTTACCGGCTCGCCGACCAGGTGCCGGACAAGCAGCAGGCGGTGGCGGCCAACGGGCGGCTCGACGCCAAGCTCACCGGCGCCAATCCGATCGACGTCCTGATCGAATTTCCCAAGGGCGCCTCGCTATACGCGCCGGACACCTTGCAGACGATAGCGGACGTTCATGCCGCGGTCGAGAAACAGGCCGGCGTGGGCAACGTCTGGTCGCTGGAGACGTTGCGCCGATGGCTTGCCGAAAAAGTCGGAAGTTCCGATGTCGCGACGTTGAAGCAATATGTCAGCATGCTTCCGGAGCATCTGGTGCGGCGCTTTATCTCCGCCGATCAGGATGCGGTGGTGGTTTCCGGCAGGGTGCCGGATCTCGATTCCAGTGAGATCCTGCCCGTGGTCGAGAAGCTCGACGCGGCGCTGGACAATGTCCGCAAAAAGCATCCGGGTTACGAGATTGCCGTCACCGGTCTGTCCGCGATCGCCGCGCGCAACAGTGCCAGCATGATCGAGAAGCTCAATCGCGGACTGACGATCGAGTTCGCGCTGGTCGCGGTCTTCATCGGGCTGGCGTTCCGCTCGGTGGTCGTGATGTTCTCGTGCATCCTGCCCGGCATTTTTCCGGTGGTATTGTCGGGCACGGTGCTGTGGTTGTTGGGGCAGGGGCTGCAGTTCGCCAGCGTCGTCGCGCTGACGGTATCGTTCGGCCTCGGTCTCAGTGCGACGATTCACTTCCTCAACCGGCTGAGGCTTGAGTCCAAGCCGGGCGTCAGTCCGGAACTGGCGGTCGAGCGCGCGACCGTGCTGGTCGGTCCGGCGCTGATCCTGACCACGGTGGTTCTGGCCTGCGGTCTGGTGGTAACGGTGTTTTCCGACTTGCCGTCGCTGCGCCTGTTCGGCTGGCTCAGCGCTTTCTCGATGATCGCAGCCCTGGTCGCGGATCTCTTCATCCTGCGGCCGACGGCGATGTTCCTGATCAATCTGTCACAGCGGCTTCGCGGGACGGCTGGTCACGCGAACCCGGGCGAGTGAGAGGGAGCGTTAGCTCTTCACCATCGTAATTGTCACGCCCCTGATCTCGCCCTTGGAGCTGATCTGCACGGTCTGCCTGTTGCCGTTGGTCCGCAACGTCAGATTGGCGGCAAATCCCGCTGCCTCGACGAACACCTCGATCTGCCCGCCGCCGGCCGTGCCCTGCAGATTGCCGAAAATATTCCGGCTGGCTTCGCTCCAGTTGCCGGAAATGCGGTCGCCCTGGCTGGTGACATCGCTGCTCAGGTCGAATTTATAGCTGTCGCTGGCGCAATGGAGATTTTGCTTCAGGCCCAGTCCGGAGCCGTTGACCTTGTAGTCGGCTTTGCATCGGATGCGCTCGGTCGTTCCGTCGGAAAGCGCGACCGTTCCGTTGCCCGACCATGCTCCGTCAAAACCGGCAAACGGGCCAGACTGGGCGTGGCCCGTCGACACCGACAACAGGAGTGCGGCGCCGACACCAGCAACTTTGATCGCCTCTGCAAAAAATCTGACACCGAGTTTCATATCGAGTTTTCCCATTCAAATTAGCGTCCTGATACAAAAAACGTCTCGCCGCATCGAAGATTTAGTGCCGCCGCAGTGTGATAGGTTCAAATGGCAAATCGATCGGCTGCCTGCGATTGCACCGACCTTGTCGTCACCTTCGCATCTCGACCTGGGCAAATACACAAACCGATCGACGTCGGCGAATGGCATTTTCCGTTCAGCGAACTCAAAAACGCTTCAGATTTCGCCAAGTTTCATCCGCCAACATGTATCTATTGGCCGGGCATGCCTGCAACAGTCAACTTCAAAAACGGATAGTCACGAAATAATAACGTAATATCAAATGGTTATTTATGTCAATGAGTTGACTCCTCGAAGCCCGGTATGCGAGGCGGGGGCGCTGTAAATTTGGCCGCATTTGCCAGCGCTTCTGCTGCGCGCGCCGCTGCGGTTCGCGGCGTTCGCAACTGAAGTCTGTCCCGGTCGTGCCATGCGCCATTCGGGATTGGAACTCTCTACCGTTAGAATGAAGGAACACTATGCATAAATTTTTCCTGGCAATCCTCGTGTTGTCGCTATCGGTTTCCACCGGCGCCATCGCCCAGCAGCAGCGCAGCGGCACGCCTGAAGAACAGGCGGCTTGTTCGCGCGACGTTCAGCGCTACTGCCGCCCGGTGATCGATCAAGGCGACTTCACCATTCTGGCCTGCCTTCAGCAACATCGTCCCAAGTTGACCGCGGCCTGCGACCAGGTGCTGAAAAACCACGGGCAATAAAGCAGCGCTCGCCTCCCGCAATCCCCGCCGCGGGCCCGTTATCGGCCGCATTCCGGCGCCACGGGAGTTTGCGAGAAATCGCAGATAGCATTGGTTTTAGCATCGTATTCCCCTATATGGGGTTCGCGATCCATTCGCATGCGCGGGAATTGCCGCAGCAAGCGAAGTCACGATGCCCAGACGAATGTAGCCAGTTCCTGATGACAAGCGCGAGCGAACTGCGATCCGGCAAGACTCACCGCGACGAGAACTTTCCGGTCGCGTCGTGGATCATTCATCCGCGCCACCGGGCGTTGATCCTCGCCTTCTACAATTTTGTCAGAACTGCCGACGATATCGCCGATCATGCAACGCTCGGCGAGCGCGACAAGCTTGACTATCTCGATCTGCTTGAAACCGAACTGCTGGGCCGGGGCGATAGCCAGCCCGAGGCCGTCAATCTGCGGCGCGCGCTGGCGGAGCGTTCGATGCCGCCACGCCACGCGCTTGATGTTCTGACCGCATTCCGGATGGATGTGACCAAGCTTCGTTACGAGAATTGGGACGAAGTGATCCACTATTGCCGCTATTCGGCCATGCCGGTCGGACGGTTCATGCTCGACGTCCACGGCGAGAGCACGTCGACCTGGGCGGCCTCCGACGCGCTCTGCGCCGGCCTGCAAATCAACAACCACCTTCAAGACTGCGGCAAAGACTACAGAAACCTCAACCGCGTCTACCTTCCGCGCGATGCGCTCGCGGCTGCCGGGGCAACTGTCGAGGCGCTCGGCGAGGGGCGGGCATCGGCACCGTTGCTGCAATGCCTGCATTCGCTCGCCGAGCGGACGGAAGTTCTGCTCAGTGAAAGCAAATCGCTCAGCGCCGAAGTAAAGGACTTTCGGCTCGGGCTCGAGATTTCGGTGATCCAGGCTTTCGCCGACAAGATCGTTCGTCTTCTCAAGGTGCGCGATCCCCTGAGCGAGACCGTGCATCTAGGCCCCGTTGAACTGCTGGTGTACAGCGTCGGTGGCGTCGCGAGCGAAACGACCCGCCGGATAGTGGGACGGCGGCCCGTGTCTAAACCGGCGGCCGGCGCATGACACTTGAGACGGCGGCAGCCAACACAGATTACGGGACATCCGCGTCCGGCAGTTCATTTTATGCGGCGATGCGCATTCTGCCGCGCGCGCAGCGCGAGGCGATGTTTCAAATCTACAGCTTTTGCCGGCAGGTCGACGATATCGCGGATTCCGATGGCCCGCGGCCTGAACGGCTGGCCGCGCTTCAGCAATGGCGTGACGATATCGACGCGCTGTACCAGGGCCATCCGCCGGCACGGCTGCAGGATTACGTCGCGTCGGTTCGACGATTTGACCTGCAGCGCGAGGATTTCCTGGCCGTCGTCGATGGCATGGAAATGGACGTGCCGCAGGATATCCAGGCGCCGGATCTGGCAACGCTCGATCTGTATTGCGACCGCGTGGCAAGCGCAGTCGGACGCTTGTCGGTGCGGGTGTTTGGGCTCGCGCGGGACGACGGTATCCTGCTCGCGCACCATCTTGGCCGTGCGCTGCAATTGACCAATATCCTGCGCGACGTCGATGAAGACGCTGATATCGGCCGCCTGTACCTGCCGCTCGAAGGACTGCTGCACGCAGGAATAACCTCTACCGATCCGCGCAAGGTCATTTCTGACCCGGCGCTGCCGAAAGTATGCGCGCCACTGGCAGAGCGGGCGCGGGCGCATTTCGAGAAGGCCGACGAAGTCATGGGCCGCAATCCGCGGCGCGTGGTGCGGGCGCCTCGGATCATGTCGAAATATTATCAAGCGATTCTGGAATTACTGGTCGCGAGAGGATTCGCAACGCCGCGCGCGCCGGTTCGCCTCAACAAGATGGCTCGCATCGCCATCCTTCTTCGCTACGCGTTCATCTGATGCACAAGACCGTTCACATCATCGGCGCTGGAATTTCGGGCCTCTCGGCAGCCGTTCGGCTGGCGAACGCGAATTTCAAGGTGCATGTCCACGAGGCCACGCAACAGGCCGGCGGCCGCTGCCGGTCATATTTCGACGCGGCGACCAACCTCACCATCGATAACGGCAATCATCTCCTGCTCTCGGGCAACCGTCACGCGGTGGCTTACGCAAGATCAATCGGTACCGAAGCGGGGCTGGTTGGGCCGAAGCGCGCGCAATTTCCATTCGTCGATCTGACGACCGGACAGCGCTGGCAGCTCGACCTCGGAGACAGCCGGCTGCCTCTATGGGTGTTCGATGAGGCTCGCCGTGTGCCTGATACCGGCCTGCTCGATTATCTCGCACTGATGCCTCTGATCTGGGCCGCGCAAAGCAAACTGGTCGGCGATACCATCCCGTGCGAGGGAACGCTTTACCAGCGGCTGGTGCAGCCGCTGCTGCTGGCGGCGCTGAACGTCGACCCGCCCGAGGGGTCCGCGGGCCTTGCCGGCGCGGTGGTGCGGGAAACCTTGCTGGCGGGAGGACAGGCTTGCCGGCCGCTGATCGCGCGCGACGGTTTAAGCGCGGTACTGGTCGAACCCGCAATCAAGCTGCTGCAGGACAAAGGCGCCAACATCCGGTTCGGACATGAACTGCGCGAGTTCGGAATGTCGGCGAACAGCGTCGGCGAACTGAAATTTGGCGACGACACGGTCGCCATCGAGCCGGCTGACGCCGTGGTGATGGCTGTTCCGCCGCGCTCGGCTGCGTCGCTGCTTCCGGGCCTGAAAACGCCGTCCAAGTTCCGGGCGATCGTGAATGCGCATTTCCGCTTCGACCCGCCCAAGGACATGCCCCCGATTCTCGGAGTTGTCGGGGGACTGGTGGAGTGGCTCTTCGCGTTCCCGCAGCGCCTCTCGGTCACCATCAGCAATGCCGACCGCCTGGTGGATATGCCGCGTGAGGAGCTCGCGCAGGCGATCTGGCGGGATATCTGCAAAGCGGGAGGCGTGCAGGGCGAATTGCCGCCATGGCAGATCGTGCGCGAGCGCCGCGCGACATTCGAGGCCACGCCGGAACAAAACGCGCTGCGGCCGGGTCCCTCCACGGGCTGGAAAAACCTGTTTCTCGCAGGCGACTGGACTGATACGGGGTTGCCGGCAACTATCGAAGGATCGGTGCGGTCGGGGAACCGCGCCGCCGATCTTGTCCTTGCCATGCGGCCGGCCTGATCGGGCTATAGCAAACGGTTCCGGTGCAACCGGGCGGGGTTGAACAAAGGGGATGTCGAGCGAAATGCATTCCGGCAACAAGTCAGTTGAAATTGAGACCGGTGGCGCCCTGGAGGCGAGCATCGCGTCGGCGACGCGCGCGTTGCTTGACTACCGGCAGCCGGATGGACACTGGGTGTTCGAGCTGGAAGCCGATTGCACCATTCCCGCCGAATATGTGCTGCTTCGCCACTACCTGGGCGAGCCCGTCGACACTGCACTGGAAGCCAAGATCGCAAATTACCTGCGCCGGGTTCAGGGCGCCCACGGCGGCTGGCCGCTGGTGCACGAGGGCGATTTCGACATGAGCGCCAGCGTGAAGTCCTATTTCGCGCTGAAGATGATCGGCGATTCCCCGGATGCGCCGCATATGGTGCGTGCCCGCGAAGCAATCCGGTCGCGCGGCGGCGCCATTCACAGCAACGTTTTCACGCGCTTCTTGCTGGCGATGTTCGGGGTGGTGAGATGGCGGAGCGTGCCGGTATTGCCGGTCGAGATCATGTTATTGCCGATGTGGTCGCCGTTTCATATCAACAAGATTTCTTACTGGGCGCGTACCACGATCGTGCCGTTGCTGGTGTTGGCGGCGCTGAAACCGCGCGCGAAAAATGTCAGCGGCGTCGGCATCGATGAACTGTTTCTGCAGGCGCCGCATTCGATCGGAATGACGGCCAAGGCGCCGCATCAGAGCTGGGGCTGGTTTCTCCTGTTTCGCGCACTGGACAGCGTTTTGCGCGCGATCGAGCCGCTGTTTCCGAAGAAACTGCGAGCGCGTGCGATCGATAGCGCAGTCGCCTTCATTGAAGAGCGTCTGAACGGCGAAGATGGTCTAGGCGCGATCTATCCGCCGATCGCCAACGCCGTGATGATGTATGAGGTGCTCGGCAAAGCAGCGGATTATCCGCCGCGTGCCATCACGCGAAGGGCGCTCGAGCGGCTTCTGGTGATCGGCGAACACGAGGCCTATTGCCAACCCTGCGTTTCCCCGGTGTGGGATACCTCGCTGACCTGTCATGCCCTGATCGAAGAGGGCGGCAGGGAGGCATTGCCTCCGGCCAAGCAGGGTCTGGACTGGCTGCTGCCGAAGCAGGTGCTGGACGTCAAGGGCGACTGGGCCGTGAAGCGGCCGGAAGTTCGTCCCGGCGGTTGGGCCTTCCAATACAACAATGCCTATTATCCCGACCTCGACGACACCGCGGTTGTGGTGATGGCGATGGATCGCACGCGGCGCGCGACCCAAAGCCATGAATACGATGCCGCGATCGCGCGCGGCCGCGAGTGGATTGAGGGCATGCAAAGCCGCGACGGCGGCTGGGCCGCCTTCGATGTCAACAATCTCGAATACTATCTCAACAACATTCCATTCTCCGATCACGGCGCGCTGCTCGATCCGCCGACCGAGGACGTCACCGCCCGCTGCGTCTCGATGCTGGCTCAACTCGGTGAAACCGCTCAAAACAGCAAGGCGGTTGCGGCCGGGGTCGCATTTCTGCGCCGGACTCAGCTTGCGGAGGGATCGTGGTATGGCCGCTGGGGCCTGAACTACATTTACGGCACCTGGTCGGCACTGTGCGCGCTCAATGCCGCCGGGGTGGACCACCAGGACCCCGTGATCCGCAAGGGCGTGGACTGGCTGGTGTCGATCCAGAACGAGGACGGCGGCTGGGGCGAGGATGCCACCAGCTACCGACTCGACTATAGGGGGTTCGAAGGTGCCCCCACGACCGCCTCGCAAACGGCATGGGCCTTGCTCGGACTGATGGCGGCGGGCGAGGTCGGGCACCCCGCGGTCGCGCGTGGCGTGGAGTACCTAATAGCAACACAGAGCCAAAAAGGTCTGTGGGACGAGCAGCGCTACACGGCAACAGGCTTTCCTCGGGTGTTTTATCTGCGCTATCATGGGTATCCGAAGTTCTTTCCGCTCTGGGCGTTGGCGCGGTATCGGAATCTAAGGAATACCAACAACAGGGTGGTAGGGGTCGGAATGTGAATTTGGGGGCGGGGGACGACGTGTCCGCGGGCAATCCAATTGATCCGCGGCCGGTACTGATTGTGACTGGTCTGGTGCAAGAGGCCCGCATCGCGGCTGGGCCTGGCATGACCGTCATCTGCAGCAGTAGCGATCCGCAGCAATTGCGCGCACTACTAACAGTCTTTGACCCATCGACGATCAGGGGCGTGATCAGCTTCGGCGTCGCCGGCGGACTGGATCCCAGCTTGAAATCAGGCGACGTCGTGGTGGCGACCGAAGTGCTGGCCGGTGACGCCCGCTGGCTGGCCGGCTTGGCGCTGAACGAAGAACTGATCGCCAGCCTCGCGTTGGGAAGCCGACGCGTTGTCAGGGGTGGTCTCGCCGGCGTGGAAGAGGTGGTCGCCGCGCGGGCCGTAAAGGCCGCGCTGCGGTCAGAAACAGGGGCTGCTGCTGTCGACATGGAGAGCCATATCGCGGCCGCCTATGCGGCCGAGGCGGGCCTTCCGTTCGCGGCTCTGCGCGTCATCAGCGATCCCGCCAGCCGCGCGCTGCCGCCGCTGGCGATGGCCGCGATCAAGCCGAACGGCGACATCGATCTGCGCAAGGTGCTGCGAGGCGTGGCGCGTAACCCGCTGACGCTGCACGCGCTGGTCTCGACAGGGATCGACTTCAATCGCGCGCTGCGCAGCCTACGCGGCTGTCGAGGCTTTCTGCTGGGCGGCGAGGGCCTCGTCGCGGCGGATCTCTGACAGCCGCTTCTGCACTTCCGCCGAAAAGATGTACTGCGCCGGGCGCTGATTATCGAGATTGATCTCGGGCGCCATCGGACCCGTCGTCCGCACGCCGCGCAGCGCCACCCACATCGCCTTCAACGGATTGCTCAGGGCTGCCTCGGCCGCGGTCGGCTCATAGCCGCAATGGGCCATGCAGTTGGCACACTTCTCGTACTTGCCGGTACCGTAGGTCTCCCAGTCCGTCGTCTCCATCAGCTCCTTGAAGGTCTTGGTATAGCCTTCGCCGAGTAGATAACAGGGCTTCTGCCAGCCGAAGATGTTACGTGCCGGCATGCCCCACGGCGTGCATTCGAAATTCTGGTTGCCCGCAAGGAAGTCGAGGAACAGGCCGGAATGCATGAAATTCCACTTCTTGCCCTTGCCGAGCGCAAACACGTCGCGGAACAGCTTCTTCGTCTTGGTGCGGTTGAGGAAGTGCTCCTGGTCAGGCGCGCGCTCATAGGCGTAGCCCGGCGACATTGAAACGCCGACGCCGAGTTCCGTCGTGAAGTCGAGGAATTTGGCGATGTCCTCCGCCGCGTGGCCGTCGAAGATCGTCGCGTTGACGTTGACCGTGAAACCCCGCGCCTTGGCGGCCTTGATCGCCGAGACCGCGCGATCGAACACGCCCTTCTGCGAGACCGCTTTGTCGTGGTGCTCTTTCAAGCCGTCGAGATGCACCGAGAAAAACAGGTATGGCGACGGTTCGAACAGGTCGAGCTTCTTTTCCAGCAAGAGTGCGTTGGTGCACAACGACACGAATTTCTTGCGCGCCACCAGCCCGCGCACGATCTCGCCGATTTCCTTGTGGATCAGCGGCTCGCCGCCGGGGATTGCCACCATCGGCGCGCCGCATTCCTCGGCGGCGTCCCAGCATTCCTGCGCCGACATGCGGCGATTGAGGATCGCGTCGGGATAGTCAATCTTGCCGCAGCCGACGCAGGCGAGGTTGCAGCGAAACAGCGGTTCGAGCATCAGCACCAGCGGGTAGCGCTTCCGGCCCAGCAACTTCTGCTTGACCAGATAGCCGCCGATGCGCATTTCCTTGAAGAACGGTATTGTCATTACAGGCTTTCTTTCTGGATTCAGTAGAGAAGTGGATCAGCCAGCCGCTAGTTCAGCCGGAAGCCGGAATTCGATATTTTCTTCCCGGCCTGGCAGCACCGACACTGCCAGCGGCCCGATACGTCTCAAGGCCTCGATCACGTCATCGACCAGAACTTCGGGCGCCGAGGCGCCAGCGGTGATGCCGACGGCCTTGGCCTCCTTCAGCCAATCGGGGTTCAGTTCGCTGCCGTCGGCAATGAGATAACTCGCGACACCGGCTTCGGTGCCGATTTCGCGGAGCCTGTTTGAATTGGAACTATTGGTGGCCCCCACCACGAGAATGACGTCGACGAGCTTGCTGAGGTCCCTTACCGCAGATTGGCGGTTCTGTGTCGCATAGCAGATATCCCGGATGTCCGGGCCTTGAATATCGGTAAAACGCTGCTGAAGGGCGGCAATTATGTCCTTGGTGTCGTCCACGCTGAGCGTGGTCTGGGTGATGTAGGCCACCGGGGTGTCTGCGGGCAGCGTCAAAGCCGCCACGTCGTCGACGTCCTGGACCAGCAGCACGGGGCCGGGAACCTGACCCATGGTTCCCTCGACCTCGGGGTGCCCGGCATGGCCGATCAGGATCAGGGCCCGGCCTTTCGACATGTAGCGCTTGCCCTGGTTGTGGACCTTGGTCACCAGAGGGCAGGTGGCATTGAGGACCGGCAGGCCGCGCGCTGCGGCTTCCTCCTCCACGCTCCGCGCCACCCCGTGGGCGCTGAAGACGGTGACGGCCTGCGGCGGCACTTCCGACAGATCCTCGACGAAGATTGCGCCCTTGTTCTTCAGGCTTTCGACCACGTATTTATTGTGGACGATCTCATGGCGGACATAGACCGGCGGGCCGTACTTCTCGAGTGCGCGCTCGACGATCTCGATTGCACGCACGACCCCCGCGCAAAATCCGCGGGGTTGCGCAAGATACACTTCCATGGGACGCCCGTTACGCAAGTTGCACCAAACTCATTTCCGCGTCTCCATGTAGGCATCTCCATTCGGCTTCGACATCTGCAATATCGGCATCGTCCATATGGGCATCTGCAATATGGGTATCTGCAATATCCGCACCACCACCACCGAATTCCGCATCCGTCGCTTTCCCCAAAACACGGGGAACGATAGGGCTTTGTGTCAAAAAAAACGATCGCCTGGAAGGATCGCCAAGCGGTCAGCCATCGACGCAAGGTGGGGCCGGTAATATAATACAGTATTCTGCAAATCGCGGCGAATAAAGCTCTCGAACCCTCACCTGTTCGTCACTTTACCGCCGGTCAATCCCGGCTATATGAGCCTCTCAGCGCGCTTTCGCCATGTTTAGCGTTGCTTGTCCCTGCTCGTGAAAAAGAAGTATTCCAAAGCAGCAACATAGGGCGGCTGCCGGAACTCCGTTAGATAGCGGGCGTTTCAGGCAAGCTGTTAACGTTAGAAAGAAAAACTGTGCTGACAAGTATTGTTGTATCGGTTGTTAAAGCTTGCACGCGGTTTGCCCTTCTTACTGTTTTGGTCGCCCTCGTCCTTGCGATAGCGGCCGGCTTCTACACAGCCCGGCACTTCAAGATCAACACCGATATCAACACGCTGATTTCGCAAAATCTGGATTGGCGCCAGCGCGATAACCAGTTTGAACAGGCATTCGACCGGGACCGGACGATCCTTGCCGTGGTGGATGCCCCGACGCCGGAACTCACCGGCGCAGCAAGGGCCGCGCTGGAGCAGAAATTGTCTGGCGATACCAGGCATTTCGAATCGGTTCAGGCTCTCGGCGCTGGAGAGTTCTTCGAGAAAAACGGGCTGTTGTTCCTCCCGGTGGCGGAAGTCGGCCGACTGACCGGGCAATTCGAGTCGGCCGCACCGTTGATCGAAATCATGGCCGGCGATCCCAGTATCCGGGGACTGACCGGCGCGCTGGAAACCGGGCTCGCCGGCATTAAACGCGGACAAATCAAACTCGACAGTACAGAGCGGCCCTTCAACCTGATCGCCCAGACGGTCGAGAACGTGCTGAATACGGGTTCCGGGACGTTCTCCTGGCGCGAACTCGTCAGCGACAAGCCTTTGACCGACTCCGACCGACGCGCCTTCATCGAATTCAAGCCGGTCCTCGACTACAATGCACTGGAGCCGGGCAAGGATGCGACCGACGCCATCAGGCAGGCCGCCCGCGATCTCAATCTCGCAGGCGAATATGGCGCGCGGGTCAGGCTGACCGGGCCGGTGCCGATCGCCAACGAGGAATACGCCACCGTTCAGGACGGCGCCATCGTCAACGGAATCGGCACCATCCTCGTCGTGCTCGTGATTCTCTGGATGGCGCTGCATTCCTCGAAGATCATCTCCGCCGTGTTCCTGAATCTTTTTATCGGCCTTTCCCTCACCACGGCGGTGGGGCTGATGATGGTGGGTTCGCTGAACCTGCTTTCGATAGCGTTTGCCGTGCTGTTCATCGGATTGGGCGTGGATTTCGGCATTCAGTACAGCGTCCGCTACCGCTCGGAGCGCTTCAAGAGCAACGATCTGCGGCTCGCTTTGGAGAAGGCGGCCGAACGCTCCGCGGTGCCGCTGTCGCTCGCCGCGATGGCGACCGCTGCTGGATTCCTGTGTTTTCTGCCGACCGACTACAAGGGCATTTCGGAACTTGGCGAGATCGCCGGTGCGGGCATGCTGATTGCGTTCACGACGAGCATCACTGTGCTGCCGGCGTTGCTGAGGTTGCTCAATCCTCCCGGGGAACCGGAGCCCGTCGGCTATGCGTTCCTGGCGCCGGTCGATCACTTCCTCGAAAAGCATCGCGTGGTCATTATCGTCGGCACGCTTCTGGTAGCAATCGCCGGTCTGCCGCTGCTTTATTTTCTGAGGTTCGACTTCAACCCGATCAACTTGCGGAGTCCCAGGGTTGAATCGATCGCGACTTTTCTCGATTTGAGGAAGGATCCGAACACCGGCGCCAATGCCATCAACGTGATGACGAATTCGGATGCCGACGCGAAAAAGATTGCGGGGCGACTGGAAAAGCTGCCGGAAGTCCTCAGCGTCAGATGGCTGGAAAGCTTTGTGCCGGAAGACCAGCCGGCAAAACTGAAGCTGATCGCCCAGGGCGCCAAGGTCCTCAATCCGGCGCTCAACCCGGACTCCATTGATCCCGCGCCCTCCGACGCTGAGAATGTCGAGGCCTTGAAGGGATCGGCGGAGAGCCTGCGCAAGACCGCGGGCGAGGCGAAAGGTCCGGGTGCCGCGGCCTCGCGGCGGCTTGCCGACGCGCTATCGAAGCTCGCCGAGTCTAATCAAGCCACGCGCGACAAGACGCAGGCGATTTTCGTCACCCCGTTGAAGTTGGTGCTCGACCAGCTCAAGAAGTCTCTGCAGGCGCAGCCGATCAGCCTGAAGACGCTGCCGGCCGATCTCGTCAATTCATGGAAGACCAAGGACGGCCTGCAGCGTGTCGAGGCACTGCCGCGCGGCGACCCCAACGACAACGATACGCTGCGCAGATTTGCCAGCGCCGTTCTGGTCGCCGAGCCGAATGCGATCGGGGGACCGGTATCGATTCTCAAGTCCGGCGACACGATCGTTAAAGCCTTCATTCATGCAGGCATCTGGGCGCTGGTCGTGATCAGCCTGTTGCTCTGGCTGACATTGCGGCGGGTAATGGACGTGCTGCTGACGCTGGTGCCGCTGCTGGTAGCGGGGGCGGTGACATTGGAAATCTGTGTGCTGATCGAAATGCCGCTTAACTTCGCCAACATCGTCGCGCTGCCGCTGATGCTCGGCATCGGCGTCGCGTTCAAGATCTACTACGTCACGGCGTGGCGGTCGGGCCGGACGAATCTGCTGCAGACAAGCCTCACGCGGGCAATATTTTTCAGCGCGATGACGACAGCCACGGCGTTCGGAAGCCTTTGGCTGTCGAGTCATCCGGGAACCGCGAGCATGGGCAAACTTCTGGCGCTCTCGCTCCTGACGACGCTTGCCGCGGTGCTGCTGTTCCAGCCAGCGCTAATGGGTAAACCGCGCGATATCCGGGAGTAGACAGATGTCGCCGACTGGATCGACCGGCTGCGCTGATGTCGCCAATTTTTGGCCGGCCGTTTTGGCAGCCGGGTTGACGGAAGCGGTGGTCTTCGACGCGGTGGCTGTCGTAGTCGTGGGAGCGGTCTTGGGTAGCGCGCCCGTGGCCTTCGGCGCCCCCTTGGCCATGCTGTTGGCGGGGCTAGAGGGAATCGGGCCCGCCACGCGGCTCCAGGTTTCACCGCCGCAGAGAAAGCCCAATACGCAGCCTTGAATCTCAAGCTGGTCGGGACCGGCGGGCTTGATTGTCGAACTGTAGAATTGTCCGTCCTTGGCGTTGTAGACTTGGCCTTCCCACTGATCGAAGCCAGGCTTCTTCTTCATGTCGACCAGGATCGGCATTCCCAGGGTCGGCCTGTTCTGTTTTGAGACATCGGGATTGTTCTTGTCACGGCCACCCGGTGTTTTCTCCCATGCAACCACGCCCCACATGCTGCCATTGCATTCGGCTACCCGTATGTTGGCGACGCCGTCCGCCACCTTCCAGTCGCCTGTCGGATCGACCGCCAAAGCTGGTGCAAAGCCTGTCGCGAAAAATATTCCGGAGTATGTTACCGTACGCTTGATGCTTCGTGGGCAGTGCAACATGTTTAAACCTGTGCTTACGTAGATGATCCGAGCAAGGGCAAAACGCACATTGAGCGTTTCCATGGGACGAATTCAGTTGACGAAATGACCATCAACCGAAGTATGTAGCGGATGCTATATTCAAATTTAGACGTTTCCGAGATGTTTGTGGACCGCCAGTCGCAGCGCAGTTCCATGCATGCGCGCCATTTAAACGAGCAGCTGGTACGGGTCCTCAAAACCATCGGTTACGATGTCGGCTTTCAGAAGGGTCAAGGCCAATACCTGTTCGATCGCGACGGCGTGCGTTATCTCGATCTACTAAGCGGTTTTGGCGTTTTTGCGGTTGGCCGGAACCATCCGGCGCTGCGCACCGCGCTGAAGAGCGTCCTCGATAGCGACCTGCCCAACCTCGTGCAACTCGACGTTTCCACGCTCGCGGGCGTGCTGGCGGAACGCCTGCTGGACTACGTGCCTTATCTGGACAAGGTCTTCTTTGCGAATTCCGGGGCAGAATGTGTCGAAGCTGCGATCAAATTCGCGCGCGGCGCCACCGGCCGGCCGGGCATCGTGTACTGCGCCCATGCCTTCCACGGATTGTCCTATGGTGCGCTTTCGCTGACCGATGATTCGAACTTCCGCGGCGGTTTCGAGCCGCTGCTGCCGGGATGCACGTCGATTCCCTTCAACGATCTCGCCGCGCTGGAGCATGCGCTGTCGTCGCGTCAGGTTGCCGCCTTTATTGTCGAGCCGATCCAGGGCAAGGGCGTCAACATGCCCACGGACGAATTTTTGCCGGGCGCAGCGGCGCTCTGCCGGAAGTACGGCACCCTGTTGGTTGCCGACGAGATCCAGACCGGCATCGGTCGCACCGGACGGTTCCTCGCGGTCGAGCATTGGAACGTCGAACCCGATATGGTGCTGCTCGCCAAGGCGCTGTCGGGCGGTCATGTTCCGGTCGGTGCGTTGCTCACCCGCAAGAGCATCTTCGACAAGATATTCAATCAAATGGACCGTGCGGTTGTGCATGGATCGACGTTTGCGAAAAACGATCTCGCGATGGCGGCCGGTATCGCAACCCTCGAGGTGCTCGAGTCCGAAAAATTGATCGAGGCGGCCGCCAAGCGCGGCGCCGAACTTCGGCTGGCGCTGACGCGGATGGTTCCTGGCTATGAATTGCTTAAGGACGTTCGCGGCAAGGGACTGATGATCGGCGTCGAGTTCGGTCCGCCGAAGTCGCTGCGGCTGAAGGCGTCCTGGAACGTGCTAGAAACCGCAAACAAGGGCCTGTTCTGCCAGCTCATTACGGTGCCGCTGTTCAAGGATCACAAGATCCTCACGCAAGTCTCCGGCCACGGCAGCCACACCATCAAGCTGTTGCCGCCGCTGACCATCACCGATGAAGATTGCAACTGGATCGAGACCGCGTTCGATTCCGTCATCGCCTCCAGCCACAAGGTTCCCGGCGCGATCTGGTCGTTGGGCAAGACGCTGGTCGACAACGCTGTGCGCCGCTCGGCGTAGCCGGACAAATCTTTCCGGCAATTACCGCGAATCCTCGAGGATCATGGCGGCGCCTTTCTCGGCGATCATCGCGGTCGGGGTGTTGGTATTCCCGGAAGTTATCGTTGGCATCACCGAAGCATCGGCGACGCGAAGTCCCGCCATGCCATAAAATCGCAGCCGTTCATCGACGACGGCCATGGAATCGCTTGCCGCGCCCATCTTCGCGGTTCCAACCGGATGAAAAATCGTGGTGCCGATATCGCCGGCGGCTTTCGCCAGCGACGCATCATCGTCGCCGACCGAAGGGCCCGGCAGGAATTCTTCCGGCTGATAGGGCGCCAGCGCCGGCTGCTTCATCAACCGCCGCGTGGTGCGGATGGCGTCGGCGGCGACCTCGCGGTCTTCCCCGGTCGCCAGATAGTTCGGCGCGATCGCAGGCGCCTCGTCGGCCTGCGCCGAGCGAATCCGCACGGTGCCGCGCGAGGTCGGCTGCAGATTGCAGGCACTCACCGTGATCGCGGGGAAGCGGTGCAGGGGATCGCCGAACTTGTCGAGCGACAGCGGCTGCACGTGGAACTGGATATTGGCGCGTGCGCGACGCGGATCCGAGCGCGTGAAAATGCCGAGCTGCGATGGCGCCATGGTTAGCGGCCCACGCCGGCGGAACGCATAATCGAGGCCCATCAGGCCGCGCCGGACCAGCGAGTAGTAGGTCTCGTTGAGCGTGCGAACGCCCGCGACCTTGTAAATGGCTCGCTGCTGCAGATGGTCCTGCAGGTTGCGTCCCACGCCTTTTCGGTCGAGCACGGTCTCGATTCCAAGCGGCTTCAGCCAATCCGCCGGTCCGATGCCGGAGCGATGCAGCACCTGCGTCGATCCGATCGAGCCGGCGCACAGGATCACTTCGCGTTTGGCGCGGGCCTCGACCATTTCTGCGCCGGCAGTGAAGCGCACGCCGACGGCGCGGCCGTGCTCGATGATCAGGCGATCGACCAGCACGTCCTTTTCGAGACGCAAATTGGGACGCTTCAGCGCGGGTTTTAGAAAACCCCGCGCCGATGACCAGCGGCGTCCGCGCTTCTGGTTGACGTGGAAATAGCCGACGCCCTCATTGTCGCCGGTGTTGAAGTCCGGAATTTTGCGGATCCCCATCTGTTCCGCCGCATCGCCGACGGCGTCGAGAATGGCCCAGGACAGCCGCGGCGCTTCGATCCGCCAGCCGCCGCCGACACCATGATGCTCGCTCTCGCCGAGAAAATGATCTTCCAGCCGCCGGAACGCGGGCTTTACGTCATCCCAGCCCCAGCCCGAAAGGCCGAGCTGACGCCAGTGATCGTAATCGGCGGCCTGTCCGCGCATCGATATCATGGCGTTGATGGCGGATGAGCCGCCAATCACCTTGCCGCGGGGATAGGCCAGCGAGCGGCCGTTGAGGCCGGCTTCGGGCTCGGTTCGAAACATCCAGTCCGAACGCGGATTGCCGATCGCGAAGAGATAGCCGACCGGGATGTGAAACCAGATCCAGTTGTCGTTGCCGCCGGCCTCCAGGATCAGCACACGATTTTTGGGATCGGCCGACAGCCGGTTGGCGACGATGCAGCCGGCGGTGCCCGCGCCGACGACGATATAGTCGAAATCACCTTCAAGCCGCTTCGGCATTTTTTCAGGTTTCCGCCGGTAAATCATGACCGTCCCGCCCGGCTTTATGCAGCTTTATGCCGGGCATCCACGTCTTTCTTCGATTTTTATTCAGTCCGACGTGAATGACCGCGACATCTAGCGCGAAGACGCGCGTCGCGCTATCGCCGGCCATGACGGCGTTTATTAACTTTTCGGCTGGTTGGACCTGCCGAGGAGTGTTGGGTGGAGCGCGGACGCGTGCTAGACAGGGCAGAATACCCCACCCCGCAACCGAGAATGACCATGCCCATCGTCAACCGCGTCGCCGATCTGCAACCCGATATTCAGGCCTGGCGCCAGGATATCCATCAACATCCCGAATTGCTCTATGACGTGCACCGCACTGCGGCATTCGTGGCGGAGCGGTTGCGGGAATTCGGCTGCGACGAAGTCGCCACCGGTCTCGGCCGTACCGGCGTCGTCGGGGTCATCAAGGGCCGCAAGCCGGCCGGCGGAGGCGATATCAAGGTGATCGGGCTGCGCGCCGATATGGATGCGCTGCCGATCGAGGAGGAGACCAATCTCGCTTATGCCTCCAAAACGCCGGGCAAGATGCACGCCTGCGGCCATGACGGGCATACCGCGATGCTGCTCGGCGCGGCCCGTTATCTCGCCGAGACCCGGAATTTCGCGGGCGATGCCGTCGTGATCTTTCAGCCGGCGGAAGAGGGCGGCGCGGGAGCTGCCGCGATGATCAAAGACGGGCTGATGGACCGTTTTGCCATCGACCAGGTCTACGGAATGCATAACGGTCCGGGAATTCCGGTCGGCTCGTTCGCGATCCGGTCCGGTCCGATCATGGCCGCGACGGATGCCATCGACATCCGGATCGAGGGTCTGGGCGGGCACGCGGCGCGTCCGCACAAATGCATTGATTCCGTTCTGGTCGGCGCGCAACTGATCACGGCCTTGCAGTCCATCGTGTCGCGCACCGTCGATCCGCTGGAATCGGCGGTTATTTCGATGTGCGAGTTCCACGCCGGCAACGCCCGCAACGTGATCCCGCAAACCGCCGAACTCAAGGGCACCGTGCGTACGCTGACCGCGGAAGTGAGAGAGCTCGTCGAGAAGCGGGTGCGCGAGGTCGTCGCAGGCGTCGCGCAGATGACGGGCGCGAAGATCGATCTGGTATACGAACGCGGCTATCCTGTGGTGGTCAACCATGCCTCGCAGACCGATGTCGCGGCGCAGGTGGCAAAGGAAGTGGCCGGCGACGCCAACGTTCATGACATGCCGCCGCTGATGGGCGCCGAGGATTTCGCCTATATGCTGGAACAGCGGCCGGGCGCGTTCATTTTCTGCGGCAACGGCAACAGCGCTGGCCTCCATCATCCCGCCTACAATTTCAATGACGACGCGATCGTGTTCGGCACCTCGTACTGGATCAAGCTGGTCGAGAATACGCTGGCGGCGTGAGGCGCGGCAGTCGCCATTACCCGATCTCTTCGGGCGGTTTGGTGTGCCGGAACATCCTGAGCAACGCCAAGTCGTAGCCGATCTTCAGGCATCCGCACACCACCAGCGGCAGGCCGGAAAATGGTCCGGCCAACATGAAGCCTGCGATAGCAGGACTGATTGACGATGCCAGGCTGCGCGGCACCGCAGTCACGCTCGCCGCCGCCGTCCGTTCCGCCGGTGTCACCACGGCCATCACGTAGGATGAGCGGGTGGGGACGTCCATTTGCGACAGCGCCGAGCGAACCAGCAGCAGCGACAGCACCACGGTCAAGCCCGAAGAAAAGGCTGCGGCGATCAGGCAGAGACTGGATGGGATGTGCGTGAACACCATGGTGTTGATGAGGCCGATACGCCTGGCGAGCCAGGCCGCAACCGGAAATGAAATTGCGCCGAGCAGGCTTGAGCAGAAGAAATACAGGCTCGCCGCTTCCAGCGACAGGTTGAAGCGTTGGAACAGCCAGAGCGCCAACAGCGACTGCACAACGAAGCCGCCGGCAAAGGCGTCCAGACTGAACAGGGCCGCAAGCCTGTAGACGATATTTCGGGATGGGCCGAGGGCCGCCTCCGGAACGTTTGCCGCACGGGTGTGGTCGCGGGGCAGCTGCCGGTAAAGAAATGCCGCCAAAACTCCCAGCGCGGCGTATCCATAAAACATCAGCTTGATGGCGGTAAGCTTCGACCAACCGTTGGACGCCAGTATCTCCGGCAATGCCGCCGCCAGTGATCCGACGGCCCCCGTCAACGAGCCTATCAGGCTGTAGCGGGCGAAAGCTCCGGTGCGGTCCCGGTCGGCGATCTCTTTGGTCAACAGCGCATGCTCAAGGGGAACCAGCATGCCCAGGTCGCCTCCCGATGGATTGATGCTTCCGATGAAGGCGACGAGTAGAACAGGCGCAATTGTCTCCGTTACCGGGAATATGAGGCCCGTGAGCGCGATCAATCCGGCGCCGGCGAGAAAAAGGCTTCTCAGCTCAAAGCGCGGGGCGATGAAGCCGACAATCAATGTCAGCGCCGCGGTTCCCAGTAGCGAGGCGCTGGCGACGATTCCAATCAGCTGCGGCGAAAAGCCGATCGCCGAAAGGTAGACCGGGAGAATGATGATCGCAAAGCCATCGCCGAAGCTGCGAAGCGCCCGCGCGCCGTACAGACAAAGAATATCCGGCGGAGTTTTGTTCCAGGAGAACACCGTCATCGACAGATCCGCCACATGGTCACGCGGATCAAAATGCTGCC
>Ga0207652_10000905_pt1 | contig 28039 bp, 25 predicted proteins | sample KBSC63BmetaG_FD_184334 | JGI IMG/M metagenome (GOLD analysis project Ga0207652, IMG submission 184334) | Corn rhizosphere microbial communities from Kellogg Biological Station, Michigan, USA - KBS C6-3B metaG (SPAdes) (version 2) | ecosystem: Host-associated > Plants > Roots > Rhizosphere ...
CGATGGCGACATGCTCCGGCGGATCGCCCGTTGGGCCAACCGCCGCGGCCTCGCCTGCGAACTTACCGGCATCGATCTCAACACCCGCAGCGTCGCCGCGGCCGAGGCGATGACGCCGGCCGGCGCCCCGATCCGCTACCTCGCGGGCGACTACGCCGATCTTACAGGCGAGAGTTTCGACTTCGTGATCTCCAGCCTGGTCGCCCACCACATGAGCCACGAGCAGCTCGTCGCGTTCCTGCGCTTCATGGATCGCGAAAGCCGGATCGGCTGGTTCGTCAACGATCTCCACCGCCACGCCTTCGCCCATGCCTCGTTCCCGTGGCTGGCGAGCGCGATGGGCTGGCACCGCATCGTTCGCCTCGACGGCACGACCTCGATCGCGCGCAGCTATCGCCCGGCGGAATGGCCGCCGATCCTCGCCGAAGCAGGGGTCGAAGGGGCGCGAGTACGCAGGAGGTTTCCGTTCCGGCTGTGCGTCGAGAAGATCCGCTGAGCGCGCCGCTCGTCGTGGGCGCAGGGCCGGCGGGCTGCGCGGCGGCGATCGTGCTCGCGCGCGCCGGCGCCCGCCCGACTCTGATCGACCGCGACGCCGAGGTGCGCGACGCGCTGTGCGGCGGCTTCCTCAGCTGGCGGACCGCGGACCGTCTGCGCTCGCTCGGCGTCGAACCGGAAGCGCTCGGTGCGCATCCGGTGGAGCGGCTGGTCCTGTTCGGCGGAGGCCGCCCGGCGGAAATCCCCCTGCCCCGCCCTGCGTTCGGCCTTTCGCGCCAGACGCTCGACCGCGCCTTGCGGCAGCGCGCGATCGAGGCCGGCGCGACGATGACGGTCGACACGATCCGCCGGGTCGAGGGCCTGCGCCTGACCGGCCGCGCCCGGGAATGGCAGACGGACAGCCTGTTCCTCGCCACCGGCAAGCACGATGTGCGCGGCAGCGCCCGGCCGCGCGCGGCCAAGGATCCGGCGCTGGGCCTGCGCCTGCGGCTCTCGCCTTCGCGCGGGCTGGCGAAACGCCTCGCCCGGACCATCGAACTGCACTTGTTCGCCGGGGGCTATGCGGGCGTGGTGCTGCAGGAAGACGGCAGCGCCAACGTCTGCCTCGCGGTGCGCAAATCGCAGTTCGGCGAAGCGGGCGCGGACCCGGTCGAGCTTCTCGCCCGCCTCGCGGCCGCTCACCCGCACTTCGCGCTGCGGCTGGAACACGGCTGGCGCGAGGCGCGGATCGAGACGATCGGCTCTGTGCCTTATGGCTGGGCCGCCGAGACGACCGAGCCGGGCCTGTTCCGCCTCGGCGACCAGGCCGCGGTGATCCCCTCACTGGCGGGCGAAGGGATTGACATCGCCCTCGCCAGCGGGATCGCCGCGGCGGAAGCCTGGCTGGCAGGCGGATCGGGGGCCGCTCCCGCATACCAGCAATCGCTTCGCGAGCGTGTCCGCGGGCCGCTGATGTGGGCCGGCGCCGCATGGGGCCTGGCGGAGCGCCCGGCGATCGCGAAATGGGGCCTTGCCGCCGCGCGCCTTGCGCCGGGTTTCGTCGAGCGGCTGGTCGAGGCGACGCGGCTCGACTGAAAAGCGCTTTCCTACTCCTCCATGTTCTGCTTATGTCCCGATCTCGCCGTCTGTCGGCGTTGCGCTTTCGGGCGCGGGTACGCACCGATGGTCGGTGGCTGGCGAGCGACAGCGGGGCGACAGTAGGGCGACACTGGGCGACAGCAGGGCGACAAATGGCCGGGTGAAAAAGTTGTGTCGCCATGCGGCAAAATCTAAACCAACTATTTGTTTTATAGACTTTTTTTTGAATACGATTGAGCGACAACTGTCGCCCAGTGTCGCCGTGCGGGGAGGCAGCGCGGCGGTGCTTGCGCTCTCCCCGCCCGCTCCGTAAGAGCGCGCCAAACCTCCACTTGCAGAACAACAGGACTCCCATGGCCAAGATCAAGGTTGCGAACCCGATCGTCGAGATCGACGGCGACGAGATGACGCGGATCATCTGGCAATGGATCCGCGAGCGGCTGATCCTGCCGTACCTCGACGTCGACCTGAAGTACTACGACCTCGGCATCGAGAAGCGCGACGAGACGCGCGACCAGATCACCATCGATTGCGCCAACGCGATCAAGCAATACGGCGTCGGCGTGAAGTGCGCGACGATCACCCCGGACGAGGCGCGGGTCGAGGAGTTCCACCTCCACGACATGTACAAGAGCCCCAACGGGACGATCCGCAACATCCTCGGCGGGACGATCTTCCGCGAGCCGATCGTGATCAGCAACGTCCCCCGGCTGATCCCGGGCTGGACCGATCCGATCGTCGTCGGCCGCCACGCGTTCGGCGACCAGTACCGCGCGACCGACTTCCTCGTCCCCGGCCCCGGCAAGCTGCGCCTGGTGTGGGAAGGCGAGAACGGCGAAGTGATCGACCGCGAAGTCTATGACTTCAAGGCCAGCGGCGTGGCGATGTCGATGTACAACCTCGACGAATCGATCCGCGATTTCGCCCGCGCGAGCATGAACTACGCGCTCGACCGCGGCTGGCCGCTGTACCTGTCGACCAAGAACACGATCATCAAGGCTTACGACGGGCGCTTCAAGGACCTGTTCCAGCAAGTCTTCGACACCGAAGGCTTCAAGGAGAAGTTCGCCGCGGCCGGAATCGAATACCAGCACCGCCTGATCGACGACATGGTCGCCAGCGCGCTGAAGTGGAGCGGCAAGTTCGTCTGGGCCTGCAAGAACTACGACGGCGATGTCCAGTCGGACCAGGTGGCGCAGGGCTTCGGTTCGCTCGGCCTGATGACCAGCGTGCTGATGACGCCCGACGGCAAGACCATCGAGGCCGAAGCGGCGCACGGCACGGTGACCCGCCACTATCGCCAGCACCAGCAGGGCAAGGCGACGAGCACGAACCCGATCGCCAGCATCTTCGCCTGGACGCGCGGGCTGATATATCGCGGCCGGTTCGACAACACGCCCGACGTCGTGCGCTTCGCCGAGACGCTGGAAAAGGTCTGCATCGAAACGGTGGAGAACGGCCAGATGACCAAGGACCTCGCGCTCCTCATCGGGCCCGACCAGGCGTGGATGACGACCGAGCAGTTCTTCGAAGCGATCGTCCAGAACCTCGAGGCCGAGATGGCCAGCTGGGGCGCGACCGCCGAAGCCTGAGGCGTATCGACCTGCGGCCGGCGCGCTGATAGGTTGCCCCACGGGACGGTCGGCAACGGCCAAGTGGGGAGAAGACTATGCGCGTGTGGGTTGTGGGGCTGGCCGTGCTTGCGGCCGCCTGTTCGAAAGGCGGCGCTGACGGGGCGGCCAAGCCGGATGCGCCGGCCAAGAGCACCGCGGACGCCTGCGGCCTCGTCACCGCGGACGAAGCGCAGAAGCTGCTCGGCGGCTCGGCCAAGCAGCTGGCGGAGAACGGCGGCGCGGCCGGGTACGACCAGTGCCAGTATATGCACGAAGGCGAACATATCGCCGACACGGCCACGCTGACGCTGCAACGCTTGCCGGTCACTCTCGCCGCCAAGCGTCAGGCGCTCACCGCCAACGGGGATAAGTTCGAGGAAGTGCCCGGAGTGGGCGACGGCGCCGTGTGGGTGCCCGGCATGAGCTTCCTCTACGTCGCGCACGGCGGCGAGACGCTGGTCGCCTCGATCGCCAGCAACGCGCCCGACACCAAAGCCAAGTCGATCGAGCTGGCGCGCCTGGCGCTGCCTCGCCTGTGAGAGGAACGCAGCGATGATCCCGATCCTGATCGCAGCAGCCGCGGCAGTAGCCACCACGCCGCACGTGACGCCGCCGGCCAACACCACCTGCCGGACCAGCGCCTCGCCGCGCATCATCGTTCAAGGCGGCTCGCCCGTTCGCGGCGGCGACGTGTCCCCGGCGATCGGCCCGAAGCAGGACGATCCGGTTCGCCACAGCGCTCGCACCCTCGGCGGCGGCGGCGATCCTCGCACGATCGGCCCCAAGCAGGACGATCCGGTCGGCGGTGGTGGCCGTGGGGGCACGACGGTTCGTTCGGGAACCGGCGGCGACCCACGGGCCATCGGTCCCAAGCAGGACGACCCGGTCGGCGGTGGTGGCCGTGGGGGCACGACCGTCCGTTCGGGCACCGGCGGCGGCGACCTCCGGACTATCGGCCCCAAGCAGGACGATCCCGTCCAGCCTCACCCGGCCGTCTGCGGCGCGCAGGGACCGGCGGCCGCCGGCTGAGACCGCCGCACCCGCGTCCGGCAGCGCCCCGGCCGATCGGGCGATGCGCGGGTTGCCCGCCGGGCGCAGTCTGACATAGTGACCGCGTGCACTCCGAAGCGATCTCCCCGTTCCTGTCCGACGCGCTGGTGATCCTCGGCGCGGCCGGGATCGTCATCCCGTTGTTCGCCCGTTTCCGCATCACACCGATCATCGGGTTCATCCTCGTCGGCGTGCTGGTCGGCCCGTTCGGCCTCGGCCGGCTGGTCCCCTCGGCGCCGTGGCTGACCTGGGTCACCATCACCGACCCCGAAGGCCTCGAGCCGTTCGCCGAGTTCGGCATCACCCTGCTGCTCTTCACCATCGGCCTCGAGCTGTCGTTCAAGCGCCTGTGGACGATGCGCCGGCTGGTCTTCGGCCTCGGCGCACTCGAGCTGGTCATCATCGCGCTCCTGCTCGGGGGAGTGATCGCGTTGATGGGGCAGGCGTGGACCGGCGCGCTCGGTCTCGGCCTCGCCCTCGCGCTGTCGTCGACCGCGCTCGTGCTGCCGATCGCCGGCACGCAGTCCCCGGTCGGGCGCGCCGCGCTGTCGATGCTGCTGTTCGAGGATATCGCCCTGGTGCCGATCATCTTCCTGCTCGGTGCGATCTCGCCCGCCGCCGAGGGCTCAGGGCTTGGCTTGCTGTTCGATACGGTGTGGCAGGGCCTGCTCGTGATCGTCGCGATGATGGCGCTCGGCCGCTTCGCGCTGCCGTTGCTGTTCGGCCAGGCAGCGCGGACCAAGAGCCCCGAGCTGTTCCTCGCCGCCAGTCTGCTGGTGGTGATCGGCGCCAGCCTGGCGACCTCGCTCGTCGGCCTCTCCCCGATCGTCGGCGCGCTGATCGCCGGGCTGCTGATCGCCGAAACCGATTACCACGCCGAGGTCGAAGGGATCATCGAGCCGTTCAAGGGCCTCGCGCTCGGCATTTTCCTGCTCACCGTGGGCATGCGGATCGACCTCGGCGTCGTGTGGGACAAGCTGGCCGCCCTCGCCGTCGCGGTGGTCGCCGTGCTCGTGCTCAAGGCGGTGGTCACCGGCGTGCTCCTGCGGCTGATGGGCGCGCGGCGCAGCACGGCGACCGAGACCGGCATCCTCATGGCCAGCCCATCGGAGACGACGCTGATCGTGCTCGGCACCGCCAGCGCGGCGGCGCTGATCCAGCCGGGCACCGCGGCGTTCTGGCAGATCGTCACCGCGATCGGCCTGACGGTCACGCCTTTACTCGCCCGCGCCGGCCAGCGCCTCGCACGCAGAATCGAGCCGGCGCCGCAGGAAGCCGAAGAGGACAGCGAGGAGCCGCGCGTGGTGATCGTCGGCTGCGGCCGTGTCGGGCGTCTGGTGGCCGACATGCTGCAGCGCCACGGGCGCCCTTACGTCGCCCTCGACGCCGACTCCGACATGATCGACCAGTGCAAGCGCGAGGGATACCGCGCGGTGTTCGGCAACGCCGCGCGGCTGGACGTGCTCGAGCGGCTCGGCCTCGCGCACGCCCCCGCGGTGGTGCTGACGATGGACGAGCCGGTGCTGGCCCAACGCCTGACCAAGAAGCTGCGCGCCGCTCATCCGGATGTGCCGATCATCGCCCGCGCCCGGGACCCGCTCCATGCCGCCGCGCTGTACAAGGCGGGGGCGACCACCGCGGTGCCGGAGACGTTGGAAGCGTCGCTGCAATTGTCAGAAGCGGTGCTGGTCGATCTCGGCGTGGCGATGGGCCCGGTCATCGCCAGCATCCACGAAAAGCGCGACGAACTGCGCGAGAGCATCCGCGAGACCGCCGATCTCGATTACAAGCCGCGGCTGCGCACCACCACTCGCTCGGCCTGACCGGACCTTCCGCGCGCCCCGCTCGTTATGGAGGCGAAAGGAGATTCGCCATGAAGGACGGCAACGAGCCGAAACAATCCGCCCCGAAAAAGCCTCAGCAGCAGGAGGGCGAAGAGTTCGGCGATATCAAGCGCCGCCAGCTCGACGAAAACCACTTTCCCGGGCGCAGCGACACCCCTCGCGGCAGTGAACCGGAACAGCGCGGGACTTCGGGCCGCCGGAGCTAGCTAGACCGTCTCGCTGGCGAGCGCGCGGCGCACTGCGGCGATTGCCTCGTCGGCTTTCGCGCCATCCGGCCCGCCGCCTTGCGCCATGTCGGGCCGGCCGCCGCCGCCCTGCCCGCCGAGCGCGGCGACGCCGGCGCGAACAAGTTCGACCGCGTTGAAGCGGCCGGTCAAATCGTCGGTCACGCCGACAGCGAAGGCGGCGCGACCATCGTTCACCGCGGCGATAGCCGCCACGCCGGAGCCGAGGCGCTTCTTGGCCTCGTCGAGCAACGGGCGCAGCTCCTTGGCGTCCATGCCCTGGAACACTTGGCCTGAGAACTTGACGCCGCCGATGTCCTCGTCGGCGGTCGGCGCGGCGCCGGCTCCGCCCCCGAGCGCAAGCTGCTTCTTGGCCTCGGCCAACTCGCGCTCGAGCCGACGGCGCTCGTCGACCAGCGCCGCGACGCGCGCCTCGACCTCTTCGGGCGCCGTCTTGAGCGACGCGGCGAGCGATTTGAGGGCGTCTTCGCGGCCGACGAGCCAGCGCCGCGCGGCCTCGCCGGTCAGCGCCTCGATCCTGCGGACACCCGAGCTGACCGCGCTCTCCGACACGATGCGGAACAGGCCGATGTCGCCCGTCGCGCGAACGTGGGTGCCGCCGCATAATTCGACCGAGTAGTTCTTGCCGCTGCCTTCCCAATCGCCACGCCCCATCGAGAGGACGCGGACTTCATCGCCGTACTTCTCGCCGAACAGAGCCATCGCGCCCGCGGCAATCGCGTCGTCGGGCGTCATCAGCCGCGTGGTGACTTCCTCGTTGTGGCGGATCTCGGCGTTCACTTGCGCCTCGACGCGGGCGAGTTCCTCAGCGGTCAGCGCCTTCGGGTGGGAGAAATCGAAGCGCAGCCTGTCCTGCGCCACGAGCGATCCCTTCTGCGTGACGTGGGCGCCGAGCACATTGCGCAAAGCGGCGTGGAGCAAGTGCGTCGCGGAATGGTTGGCGCGGATCTGGTCGCGCCGCTCGACATCGACCTTGAGATGCACCGTGTCGCCAACCGCGATCGAGCCGCCGGCGACATGCCCGCGCATCGCGTGCAGGCGCCCGAGCGGCTTGGACGTGTCGGCAATCGCGATGACCAGGCCGTCGTCCCCGGTTATGGTGCCGACGTCACCCGCCTGGCCGCCGCTTTCGCCGTAGAACGGAGTCTGGTTGGTCAATACCACGACGTCCTGTCCGGCGGCGGCTTCGCTGACTTCCTTGCCGTCGACCACCAGCGCGACGACCTGGCCTTCGCCCTCGGTCGAGGTGTAGCCGGTGAACTCGCTGCCGCCCTCGCGCTCGGCGATGTCGAACCACACTTCTTCGTCACCCGTGGCACCCGAGCCCTTCCACGCGGCGCGCGCGGCGGCCTTTTGCTGCGCCATCGCCGCGTCGAACCCGGCCTTGTCCACCCCTATGCCGCGAGCACGCAGCGCGTCTTCCGTCAGGTCGTAAGGGAAGCCGTAAGTGTCGTAGAGTCTGAACGCGGTCTCGCCCGGCAGCTCCGCGCCCTCTCCCAACCCGGCAGTTGCTTCGTCGAGCAGGCGCAGCCCGTTGGTCAATGTCTGACGGAAACGCGTCTCCTCGCGCTCCAGGGTTTCCTCGATCAGCGGCTGCGCGCGCCCGAGTTCGGGGTAGGCCTGCCCCATCTCCGCGACGAGCGTCGGGACCAGGCGGTACATCAGCGGGTCATTAGTCCCGAGCAGATGGGCATGGCGCATCCCGCGCCGCATGATCCGCCGTAGCACATACCCTCGACCTTCGTTCGAGGGCAGGACGCCGTCGGCGATCAGGAAACTGGCAGACCGCAAGTGGTCGGCGATCACGCGGTGGCTCGCAAGGCTCTCGCCTTCCGCCTTGGCGCCGACCAAGTCTTCGCTGGCCGCGATCAGGGTCTTGAAGGTGTTCGTCTCGAACACGTTGTGCACGCCCTGGAGAACCGTCGACATGCGTTCGAGGCCCATGCCGGTGTCGATGCTCGGACGCGGCAGATCGCCGACGATCTGGTCGGCTTCCTGCAGATACTGCATGAAGACGAGGTTCCATATCTCGACGAACCGGTCGCCATCCTCGTCGGGCGATCCGGGAGGGCCGCCGGCGACGGAAGGGCCGTGGTCCCAGAAAATCTCGGAGCACGGGCCACACGGGCCATCGGCGCCCATCGCCCAGAAATTGTCCTTCGTCGGGATGCGGATGATCCGCTCGTCCGGCAGGCCGGCGATCTTCTTCCACAAGTCCCACGCTTCGTCGTCGGTGTGATAGACTGTGACCGACAACCGATCTCTCGCCAGGCCGAATTCGCGGGTGACCAGGTTCCACGCGAGCTCGATCGCCCGCTCCTTGAAATAGTCGCCAAAACTGAAGTTGCCGAGCATTTCGAAGAACGTCAGGTGCCGCGCGGTGTAGCCGACGTTGTCGAGGTCGTTGTGCTTGCCGCCGGCGCGAACGCACTTCTGGCTGCTCGTAGCCGTCGGCGCGGGCGGCGTTTCGAGGCCGGTGAAAACGTTCTTGAACGGCACCATGCCGGCGTTGACGAACATCAGCGTTGGGTCGTTGTACGGCACGAGCGGCGCCGACGGCACGATGCGGTGCCCGTTGGCGGCGAAATAGTCGAGGAACGCCCGGCGGATGTCGTTGGTCGAGTGCATGCAGGCGAATTAGGGGTCGCGAGGCTTCGCGACAAGCGGATTGAGACGGACGAACGGAGCCTTTGACGCGATCAGTTGCTTTCCGGCGTCACGACGGCCAACGCCTGCGGCCGGATGCGGATCGTCAGGGGCAAGTCGAACCGGCAACGCTCCCCATCGAGGGCAATCTCGATTCGGGCGCCCGGGCCATCGATTCGGATCTCGTGCGCCGTTTCGTCGAGGACGAAGTCACGGTGCATTCGTGGCCGGCCAATCAACGTGCGCAGCGCCGCCGCGAGCAGGGCCGTGCGCGGCAACGGAGCGATGGCGTAGACGGACAGCAGGCCGTCGTCGAGCGCCGTGCGTTCGGCCGGTTTGCCCTCTTCCACCTCGTAACGGTTGTTGCCGACGAACAGCAGCGGTGTCCTGATCGAACGGCTCGTCCCGTCGAGAGTCAGCTCGAACGAACGCGAGCGCAGCTTGCGTAGCGTCCGCCACGTTGCGGGAACCGTCGCCAGCAGCTTGGGGAGCGGAGAAGCCTCGCGCACTCGGACGAGATCGACGTAGGCCCCGACAGACAGGTTGTTGACGAAGACCCGGTCTGCCGCCGCCCCCAGATCGATGCGTTCTGCCCGCCCTTCGACGGCAAGTTTCGCCGCCTCTTCCAGACCGAGCGGAATATCCAGCTGGCGGGCAAGATGATTGCGGGTGCCGAGCGGCAGAATCGCTAACTCGCCATCCCGTTGCGCCAAGGCGGTTGCGGCCGTTGCCAAAGTGCCGTCCCCGCCGCCGACCACGACGCGCCGGGCCGCCGAGTGACGAGCTAGCGCCGCCTCGAGCTTATCGCCTTCGACGAGTTCGAGCGCGATCGCCGAGCCCGCGGCTGTGAAAGCGGATTTCAATTGATCGCCGAGATCGGCGCCGGCGCGGCCGGCGGCGCCGCCCGCGACGTTGACGATCACCGGCAGGGGCGACCTGGGCGGCATGGAATCGAAACGCGCGAAGGAAAGCGCCAGTTCCTCAGCCGCGGCGCGCGGTCACGATCCAGGTGGCGGCGCGCAGGGCCACGATCCCGTCACGGCAATTCTCGCGCGCGAGATCGGCGATCGCGGCGAGAGTTTGCGTCCGTTCGCTGTCGGTCAGTTCGCGCAGTGCGGCCGCGGCGGGACCAATCCGCTGGAAGTATTCCACCGCATCTTCCACCGGATCGTCGCCCGCACCGGCGACCATCGCGAAGTCGAACGGCTCGAAGGCGATCTGGTCCCAGCCCGCGTCGTTGAGTATCGCGGTTACGTGGTCACGTTCGGCGAATGCGAACGGCCCCGGCGCGTAAGGATCTAGGGTATCAGCGGGGCGCGGCAGAAGCGCACCGACGGAAGTGAAGAAGGGGTTCTCGGCGCGATCTCGGAAGCATGAAAAGAGCAGCGAAGCACCATCGGCGGCCACATTCGCGAGATTGGTGAACGCGCCCGGCGGATCGGCGAAGAACATGACTCCGTGGCGCGACACAAGGAGTTGCGGAACGAAGTCGTCCTCCGGATGCCAGAGCGCGGCGTCGGCTTCGACAAACTCGAGGTTGGCGAGACGCCCCGCGCGGGACCTGGCCGTCGCCACCAGTTGCGGCGAAACGTCGACACCAACGACACGGGCTTGCGGTCGCCCACGCGCCAGGGCCAGGGAAAGCTCACCCGCGCCACAACCGATGTCGAGGGCGTGGCGGAACTGGAATTCGCGGCTTCGCGCGAGCAGGCGCTCGGTCAGGCCGCCAAAGCTGCGATCGGTTCGACGCCATTCCGCGGCCCAGCCGTCGCCCGTCCTGCCTTGCCAATCTTCCCTGGTCGTCATCTCGCTCCCCGGCGAAAAGTTGTTATCGGCGCGCATAGCGGGAGCAAACGGCCAGCGAAAGCCTGCGAATTCCCGCCTGGCAAAGCGGTCTTTTGCGGCAGCACAATAACGAAGAGGCCGGCGCGCGCCCCGCAAGGCACTCGCGCCGGCCCCGGTTCGTTGCCACCCGCCGCTTGATTACGGCGCGCGGTGAGGATCAGTCTTCGAGGTCCTCCGCGTCAGGACCCGTCATCATCTCCTCGGCGACTGCGTCGGTGCGGCCGCGGATCGCGGCTTCCAGGCGGTCGCAAACTTCCGGATTGGTCTTGAGGTATTCCTTGGCGTTTTCGCGCCCCTGGCCGATGCGGATCGAGTCGTAGCTGAACCAGCTGCCCGACTTCTCGACCAGCCCGGCCTTGACGCCGAGATCGAGAATCTCGCCGATCTTCGAGATGCCTTCGCCGTACATGATGTCGAACTCGACTTGCTTGAACGGCGGGGCGACCTTGTTCTTGACCACCTTCACGCGCGTCGAGTTGCCGACGATGTCGTCGCGATCCTTGATCTGGCCGGTGCGGCGGATGTCGAGGCGGACCGAAGCGTAGAACTTGAGCGCGTTGCCACCGGTCGTGGTCTCCGGGTTGCCGTACATCACGCCGATCTTCATGCGCAGCTGGTTGATGAAGATGACCATGCAGCGCGAGCGGCTGATCGAGCCGGTGAGCTTGCGCAGCGACTGGCTCATCAGGCGGGCCTGAAGGCCGACGTGGCTGTCGCCCATCTCGCCCTCGATCTCGGCCCGCGGCACCAGCGCGGCGACCGAATCGACCACCAGCACGTCGATAGCGTTCGAGCGCACCAGCGTGTCGACGATTTCCAGCGCCTGCTCCCCGGTGTCGGGCTGCGAGACGATCAGTTCGTCGATGTTGACCCCCAGCTTCTTGGCATAGACCGGGTCGAGCGCGTGCTCGGCATCGACGAACGCGGCGGTGCCGCCACCCTTCTGCGCTTCGGCGATGACGTGCAACGCGAGCGTCGTCTTGCCCGAGCTTTCCGGCCCGTAGACTTCGATCACCCGGCCGCGCGGCAAGCCGCCGACGCCGAGCGCGATGTCGAGCCCGAGCGAACCGGTCGAAATCGATTCGACCTGCATCGCTTCCTTCTGGCCGAGCTTCATCGCCGAGCCCTTGCCGAACGCGCGGTCGATCTGGGCAAGCGCGGCGTCCAGCGCCTTCTGACGGTCCAAATCCACTTCCTTGCCTTCCACCAGCTTGAGATTTGCCGCCGCCATGACACATGCCTCCATCGCTTGCCTAGGGCCCCGGTCCGGATTGGTCCGTTTTCCCCGTAGGAAAGGCGATGTATCCTATTTGTTCCTACGGAACAAGGGGGGAACGAAAATTTCTATTGCGCACCCAGAACCTGGCGGGCCTTGGCGGCGATCTGCTGCACGCTGAAGGGCTTGGGGATGAAATGCATGCCTTCGATATCGATCTCGCGGCGGAGCTGCTCTTCGGCATAGCCCGACATGAACAGCACCGGCATGTTCGGCGCGATCTTGCGGATCTCGCGGGCCATCGCCGGTCCATCCATGCTCGGCATGACGACGTCCGACACGACGAGATCGAAAGCCCCGTCGGCCTTGACCGCCTCCAGCCCTTCTTCGCCGTCGGCGGCGGTGACCACGGTGTAGCCCTGCCGCGTCAGCGCCCGTTCGGCCACCGCGCGAACCGTGTCCTCGTCCTCGACCAGCAGGATGCGGCCCCCGCCCGACCACTCGCGCGCTTCCTCGGCCTGCTTCTCGCGCGCCTGCTCCTCGGGCGTGACGTTGTAAACCGGCAGGTAGATCGTGAATCGGGCGCCCTTTACCTTCCCGTCCGGACCGGTGACGTTGTCGGCGAAGATGAAGCCGCCGGATTGCTTCACGATGCCGTACACGGTCGAAAGGCCAAGGCCGGTGCCCTTGCCCAGTTCCTTGGTGGTGAAGAACGGTTCGAAGATCTTCGACAGGTTCTCGGGCGGAATGCCGCCGCCGGTGTCCTCTGCGATCAGCGCGGTATAATCGCCGGCGGGGATGATCTCGTTGTCGCGCAAGCGGCGCACGTCGGTCGCCTGCACGCGGCGGGTCGAGAAGCTCAAGATACCGCTGGCCTGCTCTCCCCCGCGCGCCTGAATGGCATCGCGGGCGTTCACGGCGAGATTGATCACCACTTGTTCGAGCTGACGGGGATCGGCGCGAACCGTGCCGAGCTCGCGGTCGTGATGGGTGCGCAGCGTGATGCGAGCGCCGAGCAACCGCTTGAGCAGCTGGCCGACTTCGCTGATCACGTCGGGCACCTGGATGACTTCGGGCTGCAAGGTCTGCTGGCGGCTGAAGGCGAGCAGTTGCCGGGTCAGCGAGGCGGCGCGGTTCGAGTTCGCGCGGATCTGCTGGATGTCGTCGTAGTCGCTGTCGCCGGGAATGTGGCGCAGCAGCATGAGGTCGCAGTAGCCGATGATCGCCGTCAGGACGTTGTTGAAGTCATGCGCAACGCCGCCGGCGAGTTGGCCCACGGCCTGCATCTTGGTGGCTTGGGCGACCTGGCGCTTGAGGCGGGTTTCCTCGGTCGTATCGGCGAGGCTGAGCAGCACCGCCGCTTCGCCCAGGCCGCGCACGCCGGCGAGGCCGAGCGAGACCGGCTCGTCCGCCTGGCTCTTCAGGCGCACCGCGATGTCGCCGCTGGACGCGGGTCCCTGGCCGTAACGGCGCACCGCGTCGGACATCGCGGTCTTGTCCTCGCGCACGACGAGATCGGAGGGAAACGGCGGCAAGTGTTTGGTCGTGGCCAGGCCGGCGGCGCGGCGGAACGAGGGGTTGGCGAACAGGAAATGCCCGTCGCGGTCGGTCATCGCCAGGCCGACCGGGAGTTGTTCCAGCAGCGCTTCGAGCTGCGGGGTCTGCCCGCGCGCTTCGTTTCCCCAGCCGCCGAGGCCGACGCCGTTGTCGATCAGCAGCATCAGCGCCGGCGCCTGGTCGCTTTTGACTTGCGGCGAATCCGGATCGGTCAGCGGCACGTGGACCAGCGTCTGCGGGCTGCCCTTGCGGCCTTCGCGGGCGAAATAGATGCGGTCGCGCTCGTCGGAGCGGAGCAGCGCGGTGAAGTCCTGCCCGGCCATGCTGGCGTGTTCGTCGCCCGCGGCGCGCTTGGCGAAACCGGAGCTCGACGCGCGGATCGCGCCATCCGGCCCCACCAGCGCGATCTCGATGCCGGCCGCGCTCAGCACTTTGCCGAACAGCCCGGTGACATACTTGCCGATCGCCTGCAGCGGTTCGTGGCGGACCACCGGGGCAAAGCGCCAGACGAGGTAATCCTCGCCCCGCCCCGCGCGGACGACTTCGGCGCTCCACGCGTTCTGTTCGTCGGCGATCGTGTGACTGCCGCCATCGCCTTCGCGCCACGCTGCGCGCGCGGCTTGCGCCAGCGCGTCGGCCGAGGCGCCATCGACCGGCAGGCGCGGCGGCGCGTGGGAGGAGCCGAACCACAATTCGAACGTCGCGTTGGCGCAGACCAGGCGGTTGGCCCGATCGGTGATCGCGACCGCCATTCCCGGCTGCTCGATGGCGGTCACGGTGACCGACCAGTCGGGCATTGCCGAGGCGTCCGCCGGGCGAGCGGCGGAATGGCCGCGCGCCGCGGCAAAGGCGACCAGCCCGAGGACGACGAGCCCGCCGGCAAACGCCAGCGTGACGATCGCCGAGCCGGTGGCGAACTGCACCAGGGCAATGCTCGCGAGCGCGGCCGCGGCCACGAACGCGGTGTCGACCAGGCGGCTGGAGGGACGGTCGGCGAGCAGGCTCATCCCGCGCGCATCCGCCGCTCATGCGCTTCGGCCAGCCGCCGCCGGCGCTTGGTGCCGATCCACCAGCGCCAGGTGAAACTCGTGACCAGATAACCGATCGAGGCGAGCAGCGTGGCGATGACGAACAGGCCGAGGGCCGTTTCCGACCCCGCGCCGGTCAGGCGCTCGAGCAAATGGTCGGTTTGCGTCGCCTGCATCGTCTCGCTGATCGGCTGGATCGCGGTCGATGCGTCGACATGCAGCAGCCAGCGGCCGACCTGATAAGCCAGCGCGACGATGCCGACGTAGATCACCGGAAAGCCGACGAAAGTCGCCAGCAGCGCCGAAGGAATGTTCGCGCGCACGAAGACCGCCAGGAACGTCGCGACGACGAAGTGGGCGAGAGGGATCATCACGCCGACGAACAGCCCGAGCGCCACCCCCCTCGGCACCGAGCGGCGGGTGAAGCGCCACAGCTCCGAATGGAGCACGCGGCCGGCGAACGGGCGGATGAAGCGGTTGCGCTCGAGCTTCTCGCGCGTGGGGATGTGGCGCTGAAACCAGCCCGCGATGCCGCCCGAAGTGTTCTTCCCGTCTGCCATGTCGCCCCAGATACGCGTGAAAGCCGCTGCCCGCCAGCGCCGCTCAGCCGCGCTCGCGCAGCAGCCGCGCCTTGTCGCGCTGCCAGTCGCGGTCCTTGATCGTCTGGCGTTTGTCGTGGGTCTGCTTGCCCTTCGCCAGGGCGAGCTCGACTTTAGCCCGGCCGCGCGAATTGAAATAGACCGACAGCGGGATCAGCGTCATCCCCTTGCGCTCCACCGCGCCGACGAACTTCTCGATCTCCCGCGCGTGCAGCAGCAGCTTGCGAAACCGCTTGGGCTCATGATTGAAGCGGTTGCCGTGAGTGAATTCGGGAATGTTGGCGTTGATCAGCCAGCATTCGCCGTCGCGCACCTCGGCATAGGATTCGGCGATCGAGCCTTCGCCGAAGCGCAGGCTCTTCACTTCGGTGCCGCTCAGCGCGATGCCCGCCTCGAACGTCTCTTCGATAAAATAATCGAACCGCGCGCGCCGGTTCTCGGCGACGGTCTTTGTCTTGTCGAAAGTCGAGGGCTTCGGGCGGGCCATAGGGGTTGCGCATTTAGGCTGGCCACGGTCAAAAGCAAACGCCGCTGGCGGGAGAGGCGATTTGGCAAGCGAAGCAAGCGACAGCAGGCCCGGACTCACAGCCGACGCGATCCTCGCGAATGCCCGCGACATCGCTCCGGCGATAGCCACACGCTCGGGCGAAATCGAAGCCTTGCGCCGCCTCCCCGATGACCTCGTGGCGGAGCTGCGCGCGGCCGGCTTCTTCCGCATGGGGCGCAGCCGGGCCAAGGGCGGGCCGCAGATGAGCTTGGCGCAGCATCTCGAAGTGATCGAGGTACTGGCGCAAGCCGACCCGTCGGTCGGCTGGTGCGTCAAGATCGGCACCGACAGCGGGATCGTCGCCGAGCTGCTGCCGCCAGCCGCCTCGGCGCGCCTACTGCCGCACCCCGATATGGTCACCGCCGGGCAGTTCACCACCGGGCGCGGGCGGTTGCAGAAGGTCGACGGGGGCTATCGCGTGAACGGACGCTTTCCGTTCGGCAGCGGGATCACGCACGCCGATGTCGTGATGAGCGGCGCGATGCTGGTCGACGAGGCCGGCGCCCCGGTGACCGGCCCGGCCGGCTTGCCCGAAAGCCGCCTCGCCTTCTGCCGCGCCGACGAACTCGTCATCGAGGACACTTGGCACACCCACGGCCTGCGCGGCAGCGGCAGCACGCATTACCGCGCCGAGGACGTGTTCATCCCCGAAGACCAGGCGCTGCGCATCGACGACAGCCTCTTCACCGGCCGCGAGCCGCTCTACGCGAGCGGCTTCAACTGGGTGACCACGATGGCCGCCGTGCCGCTCGGCACCGCCCGCCGCGCGCTCGACGAGGCGAAGGCGCTGATCGCCGAGCGCACCGGCGGCATCCCACCCCAGCCGCTCGGCAAGCTGCCGCACGTCCAGGAAACGATCGCCGAGACCGAAACCCGCTACGGCGCAGCGCGAGCGTTCCTCTACAGCGCGGCGAACGATTTCTGGGCCGAGCTCGAACGAGGCATTCCGGCGGTGGAAACCAAAGGCCGCCTCGCCCTCGCCAACGTCAACTGCTTCCGCATGGCCGCCGAAGTCACCCGACAACTGTTCGACCTGATCGGCGCCAACGCCGTGTTCGAGGGCCAACCCCTCGAACGCCTCGCCCGCGACGCGCTGACCTTGAACCAGCACATGATCATCGCCCGCCCGGCCCTCGCGACTTACGGGGCGATGATGCTGGGGCAGGAGCATCCTTCACCGCTGTATTAACTCGACGCTTGCCGATCGGGGTTTTCTCTAGGCGGCTGAGCAAGGCTGGAATGTCAGCTTCTGCCACTGCAATCTCACCACCGCCGTTCTTGACTTTGCGTCGAAACGACATTGGTCAGCAACCGAACATTAGGGTCCTCACCTTAATTCGCGACCCTCGGCCCTCACCTACGCTTATTTATGCCGCCAACAGATCGGCCAAGGGGCTCCATGATTTAGGATTCGGAGGGTTGGATGGTCTGGGGAATGAACCACCCGCCCGGAAGCAACGGTTTCTTTCTTCCGGGGGAATTCGAAGGGGCAGCTGGGATTGCTTCCAACGGGTGGCGGCAACGCCTTATGAAGCACTTCGTCGATCACATGCCCGTCGGCGAACAGGCGATTTTCCAAGATGAGAATAACGCAGGCGCGCATTGGTACGCCTGCCACGCAGTCAATAAATTCTCCATCCGTCGTAATATTTACCATACAAGCCTGGAAGGAGCGGAGGAACGCATACGCGACCACGAGAGACCGCTTTATTTCCAGGCCAGAGGAAACTTGGAAAAACTAGCTTCGTTAGCGACATTCAGTGGCCCGGTTCTAACAGTGGATGAAGCTTTGCGTTCCTTCATTGAGTGGGTGGAGCCCAACGTTCATACTTTCGTGCCGATCGAAGTTAGAAGAGCTCGTGACAGCGCGGCCGTCGGTAGCCGCTATATCCTCGTCGTGGAGCGGCGGATCGACAGCTTTTCGGAAGTGCAAAGCGATGCCAGCTCGTTCAAGCACACGACGGATCCCAGTTACGTGTGGCACGCTAAGAAAGCTGCCTCCATGCGTAATCTTGCGTTTCGTCGAGAGGTTTTTGGCGATGCGCATTTATGGATCGAGCAGCGGTTCTGCAGCTATTTGCTATGCATGTCCGACCGGCTGCAGGCCGAAATCTCTGATTCTGGCCTGCGCATCCCGCGTCATTGGCCAATGAAGGAGGTCTAGGTCCTCAAAGGCCGGATTCCTGCCGAAGCACACGACAAGCGCGTAACGGCATACACTGGCCGTTGGCCGATATCGCCGTATGGCAGCTCCGCTCACTGGCTCGGCCCCATCACGCCAGCCCGGCAACCTCCATCGCCGCGTCGACCTTCTTCTTCGCCTCGTCGCTGCACGCTGCAATCGGCAGGCGGGTGTCGGCGGTGAGCCAGTTGTGCAGGCGGGCGAGCGCGTACTTCGTGGCTGAGGGGCTGGCGTCGGCGAACAGGGCTTTGTGCAGCGGGAACAGGCGCTCGTTGAGTTCGCGTGCCCTGGCGAAGTCGCCCGCCTGGCAGGCGGCGTGGAACTCGGCGCATTGCTTGGGCGCGACGTTGGCGGTGACCGAGATGCAGCCGACCTGGCCGAAGGCGTAGCCGCCGAGCGCGAGAGGGTCGTCGCCCGAAAGCTGGCAGAACTTCGATCCCGCGCCGAGGCGGTGCTGGACCACCCGCTGCAAGTCGCCGCTGGCGTCCTTGATGCCGACGATCCGCTCCGGGTAGCGGCGCGCCAGTTCGACCACGGTCTCCGGCAGCAGGTCGGTCACCGTGCGGCCGGGCACGTTGTAGAGCACGATCGGCAGGTCGCACTGCTCGGCGAGATAGCTGAAATGCGCCAGCAGCCCGGCCTGGCTCGGCCGATTGTAATAGGGCGCGACCATCAGCGCGGCGTCGGCGCCGAGGTCCTTCGAGACCTGCATGTGCCACAGCGCGGTCTTGGTGTCGTTCGAGCCGCAGCCGGCGATCACCGGAACCCGGCCGGCCGCCCGCTCGACGCAGATGCCGATCGTCCGGTGATGCTCCTCGTTGTCCATCGTCGAAGCTTCGCCGGTGGTGCCGCACGGCACCAACGCGCTCGAGCCATTGTCGATCTGCCAGTCGACAAAGCGGCGGAACGCGGGCTCGTCCAACGCTCCGTCGCGAAAAGGAGTCACCAGAGCGGGAATCGAGCCGGAAAACATTGTCGGATGCTCCACAATGGAATCATAAGGTTCCCCGCGTGGCCGCGCATACGGGGTCGTTCACCGCCTGATAAGGAGCCGTTTGCCAGAATGTCCAGCATGGTTCGACGGGTCCTTGCTTCCGCTCTTCTCGCTTCAGCTCTTGCCGGTTCGATGCCCGCGTGGTCGCAGGATGCGACTTACAGCGCGGCCGACTGGGACAAGGCGCGGGCCAACCTGGTCGCCCGCGAGCCCGGGCGAATGGCCTCGGCGGTCAGCCAGTGGCAGCAGCTCACCAGCAGCGCGGGCTACAGTTTTACCACGTATTCCAGCTTCCTGCTGAGCTATCCCGGCCTGCCCGACGCCGATAAACTGCAGGGTTACGCCGAGAACCGACTGAGAACGGAAACGGTCCCGGCGGACCGCGTGGCGGCGTTCTTCGACAGGTACCCGCCGCAAAGCAATTTCGCCCGCGGCCAGTACGCGCTCGCCAAGGCGACGCTGCAGCCGGCCCAGGCGCTCGACACGATCCGCGCGGCCTGGCGCGGCGGCGAACTCGACCCCGGCACCGAAGCGACGCTGCAGGCGACTTACAGCCGTTACCTGACGCAGGACGATCAGGACGCGCGGATGGACGCGCTGCTGTGGCAACGCAACTCGGCAGCGGCGGCACGCCAGATCGCCTATGTCTCGCCGGCGAAGCGCGCCGCTTTCCAGGCGCGGCTGGCGATCCTGCAGGGCGGCGACGGCTTCACCGCCGATCCGGCCGCCACGGCCGATCCGGGCTATCTCTACAACCGCAGCCGCGAGCTGCGCACCGAAGGGCGCGTGCGCGATGCCGTGGCCCTGCTCGCCAGTCATCCGCGGCTTACCTCGCTGCCGTTCGATCAGACGGCGTGGGTCGGCGAGCTGCTCGCCGTCGCCAAGCTCGGCGGCGCGCAGGAGGCGGTGCAGATCGCGGAATCGGTCGACCAGGCCTTCGCGCCGGGCGACGATATCTCCGCCAAGCCCTACAAGCTGCGCGACGACTACACCTCGCTGATGTGGCTCGGCGGAGCCAAGGCGTGGGAGATCCACGATTTCGCCGCGGCGAAGGCGCTGTTCTATCGCTACGGCGCGGCGGCCAAGACTTCGCCGACCAAGACCAAGGGCCTCTATTGGGCCGCCCTCGCCGCGCAGCAGGCCGGCGACCAGGCGAGCATGGGGCAGTATCTCCAGCTCGCCGCGCAATACCCCGACCGGTTCTACGGCCAGCTCGCCCGCGAGCGGCTCGGCCAGCCGATCGCGTTCCAGCCGGCGCCCGCCGTCGTCCCCAGCGCGGCGGAGCGCAGCGCGTTCCTCAACCAGCCGCTGACGCAGGCGGTCACCGAAGTCGCCCGGAACGCGCCGTGGAGCGTCGGCATCAAGTTCTACCGCGAGATCGCCGACCAGGCGGACACGCTGAACAAAGGCGTGCTCGTCTCACAACTGGCGCGCGACATCGGCCGCCGCGACCTCGCGGTAATCCTCTCCAACGCGGCGGATACGAACGGCTTTTCCGGCTTCACCGCGCTCGGCTTCCCGACGCTCGTCACGCCGGCCGGAGTCGACTGGACGATGGTCCACGCGATCAGCCGGCAGGAAAGCCAGTTCGCCAACAACGCGATCAGCTATGCCGGCGCGCAAGGCCTGATGCAGCTGATGCCGGGCACCGCGAAGGACCAGGCGAACAAGCTCGGCATCCAGTACATGTCCGCCTCGCTGATCAGCGATCCGGTGTACAACGTCCAGCTCGGCAATTCCTACGTCCAGCGGATGCTGCGCTACTACAACGGCAGCTACCCGCTGGCGGTCGCCGCGTACAATGCCGGGCCGGGCAACGTGAACAAGTGGCTCGCCGCCAACGGCGACCCGCGCACCGGCTCGATCGGCTGGGTCGAATGGATCGAGCGCATCCCGATCTACCAGACCAAGGACTACGTCCAGCGGGTGCTGGAAAACGCCGTGGTCTACGAGGCGCTGCATCCGGACAAGGCCCCCGGCGGCCGCGCGCGCAGCCTCAGCCAGTTCCTGAGGTAGTGCTGCAGCCTGGCCTCGGCTACACGGCGCCGCGATGGAACCGCGCGCGAATTACATAACCCCGGCAGGCCTCGCCGCGCTGAAGGCGCGTTACGACCACTTGCTGGGCACCGAGCGGCCGGAGATTGTCGCCATCGTCAGCTGGGCGGCCGGTAACGGCGACCGGAGCGAGAACGGCGACTACCTCTACGGCCGCAAGCGGATGCGCGAGATCGATCGCGAGCTGGCCCATCTCGCCCGGCGGATGAAAGCGGCCAAAGTCGTCGACCCGGGCCAGCAACCCGATCGCGCGCGGGTGTGGTTCGGCGCGACCGTCGTCATGGCCGACGAGGACGACAACCGCCGCACCGTCACTCTCGTGGGCGACGACGAGCAGGATCCAAAAGCCGATCGGATCGGCTGGAGCGCGCCGATCGCCCGCGCCTTGCGCGGCGCGGCGGTGGGCGATCTCAGGACCGTTCGCCTTCCCGCCGGTGAAAAGGAATGGGAAGTGCTCGCCATCAGCTATCCGGAACCCGGCTTTTCGAGCTAGGGCGGGCCATGCGCGCCACGCTCGCCCTCGCCTTGCTCTTGCTGCCCGGCCCGCTGGCAGCGCGGGACAGCCTCGGCGTGTTCGACAACTGGGGCGCGTTTCGCGATCCTACCGTGCTGCGCTGCTATGCCATCGCGCAATCGGAGAAGCCCGCGAGCGGCGCGCAGGGCTATGCCGATGTCGCGACCTGGCCGCGGCAAGGCGTCCGCGGACAAGTGCATTTCCGGCTTTCCCGCCCGCTACCCGCCTCCCCGCGCCTGTCGCTGTCGCTCGGCGGCACGCGCTACGAGCTGACCGGCGGCGGCGCTGATGCCTGGGCGCGCGACAAACAGAGCGATGCCGCGATTGTCGCCGCGATGCGCTCGGCGACTTCGATGAGCCTCAGCGCCCTCGACAAGACCGGGTACCGCTTCACCGACCGCTACCAGCTCAAGGGCGCCGCCACCGCGATGGACGCGGCGACGGTCGGCTGCGCGCGCCTGCGCTAGCAAAAGCGGCGCTTCGGCCTTATATCGCGCGCTTCCATGGCCGACACCGCCCTCATGCCCATCCCGGGTCCGCTCGACCCGGTGCCCGTCGCGCGCGAGATCACCCCGCGCGCCGACGGCCGCCTCGACTTGCTCGGCCTGACCCGCAAGCAGATCGCCGAACTGTTCGAGGCCGCCGGCCTCGATAGCCGACAGGCGAAGCTGCGCGCCAAGCAGGTGTTCCACTGGCTTTATCATCGCGGCGTCACCGGGTTCGAGGCGATGACCGACATCGCCAAGACGATGCGCCCGTGGCTCGCGGAACGCTTCGTGATCGGCCGGCCGGAAGTGGTCGAAGCCCAGCATTCGAGCGACGGCACGCGCAAGTGGCTGCTGCGCACCGCCGACGGGCACGACTTCGAGATGGTCTTCATCCCCGATGCCGACCGCGGCACCTTGTGCGTGTCGAGCCAGGTCGGCTGCACGCTCAACTGCCGCTTCTGTCACACCGGCACGATGCGCCTGGTACGCAACCTCACGCCGGGCGAGATCGTCGGCCAGGTCATGCTCGCCCGCGATGCGCTCGGCGAATGGCCGAACTCGTCGTCGCGGGCTCGACCCGGCACCGCTGGCGACTTGGCGAGGGCTAGCCGAGATGCGCCAGCGGTCCCGGATCGGGTCCGGGACGACGATCAGGACGAAGATGGCGAATACACCGCCGACGGCCGCCTACTGACCAACATCGTGATGATGGGCATGGGCGAGCCGCTGTACAATTTCGATAACGTGCGCGACGCGCTGAAGATCGTGATGGACGGCGACGGCTTGGCGTTGTCGAAGCGCCGCATCACCCTCTCGACCAGCGGGGTCGTGCCGATGATGGCGCGCTGCGGCGAGGAGATCGGCACCAATCTCGCGGTCTCGCTCCATGCCACGAACAAGGAAGTGCGCGACGAGATCGTGCCCCTCAACCGCAAGTATGGCCTCGAGGAGCTGCTCGAAGCCTGCGCCGCTTACCCCGGCGCCTCCAACGCCCGCCGGATCACGTTCGAATACGTGATGCTCAAGGACAAGAACGACAGCGACGAGGACGCGCGCGAACTCGTTCGCCTGATCAAGCGCTACAAGCTGCCGGCCAAGGTCAACCTGATTCCGTTCAATCCCTGGCCCGGCGCGCCTTACGAATGCTCGACGCCGGAGCGCGTCCGGCGGTTCTCGGAGATCGTCTTCGAGGCGGGCATCTCCGCGCCGGTACGCACCCCGCGCGGGCGCGACATCGACGCTGCCTGCGGCCAGCTCAAGACCGCTGCCGGGAAGAAAAGCCGCGCCGAGCTCGATCGGCTGGCGGCGGAGAAACAGGCCGCGCTCGGCTAATCAGGCGGCGCCGCGCCGCCAGGGCGTGAGCGCGGTCAGTAGCGCGGGCTCCGTGCCCGCCCGGCGATCGACGCGCACCAGTCCTCGCCGCTCGAGGTGGCGCACGGCATCTTGCACGCTGCGCTTGGATAGCCCGGTCAGCTCGGCCAGCTGCCGATGGCTGCGCGCTTCACTCGCTGCGGAGCTCACCGCCAGATAGACGAGATACGCCGCCGGCCGGCGATCATGCCCCACCAGATCCCGCATCAAGGGGGCGAGGACGTAGCGGTCGATCGTCACAGTGGCACTCATTGCCATAGCAATACTTGCCATTCTTCCCTCCGCCAAGGGCAATCCATAGCGTCGCGGTTGGAGGACCCGCCGATGATCAAGCAACTCAAGTTCGTCAGTATCCCGACCAGGGACCAGGATCGCGCGCTGGCATTCTGGACCGAGAAGATGGGCTTTCATGTCATGACCGACCAGCCGATGGGTCAGCAGCGCTGGATCGAGCTGGGAATTCCCGGCGCAGAAACCGGGGTCGTGCTGTTCACCCCCGAAGGGCACGAGGATCGGATCGGCGGTTTCTTCAACGGCTCGTTCGCGTGTGACGACGTAGAGCATAGTTATCGCCAGCTGAAGGAGCGCGGGGTCGACGTGGAAGAGCCGGAGAAGCAGCCGTGGGGCAGTTTCCTGCGCTTCCGGGATCCGGACGGGACTCAGTTCATCATGTCGAGCCGCTGACCAGGCGCGCATTTCGTCGCACCAGACTCACGGTCTGCCACTGCTTTACGCATGCGCGGGATTGTTCATCTGGCGTTGTGGACCCTCGCCCCAAGGCAATCGTTGTTGAGGCAAATGACAGAACGGAAAGGTCCGCACATGAAGAAGACATTCCTCGCTCTCGCCGCCGCTTCGCTGGCCGTGCCCGCGATTCCCGCCGCGGCCGATCCGCCGCCGTGGGCGCCCGCGCATGGCCGCCGCGCCCATGACGCCGAGCGCCGCCATTATCAGTACACCGGCAATCACATCCGTTACTGGCGCGGCAACGACGGGCGCTATTACTGCCATCGCTCCAACGGGACGACCGGCACGATCGTCGGCGCAGCGGCGGGCGCGCTCGCCGGCCGGGCGGTCGACACGCGCGGTGAGCGCACGACCGGCACAGTGCTCGGCGCGGCGGTTGGTGCCCTGCTCGGTCGCCAGATCCAGCGCGGCCAGGTGCGCTGCCGCTGAGGCGGAGCGAAGCGCAAGCATAGCGAAGGGCCGCGCGTCGGGTTTCGTCGCGCGGCCCTTTTGCGTATGATGCTACGTAAATGCCTTTTCGGAGTGTTCCATGATCGAAACCGCCCTCGTCAGTTGCGACGACCACCTCGACCTCAACATGCTGCCGGCCGACGCGCTGGAGAAGCGCATGGCCTCCAGGTGGAAAGAACGCGCGCCGCATATCGAAGCGCCCGAAGGCGGGCCCGCATCGTGGGTCGCGGATGGCGAGCGCTGGGGATTCTGGTCGGGCAAGAAAGGCCCGAGCCCGTTCGGCGACGGCCCGAAGCCGATCCACACGGCCTATGATCGCGGCGGAATAAGTGACCTGACGGAGCTGCGCGCCGGCAACCCGCAACTGCGCCTGCAGGACATGGACCGCGACCGCGTGTGGGCCCACGTGGTGTTCGGCCCGGTCACCTCGATCAAGACCCGCGACGAGGCGTTCATGCGCGCCTGCTACGCCGCCTATAACGACTGGCTTTACGAGGACTTCTGCTCCGTCGCGCCCGAGCGCCTGATCGGCGTGGCGATGCTGCCGCCGCATCCCGAAGCGGCGTTCGAGGAACTCCAGCGGCTCGCCAAGATGGGCCTGTGCCGCCAGGCCAACCTGCAGATCGCCGTCGCCGAGCCGCGGCTGGAAGACCCGCGGTGGGAGCCGCTGTTCGACTTGCTCGAGCAATCGGGCATCGTCCTCAGCTTCCACGTCACCGTGTTCCCCAAGGCGGGCGACGCGTTCGACAAGTACAAGGGCAGCCCCGGCGCGACCTTCCTCCACGCCAAGATGTTCATCGAGCAATTCCTCGACCCGTTCGTCGACTTGTTCGCCTGGGGCATCCTCGAACGGCATCCCAAGCTCAAGATCGTCATCGCCGAGAGCGGCGTCGGCTGGGTGCCGTGGGTCGTCGAGGAACTCGACTACCGCTACTGGCGGCTATGGGAATGCAAGGATTACTGGGACGACAAGGGCGGCATCCCGCACAAGACGAAGCCGAGCGAAGTGTTCCAGCGGCAGGTCTACGGCACGTTCCAGCAAAGCCCGACCGCGATGCGCCTGACCGAGTTCTGGGGCCCGGAGAACCTGCTGTGGGCGAGCGACTACCCGCACCCGGATTCAATCTGGCCGAACTCGGTGCGCACGATCGGCGAGACGATGGGCCACATGGCGCCGGAGCACGTGCGCCAGATCGTCGGCGGCAACGCGGCCAAGCTCTACGGCCTCGATCTCTCCAAGGCGACCGTGCGCGCCCAGCTGCCGATCGGCGACGAGCGCGAAGCCGCCTGAGCGAGGGTGACAACCGGGGCGACACCGGCGGCGACACTGGGCGACACCTGTCGCCCACGTGTCGCTCCCCTACCGCGTTATTTTTCAAGCGCTTGGACGCGAAAAAGCGACAGGGCGACACGGCGACAAGCAGCGCGCCAATCAGCCTTTGCAGGGCCAGGGGCGGCAACGGGATGCGGAGTCGCGGCATTGGCGGAACATATGCCGAACAAGGCGCTGTAGGAAAGCGATTTCAGTCCCTTGGGCCGGAAACCCGGAACCGGCCGCGGCCTGCGGGTATTCTCTCCCCGCCGGGCCTTCCGGCACAGGAGACATTCGCATGCCGGCCGAAACACTCGATCCTGTCCTCCCACGCAAGGTGCAGGACAGGGCCGAGCGCGTGCTCGACGGCGCGCACGACAAGCGTCTCAAGCTGGCGACGGCCGAAAGCTGCACCGGCGGACTGCTCGCCGCGTTGCTGACCGACGTCGGCGGACGCGGTCACGTGTTCGATCGCGGGTTCGTGGTCTATTCGAAGCAGGCGAAATGCGATTTGCTGGGGATCGCGCGGGAGAAAGTCGACGGGTGCGGCACGGTCAGCGAGCCCGTGGCGCGCGAGATGGCCCAAGGGGCGTTGCGGCGCTCGAACGCCGACATCGCGCTATCGATCACCGGCTTCGCTGGCCCCGGCGGCCCGGACGACGAAGAAGGCCTGGTCCATTTCGCTTGCGCCCGGCGCGGCGGCGAGGTCGCTCACCGCGAAGAGCATTTCGGCAAGATCGGCCGCGACGGGGTGCGCATCGCCTCACTGGAGACGGCATTGGAAATGATCGAGCAGGCGCTCGAAGGATGAATTGCCTTTCGTATCCTTTTGGGATACTTGCGCGTCATGCATAGAGCCGGAGAGAAGATTCGCGCCTGGCGGGAAAGCCAGCGCCCCCCGCTTACCGCCGCGGAATTCGGCGAAAAGTACGGCGACCCCGAGGCCTGGCCGAGCCGCACGGTTTACGGCTGGGAGACTCGCGGCAAGATACCGCGCCCCGGTATCCAGAAGAGGCTCGCCGATCTCGGCATTTGCGATCCGGGTGACTGGCTCGAGCCGCCATCCGAAGCGGTCCTGGGCGCCGCGGATGCCGGCGCGCACCCGTTCTACGACATGCACCGGCACGGCTTCGTCCGCGTCGCCACCAGCACCCCGCGCGTGCGCACCGCCGATGTCGCCTACAACCGCGACGGGATCATCGACGAGGCCCAGCGCGCCCACGCCGCGCACGTCGACCTGCTCGTCTATCCCGAGCTGTGCGTCTCGTCCTACGCGCTCGACGATCTGCTGCTCCAATGGGCATTGCTCGACGCTGTCGAGGAAGCGATCGGGGCGATTGTCGCCGCCAGCAAAGGGCTGACGCCGGTGCTGCTGATCGGCGCGCCGCTGCGTAAGGATGGCCGCCTCTACAACTGCGCCCTCGCCATCGCCGACGGCGAGCTGCTCGGCGCGGTCCCGAAGAGCTACCTGCCCAATTACCGCGAGTTCTACGAGAAGCGCTGGTTTGTCTCGGGGCTGAACGTGCGCGGACAGACGATCCGCGTCGGCCAGGCGGACATCCCCTTCGGCACCGACCTCGTCTTCGCCTCGAACCAGCTTCCCGGGTTCAAGCTGTTCGTCGAGATTTGCGAGGATTTCTGGGCGCCTACCCCGCCCTCGACGATGGGCGCGCTGGCGGGAGCCACGATCCTCGCCAACCTGTCGGCCTCCAACATCGTCATCGGCAAGTCCGACGAGCGCAAGCTGCTGAGCCAGTCGCAATCCTCGCGCACCGCGTCGGCCTATATCTATTCCGCCGCCGGCCACGGCGAGAGCACGACCGACCTCGCGTGGGACGGCCAGGGCATCATCTACGAGCTCGGCGACCTGATGGCCGAGAGCGAGCGCTTCAGCCTCAAGCCCGAGCTGTGCATCGCCGACATCGACACGCAACGCATCCTCGGCGACCGCCTGCGCCTGCCGACTTTCCACGACGCGGCGGCGGCGCAACCGGCCAACCCTGTCAGGGTTGTCAACTTCGACCATCGCCCCGCTCCGGGCGACATCGGCCTGATCCGCCCGATCCGCCGCTTCCCGTTCGTCCCCAACCGGCCGGACAAGCTCGACGCCGACTGCTACGAGGCGTTCAACATCCAGGTCGACGGGCTGATGCGGCGTTTCGAG
>Ga0207652_10000906_pt1 | contig 28011 bp, 33 predicted proteins | sample KBSC63BmetaG_FD_184334 | JGI IMG/M metagenome (GOLD analysis project Ga0207652, IMG submission 184334) | Corn rhizosphere microbial communities from Kellogg Biological Station, Michigan, USA - KBS C6-3B metaG (SPAdes) (version 2) | ecosystem: Host-associated > Plants > Roots > Rhizosphere ...
CTTGGCCTTACCTTTTTCATTAAGCAGAAAATTATTGACTTTTAAGAATGGATGGTTGGTAACGCCTGCCGTCCAAACGACTGTGTGGCTGTCTAAATTGTGGCCGCTCATTTGCAGATTGTCGGCTGTTTCGGCTTTTACAGTTTCGTTTAAGTAGAGAGTTACACCGAGCTTGCTAAGGCGTTTTGCCACAGCGCGTGAGTAAGGGTCTGGCATGCGCGGCACTAATTTTGGCGCGGCTTCTACTAAATCAATATGCAAATTTGCATCTTTAATGCCGTGTTTTTTCATAATGTGCTTCATGTAGCCAGGCAGGGAGCCGGCAAGTTCGACACCGGTCGGACCGCCGCCGATAATCACGTAATTTGCGTCAAGTCTTTTTTCATCTACTAATTGCTTATGCAAATGGTCGCGCAATTCGCGGGCATCTTCAAGGTTTTTAATGCCGTAAGAGAATTGGTCCAATCCAGCAATGCCAAAATAATTAGTAACAACGCCGAGGGCGACAACTAAGTGGTCGTATGGATAAGTTTTGCCGTCGGTTGTTTTTACAGATTTATTTGTGCGGTCTACTGTCTCTGCAGTGGCTTTTACGATTTCAACTTTTTTTCCTTCAAAAACTTCGGTTAATGGAATGCTGGCGCCTACGTGGCTTTTGCCGAGAGCAATATTAAAAATAGTAGGGTAGTAGCGGAAATTATCTTGGTCAGACAAAAGTGTAACGCTAAATGCGGGATTATTAGCAAGTTCCAGCGCTGCTTTGACGCCGCCAAAACCAGCCCCTAAAATTAGAACTTTTTGTGTTGTTTTTGTATCTTTATCCATATGAGAAAAAGTATATCAGGCAAACTCAAAAACGCATATGCTAAAAAATGTGCGCTAGATCACATGGAATATTGGGGGTTCTTTGCTATTATTTAAGTAACTAAACTAAATTTCAGGAGATTGCTTGTGGCAGATTCGGCGTCTAAAAATAAAAAACTCTCAAAACATGCAGAAAACAAATGGGTGATTTTGGCGCTGTTAGCATTAGCGCAATTTATGGTTGTGCTTGACGTTGCAATCGTAAACGTTGCATTGCCGTCTATTGCTAAGGATCTTCATTTTATTGCCAGTAATTTGCAGTGGGTAGTTACTGGTTATACGCTGACGTTTGGCGGATTTTTACTGTTAGGCGGCCGTGCTGCCGATCTTTTTGGCCGGCGCAGAATTTTTATTACGGCTGTAGCCTCTTTTGCCATAATGTCCTTATTTTGCGGCTTGGCACAATCCGAAACACAACTAATTGTTGCCAGGGCACTGCAGGGATTAGCGGCGGCATTTATGTCACCGGCAGCGTTGTCGATCGTGCTTTCTGAATTTAAGGAAGGAAAAGAGCGCAACATGGCAATGGGTGTTTGGGCGGCAGTCGCCGCAGGTGGCGCAGCCGCTGGCGTACTTCTGGGAGGAATTTTGACACAATACCTTAACTGGCGCTGGAATTTCTTTGTGAATGTTCCGGTGGGAATATTGGTGGTATTCGGGGGTATGCGTTTGTTGCCGCATAAAATCGGCGAAGAAAACAGAAAACTCGATCTTGACCTGGCTGGCGCCACACTTGCCACTACAGGTCTTATGAGCTTAGTCTACGGTCTATCCAAGGCGCCTAATGATGGCTGGGATTCCTTAACGGTACAAGGTTTCATCGCTGCCGGTTTAGCTTTGCTGGTTGTGTTCTTGCTTAATGAATCGCGTCTCGCTAAACAGCCGCTAATGCCTCTTGAAATCTTTAAAATTAGAAATGTTCTTGGTGCGAACGTTGCGTTCGTAGTTATTGCATGCACCTTGTTTTCGATGTTCTTTTTCTTGACCTTATATGTCCAGCAGGTACTTGGCTATTCCCCCGTAAAGACTGGTGTAAGCTTTTTGCCTATCACCGTTATCGTCGGCATTACTTCCGGTATTGTCTCTAACTTAGTAGGTAAATTAGGATATAAGCCGTTCATGGTGGCCGGTCCGGTATTTATTGCCATTGGACTATTTACTCTGAGTAAAACTATGAAGGTGGGAGGAGATTACTGGCATAATGTGTTCCCCGGTATGGCTATATTCGCGTTTGGTATGGGCAACACTTTTGTGTCCGGTACACTAGCAGCTACTTCAGGCGTGCCAAAGCACTTTTCCGGTTTAGCATCTGGCGTTCTTAATACCTCGCAGCAAGTTGGCGGATCTATTGGTCTGGCAGTCCTCTCCGCTGTGGCGTTTTCTACGGTTAAAACAGAGTTAGCGGCGCGGACGGCTCCGCTTCAAGCTCAGGTTAATGGCTACAAAAGTGGCATGCATGTAGGGGTTGGTTTGGCTGTATTTGCTGCTCTCGTTGTATTTTTGGTGGTCAAAAACCACAAAGTTGACGCCTCAGAGGCGATGTCTGCTGCCGCTTAAGCGACGCTAGAACTGCAGTTGCTGCAGAGTCCGGAAATTTCCAGGTTATGGCTGCGTGGTGAGTAGCCTTCTTTGGCAACGGCTGAGTCAATCATTGTTTCCAGCATTGGGTTGGCAGGCAAAGTAAATGTTTTGCCGCAGTTGCTGCAATGGAAATGGTGGTGATGGCCCAAAAACAAATCAGAAAGCTCAACCTTATATTTCCAGCCGATATTTAAGCGGTGTACAATTCCAAGCTCTTCGAATAACTCGACAGTGCGATAAACTGTAGCACGGTCGACTTTTCCTTCTGCGCGCTTAACTAGTACTTGCATGCTTTGCGGCTCGCCGCTGAGTAGCAAATTAAAAACGACTTTGCGCGGGTTTGTCAGACTGGCATTATTTTTCTTCAGCAAGGCCTTTAGTGTGGCTGTATCTGTATTCATAGGCAATATTATACAAAATTGCGACAAATTTGCAAAATGCTCATGTAAATATTAATATTTCACTCATGATATTGATTTTATGCTTCATTGCGGCGCTGGCAGCTTTGGCTGGCGGCTATATAGCAATAAAGAGCCGCGAAAAAATTAATTTAGCACTTGGTTTTACTGCCGGCGTAATTTTAGGGCTCGTAGCTTTTGATCTTTTGCCGGAAATTTTTAACCTTACAAAGACGCAAAACCTAGACATCACATGGCCAATGGTGGCTTTAGTATCCGGGTTTTTAATCTTTCACGTAATCGAAAAATCAATACTTATACATAATTCGCACGAAAACCAATACGGGCTGCATACCCATCCATATGTTGGATTGGCGGGTGCGATTGCATTATGCGGCCATAGTTTTTTGGATGGACTTAGCATTGGCGTGGCATTTCAGATTAGTAATTCAGTTGGCCTGGCTGTGGCAATTGCGGTTATTGGGCACCGCTTTGCCGATGGGTTTAATACGACAAACATAATGCTGTTTCATAAAAATAAACCGTCTACGGCGCAAAAGATGCTTTTTATTGCGGCGCTGATGCCAATTCTTGGCGGCTTATCAACGCTATTTTTTGATTTGTCAGAAAGTGTTTTGGCAATCTATCTAGGTTTTTTTGCGGGCTTTTTACTCTACATCGGCGCCAGTGACATCCTGCCCCAAGCCCACAGCAAAAACTCTTCCCGCACAGTTATTGTAATGACCATCCTAGGAACAGTATTCATGTTCGCTGTAACAAGATTTGCATAAAGTAATAAAAAGTAGTATTCTTTGCAAATTATGAGTGAAGCCGTAGGTAAAAGTAATAATCCCAGTAGGTACGATATTGCTACATCTCTAGCCCAAGAACATACTCCAGAAAACTGTGTGGGCTGCCACCGCCCCCTAATGATAGGAATGGGACTAGGTAAACAAATTATTGCCGGAGAGATTACTGTTGAGCAAGCTGCAGTAGAGTTTAAAACTGATATGGAAAAGTGCAAATTTGGACGAGTGGTCGTTAGAGGCTTTAACGATATTGAAATTGTCGAATGCAGCCATGGTCAGCTATGCGGTAACTTTGTACAAATGGCTGAGCCTACAGAAGAACATTTTTGGCAAAGACAGCACATCTAAAAAGCAATAATCCCAAAAACTAATTAGGGTGTAACTTGATACAATATAGACATGTTAGTGGTGGCTATTATTTTGGGGGTGCTTTGTTTAGCTCTTTTGGGTGTAGTTTTGTTTTTGGTACTTAAACAACCACAAACGAGTAGCGATTCAGCCCTTTTACTTAAAGCAGAAATGACCGAGATTAATAAATCTATGGGCTTGCTCAAAGATGGTTTGCAAAAGCAAATGACCGAGCAAATGGGCATGAGCAACAAGCAAATGCAGGTGCAATTTGCTGCCAGTGCCAAAATTATTGCCGATGTCACACAAAAATTGACCGAACTCGACAAAACTAACCAAAGCGTTGGTAACGTGGCAAACGAGCTTAAAACTTTGCAAAATGTTTTGCAAAATCCAAAGCAGCGCGGAGTTTTGGGCGAATATTACTTAGAGCAAATCTTAAAAAACATGCTTCCGCCTGGCACATACCAGCTGCAATACAAGATGGGCGTTGGCATGACGGTTGACGCGGTCGTAATGCTGGAAGATAAAATCCTGCCGATAGATTCTAAGTTCAGTTTGGAAAATTACAATCGTCTAGTGGATGCTAAAGAAGAAGAAAGACCGGCTCTGGAAAAAGCTTTTAAAGAAGATTTAAAACGGCGCATCGACGAAACTTCTAAATATATTAACCCCGCAAAAGGCACGCTCGACCAAGCCTTTATGTTTATACCAAGCGAGGCGATTTATTATGATCTTTTAGCTAACAAAGTGGGTCTCGGTGCGGTTAGCGGACGCAGTTTAATGCAATATGCAGCTAAAGATAAAAAGGTAACGATTGTTGGTCCAAGTACTCTCTCGGCGATGCTGCAAGTGGTGGTGCAGAGCCTGCGCGGCATGGAAATTCATAAAGATACCGAGAAAATCCGCAAAAACATCGAGCAACTCAGCAAACACCTAATGGCGCACAACGGTTACATGCAAAAACTTGGAGCAAGCCTTGGCACAACAGTCGGCCACTATAATATGACATACAAAGAATTAGGCAAAATTGACCGAGACATAGTAAAAATCGCCGAAGTAGAAGCAACTGTAGAACCTCTCCAGCTAGAGCGCCCACAGCTTGACGAATAGCTTTATTTAATTTATAATAACTCAATTCTGTTACTGCGTTGCAATAAAAGAGCGGCCCTTTAAAATTCACTTGATATTTGCCGGTAAAATCCGGTAAATTTCTTACGAAAAGTCTGTTTGTAGTGCGCGCCCTTATTATTCCATTCTATACACGAGAGGAGGCAGTTCCATGCCGCCTAGTTTGAGTCAGTTGCAGGATGAATGTCTACTTGCCGCCGCGGCCGTAAAAAAAGCTGATCGCAAGCTAAACGAGCTGATTGCTTCTGGCCGGGGAGGTACTCCGCTTCGGGAGGCGGTGAGGGAAGTAAGACGGGCCGAGAGCGCAGCGCGAGAGGCGCGCAGGAAGCTCGCACAAGCTCGCAGGTCTTAAGCCGCGACCATGCTGTGCATGCATTGCTGGCAGGTGCCGGCGTGTGTATGCATAATATGCAAGTCAACAGATAAAAATGCGGGCAACTTTATAATGAAGTTGCCCGCTAAGTCTAACTCATTAATACTTAAGACCCACGATAATTATAAGCAGTACACTAGTAGAATTTGTTTTATAAAGAACTTGGTAAAGTAAGACCGCGGCATAGTTAAAATTGCAGAGATGGAAACAACGGTAGAGCCACTGCGGTTTGGATCGCCCACAACTTGACGAGTCGTTTTAGCGTGTTAAGTAGCGCGGGTCGACAGTACCGTCATCTTGTAAAACGCCCGGGTCGTTAATGTCGACAAGCTTGCGCTGCATTTGGTAGGCCATATAGAGGCGCTGGTCGTGGTGATGCTTGAGGTTCAAAATATCATTGTCGCTTGTCATATCCTGGATTAAATCTTCGGTAAAGTGCGCCAGCTCTGGAATTAAAAGCATCCGCACGGTAGAAGGCTTAACCTCTGCTTGGGTGAATGATGGCTGGATCTGAAAATTACCTTCTTTAAGCCGCTGTAACTCCTGCTTGCTTATGGGAGACCTGTTACCATCAGCGCCAAAAATCCTAAAATTATGTAAGTAATTGTTACCTTTATTAAAAGTATCGGGCCCGCGATTACTGCTGGGTATATCCCATTCTGCCGCACCCATAAAAAATGGAGTACGGATATCAAGCATTTCTGCTGGTTGCTCGATAACTAAATCAGGCCGACCAGCTTGGGTTAGCGCCTGATTGCAATATTTAAGGTCGTGTACTGCCTCAAGAGCGTAAGCAAAAACTAATTGGCGTAAAGGCTCTACAAACCTTAGTTTGGGTGCAATTTCTTGTGTAAAAACACTCTCGTGCGTGTCAATATCTGGACTACTATATTCCGCGTTTAACTTCAAGAGGTAACTCCTTTAGTTGGTTAGCATAATATACTAACAGATTTTGACCCTTATTCTTATGAAGTTTTTAACAAATCAATTATTAACGCGGCGGTCCAGCTAAAGTTTGGCGCGCCGGCTGGGCAGCCGTCCTTTGCACTAAAATATTCGTTAAAACCGTTCTTTTTTACCAAATCTAGCGTGCGTTTTTTAAGTTCCAGTGCTTCTTTTTGATAGCCATAGCGGCGCAGGCCGTCAATTATCATCCAGTTCATGTTTATCCATGTTGGGCCTTGCCAGTATTTAAGCTCCTGGTAGTTCGGATCGCTTAGGGGTACGCTGGGCAGCGGCCACTCGGCTCCAAAATATTCCGGCCGGGCAATTAGCTCCATTAATCTTTTTACTCGGTCTTCAGAAATTGTGCCAGCATAAAGCGGCAAAAGCGTGGCGATTGAAGATTCTTCGATTAATTTATGGCTGACAAAGCTGCGGCTATAGTATTGGCCGGTGGCTTCGTCCCAAAGTTCTTCTAGAGATTCTTCTGTCTTCTTGAATCGCTCTAGCAGCCAAGGCGGCAACTCCTCGTGAATTGTTTTAGCAATTTCCTGGAGGCGCTTATTGGAGCGCACCAACATGCAGTTAAAAGCCAAATCTTCAACTGCAAATAAAGACCGGCTAAGCAAAGCCTCGCTGTTGTAAGCTTTGCGGCGCAGGCGCAGGATGGCGGCCCAATATGCCAATGCCTCAATTGTGCTCATGCGGTCGCCGGGACGTATATGCTTGGTATCACGTCTAAACAAATTAACTATTACATCTAAATGTAATTTTTCTATTATCCTTATCCACCAAGGCATACTGTGTTTTCTTAGTTCAGAAATCCAGGGCGGGGAATTATCAAGGCCGGATTCGTAAGGGTGCAAAAGTAAAATCAGACCTTCTTGATGCGGATCGCGGTCGGTATAAAGCCATTCATGATATTTAACCAAGTGCGGCAGCATTTGCTGGTACCAGCTTTTTTGATCGGCAGAACGCAGCTTTTCTCCAACACGGACAACTGCCTCTGCTAACATTGGCGGCTGAGTTACGCCGCTGGTTGCAACTTTGTTAGGGGAATAAGGGCTTAAATAACTGCGCCAGAGCTCGCTTTCGCGATGCTCGGCATTTTCAGAAAATATAATATTGGGGAACATGCCGTTGCTCCACTGGCCGCGCAGAAGGCTAAGAAGTTCTATTTGAGCACGGTCGATGTCTATGTGCCGGAGCCCGCAAGCAATAAAGCAACTATCCCAAAACCATTGGTGCGGGTACAAGTCGCCAGCGGGAACCGTAAATTTGCCGCGGTCGTTCTTTTTTAATACCTTCTCAGCCTCTTCTAGTAGCTCAGTCTGCGTAAGTTCCGCCATTTCACTACTTAGTATAGCAACTACTTTTTATCTAAAATGAGGTTAAGGGCGTTTATGCAGGTTTCTTCAAGGCTGGTAAAAATCGGCAAGCCAAATTCTTCCGCTGTATCTGTGTAGTAATCAACGCTGCCTTCGTACCCTGGTTCGATTCCAAGCGAAATATTGACATCAGGGTCAGAGTCTTTCCATCCGCCCGCCCGCCCGAATTCTACCCGGGTAGTTTGTGCATATGAGCGTCCTTCTTTATACGGCAAATTAAAATCCCGCTGTGCTAGCCAAAAAACTATTCCGCCGCGTTTTTGTGCTTTCGCGCGGAAAGCGGAGCGAGCCAAGCCGGCTTTTTCCCAGCGGATTTGTTTTTTCTTATCGAATTTTTCGCCTAAATATTCGCGCCTGGGGTTATAAATATGAATTTCTTGGTCGTCTGGGAAATTTTCGACAATTTTTATTCCTTCTGTCTGCCAGTCCGGTGCTCCCTGGATGGGCCCTGCAAAAAAGAGCGATAATTCAGCACCTCTCAATTCCACTGCCTGTGGAGGTTGGTGTTCAATAACTCTCATTTTGTAAGTATACCAAGTATTTTTTGCTTAGCCGCAAACCTCAATTTTTGAGATTTATGGTTAAGACCCGACAGAAAGAGCGCGAGGGGAGCGCCAAAGGAGCCGCTCCCCAGCTAACGTCTAGCAGCCCGGGATGCATTCTATCCCTTCGAAGAAAGGTATGCTCCAGGAGGGCTCGAGCATCGAGTGCATCTCGTAGAGGGTGTACTCACGCTCGCCGCTGTGAACGAGAGCGATGCATTGCAGGAGATTGGTGTAGTACCCCCTCCAGGCCTCCTCGCTCGGCATGTAGATGTCGAACTGACGTCCCTCCCAGTAGCACATGAATGCCGGGAGCGTCTTGTCGATGTCGCCCTGCGTCAGATGCTCCAGCAGCCGGTCGCCGAAAAGCGTGAGATTCTGGCGGCGTTCCTCATCGCTCAGGCGTAGGCCGGGCGCAAATACGAATAGCCGTTCTGGGGTGCCCCGGGACGACTGTCGTACTTCTTTGTCGGTGGCAAACGAGCGCCAACCGGCATTCAGTTGGTGAAGGACATCAATTTGTGTAGGTGGCACAGCCGCTCCATTCAGTTGCGGGAAAATTAAACGGAGGGGTGGAACCTGCTGCATAGCCGTATGAGTGCGCAAAAAACCCCTACGCAAATCCGAGTGACAGTGATGCCAGTGTTTGACGCTGGAACGCTTATCACGAGAAGGAGCGAAAAACTAATCGCATATATCAGCAATACGAAGCTTGCCATGCCTGCAATCGTCGAGCTGTGCTCGAGGAAAAGCTGGCGATTGATCCAAACGGTCCGTAGAACGCCGCCGATCAGTGCAGCGGTAATCGCGAACGTAAGAAGCACGAGTGTTCTTTCTGTCGGGTTTTGGGGTGCGACTCTTGGGTTGCTGATTTTTCAAGCACACCTTTGAAATCTATATATATTTTATAATAAATAGTTAAAAATGTCTAATTAAATTTCGTTTTCTCATCTGTTATACTTTATTTCAATGGACTATCAGTACGAGGAAATTGCGGCTGCGGCTAAGCAGCTTAAGGAAAAATTGGCCGGTCTGGAAGATAAGCGGTCTATTTTGCGTGCGCCGGAACTTGGAAGCCTGTATGCACAAATAAAAAATTTACCGGCGGAAATCCGCGCTTCTTTCGGCCAAGAAGTAAACAAGTTAAAAAACGAATTAGAAGAATTAGTTCGCGAATCTACGCAGCCAAAAATTGAATTGCCGCTAATCGATGTGACAGCGCCTTTTGATGTAAATGTACCAACTGATAAAAAACCTCAGCTCTTGCCGGCAGAAAATTCCAGCCGACATCCCCTGATGGTTGAGCGCGATAAAATTATTGAGATTTTTGCCCGCATGGGCTTGACCGCTGTAGAATCGCGCCAAATCGACGACGATTACCATATGTTTACAGCGCTTAACTTCCCGGAAGGCCACCCCGCGCGCGATGATTACGATACATTTACCACAGAAGAGGGTCTATTTGCACCTGCTCACACTAGCACCATGCAAAACCGCGTACTTAAAAAGTACAAAAGCAATCTGGAAAAAGATAAGGCAATTGCTGTGATTATTCCGGACAGGGTTTTTAGGAACGAAGATTTGGATGCGCGCCACGAGCACACTTTCTATCAAGTAGAAGGTGTTTATGTTGATAAAGGAATTCACGCCGGCCATTTAGTCGCAACAATCCGCGCCTGGTTAAGTAGCTATTACGAAAAAGAAATGAAAATAAAAACCCAGCCGTATTATTTTCCGTTTACGGAACCAAGTTTTGAATTTGCAGCTAGCTGTCCGTTCTGTGAACAAAAAGGCTGTAATGTTTGCAGCTATTCCGGTTGGATAGAGCTTGGCGGATGCGGCATGATCCACCCACACGTTTTACGCGAAGCCGGAATTGACTCTAGTAAATACACCGGCTTTGCTTGGGGTTTTGGCATCGAGCGATTGGTAATGCTCAAATACAACATCGAAGATATCCGCCATTTTGAATCCGCCAACCTAAAATTCCTAAGGCAATTCTCATGAGCGAAGTACCTATACGAAATAACTTGACACTAGAATTACATGTACCGGACTTTCAACTGGCGCGAGATTTTTATGGCATGTTCGACTTTGAGGAACTTGCTTATAATCCTGCGTCTGGCGGTGGCAGCGATTTGGGCTACCTAGTTTTAATTCGCCGTGATCCAATTGGTGACACTATGCTTAATTTTTACGGTAATAAAGAAAGAGTTGCCCAGCATGCTCATTTTAAAGATTTTCCGGCCAATACACCGCGCGGATACGGGGTAGAAATTACTGTGCCAGTGAGCAACGTTGAAGATCTTTGGCAAAAAGTGGGCGGGAAACTGGTCGAAAATACAATTTCCCAGCCCCTGATTACTAAGCGTTGGGGTAAGCAAGACTTTCGCGTAGTTGATCCATTTGGTTTTTACGTGCGTTTCACTGAATTGGTTGATTGGGGACAAGAGGCATGAAAGTTTCGGTTAGTTGGATTCGGAATTTAAATAATCTTTATAAGACTTCGGCGGATCCGATGCCGAACGGTATTGACGATTTGGTTGAAAAAATCGGCGCTCAGCTTGGCGCGGTTGAGGAAGTTATTGACCTTGGCAAGCACTACGAAGGAATTGTGGTTGTCAAAGTTGTATCATGCGAGAAACATCCAAATGCGGATAAATTAAGCCTTTGTTTTGTTGATGACGGCGGAGTTGTTAAAGATGTGGAGCGCAACGCAGACGGCCACGTTCAGGTAGTTTGCGGCGCGCCGAATGTAAAGATTGGGTTAACAGTTGTTTGGATTCCGCCAGGCGCGACTGTGCCTACAACATACGACAAGGATCCGTTTGTTTTAGAAGCACGCGAACTGCGCGGCAAAGTCAGCAACGGTATGCTGGCGAGCCCTAAAGAATTGGCGCTTGGCGATTCCCACGAGGGAATTTTAGAAATTACAGAAGACATAAAACCGGGCACGCCGTTTGCGGAAGTTTATAAGTTAGGTGACTACATTATCGATATCGAAAACAAAATGTTTACGCACAGGCCAGATCTTTTTGGCCAGTTAGGAATCTCCCGCGAAATCGCAGGGATTTACGGCCATTCTTTTAAAAGCCCCAGTTGGTATCGTGTTGACGCGCCGCTGCCAAATTCAAACGTCCAAAACGGCCTTAAAGTCGAGCTTAACAACGAAGTGCCGGAACTTGTTCCGCGTTTTGTGCTGCTGCCGATTCAAGATATAAAAGTAGGTCCAAGCCCGGGCTGGATGCAAAGCGTTCTCGCTCGCATCGGTGCAAAATCGATTAATAACATTGTAGACCTTACAAATTACTACACTCATTTCTCCGCTCAGCCTTCGCACGCTTATGATTACGACAAAGTTAAAGCATTAAGCGGCGGAGACGGCGCCCAGTTTGTGGTTAGAAAATCCATTAAGGGTGAAAAATTAAAACTGCTTGGCAGCAAAGAAATTACCTTAAATGAAGGCGCAATTATGATTGCGACAGACAAGCAGGCAATCGGTCTTGGCGGTGTTATGGGTGGCGCCGACACTGAAGTAGACGAAAATACTAAAAACATTGTTTTGGAAGTTGCTAATTTTGACATGAATACGATCCGGCGTATGTCGATGAGTTACGGGCTGTTTACGGATGCTGCTACTCGGTTTACAAAAGGCCAGTCGCCGCTGCAAAACCGCGCAGTTATTGCAAAGCTCGCAGAGGATGTTTTGCGATTTAGCGGCGGCCGGATTGCAGGAGAGTTAATTGATGATAACCATGTGCCAGCGGAAGTTATGGAACGCGGCAGCATACATAAGCCGGTAGAAACTACGGTTGGTTTTATTAACGAGCGCCTAGGGCTGCATCTAAATTCCGATGAAATTATAAAGATTTTAGAAAACGTCGAATTTAGAGTTGAAGGCGCGGCGGCCAAGCTAATAATAACCGCTCCATTTTGGCGCACGGATATTGAAATCCCAGAAGACATAGTAGAAGAAGTAGGCCGCCTTTACGGCTACGACAAGCTGCCGCTTGAATTGCCAAAAAGAGACTTAACGCCCGCGGGAATTAACGAAGAGCTGGCTTTTAAATCCAGGGTGCGCAATATTTTAGCAAAAGCCGGTGCTAATGAAGTGCTTACTTATAGCTTTGTGCATGGTAACTTGCTGGAAAAAGTCGGCCAGGATAAAGATTTAGCTTTCAAATTAAACAATGCTATCAGCCCGGACTTGCATTACTATCGCCTAAGCCTCACACCAAGCTTGCTGGAAAAAGTCCACCCAAATATAAAAGCTGGCATTGACGAGTTCGCCATCTATGAACTTAACAAGGTCCATAACAAAAAAGTGATGGACCACAACGAACCAGAAGTACCATTTGAATTCAGTAATTTAAGCTTAGTATTTGCGGCAAATGCTAAAAAAGCTAAAGAACGTCCAGGAGCGGCATATTACCAGGCTCGTAAATATCTGGACTACTTGCTTAAAGAACTGGGGCTAAGTTCCAAGGTGCATTTTGTGCCGCTTGATCCGGCTCGCTATGAAGGCTCAACGAAACAAGAGATTTCATATTATGAGGTCAACAGGGCGGCTTCACTTCATGTCGGCAAAATTAATATCGGCGCCATTGGGGAGTACACTTCTTCCGTAAGGTCTGCCCTAAAATTGCCCGCTTTGTGCGCCGGCTTTGAGCTTGATCTTATTTCCTTACAACACGCCGCGAAACAAGACCCCCAATACACTCCTATTAATCGTTTTCCGGCGCTTGAGCAAGATATAACTCTGCGAAGTGATGCCAAGCTGCCATATGCACGGCTAGTCGATTTTATGGAAGGCCAGCTGGAAGGAGCCGCAAAAGAGCGCGGCTACAGCTTCGATCTTGTTGCTTTAGATATTTTCCAAAAAGATAATGACGAAGAACACAAGCAAACTACTTGGAGAATTACCTTGGCCCACTCAGAAAGAACACTAACGACTGACGAAACTAACAAATTACTTGATAAAATATCATCTGAAGCTACAAAAGAATTAAACGCAGAAAGGGTATAGATGGTCAAATTAAACAAACCAAGCAAAGAACAAACCGGTAAGGTTGCGCGCCGTGCAGGGTGGCTATTTTTAACAATTTTATTTTTGGTAACGGGACTTGGTGTTGGAGTAGCCGCCTTTTGGCAGGCAACCCACCAGCCAAAGGATAATACCTCGCAAACTACTCCGCCTTCAACTCCGCCAACCGCTAACAATTGTGCCGGTGGCACAGAAGAAAATGTCGAAACTCTGTCAGTTCCTGCGCCATATGGTTCTCCTGGTGCAATTACTCAGTTACAGACTTCTGATATTCAAGAAGGTACAGGTCCTGCTGCTAAAAATGGTGATTGTTTGGTCATGAAATATTACGGTACATTAGCAAGCAATGGTCAAAAATTTGACGAAAACTTTACCAAGCCCGAAGGCTTTAAATTCCAGCTAGGCGCCGGCCAAGTAATCCAGGGCTGGGACCAGGGATTAGTCGGTATGAAGGTTGGCGGTACGCGACGTTTGGTAATTCCATCAAACTTAGCTTATGGTTCGCAAGGTTCCGGATCAACTATTCCACCTAATTCAGATTTAGTATTTGTAGTTAAATTAGAATCTATAAAATAAAATTTATTTAAATTAAAATTTAATGCCTAGTGTAGTGTTATATCTGTAAAACGCTATATATAGTGTAAAAAATACCATTGACGTGCAGACACGCGCAGGATTAAAATACATAAGCGATTAAAAAAGCCAATACAAAAATTACTAACGAGGAGGGTAAAAAATGGCTAAGAATATTACTATCTTTACTACTAACACGTGCAGTTACTGCGCGATGGTAAAGAAATTTTTGGACATGAAGGGCCATTCATACAGCGTGGTTAATTTAGATGAGCACCCAGAACGCAACCAAGAGGCTTTGGATGTAAGCGGCGGCGCTTTAACGGTTCCTATTACGGTTGTTACAAAAGAAGACGACAGTCAGCACGTAGTTGTGGGCTATAATCTAGCCCAACTTGCCCCAGCAATCAGCTAGTTTTTAGGGCGCATTAGCAAGAAAGGTCCGCTGCAATGCTCGCTGGTTAATAATTCTACCAGCTAGCTATTTAGGTCAAGCCGCTAAAGGGCTTGACGCTAATCTGCTTCCGCCTTGTACTGCATCCCTAAAATCCTAGCTTATCCAATAAGGTTTAGTAAGGTAGAATGTAAATTATGGAACAACAAAATACGTCTGGTGGGCGCGGTAGTAAAACTGACCCCCACGACCTCGTTATAATTGGCGCCGGCCCAGCTGGTCTGTCGGCCGCTATTTACACTTGCCGGGAAGATATAGATACTCTGTTATTTGAAAGCGGTGCAATTGGCGGCCTGGCAGCGGTTACCGATTGGGTGGACAATTATCCGGGGTTTGCCGAAGGCTTAGAGGGTTTAAAGCTTGCAGACAACATGCACAAGCAAGCCGAGCGTTTTGGTGCCAAGTTCGAGCTGGGTCAAGTTATGGGAATTTCCATCGAGGGAAGACTCAAGAAATTGGACACAACTAGCGGCGATGTTTATGCCAAAGCAGTGTTAATTGCTACAGGCAGCGATTACAACAAAATTGGCGTGCCCGGCGAGGCCGAATATTACGCCCGCGGCGTGCATTATTGCGCCACTTGCGACGGCGCTTTTTATAGAGATAAGAAGTTAGTTGTAGTCGGCGGCGGCAATTCCGCTGTGCAAGAATCTATGTTCTTGACGCGATTTGCTGAGCATATAGACCTTTTAGTTCGCGGACCGAAGTTCCGCGCTAGCGATGTCTTGCAGCAAGAAATCAAGAAGCATAAAGATAAAATTACTATCCATTTTAATACGACAACTGACGAAATTATCGGCGAAGATAAAAAAGTAGTAAAAGTTTTGGGCACAGATAAAACTACAGGCAAAAAGGTTGAACTCCCAACCGACGGCGTATTTATTTTTGTGGGCTTAAATCCTAACACGGGCTTTTTGAAGGATAGCGATGTAGAGTTAGACGAGAATAGATTTGTAAAATCAGACATTCACCTAATGACAACAATGCCGGGGGTCTTTGTAGCCGGCGATGTAAGATCTGGCGCCACAATGCAAATTGCCAGCGCCACGGGAGAGGGTGCGACGGCAGCCTTAATGATCCGTGAATACTTAGAGGGCTACCACAAACCAGAAGAACACACCCTGGTAGCTATGCCAGTTTCCGACTACGCCAAAGGCTAAGCCAGGTGTATACTTTAAGTAGTATTTAAGATAGGAGGTGTCTTATGAAAAAAGTCTGGCCGTTTTTAGTGGTTATAGTTGTAATTATTGTTATTGCGGCATTAGCTTTAGGAAATAAAAATAATAAAAACGCTACAACGCCTCCTGCGGCACCGTCAAGCAATCAAAGTTCTACAGAACCCATGAGCAATCCGGGCCCAAGCAGCTCAAATAGCTCCACTCAGCCGCAGTCTACAAATTCGGTCAGTATTGTGAATATGGATTTTACGCCATCTAGCATAACCGTTAAGAAGGGAACCACAGTAACTTGGACAAATAATGATTCTGTTGCGCACACAGTTACGGCGGACACCAACAACGCTTTTGACAGCGGTAATTTAAACCCCGGCAAGAATTTTAGTCATACGTTTGATACGGCGGGAACTTTTGCCTACCACTGCACATATCATTCAAATATGCACGGCTCGGTTACAGTCACTGAGTAACAACTATGCACCACACTTGTCCAAACCCGGCAAAGCCGGTCTTTGGAAAGTGTTCTTGGCGCTAAGCACAATTTTTCCCTGCGGCTACTCCCTCACTGTATTTCATATACAGCTCGGTCCGTTGCTCGGAAAGAAATTGCACTTAGCATCCAAGTGCAAAGTTGTCGAACCCTATAATTGGTGTAGAATAATAGAAGAAAATTAAGGAGTTTTAGTTAAACATGGCTTATTCTGATGTTAGTGCTGGCGAAAAAGCACCCGATGTTGTAAACATAATTGTTGAAATCCAAAAGGGTGGCGGCCGTAATAAATATGAATTCGATAAAGACACCGGCCGCTTAACACTCGACCGCGTTAACGCAACAACCGCCGGCTATCCTGCTGATTACGGTTATATTCCGGATACGCTTTGCGACGACGGCGATCCGCTGGACGCGCTTTTAATTATTGACGAAAGCGTACCGCACGGCGCAGTTGTGCCAGCCCGTCCAATCGGAGTGCTTTACATGGTTGACGACGGCGAGGGCGACGAAAAACTTATTTGCGTACCGGCAAAAGACATTAGCAAGGACCACATCAAAGACTTGAATGATCTAGAGCCAAATTTCCAAAAGCGCGTTGAGCAGTTCTATACCCACTACAAAGACTGGAAAAACGATTGGACTGGCGTAGATGTCAAATTTAATGGTTGGGGCGACGCCGCAGCCGCTAAAAAAGTTGTACTCGAATCTATCGAAAACGCCAAAAAATCATAAGATAAACAAATTATTGCGCGTTTAGTCGCTAGCCCTTACAATAAGGGCATATAGTGCTTATGATAAAACAAAACAACCGAAGGGATGGGATTTAGGACATGAAGACTAAGATTGGAATAAACGGGTTTGGGCGTATTGGCCGCAACGCTTTTAAAATCGCTTTCGAGCGCCCTGACCTGGAAGTTGTAGCAGTTAACGACTTAACAGACACTAAAACTTTGGCTTATCTACTTAAACACGACAGTAACTACGGCACATATCATCACGATGTTAGCTTTGATGAGCAAAATATAATAGTTGACGGCAAGCCCATTAAAGTTTTGGCAGAGAAAGATCCGTCAGCTTTGCCTTGGGGTGACCTTGGCGTTGAAGTGATAATTGAAAGCACAGGGCGTTTTACTAAAAAAGAAGACGCCGAAAAACACATCATTGGCGGCAAAGCCAAAAAAGTTATTATTTCCGGACCGACTAAAAGCGACGGCGTAGACACGATAGTTATTGGTGCTAACGAAGACAAGCTAAAAGAAGCTACATCTGTAATTAGCAATGCCAGCTGTACGACAAACTCGTTAGGTGCCGTGATGGCAATTTTGGATTCAACTTTTGGCGTAGAAAAATCCCTTCTAACAACGGTTCACAGCTACACGCAAAGCCAGATGCTGCAAGACGCTCCTGCAAAAGATTTGCGCGAAGGCCGCAATGCTGCAGAAAATATCGTACCTACCACAACAGGCGCAGCTATTGCGGTAACCCTGACACTGCCTCAATTAAAGGATAAGTTTGACGGCTTAAGCATCCGCGTCCCAACCCCTGTAGTTTCTTTGAGCGACGTAACCGCGCTGCTTAAACGTCCTACAACCGTAGAAGAAATTAATGAGGCATTTAAAAAAGCCGCAGCAGACCCCTATTACCAAGGGATTCTAGCAGTTAGCGAAGAGCCGTTAGTAAGCTCAGACTACATTGGCAATAGTAATTCCGGAATTGTCGACCTTTTGCTAACAAAAGTAGTGGACGGCACTTTGGTTAAAGTCATGGTTTGGTATGACAACGAATGGGGTTACTCTAACCGACTCGTCGAATTAGTGGCTGATACCTGTAAAGTTTTAGTGGAAGGTATGGGCGAGGGTCAGCCAGCTCCCGAAGCTAGCGTGCCAGAACAACCCGCAGAAGGCGCTGCGCATACTCCAGGCGATACATTCCAGCCTTCGCAACCTTCTGAAGAACACCACGACGAGCCAATGCTCGGCGCGCCGGCACAGTCACATGAAGAAATGTTACCGCCAGCGCCAGAATCCTTAGAGCATCAACCGGAACAACCTCACGAATCCGGACAACAACCTCCTGACGGCATCCGGAGGTTTTAATTCACCGTTTACAATTTACGATTTACCATGCATTCACCATTAACTATTTACAATTCACAAACAAATCACTGTAAATGGGTAATTGATAGCGTACAGAAAACGGAAAATGGAAAACAGAAAACTGCATTAGGGGGAAGTTTCTAATGCGTATTGCTCTGGCAACAGACCATGCAGGGTATGAGCAGTTAAAAGAGTTGCAAGTTTTTTTGGAATCTCTTGGCCATGAATGTTGGAATTTTGGCCCGCAGTCGTTCGTCCCGGATGATGATTATCCTGATTTTATCCGTCCTGCAGCCGAAAAAGTATCCAGTGGCGAGTGCGAACGCGGCATAATCTTAGGCGGCAGCGGCCAGGGCGAAGCCATGACCGCTAACCACGTGCGCGGTGTGCGCTGCGCTGTGTTTTATGGTCCAGTTGTGCCTCTTAGAATAGTTGACGCCGAAGGCGACGAAAGCCGCGATCCATACGAAATAGTTAAACTCTCAAGAAAACACAACAACGCTAACATGCTCAGTCTGGCAGCGCGTTTTGTTAGCTTAGAAGATATGAAGCATGTAGTAAAACTCTGGCTAGAAACTGACTTTTCCGGAGATGAACGCCACCAACGAAGAATCAACAAAATAGACGGAATCCAAGGTGTTTAAAGCAATCTATAAAGCTGGCAAGTTATTAACGGTTTACTCATTACTATTTCCTCTGATTTTTTCTTTAGCTATGGAGAATGATACGAGCGTCTCAAGCTCATATTTTGGCTACCACACAGAACCCTCATCTGTTATCGAAGTTCTTATAATAGTCTTGTTTGTGTATGTGTTAAGGTTATTTTTTCTGCTGTGGCCTAAAATAACCGAAAAAAAATACGCCGGCGGTTGGGTTAAGGGGGGCACTATCGCCGCATTTTTACCAGAGTTTATATTAATACGGGCGACCCTAAGCAATTTATTTGAAAAGGGATCGTCTTGCGCTACATATAATATATTTTCGAATTGTGGATGGAGTGGAGTACTTTATGCAATTATTGGAGTGTCGTTTGGTTTCCAGATTGTCGGTATGCTTCTAGGTAGGTTAACAGGGAAAGGGACTTAAGGATTATGCCAGTAATTTGTCCGTCGGTTATGGCGGCTAGCGAAGAACAATACAACAAGCAGATGGAGCGGATTGCCCATTTTGCTCAAAGAATCCAAATAGATTTAACAGATGGCCATTTTGCTGAGCCGCGTACAGTTGCCGCAGACAAAGCCTGGTGGCCAGCCGGCGTAAAAGCGGACATCCATATAATGCATAAAGATCCGGAACACGCCGCGCGTGTAGTTGCCAAGCACAAGCCGCATATGATTATCGTGCATGCGGAAGCAGAAGGCAGTTTCGAGGCTTTCGCCCATTTTTGTCGTGAACATCATATAAAAGTTGGGGTGGCTCTGCTGCAAAAAACTTCGCCGGAGCACATCATTCCGGCACTTCATTTGGTTGATCATGTGCTTATTTTTGCCGGCGAACTCGGACACCACGCCGGCCATGCCGACCTCAACCAGCTTGAAAAAGTAGAATATTTAAAACACCACAAGCCTGATCTGGAAATTGGCTGGGATGGCGGCATAAACGACCAAAATATCTCACAACTGGCTTTTGCCGGCGTAGATGTATTTAATGTTGGCGGATTTATCCAAAAAGCGGAGAATCCAGAGAAAGCTTATATAGCACTTGAGAGAATTGCCGACGAAACAGGCGAAACATAAAATTCTTATGCTAAACTGAGATCAGGGATAAAAAGAAAGAATCAAAATGAAAATTAAAAACAACCAAAAAGGCTTTTCTCTTGTCGAGGGACTGCTTTTAGTAATTGCACTATCATTAATAGTTTTTGTAGGTTATTACGTGTGGCATTCACAAAAACAAGCAGATACAAACTTAACAGCCGCCGCCAACACTTCAGATTCTTCGGCTAAAACTTCAGCAGCCCAATCTACCTCACAAAAATCCGCTAATGATAATTTATTTAAGTTTAAAGAGCTAGGAGTTGGCATAGTACTATCCTCGGAATTAAAAGGCCTTAGCTACTCGGCTGACGCTAGCAACAACACGCAATACGATGTAACTACTCCTGGTTTCACGCAAGAAGGGTCGTCCTGCAAAGATTTTGCGGAAGTCTACAAAGGAACTGGAACTTTCAGCGAGAAATCAGCAACGTTACTAAAACAATTCAACGGATTTTATATAGCTGCCGCTATGCCGGCATGTATTGACAGTGATACCGCACCTCAGCTTCAGTCTGCTTTAACTGATGCCTTCAAAACTGCCCAAGAGCTATAACCTCTAAAGCAGTTTGCGCTATAATCATAAGCAAGATGTCTGATAAAACTAAAAATTACTCAATCAAAGAACTCGAAGAAAAAGCCAACGATATCCGCGAGGATATTATTAAAATGCTCGAGCACGCTGGTTCCGGGCACTCAGCCGGCCCTTTGGGTTTGGCAGATATTTTTACTGCGCTATATTTTGATGTTCTAAAGCATGATCCCAAAAATCCTGATTGGGATCAGCGAGATATTTTACTTTTAAGCAACGGCCACTGCGTGCCAGTGCGCTATACAACAATGGCCCATGCCGGATATTTTCCTAAAAAAGAACTTATGACTCTGCGCCAGTTCGGAACGCGCTTGCAGGGCCACCCTGAACGCACAAAACTACCGGGTCTAGAAAATACTAGCGGCCCTTTGGGCTCCGGACTCTCGCAAGCAGCAGGAATGTCGCTAGCGATGCGTATGGACAAAACCCAGCATCGCTGGATTTACTGCATTATGGGCGACGGTGAGCTTGACGAAGGCAATATTTGGGAAGCCGCGATGCTGGCTGGAAAATACAAACTTAGCAATATTATTGGCATCGTCGACCGCAACAATATCCAAATAGAAGGTCCGACAGAAAAAGTTATGCCGCTAGAGAGTTTGCGCTACAAATGGGAGGCTTTTGGCTGGCACGTTATAGAAATTGACGGCAATAACATTCAGGAGGTAATTGATGCATGCAACATGGCTAAAGCCATTGTCGAAAAGCCCGTGGTAATTTTGGCACACACGGTACCGGGCAAAGGCGTGGACTTTATGGAATATGATTTCCATTGGCACGGCGTTCCTCCCAACCACGATCAAGCAGTGTTAGCGCTTAAGGAGCTGCGAACCCTAAGTGGCAAAATCCGGAGCGAACATGAATAAAGCCGCCCGTAAATTATTGCTGTTAGGTGTATGTATTGGATTTGTGCTAACTTTAGCTAGTTTTTTAGTTCCATCTGAAAACAACGACTATGCAAACTGCTTTGTATTAAAAAAAGGAACCCCAGGTTTAGTTTTATTAAAGCATGGGTTTCCGTTTCCATTTTATCAAGATGGTCTTCCTGGTGACCTTCTAGGGTGCGGCGGTCCTGATGTTGAGGGGTATGATCCAGGCCTGCCAAGTTCGTCAAAAATATACATAGATGCATTTATTGCTGATTTTGCTATTTGGGGCGCACTCTCAATTGGGGCTATTTATACTCTGCGTTCGATGAGGAAAAAGAAATGAAAACTATGTTGATGGTTATTTTTGGAGCTTTGGTTTTGGGGTTTGCTTTTGCTGGGTCTAGTTATTTTGTTACGCGCGAGCAGGATGTTTTGTTTGAGTGCTACTTCGATAGCCGGCTGTCCATAAACTTTGCGCCTACTTATAATAAATATACGATTACAAATAATGGTTTTCCGTTTGCTTTTTACACAAAATACTCCAAGCCCGTGGCCAGCGGCTGCCAAAAGTCGGAATATCCTGACAAAAATCTGGCTTATAATTCCGACGGTACAATCGCATCTTTTGCCCAGACTAATAAAGTTAACTTCGCCAAAGATGCCGGAATCTACAGCGCCGTCTTTTTTGTGCTAGGAATATTCGTATTTGGAGTAAAGAAAAAACAAGCATGAATAAAAAGAAGATTCTTATAACGTTTGGCCTGATTTACTTTTTGCTTAATGTTTTGCCATTGCCGCTGCACCGAGGACCGCATTTTGATTGCGAACCCGGCAACGGCGGCCCGTATGCTCAGCAGTTTGGGATCCCCTTTGTTTATTTACAAAGAAGCATAACTTTTACTGCATGTAGCTTTTCTAGTGGAGACTTCTATCAGGGTCATGATGACAGCTATTATGGCGTTCCTCACATATATTTGGATGGATTTGTAGCAGATGCGGCGTTAGGAATTCTTATACTCATAGGTTTGAATGAGTATTTACGACGAAAATCAAAAACGAAAGGAAAACGTCGTGGCTGATATGCATTTAAGGAGTGAGTATGAGTAAACTAGCCGTATTTATAGCGGGTATAGTCTTTTTGATCGTTTTTCTTTTTGCATTTAACCACTGGAATCAAAGAGATTATTTAAATAACGACTGCAACATCTCTTATGGATGGCCAGTAACATTTGTCCAAAAACCTGCGCAACCTGCAGGTGAATGCTTGCCAAACTATCCAAGCAAGACTCTTACTCATGATAAATTTTTATTCCCGGCTTTGATTGCTGATATTGCAGTTTGGTTGGGAGTTGCTGTAGCGGTTGGTCTGTTGGTTAATAGGCTTCCATTGAAAGGGCACAAAACATGATAGAAATGCATTTAAAAACGAATTTTGAAGAACAAGAACCTATCCGCTCAGGGTTTGGGCGAGGTTTATTAGAAGCAGGGAAGCGCTGGGACAATGTTGTGGGCGTTTGCGCGGATTTAACTGAGTCTACAAAGATGAATATGTTTGCCGATGCTTTTCCGGAGAGATTTATCCAGGCGGGCGTGGCCGAACAAAATATCGTAACGGTCGGTTCTGGGCTGGCACATATGGGCAAAATTCCATTCGTAAGTAGCTATGCGGCTTTTAGCCCGGGACGCAACTGGGAACAAATCCGCACTACAATTTGCTTAAACGATGTACCGGTAAAAATTATTGGCTCGCACGCCGGCGTAAGCGTGGGGCAAGATGGCGCCACGCACCAGATGCTGGAAGATGTTGCGCTTATGCGCGCCCTGCCAAACATGGTAGTAATCGCACCATGTGATAGCGTAGAAGCGCAAAAAGCCACAATTGCTATGGCCCAAGATAAACGGCCAAACTATATGCGCTTAGCCCGTGAAAAAACACCGATTATTACAACTGAACTTACTCCGTTTGAAATCGGCAAAGCCTACACTTTTAAACCTGGAAAAGACGTTACGATTGTGGCGACTGGGACAATGACTTACCAAGCTTTAGAGGCGGCTAAAATTTTAGCAAAAGACGACATTTCCGCTGAAGTTATTCATGTTCCTACAATCAAACCATTAGACGAAGAAGTTATTCTAGAAAGCGCAGACAGAACGCGCCATGTAATTACAGCCGAAGAAGGCCAAATTATTGGCGGTCTTGGCGGCGCGGTGGCAGAGCTTTTGGGAGAAAAACTTCCAACTAAAATGACACGAATAGGTATGAAAGACCGCTTTGGCGAATCCGGCAAGCCGGACGAGCTGCTCAAACATTTTGGTCTAACTGGGTTCCATATAGCTGCTGCTGCACACGAACTTTTGTTAGACCACACCAACCACAAACACTAGAATTCTTTTCAAAGAACCAAATCCTCCATACTTTTGCATGGCCAAAAGTATGCAAAAGCCACCGGCCCATAAATCCACTTGAGACGGCCAGTTGTCAAAAAATACAATGCCTCGGACGATGCAAGCATCCTCGCTCATGAGTATTCAAGCGGAATTCGCTCGGCAGGTCCTCGGACTTTAATTGTATTTTTGAACAACGTCCATATCAGGTGAATTTATGAATGGCCGGACCTGGCCACACTCATCCAAAACTTACTACTCAAGGTAGAAAAATATATATTTATATTAGATACTTAGTCCATATGAAGAAGGATGATCAGGGAAGGATCATATTTAGTACGGCAGTTATCGCCACACTATTTGCGTACTTACAGATTCATGATTACATCAAATCATCCCTTGGCATAACAGCGTACACCATGGGACTCTGGGCTTTAACTGCTTCCGCAATTTTAAGTTTTCTTTTTATATTCTTTACAGCATCTGAGTTAAGGTTTGAAGATCCATCCAGGATACCTTTTGTTAAATATGACAAATTTTACCGTAAAACTATAAGTTGGTTTAGAAGAATGGCTTTTGATTTATCAATAGATGTCTTTGTTATAGCTCCGGTGGCATTAACTGCTGTTTATATAATGAATTTGTTTATTCCACGTAATCTAGCTGACAAAGATCATATGTCATTGATTATTTTTTTCGCCACTCTTTTAATGGCTGGTATGATTATTTCTTTTATAGGACTTGCTGTGCAACTTTTATATTTAGCAGATGGCTTGATAAAAGATTTTACCGACCCGTATTTAATTAAGCTGCTTTTTATTTTAGGATTAATCACAATGTCCGTAGGTTTTATTCTTTACGGGAGTAATGTATTAAGCATAGTCTTTCTTCTTTCGGTTATCTTACTCGCGGTAATGCGGGGGTTTTTAGATCGCACGAAAAAATAAGCAAGGGATTTTTAGGAGGACCTTAATTCAGGCCGAGGATTATTGAGCCCATAACAATTAACATTAGGGCGGCTATTTTTAGTTTTGTGATTGACTCTTTTAGGTACCAGCCGATCGCTACGGAGCCAACTAATATTCCTGATGTGCGTAGGGTGGATACATAGGCGAGGGGAGCCAAGCCTAAAGCTATTAAGTAGGCCGTATACGTACCGCCTAAGCATGTGCCTGCAATACCTAAAGATTTAATGCTTCCTTTTACTTTATGCACTTCTTTGATGCCGAATAGCAGGGAAGCTACATACAAAATAACTACAGCGCCGATAGTATCAACAAATGCGAAATAAATTGGATCTGATGCTTTTATAGCAACGACGTCTAATGTCGCAGCAATATAAGCGACAAAGATAGAGCCCAAGGTAAGGAGATTTGCTCTGTCTGCAGTAAAAATCTTTAACGGATTGTGCAAGTATTTGCCTTTTAGGTTTAGCGCATATACGCCAACCACCACGATCAATATTCCAATGCATGCCATTAAACTTGGTTTTTGATTAACAAAAATCCAGGCCAGTACTAGGCCAATTATTGGGCCAAAACTTTGCAACGGTAAAATTTTAGACAGCTCGCCGAGCCTTAATGAACTTATATAAAAGTACGTGTTTAACGGATAGAATCCAAGCCAAATTGCAACTGATGGTAGCCAAAATTTTGGCCCGAGCGTAAACGGGTTGAATAAGTTGCCCCTAGCTAATAAGGCTGTCGCAATAATCGGCAGCGAGAGTAACTGGCTAGTCCAGCCAATAGTAAAATGATTTAACTTATGAGAAAGCTGTTTCTCGCTAGTTTTTCTGAGCGAAGCAAACACTGCGCTTAAAAGTGCAAGTAAATACCACATTAATGATTCCTTATTGGTTTTAATTATTTAAATTTTTTAAGAAGAGATTTCGGGTCTATGCCCGATCTAATACACATATATTAGCATAAATATTATAAAAAGTCAATAACTAATTAGAGACTGGATGTGCCAATAAGATGACCTACGCCGTAAGTGATTATCATTGCTAACGCGCCGCCAATAACTACCCTTACAACAGCTGGTCGAATAGGCGCCTTGCCGATCCTAGCACTTAAAATTCCTGTAAATGCCAGTGCCGCAATCACGCTTATAAATGTAGTTGGAACTCTAAGATTTTGGGAAGGTAATAGTATAGCCAGCATCGGTAAAATGGCTCCAGCTAAAAATGACAGTGCCGATGCCGTTGCAGCCTGCCATGGATTTACTAAATCTTCTGGATTAATTGCAAGTTCGGCATCCAAATGTGCTCTGTACGCATCTTTTTGCGTAAGTTCTTTTGCGACAACCTCTGCAGTTTTTGCAGATAAACCCTTATTGATATAAATTTGAATTAACTCTTCAAGTTCTTCATTAGGAGCGGTTTCCAGCTCATGTTTTTCTAACCTTAGTAGTGCTCGCTCCGTGTCTCGCTGGCTGCTAACCGATACGTATTCGCCGGCAGCCATAGATATTGCTCCTGCTAAAACGCCAGCCATTCCAGCCGCAAAAATCGTTGACCTAGAACTTGTTGCACCCGCCACGCCGACAACTAAACCGGCAATGGAAACAATACCGTCGTCGGCACCTAAAACAGCAGCGCGCAGCTTGTTGAGATTGCTTGTGGCGCCTGGGTGATGGGGTTCATATTTTTTATGTTTCGCCATTACTACAAATTATAACTTAAAAATGTATAGGGATTTTAAGGCAAAAAACTTATATTATTCGTAAAAATTATTTTTGGGTGAGACTATAATAAGCACTGAAGGGGGCACAATGAGTGATTACATAATTATTAAAGCGGATGATGTTAAGGATTTTTATGAAGATACGGATGTCCCGGGGGAGTTCCGCAGTTTAACGAAGGCGCTTGGTGCTGAGCAGCTGGCAATTTCCCTAATTAGAATCCCACCATTTTCGGATTTTGAGCAAAGCACTGGACACTACCATGATGAAATCGAGGAGATTTATATTATTACGCGCGGCACATTAACGATGCGCTTTGGAAACGACATTAAAAAAGTAAAAGCAGGCTCAGTTGTTCGCGTTGCGCCGAAAACGCCAAGGTCTCATCGAAATGAAAGCGACCAACCAGTTGATATGTGGGCGATTTCCAGGCAGTTAGGACACGCAGACCACACAAAAATCGATGATTTTTGGGAAGCTTCCCCACAAGCAAAACAAACCCGCTAAAGTGTCTATATTTGGCCACTTCTTACTTAAGGAGTAAAATAACTCTTAATAGACCATGGACTTTGCAAAAAAGAAACTTGGAATTAGCGGCCAAAGCAGTCGAGATTTATCTACCAACGAAAAAAAGATAATCGGCTTGCTTGGATTGCCAACATTCGGGCTAGCACTATCTGTGACGGTGGTTGTAACTTATGTACCGCTTTTGGCCGAGCAGTTTACAACTTCTACTACAATTGTTGGGTTAATTATTGCCACAGAGGGCATAGTGGCACTTTTTTTACCGGTGTTGGCAGGCAGTTATTCGGACCACCTGCACACGCGTTTTGGCGGACGGCTGCCTTTTATAATGATAGGTTCGCCAATTTCTGCCATCGCGCTGCTTCTTTTAGGGTTTGCAAACACCATATGGTTTATTATCGCCTGCGTCGTTGCGTTTTTTATAAGCTACTACTTGGCATATGAGCCTTACAGAGCGCTTTACCCTGATGTAGTAGAAGATGATGCTTCTGGCAGGGCACAAAGTGTACAGGCTATCTGGCGCGGCGCGGGCACTGGTACAGCGTTGGCTATCGGCAGCTATTTGTTTGCAATTAAGCGATGGCTTCCTTTTACGCTTTCTGCAATCTTGACCTTTGCGGCAACGGCAGTTTTTATTTGGCTTTTACTTAAGCGGCACGGAGTGCCAAAGCAGCATCGGCGTGAGCCGAGTTCGCTAATAGAAGCATACAAAACGGTGTTTAGCCTGCTAAAAAGACATCGCAGCCTTCGTAATTTTATATTTGCCAATACTCTTTGGGAACTCACGCTTGCGGCACTCAAAAGCTTCATGCTGCTTTATTTGACTGTTGGACTAGGCCACAGCAAGTTTAAGGCGGCCACTATTATAACTGTAACTGCGTTTGTTATCCTTTTGGCCGCTCCCTTAAGCGGTAAATTGGCGGATTCTGTTGGTATAACAAAAGTTATGCGCTGGGCATCAATAATTTTTGGTTTGGGACTGTTAGTGCCGCT
>Ga0207652_10000908_pt1 | contig 27985 bp, 27 predicted proteins | sample KBSC63BmetaG_FD_184334 | JGI IMG/M metagenome (GOLD analysis project Ga0207652, IMG submission 184334) | Corn rhizosphere microbial communities from Kellogg Biological Station, Michigan, USA - KBS C6-3B metaG (SPAdes) (version 2) | ecosystem: Host-associated > Plants > Roots > Rhizosphere ...
GAATAGGACAGATTTAGCATAAGGGACATATATACATATATCGGTCACACATCATGGACTCTCAAAAAGACCTACAAAAGACAGAGGGAGCCATAAAGTTTCTGGACTATCAGACATTGAAGTCAAATCCTTTTGGGGATAATAGAGTTGGGGAGAGAGTGTATCGTAGGGCCGAACGCATTGCGTCAGCCGTTGTCCTTTTAACGAACCATATCGAAGACAAAGAGCCACTGAAATCAGAGGCAAGAAAAGCAAGTGTTGAAATCCTTTCGAATATTCTTGCGATCCGAGATGAAATGAGATCCCCCAACTCTCCGGAGGTGAATAACTTGAAAATGTCAGTACGAAAGGTGATATCCATAGTCCGTTTGCTTGCAGTGTCAGGGCATGTTTCGTTCCAAAATGCGGAAATTGTCACTGAAGCTCTTGATGAGCTTCTGTCCTTCATTACTGCATCCCGAAGGTCAAATTTGTCCGAAAGTGTCAGTATATCGCGCGAAGATCTAATAGACGTTCGGGATACACAGAGATTTGTTCAAGAAAGAGCAATCGAAAAGACGGCTAGGAGCGCTGTTGAGACTGGGGAAGTGATGGGCGTAACCCCTTCAGCGAATACGGATACATCGAAGGCTCCTGCTCCTATCTCTCCTCGTTCACAGGCCATACTCGATGTTCTGCAAGCACAGGGAGAATTAGGCATCCGGGACATTGCTTCGAATTTGCCCGAATATAGTGAAAAAATGATCCAAAGGGAGTTAGCTGAGCTCGTTCCTAGAGGAAAAGTCAAGAAAACTGGTCAAAAACGATGGAGCCGATACACCTATATGGAAGGAGGGCAGTAGTAAAAGTATTGGAATCAATGCTGAAGTTGTGGTGAAACCCAGAAAGACAGCGCTATTTCGGCCGTCTAAAGGATTGACTCTCTGTAGAGGCTAGAGTATTGTTGCCGTCGATAGCCCGAGGGGATTGAGGGCCGCGGGGGTCAGCAAATCTTGTTGATTTCAGTTGGTTTTTTGGCCCTTTTTCCCACAGGTTATCCACAAAACAGAGTGTCGCGCAGATAAGCGTTGGAAGCTCTTCATATATAATGTCTGTGTTGCGCAGTTTCGCAACACGCAAAAGAAGAGCCGCTACGGTGTGCTCTCTGTGCGTAGTTCGTTGACAATTTAATAAGGACTCAAAACATAAAGAGCTTATGAAGCTCGTGTGTGTTCATTCCGTAAATTTATTTGCGGAAAAGATTGATTCAGGTCGATTTTTTGGACGCACATTCTAGAAATTCAGAACTCTCCCGATACGATTGAAAGTCCGAACGATATTTTCCAATTTGCTGCTAACTCCGTTGACTCACTATTAATAGACAAGTCAGCGGTTAGCATAATTATTATTTCTCGCGCGCTCGTATGAGCGTACGGGATGCACACGTAAACGAATCTCTGTCGAAAGGATTCGTATACGGGTCGGGCGGGTACGCCCGTCCGATTACAAAGTCAATACAAACTATGAGTAAAGCATTAGCAACAAAGAATGTTGCGGCTGTGCTCTTGGGTGCTGCCCTTGTCGTCACGTTCGCATTTGCTTTCGCCGCTCCGGCAAAAGCAGATTCGGTCTCTGACCTCCAGGCGCAAGTCCAGGCACTTCTCGCACAAATTGCAGCTCTTCAGGGCGGTTCTTCAAGCACCGGCTCGACGATGAGCGGCGCTGGTTGCACCACTTTCACGCAGAACCTCAAACAGGGTTCTTCAGGCGGTGAGGTGATGTCAGTCCAGAAATTCCTTAACGGTCACGGATTCCAGGTCGCCGCTACGGGCGCCGGCTCTCCGGGCAACGAAACATCATACTTTGGTGGTGCGACAAAAGCCGCAGTCATCAAATTCCAGAACGCAAACGCCTCTACTATCCTCACTCCGGTCGGCTTGACCGCGGGTACAGGTAACTGGTACGCAGCAACTCGCGCAGCGGCAAACGCCATGTGCGCAGGCGGCTCGACCGGTGGTACAACCGGCGGCACGACTGGCGGCACGACTGCAGGCGGTAATCTCATGATTTCTGCCGGCACTCAGCCTGCCAACTCGCTCGCTCCGGCTGGCGCATCACGCGTTCCGTTCACGACGTTCATGCTCACTAATACGAGCAACGCGGCGGTAACGGTCTCGGGCGTGACGGTTCAGCGCACGGGTCTCGCGAACGACAATATCTTCTCTGGTGTTGTCCTCGTCGACTCCAATGGACTCCAGATCGGTACATCGCACACCTTCGACTCGAACCACATGGCGACGGTCGGTGACACGATGACCATCAATCCTGGTCAGTCTGTAACCCTTACGGTTGCGGGCAACATGGTTGCGCAGAACTCCACAATCGCAAACGCAAGTGGCGGTCAGGTCGCTTCTATCGCAATCACTGGCGTTAACGTCTCGAGCGGCACTGTAGGTGGCGCGCTTCCGATAACGGGCGCGATGCAGACCTTCAACAATACGCTCACGACGGGCACTGTTACGGTCAACACTTCATCGTTTGACCCGGTCACACAGCAGACGAAGCACATCGGTGACACTGGTATCAAGTTCTCAGGCGTCCGCTTCACTGCGGGCTCTGCTGAGGACGTCAAGTTCTACAGTATCCGCTGGAGGACGAACGGTACCAACTCTCCGGGCGATCTCTCAAACGTCACGACTGTCGTGAACGGCACCTCGTATCCGACGACTGTCTCGGCCGATGGTCGCTATTACACTGCAACCTTCCCGGGTGGCATCCTCATCCAGAAGGGCAACTCGGTCGACGTCTACGTTCAGGGTGATGTCACGGGCTCCAACGCCTCTGGCCGCACTGTTGAATTCGACATCGACAAGACGTACGACGTTTACTTTGTCGGTCAGACCTACGGCTACGGTATAGCCATCTCGGCTTCGACGCAGGGTTCGTACACGACGACTCAGCCGCATGACACCAACTGGAACACGGCAAACAACCCGTGGTTCAATGGTGCTACGGTAAGCATCCAGGGTGGAACGGTAACTTCTATCCAGAACGCGACCGCGGTTGCTTCTCAGAACGTTGCTGTGAACGTCCCGAACCAAGTGCTCGGTGGCTTCCAAACCAACTTCTTGGGTGAGCCGGTCACCGTTCAGGGTATGACCATGCAGATCGTTGGTACTGGTACCTCAACTTCGAACGCGATCACTTTGATCTCGGTCGTTGACGAGAACGGTGCAGTAGTTGCAGGCCCAGTCGACGCTTCAGTAAACGGCGTCGTCAGCTTCACCAACTCTGTAACCTTCCCGACTGGCATCCACACCTATACGATCAAGGGTAAGCTTCCGTCTGACACCTCTAACGGTGGCACGATCAAGATCATGACCTCTCCGGCAAACGGAGGATGGGTCTCGCCGCAAGGCCAGATGACCGGTAACTCGGTCAACCTCAATGGCGTAGGTACCATCACGATGAACACGATGACGGTCCGTAGTGCACAGCTCTCGATAGCTGCTGGCTCGAACCCGGCTTCGCAGAACGTCGTCAAGGGTGGTCAGAATATCCAGCTCGCGACCATCCAATTGGATGCTTCGCAGTCTGGTGAAGACATTCGCCTCTCAAGCATCCCGGTTGACGCACAGAACGTAACTGGTACCTCTGGTCTCGCAAACCTCAACACTTGCCAGATCTGGGACGGTGCGACTGCTCTCACTACTGGTTCAAATGTTAAGAACACGATCTCGTCGGGTTCGAATGTATTTACATTCGACAACTCGCTCACAATTACGAAGGGCACGACCAAGAATCTTACGATCTCTTGCAGTCTTTCTTCTTCGGCAACTAACCTTGATCAGTTCAAACTTGGTGTAAGTCACAGTGCGACCTTCACGGTCACTGGTCTCCAGTCAGGTAACAACCTTGTACTCGACACCAGCCTTACTGTGTCTAATCCGAACTCGTATAGCGGCACGATGACCGTCTCTAGCGGCGCATCTGTCACTGCAGCTGTAGACATTTCAGGCGCTAGTCCGTCCTACGCGGTAGTAACCGCAGGTGTGACCGGCACTCCGCTCGCAGCCATCAAGTTCCGCGCTTCGAACGAGAACTTCAATCTCACGAAGATCGGTCTTACGGCAGCAAATGGTAATTACGGTTCACAGTCGACTGGCTCCGGTAATGCCGGCTCTGCCTCAGGTGACATCATGACCGTGTACTTGTACAACTCGACTGGTCAGCAGATCGGTACGGCCACCTTCTTGAGCGGCCAGAACACTGCAACCTCGACACTTACGACCCCGCTCGCGCTCACCCGCGATGTGGACACGCTCGTCTATGTCAAAGCTGACCTCGCACAGATCGGCGTATCGTCTTCGGGCGGTATCGGCAACCTCGTCAGAGTTGATCCTCTCAACTTCGAGGGCACCGGTGCAAACTCGGGCCAGACTGTTCGTGGTGCTGCTACTGGCACGACCGGTGGCGTACGCCTCTTCAAGGCATATCCGAACCTCTCGCTCGACACGCTTGGCTCGTCTGGCGTATCTGATGGTCGCTTGCTCCACTTCATTGTGACGTCAAGCGGCGGTCCTGTCGGAATCGCGCAGTTCTCGTTCAACATTGCAACGACCTCTGCGACGGTAACGAACGTCCAGCTCTACGGTTACACCAACTCTGACTACTCGACCGGCGCCATTCCGACGTCGGCTGGTAATGGTCAGGTCGGTACCGGATCTGTCGCTTCAAATGGCAATGTAGTGATCACGCCGGCAACACCTGTACAGGTGAACGGCAAGGTCTACTTCGAGCTCAGAGGCACTGTCTCTGGCTCGGGTACGAGCTACAACGTAGTCACGAAGCTCTTGGGTGACGGCACAATGTCCATGTCGAATAACTCCTCGGTCTACAATGTTGCTAACGTGAGCACGCTCACAGGCACATCAAGCCTCGTTTGGTCGGGTAACTCCACCACAACGTCGTCGACCTCGGATATCGACTGGTCAAACGGCTACACGCTCCCTGGACTTCCATCCAACGGACTCATCCAGAACCGCACAAACTAGTTCTGATGAGAGAATAGTCCTTGGCGACAACAAGGGTAGTAAAAACCCCCTCGAAAGAGGGGGTTTTTACGTTGGCTAAACCGAGTACCACTTTTTGGCAGACTTGTGATATGCATCTGCGAATGTGGAGCGTATACCTCATCCGCCATTCGAGCGATGGAAACTACATTAGGAGTAACAAGCGATTTGAAGCGATGCATAGCGGAACACAATGTAGGAGGAAAGAAGTTCACCGCGCGCCAAGAGGGGGAAATGGTCGCTCGTGTACGCAGAACTCTACTCGAACAGCAACTTGCTTCTTGTTTACGGGAAGCGCGCCTAAAACAACATGGACACTCCAAGCCAAGCAAGAACTCCTGCGTCGTCTTCAAATATTCTTGTAGCCAAAAATTGGTGAAGTGGTGCTGGATTTTGCTTTGGTGCAAATATCGCGCTATTCTCTCTCCATGAAAAACACTCGAGTTTGGACGGTAATCATCGGTATAGTTATCGTAGTGCTTATAGTCTTTGCGCTCGTACAGCGTCTGGCAAGCGCACCTGTGACCACCGCGACTTCTACCGCGACCACGGCATCAACCACGAGCAAAAGCGGCGTCTCCGGCTCAGGGGAGTTTCAAGTAACAGGAGACACGGTAAACATCACTGTTCCGGATTTTAGCTCACCCCTTAAGTTTTCTCCTGGTATCCAGGCTGATGTAAAAAAGGCTCTTCAGAATGCCGCCAATACGCTCAAAGGCCGTCTCTACGCAAACTCGCTTGATCTTGAGTCGTGGATAAATCTCGGTACCGTGCGCAAGATGGCTGGGGATTACACTGGTGCTGAGCAGGCATGGATCTTCGTCACGAAAGCTGCTCCGACAAATCCTATCGCGTATAACAACCTCGGCGATCTCTATGAGAATTTTCTCAAAAATTATCCGAAAGCCGAGGCGGCGTATCTCAACGCAATAAAAGTGAGCCCGAAAGATGAGAGTCCGTACCTCAACCTCTACACGATGTACGCCAACCAATACAAGCAAGATTCGACTGCGGCTATGGACATATTGCTAAAAGGGATTTCAGCGGTACCTGATAGCGTAAATCTGCACATACAGCTCGCGCGTTACTACAAAGCAAAAGGCGATGCCACAGATGCGAAGGCGCAATATGATGCGGCAATAGCTGCGGCCAATAAAACCGGCCAGACCTCTGTAGCTCAAAGCATCCAGACTGAGGAAAATCAATGACTTTTTGAGTGGTACACTACTGAGGCTATGCCTCAGACTCCTTCGGCGACCGAATCGTTTTTAAAATTTACCTTCGGCTTCCTTCTATTTATAGGACTCTCCATAGGCATCACCTACGCAGTAAATACCTATACCGCACAACAAACCGCAGCAGCCAATCAGGCGGCGGCTTACAAAGCATTAGTGGGTGAGACAAGCGCCCAAAAATAAAAGGCGCGCCAGGACCAAGGGTCCGGCGCGCCATAGACGACTGCTGCAGAGCGGGGCTGGTTACTCTGCTAGGTCGCCCGTTAACGAACGAGATCAGGGACAGGAAGCTTCGTAATATCGAGCGCGCCGATGCTGCTGAGCCCGACACTCTTCGCTTCGAAGATGAGGTTTCCCCTGATCCTGTGCGAACCGGGGACTTGTTCGAGTTCCTGCCAAAAGCCGTTGTCGCGGCCTTCTTTATGGTCAATCATATGCCGCATGACATCGGCCGTTATGGGAAGTCCCACTTCGTGGACGACCATTGCAAGATATATCTTTTCTTCCTCGGTAAGAAGACGGTACTGGTTGAAGCTAAGCGCCATCTGAGTCCTCGTAATAGCGTTGACTAAATGTATAGTAACACATAGCTACACCTGAGTCAACGGCTCCATTGACCTACTCAATATTTTGGCTATACTGCTTGTCACTAGGCCAAAGACAGCGGGGCCCGAAAGGGATAATTGGTAACTACCCGCCGAGGTCGAACACTCCTTATGGAGGGCCTAGACAATTTACTAGGCTCAGTTTTATTTGTGGCAAAAACAAAAGCACAGAAGAAAGAGATAACGGACAAGCTCGAAGGCGCTTTCAAAGTCGCTGCATCGAGCGTGTTCGTACACTTCAAAGGCGTCTCAGTCGCGGATGAAACCGCGATGCGCCGCTCGCTTCGTTCGGAAGGCGTCGGCTATACTGTAGCCAAGAAGACGCTCATCCGCCGCGCGCTCTCGGCACTCGGTCACGACGAAGCGTCGCTTCCTCTCGAAGGCGAGATCGCGATAGCGTACAACAGCTCCGCTGATGGCGATGCGTCGGGTCCGGCCCGACTCGTCCACGGTTTTGCAACGAAGCTCAAGGATAAGCTCGTTATCGCGGGCGGTATCTTTGAAGGGAAACTTCGCGATGCAAAAGCGATGCAGGAGATAGCGACTATTCCGTCTATGGACGTGCTTCGCGGCATGTTCGCGAATATCATCAATTCTCCGAAACAGCGCTTTGCTATAGCACTCTCGGAAGTCGCAAAGAAGAAATAAGTAATTATCCTTAAAATTAATTAACCATGACACAGGAACAGATCATAGAAGCAGTAGAGAAGATGACCGTCTTGGAGCTCAACACGCTCGTCAAAGCAATTGAGGAGAAGTGGGGAGTTTCCGCAACGGCAGTAGCGGTCGCAGGTCCTGCAAACGGCGGCGCGGCGGCAGAAGAGAAGTCGGAGTTCGATGTCGAGCTCACTTCCGCTGGCGAGCAGAAGATCGCCGTCATCAAGGCGGTGAAGGAAGCTTTGAGCCTCGGTCTCGCAGAGTCCAAGACTCTCGTCGAGTCCGCTCCGGCCATGCTCAAACAGGGCATGAAGAAGGAGGACGCAGAAGCGCTCAAGAAGAAAGTAGAAGAGGCGGGTGGCAAAGTAACTTTGAAGTAATCCAAAATTACTTGCCCCGCCTGGGAAAGAGTCGGAAAACGGGAGTTTTCCGAGCAGGAAAGCAGAAAAGAATCCGCTGAGCGGATTCTTTTCGTTGGAAACCGTGGGTTTCCAAGGAGGGCTTATAGCCCGACGGCTGGTGGCAAAGTAACTTTTCCGGCCAAACGAAAAGCCCGGGCCAGAGGTCCGGGCTTTTTGTATGTGATGCGGCGGTTACTTCCGTGGGAGTTCAGACTCTCTCATTCCGAGCCTGAGGCCGTGGCGCTTTAGCTCATCCTTCAGATCATTCATGACGCGCTCAAGCATGCTCTTGTCTTCGAGATTGGCCAGCACGCGCAAACGAAGCTCATCCTCACTGATCAATACGATATCTAGTGTGGAAGGTTCTCTGCCGAGCGCCCGGGTCAGAGCTTCTTTTGTGCGGCCAAGAAGCTCTCTCCATTCTATCTTTTGTTCCAACTCAGCTCTCGTAAAAGACATTGTCCGTCTCCTTTCCGAAGATATAAAATGCTAAACACCGGTCTTTGTCAAACAAAAAGCCCGGCGGTAAGACAAATTGATTTGTCCACAGGTTTTTTCAAATTTTGCATATATTCGCGTAGTGATAGAATCGCTAAATGAAACAGGATTTTCTTGCTTCGTTCATCGGAAACCAGAACCAAGCAAGGATCCTCCGGACCATCATCCTTAATGAAGGGGAACGCTTCACCGTGAAAGAACTCGCGAAACGTACCGGCATGCAAAGCGACAGCGCACAGGATGCGCTCGACAAACTCAAGGCAATGCACATCGTGCGCTCCGTCACAGTGTCGACTCCCGCGGTAGGTAAAAAGAAAGAAATTTCAGAGAAAGCATGGTTCCTCAATGAAAGCTTTGAACACCTCAAGCCTCTTACGCGATTCGTCCGTGATATTTCTCCCGTGCAGTATGACGAGATTGTCGATGCACTCAAGCGCACAGGAAAGCTTTCTGCGGTGGTGCTCTCGGGCTCTTTTATGGGTGACGAATCACGCCCGGCAGATATCCTGGTAGCGGCAGACAGCCTCAACGAAGAGCGGCTGGAGACCGCAGTAAAGCAGCTTGAGCCGATGTTCGGCAAAGAACTCCGATATGCGGTATTCTCGACGCCGGAATTCCGCTATCGACTCACGGTGCAGGACAAACTCTTGCGCGATACGTTTGATTTCCCGCACGTGGTGCTTCTTGATCGTTCAGGGGTACTCTAAGCCGTAATCCACAACCCCTACGACACCACGCCTCTGACAGAGGAGGCGATGCTATCATTCATGTAAAGTCGCTATTAAAAGCCGAGTAATTATTGGGAATTACTAACAATTATGATATTCACGCAATCGGCAGATGCCGTACAGGGGTCTTTCTATGATCTCTGGTTCACCGTAGCCATCTACCTTCCGCGTATTCTCGCGGCAGTAGTCGTTTTTTTGATAGGTTGGATCATCGCAACCATTCTCTACCGCATCGTGGTTGAGGTGGTTAAGGTCTTGAAAATCGACGACGCCATGAAAGGCGCCGGACTCAATGACGCCGCAAAAGAAGCTGGCTTCAAACTCGACGTCGGCGTATTTTTGGGGACGCTCGTCATGTGGTTTACGGCGTTAGTATTCCTCGTCGCGTCCCTTGAAATCCTCGGCTTCAGCGTCGTCACGGTCTTTCTTGAGAGAGTCGTGCTCCTCTATCTCCCGCAAGTAATCATCGCTTCCTTGATACTTATCCTCGGCGCAATTGTCGCCGAAGTCGTGCGCGGTCTTGTCACGGGCTCTGCTCGTGCGGCAGGCGCTCATTCAGCAAACCTCGCCGGCTCTGTCGCCAAATGGGCGATATGGGTATTCGCAGTCCTCGCTGCACTCGACCAGCTCGGCGTCGCAACCGCTTTTGTCCAAACTATCTTCACCGGCTTCGTTGTAGCGCTCTCGCTTGCATTTGGTCTGGCGTTCGGCCTTGGCGGCCGCGATGCCGCGGCTCGCGCGATAGAACATATGCGCGAAGAGATAAAACACGATCTGCGCGATTAATTCCATTGCATTGTGCTCTCCCCAGCACCACTTTGCAACGCAAAGTGGTGCTGGGTTTTTATGAGCTCAATACCGTGCTATAAATCACGCAATGTCCGAAGCGAAAGAAACCCTTCAGGAGCTCAAAGATGCGATCCAGAAATTTGTCCGCGAAAGGGATTGGAATCAGTATCACGACCCGAAAAATCTCGCCGAAGCGCTCACGATAGAAGCGGGGGAGTTGATGGAACACTTTCTCTGGAAAGATAAAGAAGAGATCGCAAGGCTTTTAAAAAACGACAAGGCATACCGCGAAGAAGTAAGCGACGAGCTCGCCGACGTCTTCGGCTACATTTTGCAGATGTCACACGAGACCGGCATAGATCTCTCGGACGCTTTGCGCAAAAAATACGAAAAAAATGCAAAGAAATATCCAGTCGAGAAAGCGAAAGGTCGCGCGGTAAAGTACACAAAGCTCTAAGTATGCAGGCGGTGATACTTGCGGCAGGCCGTGGCACACGTATGGGAGAACTCACCAAAGACACACCCAAGCCCATGCTTAAAGTTGGTGACAAAAATCTTCTTGAACTCAAATTGGAAATATTGCCTGAGAGCGTAGACGAGGTGATTTTCATCGTCGGTTATTTCAACGAAAAGATCCGCGAGTTTTTTGGCGATGAATATAGGGGGAAGAAGATTCGCTACGTCGAGCAAGCCAATCCTGTCGGCGGTACAGCAGATGCGCTTTGGACTGCAAAAGATTCTCTAAAAGATAAATTCTTGGTGATGATGGGTGACGATCTGTATTCGCGCGCGGACATAGAGGCATGCATGCAATACGAATGGTCGCTCCTCATAGATAAAGTGCACGGCACCCGTAAAACAGGGAAGGCGGTAATCGAAGACGGTATCATCAAAGATATCATCGAAGGCGAACACACCGGCGACGAATGGTGGTCCGGCACGAACATGTTCGTACTCGACACGCGTGTGTTCGCACAAACTCCCGTGCCGAAAGCGACAGGATCTTCGGAAGTCGGACTTCCGCAGACAGTTCTCGCCGCATCGCATGCACAGAAAATTCCTCTGCACGCAGTCGAAGCATCTTTTTGGTTCCAGATAACCACTCCGGAAGACCTCAAAGCCGCAGAAGTTGCCCTCAAAAAGACGAGTATTTAAGCCAAGATATCAACAGGATATCCACCAAATGGCTTCATAGAGCCGATATTTGACTTTTATAGAGCGAAAGACTATACTCGTTAGACCTATGTTGTTCGGAATCAACCTGAAGGTACGGCGGTGGTAAGCCAGTGAAAACTGCGCAAACTAACGCCGCTTTCCAGCGGCTTTTTTCTTGAAGACAATGGTTGCTCGTTGACAACTGAAGAGCGACACATCATCTCGCTGAAAAGCGAGGTGATAACAAGAAAATCAACAACAATTGATCTGGTTTTTGTACTGCGCTTAGCCGCGCAGCTACAGTCTTCCAGGTCAGTTGCAGGAAAAACAAAAATGTATTTTCGCGAAAGCGAAAACAAAAAGCCCTACTCCTAGACAGAGTAGGCAACTCAGGCTTTGCTAAGCCTGAGAGAAGTCACGCGGTTCTTAGAATTCCTAGCGGGAGTTCTGAGTAAGGGCGTGTGGTGGATGCCTTGACTGAAAAAAGCGATGAAGGACGTGGCGTAGCTACGATATGCTTCGGGGAGGTGCTTAGCAACCTTCGATCCGGAGATCTCCGAATGGGGAAACCCTGTCAAATAAACTTTGATAACTCATCTATTAACGTAGGTGCAGAGCAGACCTTGGGAAGTGAAACATCTCAGTACCAAGAGGAAAAGATAACAATAGTTATTCCCTTAGTAGCGGCGAGCGAAACGGGAGGAGCACAAACTCAGCCACAAAATCGGATCGTCTTCCATGGCGGCTCGATTTTGTAGATGGGGGTTATAAGGCTACAGGATTCCGACCGAAAGGAAGGAGTATAGTTACAAAATGCTTAGTTAGTGGAATCATCTGGGAAGATGAACTCCAAAGGGTAATAGTCCCGTACACGAAAACGAAGCATCTATATGGCTGTAGTTCTTGAGTAACTCGAGACACGGAAAGCTCGGGTGAATTCGCCAGAACTAACTGGTAATGCTACATATTTTTTCAGATCGATAGCGAACAAGTACCGCGAGGGAAAGGTGAAAAGAACCCCGGTGAGGGGAGTGAAATAGACCTGAAACCACATGTCTACAAGGAGTCGAAGCGGGTGCAAGTCCGCGACGGCGTGCCTATTGAAGAATGAGCCAACGAGTTGATGCAAACGGCCCGGCTAAGTCCTTTCGGATGGAGCCACAGCGAAAGCGAGTGTGAATAGCGCGTTCGTCGTTTGTATCAGACCCGAAGCCGGGTGAGCTACCCATGACCAGGTTGAAGTTCGTAGAAATACGGATGGAGGACCGAACTCGTAGATTGTTCAACATCTTGGGATGAGTTGTGGGTTGGAGTGAAAAGCTTACCGAACTCGGTAATAGCTGGTTTTCTCCGAAAGAGCTTTCGGGCTCGCGTCGTATGTTCCCTTTGGGGGTAGAGCACTGGAAGGTCTGGACAGTCCGAAAGGACACTGGACCTATCAAACTCCGAATACCAGAGGTCAGAATACGGCAGTTAGGCGATGGGGGCGAAGCTCCATACGCCAAAAGGGAAACAGCCCAGACCGCCAGTTAAGGTCCCTAAATCTATGCTAAGTGCAAGTAAGGAGGTGAGATTTCTCCGACAGTGAGGATGTTGGCTTAGAAGCAGCCACCATTCAAAGAAAGCGTAACAGCTCACTCACTTAGAGATCTCGCGCCACAAATGATCGGGGCTAAAGCATAGTACCGAAGCTGCGGATTTGTCCGGTATTTATATCGGATAAGTGGTAGGAGAACGTTTTGATTGCAATGAAGCCAAAGGGGTGACCCATGGTGGAGCGATCGGAAGTGAAAATGTTGGCACGAGTAACCGCAATGCGGGTGAGATTCCCGCACGCCGAAAGAACAAGGTTTCCTTCGCAATGGAGATCATCGAAGGGTTAGCCGGTCCTAAGCCGATGGCGACAGCCGCAGGCGATGGCATTAGGGTTAATATTCCCTAGCTTATGTGTAATGCGATGGAGTGACGGAGTGTTGTACTCCAGGCCCCTTATTGGATTGGGGTTTGGGCCGCGATTATGCGCTATAGGTAAATCCGTAGCGTAAATGAGAGCGGAGCAGAGATGCGGAGGCCTCGGCCGATGCGAATCTGGAGGAGCACGCTTCCAAGAAAAGCTTCTAAGCTTAATTGCACATGATCCGTACCGCAAACCGACACAGGTGTTCTGGTCGAGTAGACTAAGGCGAACGAGTGAGAGATCCTCAAGGAACTCGGCAAAAAAGCGACCGTACGTTAGCAATAAGGTCAGCCCAACGCAGCAATGCGCGGGGCCGCAGAGAATTATTCCCAGACGACTGTTTACCAAAAACACAGCTCCCTGCAAACTCGTAAGAGGAAGTATAGGGGGTGATGCCTGACCAATGCCGGAAGGTCAAGTACGGTCGGTCATGGTCCGCAAGGATTATGGCTGGCACTGTATAAGCCCCGGTGAATGTCGGCGATAACTATAATCGTCCTAAGGTAGCGAAATTCCTTGTCTGGTAAGTTCAGACGCGCACGAATGGTATAACGATTTGGGAACTGTCTCGAGGATTTGCTCGGTGAAAATACAAGGGCGGTGAAGATGCCGCCTTCCTGCAGCTAGACGAAAAGACCCCAGAAGCTTTACTGCAACTTGGTATTGGGATTATGGGCGTTCCGCGTAGCGTAAGTGGGAGACTTTGAAGTAGAGGTTTCGGCCTCTATGGAGTCGTCAATGCAACACCACTCTTTACGACTGTAATTCCTAACTTGAAATGAGAAACATTTTAAAGACAGTACCTGGTGGGCAGTTTCGGTGGGGCGCTGTCCTCCTAAAAAGTAACGGAGGAGCCTATTATGGTCAGCTAGCCGCGAATGGAAACCGTGGCGATAGTGCATTGGCAAAAGCTGGCTTGACTGCGAGTCGTACGTGACAAGCAGGCGCGAAAGCGGAGCAAAGTGAACCGACTGTTTGCATTAGATGCAACAGAAGATTAACGGATAAAAGTTACTCTGGGGATAACAGGCTGGTACTGCCTAAGAGTCCAAATCGACGGCAGTGTTCGGCACCTCGATGTCGGCTCATCTCATCCTGGGGGCGGAGAAGTTCCCAAGGGTATGGCTGTTCGCCATTTAAAGAGGTACGTGAGCTGGGTTCAAACCGTTTTGATCGCGACATCTAGTCGTTGTCAGGATGGTTTGAATCCCGAGGCTACATAGAAAAATAAAACTGTTACAACTAAAAGATAAGACAATTCACGGCGGTTCTACTTAGAAATAGGTAGAAACCATGCTAACTGATTTCGGTAAAACCCTACGACGGGCAATACCGAGGGAAGTTTGTGAACTTCAGTGAGGAGAGTTTGGAGTGGGAGAAGGACGTGGCAGGCTGCGATAAGCTTCGATGAGGAGTCAACATCCCTTGACTCGAAGATATCCTTTCAGATGCACCTAGCGTGCATCTCCAACCTGGTCCGGTTGGCCACTCCGCCAATATCCTCAAACTTGAGCCGAGTAAATTTACTTGGCTCCTTACTGAAGTTCGCAAACACCCGTAGAGACTACACGTTAGCCGTCTGAACTCGAAAGAGAAGACGAAGATATAGTCCGATGCACGTAGGAATACGTGGAAACATGCGTGAGACAGGTTGGTCTTAATCTGCTGTAGGCGTTGATTCTTGAGGAGATTTGTTTCTAGTACGAGAGGACCGAAATGAACTGACCTCTGGTCTGGGGGCTGTACTACCAAGTGCACCGCCCCGTAGCTATGTCGGGAACGGATAACTGCTGAAAGCATCTAAGCAGGAAGCCAACTCCAAGATTAGGAATCGTTGAGGCCCGTGGGAGATGACCACGTTGATAGGCACCAGGTGAAAGGACAGTAATGTCTTGAGCCGAGGTGTACTAATTCGCCGACAGAACTCTCGAAAGGAATTTTGGGAGTCGCGTGACAAAACGCTAAAATTCTTGTGTCTGTGTCGCTCTTCAGTGTCAATGAGTATTGATCATTGGTTTGAAAATTATGTGTTGGTGGTTTGGCGAAGGGGGTACACCCGTTCTCATTCCGAACACGGCAGTTAAGCCCTTCTGCGCCGATGGTAGTCGAAAGGCGAGAGTAGGTCGCCGCCAACACATAGTTTTTAAACATTAAAAACTCCACCAAAAGCGAAGTTTTTAAATAAAGAACTACCATAAAAAGTACGCTTTTGGCATATTGTGTCAACTTCAAAGCAAACCGTTTTGCATCCGCTATACTAATGGGTATGTCTTGGGCCATGCGCCGGAGAATTCTCTACGCCACGGGCGTGATTTTGTTCTTTCTCATCGTGATCGGTGGCCCCGCCGCATACTACTATTTCAAGATCCCGCCCACGTGCCTCGACAACCAACAAAACCAGAACGAGACCGCGCCTGACATGGGGGGCGTATGTCCGTGGGCCAACGTGTATCAACTTGCGCCTTCGTCGGTGCAATGGACACGCGCGTTCAAAGTTCGCGACGGCTCGTACAGCGCAGTGGCCTATATAGAAAATCCCAATGACAATGCCGGCTATGTGCTGCGTCCGTACAAATTCAGCCTCTATGATTCCCAGAACATCCTCATCGCGGAGCGCACGGGCATCACCTTTGTGATGCCGGGCGGCATCACGCCGGTCTACGAAGCCGACATCGATACAGGCAACCGCATCGCCACGCACGCGTATTTTGAATTCACCGACGCGCCGCAGTGGCTGCAGCTTACCGATCAGTCGAACACAACCAAAGTAACCAACAGACAGTTGAGCGGAGAGAGTACGGCGCCTCGCATCGATGCTACTGTCACCAATACCGACGTCTCTGCCCGCACGGATGTGACGCTCGTTGCGGTCGTATTCGACACTGCCGGTAACGCCTTTGCCGCTTCCGCCACGCATATAGACAGGCTCGAAGTGGGGCAGTCGCAGCAGATAGTCTTCACTTGGCCGAATCCATTTACGCTACAAGTAGGCCGCATCGACATCATTCCCGTCGAGGCGCCAAAACCCGCATGGAAGGCAGCATGTCATATTGTGACCACTGGCGCGCAGCCGGGAGCCATCATTCAGTGCGGCAGCAATGCGCCTGTTTTGCGTTCCTGGACGCAGTAAGGGTGAAAAGGTACCCTCTTGTAGATGCCAAATAAGTCTTCCAGACTTTTCATCAGTGTCGATTGGTTCCTTTTTGCCGCGGCGCTCGCGATATCGCTTCTGGGGCTCGCGACGATGCACAGCTTCAACAGCGACAACGCCTTTTTCGAACACCAGGTGATTTGGATATCGCTCGCAGTAGGCGTCTTTCTCATTTCAAGCATGTTCGAATACCGCTTTCTCCGTCGCACGCAGATACTCACCGTGCTCTTTGCGATAGTGATTGCACTGCTTGTTCTCGTACTCTCGTTTGGTGCATTGGTAAAAGGTGCACAAAATCGTTTCAACCTTGGCCTTTTTGCATTGCAGCCGGCTGATCCGGCGAAACTCATATTGGTGGCGATACTCGCCAAATATTTTGCGCGCCGGCACGTGGAAATCGCCAATTACAAACACATTCTCATTTCCGGCGCGTATGCATTCGTGGTGTTCGTGCTCGTATTTCTCCAACCAGATCTGGGCTCCGGCATCATCGTCGCCTCTATATGGCTCGGCATGGTGCTCGTGGCCGGAATTTCCTGGCGGCACCTATTGATACTTTTTGTGACAGCTGCAGTAGTATTCGGCGCAGCATGGCATTGGGGATTGCATCAGTATCAAAAGCAAAGAATTGAAACCTTTCTCCACCCGCTCACCGACATTCACGGCACCGGCTACAACGCGTACCAGTCCACCGTGGCGGTGGGCTCCGGACAAATATTCGGCAAGGGCATCGGCTACGGCACGCAGTCGAAGCTCAGATTCCTGCCGGAATACCAAACGGACTTTATCTTTGCCTCGTATGCAGAAGAATGGGGACTCGTCGGTGTGCTGCTTCTCCTGGGACTTTTCGGCGTGGTTATCGTCCGCATATTGATGATAGCCAATCACGGCTCCGACAATTTCGACACGCTTTTTGCGACCGGTATCGCGATATATTTCACCGCACAATTTGTCGTGCACGTTGGCATGAACATGGGGCTACTTCCCATCACCGGCACCACGCTGCCGTTTATGTCGTACGGCGGCTCGCACCTATTGACTGAATACTTAGCGCTCGGCGTACTAATGGGTTTGCGCGGCCGCGGCTCTCCAGCCCAGGCGCAGCGAGATACCGAACTCGTAGGATTTTAATTATTTATACTGCGCAAAAGTTTCACGAAGCATTGTCTCGAAGTGCTCGGGCGGGGTTATTTTTGAAAATTGATTGCGCAGTTCCTGGTCTTTGCATAGACGGATGAGCGCGTCGGTGAATTGCTGAAGGTTTTCTGATTGACAGAGCAAGCCATTATCGCCGTCGTGGACTATTTCGGGAACGCCGCCGACAGCCGACGCGATGACGGGCACACCCGCCCGCTGCGCTTCGAGTATCGCGTAGGGCATGCCTTCTTTGCGCGAGGGAAGTAAGAATATATCGAACGCTTTCATCAGATTCGCAGCACCGGCTACGAATCCGAGGAATTTTATGTTGTCTTGCAGTTTCAATTCCTCTACCAAATCCTCAAGCTTGAGCCGTTCCTCGCCGTCGCCGACAACGCAATACAGAATGTTACAGCCTGCTTTTATGGCCTTGGCCACGGTGCGGATGCCGAGTTCCACATTTTTGTTTTGGTTCAGCTCCGCTAGCGTCCCGACCCACAGGTTGTTTGTATACAGATCTGCGCGCGGCACCAAATCTGCGCGCGCAGCGTCTTTATCGGGATAATTAAACGGCGGCACGGCATTTCTAATGCCGACGAGTTTCTTAGCAAAAAACAATCCGCGGAATTGTGTGAGGTCGTAGGTCGAGACACAAATGACTTTGTCGCACAGGACTATTGTCGCGGCAGAAGCAAGCCACGCGAATGCACGCCAGAGTATGTTGCGTTTTTCGTTGAAAGGCCAGCCGTGGGCGGTGAAAATGATCTTTGGCACGTGGGCCACTCTGCCAGCTAGCGCGCCGAGCCCGCCGGCTTTGGAGCTATTCAGATGGAGCACGGTCGGCGCTTCCATGCGCAATACTTTCCATATGGTATAGAGCGCCTTGAAATCAGTGAGCCCCAGGTCGCGTTTAAGCTCGGGTATCTGGACGACGCGCACGCCCGCTTCGGTAAGTCTTATCGCCAAGAGTTGGTCGTCCTCGAATTGACCCTTTCCGGTGATGACGACGGTCTCTGCATCCGATGGTATATGTGTCGCCAAGTCAAAGACATAGCGCTGCGCACCGCCGTAGTTGGGCTTGGTAATTACATAAGCGATTTTATTGGGCTTGGTGCGCGGAGGCGGGGGAGGAAGCGGCGCAACTTTCTCCTTCGGCTTTTCTCTGGGGTCTGCCATAGCAGTAGTCTACCAGTAATTATTCGCTTGAATCAGAGGTTTTTTCGTGCGAAATTGAGGGTAAAGCTCATGTCTTTTATCCGAAAAAGAGAATATCTGATCCTCCTTTTGGGGGATATTTGTATATTTGCTGTCTCGCTCTGGCTCACGCTCCTTTTGCGCTACTTCGCCATTCCAGCCTGGGAGGTACTCGAACTTCACTTCGTGCCGTTCTCGTTGCTATTCATCGTATGGTGCGCCGTGTTTTTCATCGCGGGCCTTTACGGCAAGCACACGCGGCTCTTTCGAAGAAAACTTCCCGCGACCATCATCTCCGCGCAGCTCATCAATATTTTGCTCGCGGCGATGCTTTTCTTTTTGGTGCCGATTTTCGGCATCGCGCCGAAAACCAACCTGCTTTTGTATCTCGTTATCTCGACAGCGCTCATCATCGCATGGCGGCTAGGCATATTTCCGCGCCTGCATTCATCCAAACAATTGAAAGGAGTGCTCATTGCCGCCGGGTCTGACGCCAAAGAGCTTGCCAATGAGATAGACGAGGACCATCGCTACCCGTTCAAATTTGAGTACATCATCGATACGAGCAAGGTGCCGATGCACGAAATAATCCAAAAGGCCGTGCGCGTCGCCGAAGAAGACGACGTGATGTTCGTCGTCGTCGATTATGCCGACCCGGCAGTAGCGGCGGCGCTTCCTATTATTTATGACGCCGCGTTCCACAAGCGCCGCTTCGCGCTCATCAACATCGTCGAGCTGTATCAGGAAGTGTTCGACCGTATGCCGATCACGCTCACGCGCTACGCATGGGTACTCGACCAGGTCGGCGCATCGCATGTTTACGACATACTGAAACGCGTGCTTGATGTGATCACCGGCCTCATTCTCGGCATAATATCGCTCGTTTTTTATCCGTTCGTTATGCTCGCAATAAAACTTGATGACGGAGGCCCTATCTTCATCGCCCAAGAGCGCGTGGGGCGTTTTCAGAAACCCATCAAGGTCTTGAAATTTCGCAGCATGAGCGGCAACGATAGCGGACAGTACGACGAGAGCGGAAAAACGAAGCTCAAGGTCACGCGCGTAGGAAAGTGGCTCCGTATTTTGCGCATCGACGAATTGCCGCAGCTCATGGCGGTCATCAAGGGCGATCTTTCGCTCGTCGGACCGCGGCCGGAATTACCTGCACTTGCCAACCAATACTCTGCGCGCATTCCGTACTACAACGCGCGCTATCTGGTGGCGCCGGGGCTCACCGGCTGGGCGCAGATAAAGCACGACGCGCATCCGCACCATGGCACCGCGATGGAAGAGACCAAAGAAAAGCTTTCCTACGACCTCTATTATCTCCAGCACCGCTCGCTTGCCGTCGACCTTTTTATCATTCTCCAAACCATTCGCATCGTGCTTACCGCGAGGGGAAGTTGACCCTGCGCTCTCGGCTATTCGCACGGTTTTGCTATAGTGAGCATCATGATAGTTAACGGCAAAGCTATCGCGGAAAAGCTCTATGGCGAGCTTGCTACGGAGAGAAAAGAATTCGGCGAGGTTTCGCTCGGCATACTAGTTGGCGACAAAAATCCGGTCACGTATTCGTACGTGACTATAAAAGAACGCGGCTCCGATAGGCTCGGCATCACGCTCGTTCGCAAGGAATTGCCCGAAGGCTCGCAGACAAAACAAGCTGTAGCAGCGATGGAAGAATTGGTGAAGGACGTAGACGGCGTGATCCCGCAGCTTCCGATGATGCACGGGATTGATGCAGAGAAAGTGATAGAAGCAATGCCTAAAGAAAAAGATATTGATGTTCTTTCTTCTGATGCATATGCGGCATTTGAAAAGGGAAATTGGCCAGCCATACCGCCGGTTCCTGCTGCGCTTGCCTATATATTGGAGGAAAGTGGGGTAGATGTGCGCGGCAAGAAAATAGTCTCGCTCGGTCGCGGTAGATTGGTTGGCAAACCCGCGTCGGTACTTTTCAGACAGCTTGGCGCGTCGGTCGAATTACTTGGACGCGACGCCAATATTCCTGAGTACACGAAAGATGCCGACATTATCATTCTCGGTGCGGGCGTGCCCGGTATACTGAAGCCCGACATGGTCAAAGACGGCGTGGCGATAGTGGATGCCGGCACAAGCGAGCTTGGCGGCAAAGTAGTAGGCGACGCAGATCCGGCCGTTGCAGAAAAAGCAGGTGTGTTCACGCCGGTTCCCGGCGGTGTCGGACCTGTAGCCATCGCCATGATTTACAAGAATGTCTTTGCCCTAAAGCGGCTCCAAAATGCATTACAATAGAGTATATGAAGTCCGCTAAGGCGCGGAGTGCTGGCTTTACTCTGATAGAGCTTCTCGTTGTCGTTGCCATTATCGGACTTCTTGCGAGCATCGTTCTCAGTTCCATTTCGAGTGCGCGTGCAAAAGCGCGCAACGTAAAGCGATTGGAAGAAGTCGGTTCGATAATAAAAGCGCTCGAGCTCATGTACAATGCCGAAGGGCATTATGTGTGTTCGGGCGGAGAGTATGGCAATGATCCGGATTTTATGTCATACCTCGTCGACAACCACTACCTTATTGACAATCCAGTGGACACGATCGAGCCTTCCTCAGGCTACACGCCGCTTTTGTACATATCTTTTAAGGCGACACCGACCAGTCCGTGCGGACAATATTTCCACATCGAATACGATATAGAAGGGGGAGCGGCGATTCCGGGTACGCAATGCGGCCTCGACGGTGGCGATGGCCGTTGGATAACGCCGACGCACTGTCACATGGACTATCCAAAGGCTCTGCCATGCACCGACCCCTACTTACAGGGTGCGTCCTGGTCGGCCAGCTGCCTTGCATTAATGGATTCTTGAAATTCGATATGCCGCAAAATTATCCCGATAACAGGCAGCAGCAAGCGAAGATCCTGAGATTCATCATCAATAATTCCGGCGGCTATATTCGGGATGAAGCGACCGCATCATACGTCCTGATTGGTGCGGTTCTGCTCATCGTCATTTTTTCGGCATGGAATATCATCAATGCACTCAAAGGCGCTCCGCCGGAAAGGTCGCCGGACTATGCGCAGCATGAGTCATTACTGAAAAAAGAGCAGAGCGTCAAACAACATTAATGAGTTGAGCACAATGCCAAAGTGCTATATGGTGAAGCTGTATGGGGTCGGCACAAACCGGCAGGTCACTTAAAAGAGCGCTTATCTCCGTCTACGACAAGGCCGGCATCGAGCCGTTTGCCCGCTTTTTGGCTGGCCATGGCGTCGAAATTCTCTCGACCGGCGGTACCGCCAAAGTCCTGCGTGCGGCGGAGGTGGATGTAGTAGATATCGGCGACTACACGGGGTATCCCGAAATGCTCGACGGCCGCGTAAAGACCTTGCATCCCAAAATTCACGGCGGACTTCTGTATATACGCGGCAACAGTGAACACGAATCCACGGTGCGTCGTCACGGCGTAAAACCCATCGATCTGGTGGTAGTGAATCTCTATCCTTTTGAGAAAGTCGCTGCAAATCTAGAGGCGACTCCCGAGGAAATACTCGAGAACATCGACATCGGCGGCCCGTCGCTCTTGCGCAGTGCGTCCAAGAATTATTCTTCCGTCGTCGTCATCAGCGATCCGGCGGACTATCAGGTTATCATCGATGAAATAAAAACGCAGGGAGGTATTACGGAAACTCGCCGCAAAGAGCTCGCCGGAAAAGCTTTTGCGCGGGTTGCCGCGTACGACGCCGCTATCGCGCAATACTTCGGACAAAAGGTAGCAATGAAAGCTGCAGAACCGCTGCCTCCTCCGCCACCGACGCCGAAAATGGAAAAGTCGTTCAACGTGAGCTCCCAGCTCGTGCAAAATCTCCGCTACGGTGAGAATCCGCATCAGAAAGCCGCGCTCTACGGCAACTGGAATGACTACTACAAGCAGCTGCAAGGCAAAGAGCTTTCATACAACAACATACTGGATCTTACTGCCGCGGCCGAACTCATCGCCGAATTCACGGGTGACCAGCCGACTATGGCTATTCTCAAACACACGAATCCTTGCGGCGTAGGACAGGGGAAATCACTGAAAGATGCGTGGGACAAAGCATATGCGACCGACCTGCAGGCGCCCTTCGGCGGCATTATCGCGGCGAACGTCGAGCTCGATGCGGAGACGGCGAAGGCAATAAAAGAAATTTTCTGCGAAGTCATCGTCGCACCGAAATTTTCCAAAGAAACGCTCGCTATCCTTGGCGAGAAAAAGAACTTGCGCCTCATGCAAGTACTTAAAGATCCCCGCACCGGTTCGCCGTGGCGACTGCGCAGCGTCGGTGCGGAGAGTTTCGTGATGCAAGAGGTTGATATAAAAGCGCTTACTGCTGCGGATTTCAAAATTGTAACGAAGAGAAAGCCGACGGCAGATGAGTTGCGCGCGATGCTTTTCGGCTGGCGCGTGGTCAAACACGTTAAAAGCAATGCCATCGTCTATGCCGGAGCAGACCGCACGCTCGGTATCGGAGCAGGACAGATGTCTCGCGTGGACTCCAGCCGCATCGCGGTCAGGAAAGCCGCTGAAGCGGGACTCAACCTCGGCGGCTCGATCATCGCAAGTGACGCGTTCTTTCCGTTTCCCGACGCGCTTCTCGCTGCAGCGGATGCAGGAGCAACTGCAGTAATACAGCCGGGCGGAAGTGTGAAAGACGCGGACATAATCAAAACCGCCGACGAGCGCGGCATGGCCATGGTCTTCACCGGCATTCGCCACTTCCGACATTAAACCCCCTGATCGAAATCAGGGGGTTTAGTCTCATTTGAACTAGAGAGCGTGCAGGCGCTCGAGCGCTTCCATGAGCTCGGTCTTGTCATGTATCCACTGCGCCGCCTCAGTCGTAAGTTTCGCATGAACGAACGAGACGACCGAGTACCTGTCGTCGCCGTTTGTTCTCGTGTCGCGAACGCCGTGGGGTGTTCCATATCCGCACTGTCCGGCAAAGAATCCTCCGAACTTCTTGCCGGGGAAAACTGCAACGCGATCCAGCACAGCTTCATTTACCCGGCATTCTCGACCCTTATTGTCGACAATGACGAGTCCCGGATGCGATGCCCACCAGTCCGCTGAGATCGCCGAGCGATCGAAATGCGTATAAGCATTTGCGCGCCCAAGATACCGAAGACCTCTCGTTACGGTCACTCCCTGTTCTATGGCGTCGTAGAGCGACAGTTGCGTGCAGTCATGGATATTGTCGATCTCTTTGGCTATGGAGAGCGCAATACGCTTGGCTTCGGTGTTGAGCCTCTCCATTGCCAGGCGAAAATCAACAAGGTCTTTTGTAGCCTCCTCCGGCCATTTCATACCAGGAACATAATGAAAGAAAAACTTTTCTTCGACGTTTCCGGTCTCGTCTTTACCGCTTCTGCGCACAAGCCCTGCCTCCATAGGCCAACCCACTTCGTCGATACGCACGATCTCTTTAGGAAAAAGCGCGCCGAGATACTGATCATCCGTAAGCTTGCGCATGCCCGAACTGATAGCTTCCAAATTGTCCGCAAGAATGCACGGATCAACATCCATTTCCGCGAAACCGCGGGAAAGCATGGTCTCGGCTACAATACGCATACCATGGCTGTGCCTCTGTCTTTCGAGTACTTGAGCTGCCTGCATTTGTTACTCCACTATGTCAGGGTGCCTGAACGTATTGTAGGCCATGAAAAATGCGTCACTTTTCCAACTCCGCTTCTTATGGTGCAGTATAAGCACTAGCGGTTTCCTCATTTTCGAGTACAATGCCCCGAATCGTATGACAGGAAGAAGGGTGGCAGCTGTTTTGGTCCTCCTTGCGGGAGTCGGCATCGGCTATTTCGCCTATTGGTCCGAAGGCCATAACTTCCGTCCCTTTAAACTCGGTCTCGACCTCTCCGGCGGCACGCAGCTTGTGTATAAGGCCGACCTATCGGCAATTCCGGGCGCGGATGCGGCCGACTCTCTCGCCGCACTTCGCGACACGATAGAGCGCCGCGTGAATCTTTTCGGTGTCTCTGAACCATTGGTCCAGACCGAGCACGTCTCCGCGGCCATTTCCGGTGCCGCGGAAGACCGCCTCATCATCGAATTGCCTGGTGTGACTGACACGCAGAAGGCGATAGCGCTCATCGGGCAAACGCCGGTCTTGGAATTCCGTATGCTCAAGCCCGGCGCAGACCCATCGAAGGCAACCGCGTCCACGACTGTTGACGAGATGTTCGACCCGGCCATCATTACCGGCAAGGATCTCTCAAGCGCGGAGCTGCAGTTCCAGGGACAGGGCGTATCCGAGCCGGTCGTCGTGCTGCATTTCAACAGCCACGGTGCCGCAGTTTTTGCGGATGTCACCAAGCAAAACGTCGGCAAAGTTTTCGGCATCTTCCTCGACGGCTCGCTCATCGAAGCTCCCGTCATCCGCGAAGCCATTCCTGACGGCACTGCCGTTATTTCCGGCAACTTCACGGCAGAGAGCGCAAAAGAATTGGCGCGTAATCTCAACTACGGCGCGTTGCCTGTACCGATAGAGCTGCAATACACGCAGACAGTTTCCGGCACGCTCGGCGCTCAAGCAGTGCAAAACGGCATCATGGCCGCGCTTTGGGGAGTTGCGGCGGTGATCTTTTTCATGCTTTTGTGGTACCGGCTTCCGGGACTCATCGCAGGCGTGGCGCTCCTCATCTATATAGTGGTGACGCTCGCGCTTTTTCAGCTCATCCCGGTCACGATGACCGCGGCAGGCATCGCCGCGTTCATTCTTTCGGTGGGCATGGCGGTCGACGCCAACGTGCTCATATTCGAGCGCATGAAAGAGGAAATGCGCTCAGGCAAGCACATCTCAGAGGCAATCAAAGACGGCTTCGCCCGCGCGTGGCCTTCCATACGCGACTCCAACATTTCTTCGATGATAACCGCTGTCATACTTTTCTGGTTCGGCACCTCGCTTATCAAAGGCTTCGCGCTCGTCTTCGGACTCGGTGTTCTCGTATCAATGCTCACGGCCATCACGGTTTCTCGCACGTTCCTCATTGCTCTAGGAATCCACAGCAAGACGAAACTCGCGCACTTCCTATTCGGTAGCGGCACCCGATTATAAAACTATGATCATCGTCAAAAATCGCATTCTGTTTTTCTGCATCACGGGAGTGATCGTCCTTGCTTCGCTCATTTCCGTCGCCGTATGGGGTCTCAAGCTCTCGACCGATTTCACTGGCGGCACGCTCGTCGAAGTTACATATCCCAACGGCCGTCCCGCATCCGCCGACCTCTCGGCATCACTCAATAGTGCGGGCTATTCGGGTTATTCGCTTCGCGAAGCGGGAAACAAGGACTACATTTTGCGCTCTTCGGAGCTTACGCCCGCCCAGCGCGACGCGCTTTCGGCAGCGCTTTCCATCGGCAGCACCACGGTCGCGACTATCACGCAGTATACGCAGGTAGGCCCCACTATCGGCACCGAACTCCGCCGCAAAGCATTTATCTCCATCTCTCTTGTCTTGCTTTGCATTCTGCTTTTCATCGCATTCGCGTTCCGCAAAGTCTCGCAGCCGGTCTCGAGCTGGGTCTACGGCGTGATCGCCCTAATTACATTGCTGCATGACGTTGCGGTGCCGGTGGGTTTCTTCGCCGCGCTTGGACATTTCGCGGGCGCAGAAGTTGATACGCTTTTTGTCACCGCAATTCTCACTGTCCTCGGTTTTTCGGTGCACGACACCATCGTCGTTTTCGATCGAGTACGCGAAAACCTCGCAATAAATAAAGAAAAGGGTCGCAAGGAGCCGTTTGAAGACACCGCAGGGCGCGCTCTCAATCAGACCTTTGTCCGCTCGGTAAACACTTCGCTTACCGTGCTCTTCACGCTGCTCGTACTTTTCTTCCTCGGTCCAGCATCTACGCGCGATTTCGCGCTCACGCTTTTGGTCGGCATCATCGCCGGTACGTACAGCTCCATCGCGCTCGCGACGCCGCTTCTCGTAGAAAGCGAACGCTGGTTCAAGCAGGGCAAGAAATGAAAACGGTAGGCATCGTCGGGCACGGCGCGTTCGGCGCGTTTCTCGGCGTCTTGTTCAAGCGTTTCGCGCCGCAGATGCGTGTACGCTTCTTTTCACGCAGCCATAAGCCGGACGGCAATGATTTTTTCCCATTCGAAGATGTCGCCCAGTGCGATGCGATCATCCTTGGGGTGCCTATTCACGCGCTTGAAGGAACGATAAAAAGAGTTGTCCCGCTAATGGGAAAATATAGCGTTCTTGTCGATGTCTCAACAGTCAAAAAATATCCGCTGCAGCTTCTAAAAAAATATGCAAAAGGGAAGCGATATATCGCGACGCATCCGATGTGGGGGCCGGAAAGCTATGAAAAGCGCGCAGGCGATGTCGCAGGCTTTCGCATCGTGGTTTCCGCGCACACGCTTCCAGAAGATATGTATGTAAAATATAAAAAAGAAATCGCAAAGCTTGGTTTCAACATAATCGAGAAGTCTGCCGATGCGCACGACAAAGAAAGCGCGCAAACGCTCTTTCTTACACATTTCATCGGGCAGACCGTTTCGCGCGCAGGGTTCGTCCGCACCGACATCGATACGGTTTCTTTCGGCAATCTTATGGATGCGGTCGAGAGCGTGAAGCACGACTCCGCGCTTTTCGCCGACGTATTCGAGTACAATCCGTATTGCAAGAATATTCTCGATAAATTCGAAGCGGGGGAGCGCAAAGCGCGCAAACTCCTAGAAAAATAGTCAGTCGCAAGTCTGTACACCGGAGAGCATCTTTGCGTATTCTTTCGGGAAAGAATACTGCTTTGCCGCGGTGGTGATTTTTCCGAGATAGTCGTGCGAGGGGAGATGACCGGGCGTTTTGCTCACTACTTCGTAGGTGCAACAGCTGACCTTTCCTCCATCGGAGTCGACCTGCGCCGTTATTCTCCGATAGTGCCCGCCGTCGACGCCTTCATATTTGTCGAGTGATGCGATGCACGCGTCGGTCACTTCGAATAAAAGCCCCCAGACCTCAGAGCCTTGCCGCTGCACGATATCGGCGCATCCGCATTTTCTTTTCGATGAAAAAATATTGAACTCTAGCGCGTAGCCAGAAAGCCGAGCGGGACCGGCAAGTTTGGCGTCGGGGCAGCGCTCTTTCATCTGCGCGAGATCCATATTCGAACCGTATGCGAAATAGTATTGCATGGTAGTGAAAAGATTATACAGGGCGAAGGAAACCCTCCGCCCTGTATCTTGAGAAGTCACGGCAGCGCATCTTTGCAGATGGCGTGGCACAAGCGTACCCACGAGTAGATGCGGTCGATGTTTTCAGTCGAACCGAACATCCTGAACTCGATAGTCCCGTATCTGGTGATGCGGATGAAACGCCAGTTGCTGCGTACGTCGTCGGCAAAACCGCTTTCATGCGCATCGTCGCAGAAGTCCATCCACGAATCATACGGCCGG
>Ga0207652_10000909_pt1 | contig 27935 bp, 27 predicted proteins | sample KBSC63BmetaG_FD_184334 | JGI IMG/M metagenome (GOLD analysis project Ga0207652, IMG submission 184334) | Corn rhizosphere microbial communities from Kellogg Biological Station, Michigan, USA - KBS C6-3B metaG (SPAdes) (version 2) | ecosystem: Host-associated > Plants > Roots > Rhizosphere ...
GGATGCGCTTGAGCGTCATGGGCTGCGCAGGGCGCGGCCTTGGACCTGGACGGGGCTGAAGGCGCGCCTGGCGAAGGCGCCGGACGCGGCGGCGCTCGCCGAACGGGTGGAGGCTGTTTTTTCGGCCTTGCCCACCGGCGCGGTTCCGCCGGCCGAGGCGGCGCGGGCTTTGGCCGCCGTCATGGAGGCTCTGGCCGATGACGGACGCGGCGGCGCCGGCGACCTCTGGAGCGGCCATGGCGGAGAGGCGATGAGCCGACTGCTCGCGGGGCTGATGGAGTCCTCGGACAGCCTGCCGCCCGCCACGCCGCGCGGGTTCGCCGACCTGCTGGAACGCCTGCTGGAGGGGGAGACGGTGCGCGCTGGCGGGGCCACCCATCCGCGGCTGCGCATCCTGGGCGCCATCGAGGCGCGGCTAGTTCGGGCGGACCGCCTGATCGTGGCGGGGCTGGAGGAGGGCGTCTGGCCGAAGGGGGCGCCGCTCGATCCCTTCCTGTCGCGGCCCATGCGCGCGACGCTCGGGCTGCCGCCGCCGGAGCGCCGGGTGGGCCTGGCCGCCCACGACTTCGCCCAGGCCGCCTGCGCGCCGGAGGTGATCCTGCTGCACACCGAGCGGCGTGAAGGCGCGCCCGCGGTAAAATCGCGCTGGCTCTGGCGGCTGGAAACCCTGGCCAAGGGCGCGCGCGTCGATATCCCCGGCCGGACGGAAGCGCTGGACTGGGCGCGGGGCCTCGACGCGCCGGCGGAGTACGCGCCCGCCAGGCGGCCCGCGCCGGTCCCGCCCGCGGCCGACCGACCGACGGCGCTCTACGTGACGCGGGTCGAAAGCCTGACCCGCGATCCCTATTCCGTCTGGGCGCGGGACATCCTGAACCTGCGCCCGATGGACCGGCCTGACGAGCCGGTCGAGGCGCGCGCCCGCGGCACGGCGATCCATGCGGCCTTCGAGCGGTTCGCGATCGCCCATCCGGCGCAACTGCCCGACGACGCCGCGGCGATCTTCGAAGGGCTCTATCTGGAGGAACTGGAGGCGGCGGGCATGCCGCACGAAGCGCTGGCGCGGGAGAAGGCGCTGGCGCGGGAGGCCGCGGCGTGGGTCGCCGAGCTGGAGGCGCGGCGCCGCGCCGACGGCCGCGCGATCCATGTGGAGAAGACCGGTCACCTGATGCTTGAGATCGACGGCCGGCCGTTCAAGCTGAGCGCCAAGGCCGACCGCATCGAGGCCGACCCGCAGGGCTTCGGCCACATCCTCGACTACAAGACCGGCCGCGCGCCTTCCCAGAAGGTGGTCGACGCCGGCTTCTCGCCGCAGCTCACGCTGACCGCGGCGATCCTGGCGCACGGAGATTTCCAGGGCATCGGCCGGCTCAAGCCCGGCGAACTCACCTACCTGGAGATCACGGGGCGCAAGCCCGCGGGTCGCGAGGAGGTGCGGGCTGTGGCCGGCGCCGAGAGCCAGGAAGCCGCCGAGCGCGCGCTGGCGGGCCTGCGCGGACTGATCGCCCGCTACTGGGCGCGCGACCAGCCGTTCGTCTCGCGCACCGCCCCACAGTTCGTGCACCAGTACGCCAGCGACTACGACCACCTGGCGCGGGTCTTCGAATGGTCGACCAGCGGCGAGGAGGGCGAGGAGTGAGCGGTCCTGTCCTCGACGATCCGCAGCGCACCGCCGCCGATCCGGCGATCTCGGCCTTCGTCACCGCCAACGCGGGCTCCGGCAAGACCAAGACCCTGATCGACCGGGTGGCGCGCCTGCTGCTGGCCGGAGTCGATCCGGAGAAGGTGCTCTGTGTCACCTACACCAAGGCGGCGGCCGCCGAGATGCAGCGGCGGCTGTTCGGCCGACTGGGCGACTGGTCCGTGATGGAGGACGAAAGCCTGATCGGGCGGCTGACCGAGCTGGAGGGACCACGCGATTTCGACGGTCGGCGGCTCTCGGAAGCCCGCGCGCTTTTCGCCCGCGCCCTGGAGACGCCCGGCGGACTGAAGATCCAGACGATCCACGCCTTCTGCGAGAAACTGCTGCGGCGGTTTCCCCTGGAGGCCGGCGTCTCCCCGGGTTTCCGGGTGATGGACGACGCGGCCGCCGGGGCGATCGCCGACGCCGCCCGCAAGGGTGTGGCCCGCCGCGCCCTCATCGGTCAGGGCGGCATCGCAGAAGCCTATGCGCGCTTCTCGGTGAAGCTGGACTTCGCCGCCTTCCAGTCGATGTTCCTGGGCTTCGAGGCCCGCCGGGCTGCGCTCGCAGCGTTCTTCGCGCTCCACGGCGGCGAGGCCGGCGCGCAGGCCTGGGTCTGGGACGCCTGCGGCCTGTCGCCCGGCAGCGATCCGGAGGCCCTGGAGGCGGACGCGCTGGCCAAGCTCGACCGCGGCCTGTGGCGCGCTGCCGCCGACGTGCTGATGGCCGGCGGGGTGAGCGACCAGAAATGCGCCGCCAAGCTGTCGGCCGTCGCTTCGGACGACCATGCCACCCTGGCCGCCGCGCTCGACGTCCTGTTCACGGAGAAGGGCGAGGGCACGCCGGCCGCCTGGGTGCTGAAGACCTCTGGATTGAAAGGCCGCGAAGACCTGCGCCAGGCGCTGCTGGACGAACAGGACCGCCTGGCGATCGCCCGCGAGCGGATCCGCGGCGCGCGGGTGGCCGCCGACACCGTCGACGCGCTGTTGCTGGCCCAGGCCTATCTCACCTCCTACCGCATCGAGAAGGCTTCCGCGGGCGCGCTCGATTTCGCCGACCTGATCGAGAAGACCAAGGCGCTCCTGGCCAGCAAGCCCGCCGCCGCCTGGGTGCTCTACAAACTCGACGGCGGCATCGACCACATCCTGGTGGACGAGGCCCAGGACACCGCCCCCGACCAGTGGGACATCGTGCGAGCCCTGACCGGGGAGTTCTTCTCGGGCGCGGGCGCCGCGGGGCGCGAGCGGCCCCTGCCGCGCAGCCTGTTCGTGGTCGGCGACGACAAACAGTCGATCTACTCGTTCCAGGGCGCCGACCCGGCGCGGCTGCATCTCGAAACCGAACGGTACCTGGCCGAGATCGAGGCTGCGGAACTCGCCGGCCGGCGCGTGCCCCTGACATCCTCCTGGCGCTCCACCGTCGAGGTGCTGAAATTCGTGGACGCCGTCTTCACGGCTGGCGTGCCGCCGGGCGTCGCGGCCCTCGCCCACGTCCCGATGCGCGTCGACCACAAGGGCTGCGTCGACCTCTGGCCGCTGGAGCGCGAGGTCAGGGGCGAGGAGCGCGACGCCTGGACCGCCCCGCTCGACCTGGAAGCCGAGGGCAGCGCCACGCGGCGGCTCGCCCGCAACATCGCCTGCGAAATCGAAGCGCTGGTCGAGCGCGGCGATGCGGTGTTCGACAAGGACCAGGGCGTCTGGCGGCCCGCGACCCCTGGCGACGTCCTGATCCTGGTCCGTAAGCGCGGCGGCCTGTTCGAGGAGATCCTGCGGGCCTTGAAGCACGCCGAAATCCCCGTGGCCGGGGCCGACCGGCTGGCGCTCTCCGAGCACATCGTCTTCGACGACCTCCTGGCGCTCGCGCGGTTCGCCCTGTTCCCGGCCGACGACCTGACGCTCGCCGCCCTGCTGCGCAGCCCGTTCTGCGACGTGGACGACGAGAGCCTCTATCGTCTGGCCAGAAACCGGCCGGGAAGCCTTTGGCAGGCGCTGCAGGACCGCGCGGACGAGACGCCCGAGTGGCGCGGCGCCGCGGATTTCCTGTCCACCCTGATCGCGCAAGCCCGCGAGCGGCGGCCCTTCGAGCTCTACAGCCGCGTGCTCGGGCTGCGCGACGCCGCCGGCCGCTCGATGCGCGGGCGGCTGCTGCGCCGGTTGGGCCGCGAGGCGGAGGACGCACTCGACGAGTTCCTGGCCCAGGTGCTGGCGGCCGAGGGCCGCGGCGTCCACGATCTCGAGAGCCTCGCCGCCGCCCTGGCCGGCCTCAACATCACCGTCAAGCGGGAGCTGGAGGCCGGACGCGACGAGGTGCGCGTGATGACCGCCCATGGGGCGAAGGGCCTGGAGGCGCCTATCGTCTTCCTGCCGGAGACCACCACCACCGCCGGCGCGCGGGGCTCGCCCCTCATGGAGACGGAGGACGGCGGCTTCCTGTGGTGCGCCTCGCAGAAGGCCGACTGCGAGGCTTCGAAGGCCGCCCGGGAGCTGCGGGTGCGCAAGGAGACCGAGGAATCCCTGCGTCTGCTCTATGTCGCCCTGACACGGGCCCGCGAGCGGCTTGTGCTCTGCGGGCGCATCGCGGCGAACCGCAAGGAGGAGACGCTCAAGGGCTGGTGGGCGCAGATCCGCACGGGCTTCGAGCATGCGGGGATCACCCCGCATCTGCGGCAGGTGGCTTGCGGGGACGTCCAGGCGACGCGCTATGGGCCCGATCCGCTGACAGCGCCCCGCGCAGGGGCGCCTGCCGCACGCATCGCTGCGACGCCCGCCTGGGCGGGCCAGGACGCCGGGGCCGAAGCATTCGGGCGCTACGCCTCGCCATCCGACCTCGGCGAGGGCGGCAGGGCGCCGGCGCCGTCGCCCCTGACCGCGGTCGGCGGGCTCGGACGGTTCCGCAGAGGCGACCTCATCCACCGGCTGCTGCAGGTCCTGCCGGACCTGCCGCCAGGCGGATGGGCGGACGGGGCGCGCGCCCTGCTGGCCCGCGAACGCGACCTCTCCGACGCCCAGCGCGCCGAGATGACCGCCGCGGCGCTCTCGGTGTTGCAGGACCCACGCTTCGCCGAGGTGTTCGGGCCGGGCAGCCGCGCGGAGGTCGCCATCGCGGGATCCGCCGCGGCCTTGCCGTCGGGACTGAAGATCTCCGGCCGCATCGACCGGCTGGTGGTGCTGCCCGACAGGGTGCTGGTCGCCGATTTCAAGACCAATCGCCCCTCGCCCGCGCGCGTCGAGGACACCGATCCGGCCTATCTGCGCCAGATGGCGATCTACTCAGCCGTGCTCGCGGAAGTGTTCCCGGGCCGCGCGGTCGAGGCGGCGCTGGTCTGGACAGATGGCCCCAAGCTGATGCCGATCACAGAAAACTTGCTCGCCCGCAGCCTTGCCGAGCTGTGGCGTAGCGGTTGATACCAGGCGGGGGGCCGCCTACATCGGCGGAGCAAGAGGCGTCGGCCCACGTTTGGAAGCGGCCGACGCGTAAGGAGATTTCCATGAGCACCGTGAAGGTCACCGACGAATCCTTCGAAAAGGACGTCCTGCAGGCCTCTGGACCGGTTCTGGTCGATTTCTGGGCCGAGTGGTGCGGCCCCTGCAAGCAGATCGCCCCTGCCCTGGAGCAGATCGCCGACGAGCTCGGCGCCCAGGTCACCGTGGCCAAGCTGAACATCGAGGAAAGCCCGACCACCCCTTCGCGCTACGGCGTGCGCGGTATCCCCACCATGATGCTGTTCAAGGGCGGCCAGATGGCCTCGATGAAGGTCGGGGCCATGCCCAAGCAGAAGATCCTCGAATGGCTGAACGAGGCCGGGGTCGCCGTCGCCGCGGCCTAGAGCGCGATCACCATCCCGCCTCTTTAGGGGAGGGATAGGCCGCGCAGCGGCCAGGGTGGGGGAGTCGCGCTCAAGGCGTTGACTCTCCACCTGACCCACGTACCCCCACCCGTCCGAGGCTTCGCCTCGTCCACCCTCCCCTGAAGAGGAGGGATTTTTCGTTATCTCAGCTCGGCCAGGTCTCGGGACTCATCGCCAGCACCTCGCCGGCGAAGTGCAGGCCGCCGCAGATCAGCACGTGGGGCGCCGGCCCCGCGGCATCCAGCGCCTTGCGCACCCCTTCAGTGACATCGGTGACCGGCTCGGCGGAGAGGCCCGCCAGGCGTGCGGCCTCCGCAAGGTCTCCCGGCGTCGCGGCGTTGGGCGAGTCGAAGGTGGTGGTGAAGACCTTCGGGTGCATCTCGGCGAACGGGCGGAAATAGCCCTCGGAATCCTTGCGCGCGAACATGCCGGCGACCAGCACCAGGGGCCGTGGATCACGATCGACGAGACGCGACGCCGCCTCGGCCAGCGCGCGGCCCGCATGCGGATTGTGCCCGCCGTCGAGCCACAGGTCCGCCCCCCGCGCCCTGGCGAGCCCGGCCAGCGGCCCCTTGGCCAGTCGCTGGAAGCGCGCCGGCCACACGGCCGAGGAGACGCCGCGGCCCAGGTCGTCCTCACCGAGGCCGTGGTTGAAGGTCAGCGCCGCAGCGACCGCCAGCCCCGCGTTCTCGAACTGGTAGCCGCCGAAGAGGCTTGGGGGCGGCAAGTCCAGCAGCCGATCCGGCATCTGCACCATCAGCCGGCCACGCTCCTCCCAGGCGTCGAAGTCGCGGCCCATCAGGAACAGGGGCGCCATGCGGTCGTCCGCCTCGCGCTCGATCATCTCCAGCGCCTCTTCCGGCTGGCGAGCCACGACGGCGGGCCGGCCCCGTTTGATGATCCCGGCCTTTTCCCAGGCGATCTTGGAAAGCTCGGGCCCCAGCATCTCAAGATGGTCGTAGTCCACCGGCGTGATCACGCTGACCGCCGGCGCATCGAAAATGTTGGTGGCGTCGAAGCGCCCGCCCAGGCCCACCTCGACGAGGCAGATGTCGGCCGGCGTCTCGGCGAAGGCCTCGATGGCCAGCACCGTGGTGATCTCGAAGAAGCTGATCGGCTCACCGCCGTTGGCGGCCTCAAGGCGGTCGGTGAGCTCGTCCAGCCGCGTGTCGCTGATCAGCTCGCCCGCGACGCGGATGCGCTCGGCGAACCGCACCAGGTGCGGCGAGGTGATGGCGTGGACCTTGAGCCCCTGCGCCTCGGCGATGGCCCGCAGGTAGGCGACCGTCGAACCCTTGCCGTTTGTGCCGGCGACATGGATCACCGGCGGCAGGCGGCGCTCCGGATGGCCGAGCGCGGCCAGCAGGCGCTCGACCCGGCCAGTCGTCAGGTCGATCAGGCTCGGGTGGTTGGCGCGCAGGCGCTGGATGACCGCGTCCGAGGCGCGGATGGGGTCGTGATCCAGCATGGAGGGCGCGTCAGGCGGCGGGAAGGCGGGCCCGCCCCATCATCAAGGTCTTGAGGATCGAGCTCAGCACGGCCCGCAGTTCGCCGCGCGAGACCACACGGTCGACCATGCCGCGCTCGACCTGGAACTCGGCCCGCTGGAAGCCCGGCGGCAGGGTCTCGCGAATGGTCTGCTCGATCACGCGCCGGCCGGCGAAGCCGATCAGGGCGTTGGGCTCGGCCAGGTGCACGTCGCCCAGCATGGCGTAGGAGGCCATCACGCCGCCGGTCGTCGGATCGGTGAGCACGACCACATAGGGCAGGCCCGCGGCCTTGACCTCGTTGATCGCGAGCGTGGTGCGCGCCATCTGCATCAGTGACAGCGTGCCCTCCTGCATCCGCGCGCCGCCGCTGGCGGTGAAGATCACGAAGGGCACCTCGCGCTTCACGGCTTCCCTGGCGGCGGTGATGAACGCCTCGCCCACGGCCATGCTCAGCGAACCGCCCATGAAGGCGAAATCCTGCACCGCCACCACGACCGGCTGGCCCATGATATGGCCGTAGCCGATGGCGAGCGCGTCCGGCTCACCGCTCGCCTTGCGGGCGGCCTTGAGGCGCTCGGGATAGGGTTTGACATCGGGGAACTTCAGCGGGTCGTCGGCGACCACCGGCGTGGCGATCCGTTCGAACTTGCCGTCGTCGAAGGTATAGCGGAGCCGGGCCTGCGCGCCGATCCGCATGTGATGGCCCGAAGGCGTGACCCAGAGCGCGGCCTCCAGGTCGGGGCGATAGATCATCTCCCCGGTGTCGGGGCATTTCACCCAGAGGTTCTCGGGCGTCTCGCGCTTGGAGAACGCATTGCGGACGCCGGGCGCGATGCGCGACAGCCAGCCGGTCCGTTCTCTGGGGGCGGCGGGAGGCCGCCCTGGCTTGTCGTTTCTCTGTTCAGCCATCGCCATGGTTCTAGACCGTCGTTTGGCCGACTCGCGCGGAGCGGACAGCCTTAGACAAGGAATTCACTTTGGAAAGAACCCGCGCGGTCACGTCTTCGTTCATATCCAGGGCTTCGGCGACTTCGTCCACAAGTGCGGAACCCACCACGACGGCGTCCGATACCCGCCCTATAGCCGAGGCTCTTTCCGGTGTCTTGATCCCGAAGCCCACGGCGACCGGCAGGCCCGAAGCCTTGCGGACGCGTTCGACGTGCGGCGCGACCGCGGCGGCGTCGGCTTCCTTGACCCCGGTCACGCCGGCCACCGAGACGTAGTAGACGAAGCCGGACGTGCGCTTGACCACCACCTTGAGACGTTCGTCGTCGGTCGTGGGCGTGGCCAGGCGGATCAGCGAGACGCCGGCGGCATCGAGCGCGTCGGCGAGCGGCCCGGCCTCTTCCGGCGGGCAGTCGACCACGATCAGGCCATCGACTCCGGCGTCGGCCGCGGCCTCCGCGAAGGCCTCGAAGCCCCAGGTCACCAGCGGGTTCATGTAGCCCATCAGGATCAGCGGCGTGGTCGTGTCGCCGGCGCGGAAGCCGCGGACCAGGTCGAGCGTGCCGGCCAGCGTCATGCCCTTGGCGAGCGCCCGTTGCGCGGCGCGCTGGATCGGCGGCCCCTCGGCCATGGGATCGGAGAACGGGAAGCCGAGCTCGATCAGGTCGGCGCCGGCGGCGGGCAGGCCAGCAAGGATCGCCGCGGCGGTCGCCGCATCCGGGTCGCCGGCCATCACATAGGCCACGAAAGCCGCGCGGCCTTCCGCCTTCAGCGCGGCGAAGCGGACGTCGATGCGGGCCTTGCTCAAGCCTCTTGCCCCAGCCACGCAGCGACGGTGGCGACATCTTTGTCGCCGCGGCCCGAGAGGTTCAGAACCACGATCCCGTCCTTGCCGACGTCCTGGACGATCTGCGGCAGGCGGGCGAGCGCATGGCTCGACTCCAGCGCCGGGATTATCCCTTCCAGGCGCGAGCAGAGCTGGAACGCCTCCAGCGCCTCCTCGTCGGTGGCGGTCAGGTAGGTCGCGCGGCCGACCTCGTAGAGCCACGAGTGTTCCGGCCCGATGCCCGGATAGTCGAGCCCCGCCGAGATCGAGTGGGCCTCTCTGATCTGTCCCTCGGGGTCCTGGATCAGGTAGGTCTTGTTGCCGTGCAGGACACCCGGACGGCCGCCGTTGATCGCCGCGGCGTGCTTGTCGGTTCCCATGCCGTGGCCCGAGGCCTCCACCCCGATGATCTTCACGCCCTCGTCGTTGAGGAACGGGTGGAAGAGGCCGATGGCGTTGGAGCCGCCGCCGACGCAGGCCACCACCGCGTCCGGCAGGCGGCCCTCCATTTCCAGGATCTGGGCGCGGCTTTCGATGCCGATCACCGCCTGGAAGTCGCGGACCATCTCCGGATAGGGATGCGGGCCGGCCGCCGAGCCGATCAGGTAGTAGGTGTCCTCGACGTTGGTCACCCAGTCGCGCAAGGCCTCGTTCATGGCGTCCTTGAGCGTCGCCGAGCCGGAGGTCACCGGCCGGACCTCCGCGCCCAGGAGGTTCATGCGGAAGACGTTGGGCTTCTGCCGCTCGACGTCGACGGCGCCCATGTAGACCACGCAGGGCAGTCCGAAGCGGGCGCAGACCGTGGCGGTGGCCACGCCGTGCTGGCCGGCGCCGGTCTCGGCGATGATGCGGGTCTTGCCCATCCGCATGGCCAGCAGGATCTGGCCCATGCAGTTGTTAATCTTGTGCGCGCCGGTGTGGTTCAGCTCCTCGCGCTTCAGGTAGATCTTCGCGCCGCCGTAGTGCGCGGTGAGCCGCTCGGCGAAATAGAGCGGGCTCGGTCGGCCGACGTAGTGCTTGAGGAACCCGCCGAGTTCGGCCTGGAAGCCTTCGTCCGCCTTTGCCGCGCGATAGGCGGCGTCCAATTGATGGACCAGCGGCATGAGGGTTTCGGGCACGTAGCGGCCGCCGAAATCGCCGAAGCGCCCGTCAGCGTCCGGATAGGCCGTGTAGTCGTTGGGTTTCGCAGACACGTTCATGGGTCTGTTGGTCGGGCTTCAGACGCGTTTGGCGGCGTCGAGGAACGCCCGGATCAAGGCGGGGTCCTTTAGTCCGGGTCCGCGTTCCACGCCAGAGGAAACGTCCAGCAGGGGCGCGCCGGACTGCTGGACGGCCTGCGCCAGATTCCAGGGATCGAGGCCGCCCGCCAGGAACCACGGCTGTCGGAACCGGCGGCCCGCGAGCAAGGTCCAGTCGAACGCGCGCCCCGAGCCGCCCGGCCGCTCGGCGTCCTTCGTCGCCTTGGTGTCGAACATCAGGTGCTCGGCGACGCTGTCGAACGCCGCGGCGGCGGTGAGGTCGGCGGCTTCCGACACCGGCAGGACCTTGACGATCGCGGCTCCGGCTCGCTGACCGATCTCCCGGGCGCGCGCCGGGGTTTCGCCGCCGTGCAGCTGGATCAGGTCGGGCTTCAGGACGCGGGCGATCCGATCCACCTCTTCGTCACTGGGATCGACCACCACGGCGACGACCTTGGCCTTCCCTCGCGCCGGCTCCGCCAACCGCCACGCCGCATCCGGCGCGACATTGCGCGGGCTCTTGTCGAAGAACATGAAGCCCAGGAACGCCGCACCGGCTTCGACGGCCGCGCTCACCGCCTCGGGGGTTCTGATCCCGCAGATCTTGGTCTGGACGCCCATGGAGTGGGATTAGGGCGCGATCGGGTTTCGCTGCAAGGGCCGGGTGGAACACCGCCTCGTGCTGGCCTGTTTCCCCACGGCCCTTTCTGGAGAGAATCCATGCCCAACGCCCCGACCTCTCACGACCTCGGCCGGATGGCCACAGGCGCTGCCATCGGCCTCGTGGCCGGGCTCGCCCTTCCGCATGCCCGCAAGGCGGTCATGCAGACGCCTGCGCTTGCGGCCGGCGACTGGGTCCGGGCGCTCACGGCCGAGCACAGGATGGTCGAGAAGCTGTTCGAAAAGATGCTGCGCACGAGCGACGGCGACATGCCGATGCGCGAGATGCTGCTGACCAAGATCGCCTATGCGCTGAACAAACACGCGATCGAAGAAGAGAACGTGATCTATCCCGCCCTGGCCGAGGCCGGACATGGCGACCAGTCGCGGCATCTGTCGCAGGACCACGCCCAGGTGAAGACCTTCATCTACGACCTGCGGCGCATCTCCTCGCGCGAGCCGCAGTGGCTCTCCAGAGCTCAGGAGTTCTGGACGGCGCTGCAGCGCCACATCCGCGAGGAAGAGGACGAAATCTTCCCCGCCTTCCACGCTCAGGCCAGCGGTGATGAAAACGCCCGCCTGACCAAGATGATGAACTGGGAAGGCTTCAAGGTCGCCTGACGCGACGAGCGCATCAGGGCCGACGCGTCTTCAGAAGGTCGCGGATTTCCATCAGCAGCGCCTCCTGCGGCGGTGGCGCGGGCTTCTCCGCAGGCGACGTGGCGGCCTCCTTGCGGCGGATCGCGTTCACGCCCTTGACCATCAGGAACACCACCCAGGCCACGATCAGAAATTTGATGATCGTGTTGAGGAACAGGCCGTACTGGATCGCCACCAGTTCGTTCGCCTTGGTGAGTGGATTGTCGGGCTTCAGCACCCACTGCAGCTTGGAGAAGTCTATCCCCGACAGCAGGAGCCCGATCGGGGGCATCACGATATTGTCGACCAGGCTTTTGACGATGTCGTTGAACGCCGCGCCGACGATGACGCCCACGGCCAGGTCGATGACGTTGCCGCGAGCTATGAACTCCCGGAACTCGCCGAGGATTCCGAGGCGGGTCTTAACAGGCTCGCTCATGGCCGCCTATTCGTCGGTGAGGTTGAGCCGCTCACGCAGCTCCTTGCCGCTCTTGAAGAACGGAACGTGCTTGGCGCGCACGTCTACCGGCTCGCCGGTCCGCGGGTTTCGGCCAGCGCGGGCGTCGCGCGAACGGACGGACAAGGCTCCGAAGCCGCGCAGCTCTACCCGGCCGCCGGATTCCAGCGCCTGGATCATCCGCTCCAGAACCACGCCGACCACGCGCTCGATGTCACGCTGGGTCAGGTGAGGGTTTTCCTCGGCGAGTTTGGCGATCAGTTCCGATTTGATCATGCGGCCCCCTCGAACCGCGGTGACCATGGGCGAGTCCGCCTTTGTATTCAAGGCGCAAAAAGGGTTTGCCGGCTCGCACGGTCAAGCTCCCGCCTTGATCGGTGCGCACAACCTTGGCGAGACGGAACGTCGGAATTGGCAACTTAGCCGGGTTGACCGGGCGCCCTGACGAGGCTGTCGACATCGCGCAGTTTGCGGATCGCAAGATTGGCGGCCATGGCGTCCGTCGCGCTGATTTCCGGCGTCAGCGCCTTCTGGTCGATTGTGAAGATGGCGATCGCACCCTCCAGGCTGGAGTTCCGGGTGATTTCGTGACCGGCCACCTTATCCACGCCGTTCGGCCCGCGGACCGAATAGCCCTTGCCGCCGTCCGGCAGGACGATCTCGGTGCGCGAGCGCGTGTAGGACGGATAGCCGATCGCGTAGGGCGCATCGCGGTTCGGGCCCGGCTCACGGCGCGGGAAGAGGCGCGGAACGCCGGATGTGGCGACCCGGAACTCGCGCCGGTCCAGATCCTGGTTGGTGCGCCAGTCCAGATCGGTGTTGCCGGTCAGCTCGACGATGAACAGGCCCTTCGCCGGATCGTCACGCCAGGTCACCTGCTCGATGTCGGTGCCGCCGTTCAGGTTGGCGTACTGCTGGCGGAACGCGCGCTCGAAGTCGGCCCTGGGCGCGCGGGCCAGCGAGGCGCGCATGGAGTTGGCGAGCACCCCGCTCGCCGTCAGGGTGACGTGGATCGTGGCCGGCATGTCCAGGCCCTTCGAGGTGTCGTAGCGGGTGACGGTGTCGAGGGTCGGCACATTGATCTGGCGCTCGACGATGGCTTCGAGCGGCGCGCCTTCGGGCCGCACGGGAAGGCCCCAATGGTGCGGCGGCGGGTTCATCGCCTGGAAGTCCCTGTCGCCCGTGCGGGTGCCGTCCAGCCAGTAGGACTGCCCGTCGATCTTCACGCGCACGATCACGTGGTTGAAGCTCGCCAGAGCCGGCGGCAGCTCGTTGATCCCGTCCCCGGCCGAAAGGTTCACCAGCACTGGCTCGGCGTCGAGGCCCAGGCGCTTCAGGATCGCCAGCAGCAGCGCCGTCTTGGCTTTGCAGTCGCCGAAGCGGCGGACCCAGGTGTCGTCGGCATTGGCGGGCACATAGCCGCCCTCGCCCATGCCGATGAAGAAATAGCGGGTCTTGTCCTCCACCAGCTGCAGGGCGGCGAAGGCGCGGGCCTTGGGGTCGGCGAAGCGCGCCGCGATGGCGTCGGCTTCCGCGTTGATCGGCGAACTCTCGGGAACCTGCGAAGCCTTGGCGTAGAGCGGCGCCATCAACCGCGAAACCTCATTCCAGCTCTTGTAGCTGCTGACCTCCAGCTGACCGACCCGCCGGAAACGAAGCGGCGCGCCGAGCGGCGGCTTCGGAGCGACGATGTTGCTCCGGTCGAGGGTCAGCACCGTGCGGCCGTCCTTCGAACTCACCGTGGGCGTGTCGAAGCCCGGCAGCGCCTTCCATTGCACCGCCTCGCCCCTCGGCCACGACACCACGGCGCGATAGCGTCCCGCCGCGCCGGCGAAGGCGAGCCGCTCGGCGTCGAACGAGTGGCCCTGCACCACCGGGTCTGCGTGCACGCGGGTGTAGGCGAAGTCGAGGATATCGCCGGTCTGCAGGCCGTCGATCTGCCGTGTGGCGGTGATCCGCCCGTCGAGGCTCGCCTGTTCGAGGTTGGTCTCGCGCCGCAGGACCAGGATCGCCTTCTGGTCCTCCAGGAGGTCGATGATCCGGTCTCCGCGGATGATCTTCAGGGTGTGGAAGGTAACGCTTTCGGTGTCCGGGCTCCAGATCACGTTCATCGACTTCACGCCCGCCAAGCCTTCGGGCTTGAGGATCCTGATGACGCGGCGGTTGTAATAGGTGTCGCCGGAGGGATCGAGGCGGGTCTGGTGGTCGTCGAGCAGCATCTGGACGGCCGGGGCGCCCTCGTCGGTTGGCGCGGGCGGGATCTCGGCCACGTTGACCCAGGCTGGCGGCGGCGCGAACGCCGGCCTTTCGGCGGCAAGGGCGGGAAACGCGCAGGCGAGCGCGGCCAGCGCTGAAAGGACGGCCAGACGTAAGGACAATTCGACGCTCCCGGCGCCACTCCGGCGCTGGAGCCCACGATAGGGCCGAAGGGTAAAAAGAAAACGGCGGACCGGTCGCCCGATCCGCCGCCATTTCCGTCAAGCCATCGGCTCGCCGAAAGCCTAGTCCTTCTGGGCCTTTTCGCGCAGCGCCGCACCCAGGATGTCGCCCAGGGACGCGCCGCTGTCGGAGGCGCCGAACTTCTCGATCGCTTCCTTTTCTTCGGCCATTTCCAGGGCCTTCACCGACAGGGACACACGGCGCGCGGCCTTGTCGACGTTGGAGACCTGGGCGTCCAGGCGGTCGCCGACGGCGAACCGCTCCGGCCGCTGGTCCGCCCGGTCGCGGCTGAGGTCGGATTTGCGGATGAAGGCCGTCATCGGCGCGTCATCCTCGCCGAACTTCACCTCGATGCCGCCCGATGTGATCTCGGTGACGGTGACAGTGACGGTCTGGCCCTTGCGGTAGGTGTCGCCCTGCATCGGGTCGCCGGCCAGTTGCTTGATGCCGAGCGAGATGCGTTCCTTCTCGACGTCGACGTCGAGCACCTTGGCCTTGACCATGTCGCCCTTGTTGTATTTGGCGATGGCTTCTTCGCCGGGCACGGCCCAGTCGAGGTCCGACAGGTGCACCATGCCGTCGATATCGTTGTCGAGGCCGATGAACAGGCCGAACTCGGTGGCGTTCTTGACCTCGCCTTCGACGGTCGAGCCGATCGGATGGGCCGCCACGAAGGCGTCCCACGGATTGGCCATGGCTTGCTTGAGGCCGAGCGACACGCGGCGCTTGGACGGATCCACGTCCAGCACGACCACTTCCACTTCCTGGGAGGTGGAGACGATCTTGCCGGGATGGACGTTCTTCTTGGTCCAGCTCATCTCGGAGACGTGCACCAGGCCCTCGACACCGGGCTCCAGCTCCACGAAGGCGCCGTAGTCGGTGATGTTGGTGATGCGGCCGGTGAACTTCGCGCCCACCGGATACTTGGCTTCCACACCGTCCCACGGGTCGGACTGGAGCTGCTTCATGCCGAGCGAGATGCGCTGGGTGTCGGGGTTGATCTTGACGATCTGCACCTTGACCGTGTCGCCCACCGCCAGCACCTGGCTCGGGTGGTTGACGCGTTTCCAGCTCATGTCGGTGACGTGCAGCAGGCCGTCGATGCCGCCCAGGTCCACGAACGCGCCGTAATCGGTGATGTTCTTGACCACGCCTTCGCGGACTTCGCCTTCCTGCAGCTGGCTGACCAGCTCGGTGCGCTGTTCGGCGCGGGCTTCTTCCAGGATGGCGCGGCGGGAGACGACGATGTTACCGCGAGGGCGGTCCATCTTGAGGATCGCGAAGGGCTGTTCGCGGCCCATGAGGGGGCCGACGTCGCGGACGGGGCGGATGTCGACCTGGCTGCCGGGAAGGAACGCCGAGGCGCCGCCGAGGTCGACGGTGAAGCCGCCCTTCACGCGGCCGACGATGGCGCCCATGACGGGCTCGTTGCGCTCGTAGACGGCCTCGAGGCGCGTCCAGGCCTCCTCGCGGCGGGCCTTGTCGCGCGACAGCACGGCCTCGCCCATGGCGTTCTCGACGCGTTCGAGGAAGACCTCGACGGTGTCGCCGACCTTGATCGGGTCCTTGCCTTCTTCGTCGCCGAATTCCTTCAGCGACACGCGGCCCTCGGTCTTGAGGCCCACGTCGATGATCGCGATGTCCTTCTCGATCGCCACGACCTTGCCCTGGACGACCTGGCCTTCCATGAAGTCGCGGCCGCCCATGGACTCGTCGAGCAGCGCCGCAAAGTCGGCCTGCGAGGGATTTAGGCTCATATCGTCAGCCATAGTGTTCTTTCATCTCGAATGACGTGCGGCCCGCGCGGCGCCCCGAAAGGAAGGCGAGCCGTCGGACGGAATCCCCACGTCGGGTCAGGGGTTGAACCGAAGGCGCGAAGCTTGCCCCGCGCCAGTGAATCGCCCGCAGCCGTACGAGGTAAGGGCGCGTTGGGATTGCTCAGGCGGACGAAGACATCCACCGGGCGCGCGCCGCCTCGACGATGCGGCGGGCCGCATCGGCGGCCTGTTCTATAGTCATTTCGGAGGTGTCCAGCAAGGCGGCGTCAGGCGCGGGCTTCATCGGAGCGGCGTCGCGGCCCCCGTCGCGGGCGTCGCGGCGGCGGATATCGGCCAGCACGTCCTCGTAGGCCACGGCCTCGCCCTGGCCCTTGAGCTGATTCCAGCGGCGCCGCGCGCGGACCTCCGGCGTGGCGGTGACGAACAGCTTCGCCTGGGCGTCCGGGATGATGACCGTGCCGATATCGCGGCCGTCCAGCACCGCGCCGCCCTCCTGGCGGGCGAAGGTGCGCTGGAACTCCAGCAGGGCGTTCCGCACCCGCGGATGCACCGCCACCCGGCTCGCCGCCTCGCCGGCCGCGCGGGTGCGCAGCAGCGGATTGTCGAGCTGATCGACGGTGAGCAGGGCCGCGGCCGCGGCGGCGGCCTCATGGTCGTCGAGGCTCTCGCCCGACTTGCGCACCAGATAGCCGACGCAGCGGTAGAGCAGGCCGGTGTCCAGCACCGGCAGGCCGAAGGCCGCGCCCAGGCGCGTGGCGATCGTCCCCTTGCCCGACGCGGCCGGCCCATCGACCGCGATCACCAACGAGCGCAGCGGCGCGTCTTCCCTCATCCTTCGATCTCCGCGCCGAGCTGTCGCATGAGGGTCAGGAACCCTGGGAAGCTGGTGGCGATCATGGAGGGTTCGTCGACCGCGACGGGGGCGTCGGCGGCGAGACCGAGGATCAGGTGGCTCATGGCGATGCGGTGGTCGCCGTGGGTCACCACGCGCGCGCCGCCGGCGACGCCGTGGTTGGCGCGCACCGATCCCACCACCGTCAGGCTGTCGGGGCCTTCCTCGACCCCGACGCCGCAGGCCGAGAGCCCCGCGGCCATCAAGGCGATGCGGTCGCTCTCCTTGACCCGCATCTCGCCGATGCCGCGCATGACGGTGGCGCCGGACGCGAAGGCCGCGGCCACCGCCAGGATCGGGTATTCGTCGATCATCGAGGGCGCGCGCTCCGGCGGCACGTCGACGCCGGTGAGCTGCGAATACCGCGCGGTGACGTCGGCGACGGTCTCGCCGCCTTCTTCGCGGACGTTGGTCACCGACAGGTCCGCGCCCATGTCGCCCAGGGTCTCCAGGAGCCCGATGCGCAAGGGGTTCAGCAGCATGCCCTCGACGGTGACCTCCGAGCCGGGGACGACCAGGGCGGCGACCAGCGGGAAGGCGGCCGAGGACGGATCGCCCGGCACGCAGACCTTGGCTGCGGTAAGCGCCTGGCCGCCGGGCAGCACGATGCGGCGGCCCCCCCGGCCTTCCGGCTCTTCCTCATGAACCACCACCTCGGCCCCGAAGGCGCGCAGCATGCGCTCGGTGTGGTCGCGGGTGGCCTCCGGCTCGAAGACCTCCGCGCCGCCCTCGGCGTGCAGCCCGGCCAGCAGGACGGCCGACTTCACCTGAGCGGAAGGCTCGGGCAGGCGATAGGCGAGGCGCCTCAGCCCGCCGCCGCGCAGGGTGAGCGGAAGCCTTCCGCCGGCCCGGCAGATCCAGCTCGCGCCCATCTCGCCCAGCGGCTTCAGCACCCGGTTCATCGGCCGGCCGCGCAGCGAGGCGTCGCCGGTGAAGGTGGCGGCCAGGTCGAACCCCGCCGCGGCCCCCATGATCAGCCGCACGCCAGTGCCGGCGTTGCCGCAGTCGATCACGTCGGCTGGCTCCGCAAAGCCGCCCTGCCCGTCGATGCGCCAGCGGCCGCCCCCATGCTGGCTTGGGCCCAGCCGCTCGACGCCCGCGCCAAAGCTCGCCATGGCCGCGGCCGTGCGCTTGACGTCCTCACCCTCCAGCAGGCCCTCGACCTCGGTCACGCCATGCGCCAGCGCGCCCAGGATGAGCGCGCGGTGCGAGATGGATTTGTCCCCCGGGGCCCGCAGCCGGCCCTTCAGCGGGCCGCCGCGGCGCGCAGTCATTTCGGCCACAGCCGGAGCGGCCGTCGGGGCGGTCACTTTCGCCGCCGTCATCTTGTGGAAACGAGCCTCCGCGGCCTGCGACTTTTCACGAGGGGGTTTGCTTTTGACAGCGCCTCCCGTGCGTGGCAAGGGAGCCCGCTTCGCAACCGCGACCCCCAACACATCTCAAGGACCATCGCCTTTGGCCAATCCCGAGCTGGGCTCCAAGCAAGTCTGCCCTAACTGCCAAGCGAAATTCTACGACCTCACCAAGCGCCCGGCGCACTGCCCCAAGTGCGACACCGAGTTCGATCCCGACGAGGCCGTCCGCAACCGCCGCGTCCGCGCCCGCGCCGCCGCGCCCGAGCCCGAGCCCGAGGAGGAACGCGAAGACCAGGTGAAGGGCGGCGGCGAGGCCGACGACGAGGAAGAGGAAGAAGAGGTCGTCACGCCCGAGCTCGACGAGGTGATCGACGATCCGGTGCTGGCGGCCGACGACGACGAGGACGCCGAGGCAGCCCCGGCGGTCTCCGAGGACCTGGGCGAGTTCACCGACGAGGAAGAGGTCGAGGACGACGCCGACGTTCCGTTCCTGGAAGAGGACGAGGACGACGAGTTCGACGAAACCGAGATCGAAGGCCTGCCCGGCGAGGGTGAAGACGACCGCTGACCGCAGCGGGATCGGGCCGCGACGATTGACCCCGCCAAAAAGGCTTCACGGCGGGGTTGATCGCGCCAGGCTGTTTGAATAGGTTCCGCGCCTTCCCGGCGACCGCCCCTTGGGCGACTTTCCGGGAAGACCCGAGACCTTGGGGCTATAGCTCAGCTGGTAGAGCGCTTGAATGGCATTCAAGAGGTCAGCGGTTCGACTCCGCTTAGCTCCACCATGAAGGCCCGTCGGGAAACCGGCGGGCCTTCGCCTTTTGGGGTGGCGGTTCTGACTGGTCTTTTCCGTCGGGGAGGCCCTCTTCCGTCTTGATCGTCATTCCCGGCCTTGCGCCAAGGCTGTCCGGGCCGCCCAACCCGAGACGCCGACCTCACCTGATGAAGAACGACCTCGGAATGGGCCACCTGGACGGGCCAAGCTAGGGCGCCAAGCCCCTGAGGAAGATCCGCGTCACGCGACGAGCGTGCTCGGCGATGAGCTCGTCGGTCAGCGCCGGCGTCATGCCGGTGCTGAGCCGTAGGCTCCACTCCCCCTCGGCCATGGCGACGAATAACGAAGCGAGTTCGAAGGGGTCGTCGTCGAAGGCGATCTCCCCGCGCTCGCGGCAGCGCAGCAGGTAATCGACAAAGTGCCCGCGCTCCTGGCGGATCGCCTGGCCCGCCAGCTCGAGGGCGCGTTCGCCCGCCGCGCCGGCCGCCATCGCGTCGCTGAGCGGGGTCATCTCCAGCATGAAGCGCAGGATGTCCTCGGCGAGGACCGGCAGGACATGGCTGGCGGAGGGCTCTTCCGTGGCGACCAGCGCCGTGCGGGTCTTCATCCCCTCCAGCCGGCTCTCCAGCAAGGAGGTGAACAGCCGCTCCTTGTCGCCAAACCAGGCATAGAGCGTCTCCTTCGAGGCCCGCGCGCGCTGCGCAATGGCGGCCATGCTGGCGCCGCCATAGCCCTTGGCCGCGAATTCGGCGAAGGCCGCGTCGAGGATCTCCCGCCGCCGTGCTTCCTTGGCCGTGGTCTCGCCCGCCACGCTCATCTGGTCCCGCTCCGCGCCTGATCCCCTGAGGCTCTCTTCGGCTCTTGCCTATCAGATGCAGCCGGGTTATCAAGCCGTACCGAACGGTACGGTTCGGCATCGAAACCCGAGATTTCCTATGCGCCAAGATCGGATGCACCAGGATCGCACCTATGCCGTCACGGGAGCCGCCTCCGGGATCGGCGCGGCGACGGCCCAGCGCCTGCGCGAGGGCGGAGCGCGGGTGATCGCCTGCGATCTTCACGACGCCGACGTGATCGCCGACCTCACGACCGCGGACGGCAGGACGGCCCTTGCGGAAGGGGTCGCCCGGCTCTGCGGCGGGCGGCTCGACGGCGTGGTCGCCAACGCGGGCGGCGGAATGCCGGACGTCCACCTCGCGCTCAACTTCTTCGGCGCGGTCGCCACGCTGGAGGGGCTGCGCCCGCTCCTGGGCCAAAGCCCGGCGCCGCGCGCCGTCGCCACATCCTCGATCGCCTGTCTGCGCAAACCGGACCCCAAGGTGCTGGACGCCTGCCTGGCGATGGACGAACCCGCCGCCGTCGCGGCCGGCCGCGAAGCCTTCACGCTGGAGGATCCGCTCGCCCTCTACGGCGCGGCCAAGCTTGCGTTGAACAATTGGTGCCGGCGCACCGCGATCGAGCCGTCGTGGGGCGGCGCTGGCATTCCGCTGAATGTCGTGGCCTTAGGTTTCGTCGACACGCCCGCCGCGGCGCTCATCCTGTCCGACCCGGACCTGCGCGCCCAGGGAGCCGCGATGGTCCCGCTGGCGGGCGTATTTCCCGGCCGCCCCGAGCAGGCGGCCGCGGCGCTGGCCTGGTGCGTCGGAGCCGAGAATTCGATGATGACCGGCCAAGTCCTTTTCGTGGACGGCGGGGCCGAGCGCCGCGCCTTGGGAGCCCAGTAATGCCAAACCCCCCTTCGCGGCGGACCAGAGCCGCCGCCTACCTCCGCGCCCACGGCGCCAAGGCTGCGTTGGAGATCGGCGCCAATTTCGCCCTGCCGTTCGCCATCTACAGCCTGACCCACGAGAGCCTCGGCGACGTGCGGGCCCTGATGGCCGCCTCGGTCCCACCGCTCATCTGGTCGGTCGTGGAGTTCGTGCGGATGCACAGGATCGACGCCATCGCCCTGCTGGTGCTGGCGGGGATCGCCTTGTCCTTGCTGGCTTTCGCCGGCGGCGGCGGCGTCAAGGTCCTGCAGTTGCGCGAGAACCTGGTGAGCGCCCTTGTCGGCCTGGTGTTCCTGGGTTCGGCGGCGATCGGCCGGCCGCTGATGTACTATCTGGCCCGCGCCGGGGCGCGCCGGCGCGCCAAGGATCCCGCGGCGATCGAGGCGATCAGCAAAGACCCCGCCTACCGCCGCACCGTGATGGTGATGACCCTGGTGTGGGCGTTCGGGCTGATCGCGACCAGCGCCGTCAACTGCACGCTCGTCTTCCTCATCTCCATCAAGCTGTTCCTGCTGGTCAGCGGCCCGATCAGCTACGGCGCGATCGGCCTGCTCACCGCATGGACGTTCTGGTACGCGCCCCGCGCGCTCCGCCGCGTCATGGCGGACGCGGCGGAGGGTCAGGCCAGCGCCTGAACTGGAACTCCCCCTTGCGGCGGGGCCCCAATGCCTTCCATCGGCGCTTCACGGCGTCGACGCCATGAGGCGCCGACAGGACGGTCGCGGCGCGGAGCCGTCCTCTCCTCGATCCTCTCCCTCTCGGCTTCGCCAGGGGAGACGAGGTTGGGCGGAAGCTTTGCTTCATGGCGCCATTTCTGCGGCGAAAGCGGGTCGTTGCGGCCCCAAGAATGCCCCACGACTCAACCAGTCAAAGGGCCAGGGGCGTTCGACCGGCAGCCCTGTCCGCGTATTTGGATGGAGGTCCCATGCCCGCCCAGCTTTATCCGGGGCCCAGCCTGGCGACCGCTTCGGGCTCCGGGCCGGAGACAGATCCCGACCGGCTCTCGCCGCCGGCCCTCCGCGTGCGCGGGCGCAGCATCATGGCGCTGGTGATCGCGCCCGAGCCGCCGTTCGGCGACTGGTTCGCCGCGCTGGACGAGCAGATGCGCCGCAGCGCCGGTTTTTTCGCCGACCGGCCGGTGGTCGTCGACCTGGGCGCGGTGCTGGAGAACGCCGGGCGCGACGCGATCCCCGTGGCGCTGGAGGGGATCGAGGAACGCGGCCTGCGGGTGATCGGCGCGGAGGGGGTCGGGCCGAACCTGCTAGGCGGCACGAGGTGGGCGCTGCTGCCGACCCGCCTGCAGGGACGCGACGTGGCCCAATCACCCCCTGAGCCGACATCGCCTGCGGCCGACCCGGACGCAGCCGATCCGCCCGCGGCGGCCGCGGCGTCGCTGCTGGTCGACCGGCCCGTCCGCTCCGGCCAGTCGGTGGTTTTCGAGGACGGCGACATCGTGGTGGTCGGGGCCGTAGCCTCCGGCGCGGAGGTAATCGCCGGGGGTTCGATCCACGTCTACGGGGCCTTACGCGGCCGCGCGCTGGCGGGGCTGAAGACCGGCGCCGAGGCGCGCATCTTCTGCCGCCGGCTGGAGGCCGAGCTGGTGGGCGTGGACCAGTTCTACCGCACCGCCGAACACTGGGGCGCCGGCCTGCACGGACGCGCCGTCCAGGTGCGGTGCGACCGCGGCGCGCTCCAGCTTTCGGCGCTCGATTGAAGGGAAGCTCGCCGCATGGCGGGGGAAGGAACGGTGAGTGACATGAGTGAGGTCGTGGTCGTGACGTCGGGAAAAGGCGGGGTCGGGAAAACCACCTCCTCCGCATCGCTGGGCGCGGCGCTCGCTCAGGAAGGCCAGAAGGTGGTGGTGATCGACTTCGACGTCGGCCTGCGCAACCTGGACCTGGTGATGGGGGCGGAACGGCGGGTGGTCTTCGACCTGGTCAACGTCGTGCAGGGCGACGCGAAGCTTCCGCAGGCGCTGATCCGCGACAAGCGGCTGGAGACGCTCTACCTGCTGCCGGCCTCGCAGACCCGCGACAAGGACGCGCTGACCGAAGAGGGCGTCGGCCGGGTGATCGAGGAGCTGCGCGAGGGCTTCGACTGGATCATCTGCGACAGCCCGGCGGGGATCGAGAAGGGCGCAACGCTGGCCATGCGGTTCGCCGACCTGGCGGTGGTGGTGACCAATCCCGAGGTCTCTTCGGTGCGCGATTCCGATCGCATCATCGGGATGCTGGATTCGAAGACCCGACGCGCGGAGAACGGCGAGCGGCTGGAAAAGCAGCTCCTGCTCACGCGCTACGATCCGGCGCGCGCGGCCCGCGGCGAGATGATGAAGGTGGAGGACGTGCTGGAGATCCTGGCGATCCCGCTGCTGGGCATCGTCGGCGAGAGCCCCGACGTGCTGACCGCGTCGAACGTGGGCTGCCCGGTGACGCTGCACAATCCAGGCTCCGCGGCCGCGCGCGCCTATCGCGACGCGGCCCGGCGGCTGCTGGGCGAGACCATCGCGGTGGAGGCGCCGCCGGAGCGGCGGGGCTTCATGAGCCGGCTGTTCGGACGGAAGGCGGCGGCATGAGCTTCCTGAATCTCTTTGCGCGGGGCCGCCGCTCCGCGCCGGTGGCCCGCGATCGGCTCCAGGTCCTGCTGGCGCATGAGCGCGGCCTGGCGGGGGGCGCCGACCTGGCCGCCGTGCTGCAGCAGGAGATCCTGGCGGTGATCGCCAGGCACATCCCGATCGATCGCGACCGGGTGGTGGTCAAGCTCGACCGGGGAGACCAGATCTCCACTCTGGAGATCGACATCGAGATGCCGGACGCCGCGCTCGTCGGCCATTGAGGCCGGCGCGGGGGCGCCACATTCGCCGCCTGTTCGGCTAGGATCGCGGCATGCGATTCCTGCGCCTTTCCGCCGCCGCCATGCTGGGCCTTGCGCTCACCCTGGCGCTGGGGGCCTGCGACGAGGGCAAGCCGCGGCATCCGCCGCCGGACCCGTTCGCCGGGCCGCTGTCGCCGCCCGCCGAGGAGACGCCGAAGAAGCCGCAGTCGCAGGGCCTGCCGCGGCGGCCGGAGCCGGCCAGCTTCACCTTCGACCACATCGGCCAGGCCTTCGACCCGCTGAACAAACGACCGGCGCGGACGGCGCGCGGGCGGGCGATCCTGTTCGACGGCTTCGCCTTCGACCCGGTCCGGAAGATCCCGGCGCACGGGATCGACGTGGTGGTGGACGGCAAGGCCTATGGCGCGGCCTATGGCAAGGCGCGGCCGGACGTGGCCGGATACTTCAAGGCGCCAGTGCTGACCGACGTGGGGTTCGCCGTCACCCTGCCGGCGGGCCGCCTGGCGCCCGGCGCGCACACCGCCTCGATCCGCGTGGTGGCCAGCGACGGGGCCGCCTATTTCCAGGGGCCTCTGATCCCCTTCGAGGTGCGCTAGCCTACGGGCGGCCGGCGCATTGAATTCGCCGGCCGCGATCCCCATTTTGTTCCCTGTCCGGTCGGGCCGCGCCGCTACTGGGCGGCCAGGCCGGAGAGTCGCTTTCGACAAGGACTCTTTGGATGAACAGGTCGGTCATTTTCGACAGCCCCTTCCTCTTGGGCTTCGAGCACACCCGCAGTCTCATCGAGCGCGCCGCCAAGGCGGCCGCCGAGAGCTATCCCCCCTACAATGTGGAGGATCGCGGAGACGGCGGGATCCGCATCACCCTTGCCGTCGCGGGCTTCTCGCCCGAGCAGCTGGAGGTGAGCGTGGAGGACCGGCAGTTGACGGTCATGGGCAAGCGCGACGGCAACGCCGGGCGGCCCGAGGACGCCTTCCTGCATCGCGGCATCGCCGCGCGCGGGTTCATCCGCAGCTTCGTCCTGGCCGATGGCATGGTCGTTGAAGAGGCAAGCCTCGAACACGGCCTTCTGCACATAGATCTGGCCAGGCCCGAGCCCGAAAAGCGGGTGATCCAGGTGCCGATCCGCACCCGGAGCTGAGCAAGAGCTAAGTGTTCAAAACGGGACGTCCGGATGTCCGGCGTCCTTGAGGCGTCGGACGGCCGGCTGAACCGGCGACCGTTCGAGGCGTTGAGTTTTACGGAGGTGGTCATGATGACGCCTATTCTTTCGACTGAAGCCTTTGCCGCCCTTGGCGCGCCGAACCTCGTCTATGTGCGCCCGGTGAGCGGAGCGGAGATCCTGGCCAGCGTGCCGTCCGCCCAGGTGCAGGGCTTCGAACTGAGCCCCGACCAGACCCTCTATGCGGTTCACCGCGCCGACGGCGAGCGGCTGGCCGTGCTGACCGACCGCGACTCCGCGGTGGCCGCGGCCCTGGCGCACGAACTGGCGCCGGTGTCGGTGCACTAGGCTTTTTCCCTCCTCTTTAGGGGAGGGACAGGCCGCGCAGCGGCCAGGGTGGGGAAATCGCGGTCAAGCGGCGCGAATTCAGCTCTGGCCCACGCTTCCCCACCCGGCCCGAGCTTCGCTCGGTCCACCCTCCCCTGAAGAGGAGGAATGATTTCAGGGAAACTACGCCGCGGATGGCCTGGACGCCTGGATCGGGTCCTGCACCAGGAGGGCGTGGATGGCGTCGGCGGTGCGGGCCTGGCGCAGTTGCTGGCGCAGCTCCGACTGGCGCAGGAGCCGCGACACGCGGGCGAGCGCCCGCAGGTGCTCGACCCCGGCCGCCTCCTTCGGCGCGAAGAGCGCGAAGATCAGGTCGACCGGCTGGTCGTCCACCGCATCGAACTCCACCGCATGATCCAGCCGCACGAACACGCCGCGCAGGCGCTCGAGGCCCTCCAGCCGCGCATGCGGGGCGGCCACGCCGTGGCCGACCCCGGTGGAGCCGGCCTGCTCGCGGTCGGTGAGCGCGTCGAGCACGTCGCCGGCGTCGAGCCCGAAATTGCGCGCGGCGATCTCGGCGATCACGGCCAGGGCCTGGCGCTTGTTGGCGGCGCTCACGCGGAGCGAGATCGCATTGCGATCAAGTAGGTCGCCGATCTGCATGATGTCTCAAAGCGCTCGCATTGCTTCGGGGCCGTCACCTGACGGCCCGTAACTGAACGATGTCTCGAAGCGTTCCCTAAGCTTCGCCGGTCGCCTCTACAGCCGCCCCATTCGGCTTGGTGCGCTGCGGGTCGATCCACCCGATGTTGCCGTCGGGGCGGCGATATACCACGGACAATCCGCCGTGCGCTGCGTTCCTGAACACGATTGTTTGAGATTCGGTCAGGTCGAGTTCGAGCACCGCCATCGAAACGGTCATCAGCTCGATCGGCGTCTCGGTTTCGGCGATGACCATCGGCTCCGGGAAGGTCGCGGCGTCCGCGTCGAGATCGTCGCCCTCGTCGTCGGGGGCCTGCAACACATAGTAGGCCGCGGTCTCCGCCTGGCGCGCGAGCGCCTGCGGATGGTGGTCCTTCAGCCGGTTCTTGTAGCGGCGGATGCGTCGCTGCATCCGGGCGATCGCCGCGTCGAAGGCCATGTGGGCGTCGCCGCCCAGCCCCTGGGTGGTGATCTGCTGGCCCGACGCCAAGGTGACGGCGCAGTCCACCTTGAAGGAATGGCCCTCACGGCTGACCACCACGTCGGCGCCGCCGCCTTCGCGATCGAAATACTTGCCGATGCTCGAGGAGATTTCGTCGGAAACCCGCGTGCGCAGGGCCTCGCCGACGTCGACCTGTTTGCCGGTGACCTGGACTTGCATGATGAGATCAACGCGCGCGGCGCCGGAAGGTGTCAAGCCAGCGACAGCGTCTCCAGGAAATGCAGCGCGACGCGGGCGATCAGGTGCGCGGCGAGGACCAGGACCCCGCCGCTGAGCACGGCCAGGCCGTAACCGACGATCGCCAGGGCGCCGTCGCGCTGCACCAGGGCCAGCGCCAGGACGCTGACCGCGGCGGCCGGCAGCATGTTGCCGAGCGGGATCGGCAGGATCAGCACCAGGGCCAGCACGGTGCAGACCAGCCCGGCCGCCCGCTGCCCCCAGGTCCCGAACAGGAACAGCAGCCGCGGGCGCGACAGCCCCTCGGCCCGCTGCAGCCAGCGCAGCACCTTGGGCAGGCCGCGCCTGAGGTCGGCCGTGGCGATCGTCTGGGCGCGGAGGCGGTTCGGCAGCCATGGCGCGCCGGCGCCGAACATCAGCTGCGGGGCGAGCAGCACGAGCGGCGCGCCCAGCAGGGTGGTGCTGCCGGGCGGCAGCGGCAGGATGCAGAAGAGGCCGAAGATCAGCAGCAGCGCGCCCATGGCCCGGCCGCCGAACCGCTCCATGAGCTCGCCGACCGAGAGCGTGGGCTCCGGCCGCTCGGCGAGCTCCCGCAGGACGTCGGAGAGGGGCTGGACCGAGGCGGAGTGCGAGGACATGGGCGGCATCTGGCGGCTTGCGGGTTCGCGACCCAAGCGATTTCCGGCCCTATGCGGTTTCCTTCAGGCGACGCCGGCGCTCGACGGACGATGGGATGCGCATGGCTTCGCGGTACTTGGCGACGGTGCGCCGGGCGATGTCGACGCCGGCTTCCTTGAGGATCTCGACGATCGCGTCGTCGGAATGGACGTCGCGCTCGCTGGCCTCGCCGTCGATGAGCTGGCGGATCTTGTGGCGTACGCTCTCGGCGGAGTGGGCCTCGCCGCCCTCGGTCGCCTGGATGGCCGAGGTGAAGAAGAACTTCATCTCGAACACGCCGCGCGGGGTGGCCAGGTACTTGTTGGAGGTCACCCGGCTGACCGTCGACTCGTGCATGCCGATGGCGTCGGCGACGGTCTTGAGGTTCAGCGGCCGTAGGTGCTCGACGCCGTAGGCCAGGAAGGCGTCCTGCTGGCGCACGATCTCGGACGAGACCTTGAGGATGGTCTTGGCGCGCTGGTCGAGGCTCTTGACCAGCCAGCTCGCCTGGGCGGCGCAGTCGGAGACGAAGGTCTTTTCCTGGTCGGTGCGCGCCGAGGCGCTGACCCGGGCGTGGTAGCGCTGGTCGACCAGCAGGCGCGGCAGGGTCTCCGAATTGAGCTCGACGTGCCACAGCCCGCCCAGCCCCTCGCGGACGTAGACGTCGGGGACCACGGCCTGGACCGGCTCGCCCCCGAAGGCCGCGCCGGGCCTGGGCGTCAGCGCCCGCAGCTCGGCCACCATCTCGCGCAGATCCTCATCATCGACGCCGCAGGCGCGCTTCA